>Ga0310125_10000475_pt1 | contig 18870 bp, 13 predicted proteins | sample CB11b_Tmax_Bot8__FD_203508 | JGI IMG/M metagenome (GOLD analysis project Ga0310125, IMG submission 203508) | Marine microbial communities from Western Arctic Ocean, Canada - CB11b_Tmax_Bot8 | ecosystem: Environmental > Aquatic > Marine > Oceanic | place: Canada: Western Arctic Ocean | collected... | reverse complement strand
CAAGTCGTCAACGACGTCATCCACTCCGCACCCAGGTATTTTGGCAGACAGGATGTCGACGGCCCCGTTGGGACCTATGCGAGATCGGGATACTTGCGGCGCAGTTGCTCGGCCCCGGCGGCTACTACCCGTGGCCTCGAGGCGCTCGAGATACTTCGGCAGTGGACTCCTACCAGGCTCGAACAGCGCGTGTGAGGGTCCTCCTTCGCGGACCACCGTCCACAGCGGATCGACGGAGTCGCTGCTGTGGATCGCCATCTTCTGCATCTGCGCATCATGCCAGTTCATCAACCGAAAAGCGGCATCGCGCACGATTTCCGGATGCTGGGCGGCAATGTTGTTCTGCTCCAGAGGATCGGCTGCCAGATCAAACAACATATCCTGCTCAAAAGGATGGAAGCCATCACAATACGTACGGATGTACATCCACTTGTCGATGACAGACATGGTAGCTTTGCCCGTCCCACAGTTCGGGAATGGAACTTTCCGACCCGAGTAGTTCCATGCAGGTCGGCGCCCAGTCCACGTTGTAATGAAATCCCTCGTCCACGCTCACCGCGCCACCAGGCCATTTGATCACCATGGGAATGTGACAGGTACCGGCGTCGGCAGTGCCATGCTCGCCGTAGATCCCAAGCTCCCCCTGATTCTCCCCGTGATCGGCTGAGATGATAATCGTTGTCTCTTCGTACACACCCGCCGCCTTGAGTTTGCCGATGATCGTTGCGATCTGCCAGAACGAGGCGCGAGGCAATTATTCTTTATCTCTTGACCCGGTTTTACCGAGTAAATATACTGCACAAACGTTCACCCTTAACGACGTTTGCGCATGGACCTCGCCTGCTTCTACATCCCCCATTTTTCTGCCTGGGCCCTAGCTCAGCGGTGGAGCGATGACCCCTCCAGGGGTGATCTCCAGGCTGACCATTTGGCTATTGCCGCCTGCGCCCACGGCCGTGTGCTTGCATACACCCCGGCCTTGCGTGGTACCATCGCCGTCGGTGATCCCGTGGAGCGAGCCCGTCGCCTGGCGCCTCAGGCCCAGTTCCTGTTACGCGATCCGGCCGTGGAGCGAGCCCTGTGGGACCACGTTCTCTTTCGATTGTATGACCTGACGCCGCAGGTACAGCCCGTGCCCGATCCGTTGGCTGGTAGCCAGCACCCAGGGCGTCGCAAACGTTCCGGTTCAGGCTGTCTGTACGAATCTCCCGCAACCGGCCTGTGGGACAATGGCGCCTGGGCCATGCTCCAGGGTCCCGATCACAGTCAGCTGCAGAATGCTGCCACCGACCTGGGCGCCTGTGTTGGTGTCTCCTCGGCGCGGTCCTGGGCTCTGCTGGCCGCCGCATATGCGGAAGCCGGCTCGAAAACCACCGTACCCGCTCACATGATCTCCGCGTTCCTCCGCCAGGCGCCCGTCGCCCTGCTCGAAACCCTGCGCTTCGACCCCGACCTGATCGAACGTCTCGGACTCTTCGGCATGCGGGCCGTGCACCACGCCATCCACGTCACCCGGCGGCAGCTGCAGGCCCAGTTCGGCAGCGAAGGTGTGCGCCTCTTTGAACTGCTGCACCCCGTGCCTACCGAGGCATCCGTCGCCCACTTCAACCCGTGTGTGCTGTGTGCCGCCCACGACTTCGACTGGCCCGTCTTCGAACCAGGTGAGATCCAACCCGTGCTCCATCATCTGCTGGCCCAGATGGTCACCCGTCTCGACGGTCGCAGTGCCCGCCATCTCGAGATCGTGTTGCACGGCCGCCGACACAACCGCAGCGCCAGCCGCATCCTCAAGGATCCGACGGCGCGCCTCGACATTCTGCGCACCGCTGCAGACACGTTGCTGCATCTGGCGCTCACCGATGGCCAGGCCCCTCGCCGACAGGTGCCAGCTGGCCGCAGCGTGCAACGCCTGGGTATCACGCTCAGCGGTCTGACCGAACTCCCCGGTCGCCAGGCACAGCTCTTCGCCCAACGTACCGATCTGCTGCCTGGGCTCATACGCGCCATGGATGCACGCTTTCCCGGCAAACTCACGCGCCCCGTGCGCGCCCACGCCGACCCCTTCTTCCCCGAGGAGGAATACCACTTCGAACCAGTGGCTCGGTGAGGGTAGCTATAGCCGTTCCGCTCAAACCCGCGTGAAGTGTCACCATGAAGTCGTACCACGAACCGATCGATGTCGCCATCGGCGACGATGGCATGCCGTATAAATGGCGCTGGCGCAAGTCCGTCTGGCGCGTCCTGCGTATCCTCGACCGTTGGGTCCTGCAGTCCCGTTGGTGGACGGATCCTTCGGGTCTGGAGAAGCGTGATTATCTGCTTGTCGAGGCTACCCCCGAGGCACCGCGCAGCTGTGCCATAGAGGATGGCATTGCCGTTGAGATCTATTTGCAGGGGGAGGGAGATGCCTGGATCCTGGCGCGCATCCTCCACTGATCCGCGCATCCTTCTCATGTTCGTTCACCTGCACACACGCAGCTGGTTCAGCTTTCGCGCCGGTGGCTCCAGCCCTGCCGACCTCGTGCAACGCGCCGTGCAACTCGGCCAGCCGGCACTCGCCCTCACCGACCGTCACGGCGTGTACGGCACCGTGCGTTTTCAGAAAGCCTGTGGCGACGCCGGTCTGCACGCCATACTCGGAGCCGAACTCCTCGTCGACGGCGCACCTCTGGTGCTGCTGGCACGCAACGCCGGTGGCTACCGTGACCTGTGTCAGTTGCTGACACGAGCGCATCTGTCAGCTGCAGGTATCAGCCTGCTCGACAACGGTGAGATGCCGGCGGACACCTCCGATCCTCTGCCCACCGATCGTCGCGACATCCCGTCGGTCACGTTGGACGACCTGGCCACGCTTTCGGCTCGCCTGCTCTGTTTAACAGGGGGTCGCGACGGCCGCTTGTGGCAACTTCTCGTTCGACGTCGAAACGAGGATGCACACCGATGGCTTGCTACAGTACAAGAGCTCTTCGGCGATGCCCTCTATGTGGAACTCACCCACGGGTTGTTGCCCGAAGACAGCCGCGTCTGCACTCGTCTGTACGAACTCGCCGGCGCCGAATCGGTAGCCACCATCGTCACCAACGACGTACGCTACGCCACACCCGCGCACTGGCAACGATACGATCTGCTCACCTGCATGCGCCTCAATCACCCTGTTGCCGAACCACACCAGGAGCGCCCACGCAATGCCGAGGCGTATCTCAAATCCGAAGTCCAACTGCGACGGCTGTTGCCATTTTGCGCCGATGCTTTCGAACGCACACTCGAGGTCAGCGAACGTTGTCGTGTCGACCTGGTGCCCGAATACATCACACCGCCATCGGCCAACATTCCTGCCGGCACGACTGCTAACAAACTGCTCCTTGATCTGTGCACTGCCGGTCTCCACCGGCTGTACGTGCCGGAAGGACGTGCACGCGCCCAAAAGCAACTCACCAAGGAATTGCTGACCATCAGTACTCTCGAATTATCAGAATTTTTCCTCGTTGTGCGCGAGGTCGTCGCCGCAGCCAAATCCCGTGGCATCCGTTGCGCCGGGCGTGGTTCGGCGGCCAACAGCATCGTCGCCTATCTGCTCGGTATCACCGCCGTCGACCCGATTCGACACAACCTGCTCTTCGAGCGTTTCCTCCACGGTGGCCGTAAGGGCACGCCTGATATCGATGTCGACTTCGACTCCGATCGCCGCGATGAGGTCATCGAATGGATGGAACAACGTTTTGGCATTGAACAAACGGCGATGACGGCAACCCTCATCACCTACAAACTGCGCCTGGCGCTACGCGACGTAGCCAAAGCGTTAGGCTGGCCCATGACCAAAGTCGATGAACTGTCTCAGTCTGTGCCTTCCGGCCAGGCACTTGAGGTCGACGAACACCGTGATCACATCACCAAGGTTCTTGGCCAATCACCGCTGACGGAACTGTTGTGCCAATGTGTCGCCGATCTGCATCTGTGCCCGCGGCATCTCGGTCTGCACTCCGGTGGTATGATCCTGTCCCGCAAACCGCTGTCCCACTTCACCCCCATACAGGTGTCGGCGAATGGGGTCAAAGTCGTGCAGTTCGACAAGGTGGATGTGGAGGCCATGGGTCTGGTGAAACTCGACGTGCTCGGGCTGCGCATGATGGCCTGCCTCAGCGAGGGCGCCGGTCTGGCTCAGCGACACGAAGGCGTCGATATCGACTTCGACGGTATGGCACTCGACGACGAAGGTGTGTACGAACTGATCCGCAGCGGTAAAACGGTCACCTTGTTCCAGATCGAGTCACAGGGCCAGATGAACCTGATCGCAAAAAATCAGCCGGAAACCTTCGATGACCTCGTCGCCGAAGTCGCCCTGTTCCGCCCAGGTCCTCTGCAGAGTGGCATGGTCCACCCCTTCATCCGTCGGCGCCGAGGCTGGGAACCCGTCATCTACGAACACCCAAGTCTCGAACCCATCCTGCGCGACACATACGGCGTCATCCTCTTCCAGGAGCAGATCCTCGATGTAGCCCACCGTTTTGCCGGTATGTCCCTCGCCGAAGCCGACGATTTTCGCTCTCTCATGTCGAAAGTGCACGACCCTGTGCGTATGCAACAGATGGGCGTCAAATTCATCGCCGGCGCCATGCAACTCGGCGTGCCGCAAGGTATTGCCGAATCCGTCTTCGAGAAGGTCTCCCATTTCATCGGCTATGGCTTCTGTCGCTCCCACGCCGCCGCCTTTGCCCAGACCGTCTACCACTCCGCCTGGATGAAGTGCTACCACCCGGCGGCTCACCTGGCTGCCTTCATGCAGCACCGTCCCGGTTTCTACAACCTGATGACCCTCGAACAGGAGGCGCGCCGTTTCGGTGTACCCGTTCTGCTACCGCACATCAATCTGTCCGGCACACGCTACGACCTGACTCGCGACGACGATGGTGTCCTCGCAATCCGCAAACCACTGACAGCCATCAAAGGACTATCCGACGAGGTCGCCGAACAGATCCTCTGGGCCCGCATGGCGGGCCCTTTTGCCACAGTAGAAGATCTGGCAACCCGCGTATTCCTCGATCGCAAAGTGCTGGACGGACTGGCGCGCTCCGGTACACTGGATGTGCTCGCCGGCAATTCACGCGACGCCTTGTGGCAGACGGGCATAGCCGCCAACCGACTGGAAGCGGGCAACACCCCGGCCACAACCTCCACACTCTTCGAAATGCCCCTGATCCTGCCCGAAGACCTGCCCGACCTGCAGCCCCTGACCTCTGCGGAACGCCTGTCCTGGGACTACAAAACCCACGGCGCCGGCCGCACCCACCCCATCAGCCTGGCAAGAAGACAACTCACCGACCTCCACATCCAATCCATCGAAACCTGCTACCGCTGCATCCCCCTGGACTCAGAAACACCCGCCGCAGGACGCGGCACCAGGGGGACCACCGACAACGAGTTTGCGCAGCCCTTTCGCGCAAACTCGGGGCACCAGGATGGTGCCATCGCCATAGTCGCAGGTATCGTCATCATGCGACAACGGCCACCCACGGCGAAAGGTTTCATGTTCATCACTCTCGAAGACGAAACCGGCTTTCTACAATGTGTCGTGCATCCCAGACTCTACGATCAGTACTACGAAACCCTGATCCAACCGTCGATCATCTTTCGCGGTCAGCTGCAGGCCACCGGTGGCTGGCGCGGCATCGTCGTACATGAAGCGTGGCCACTGCAAGGCGTCTTCGGCGGGTACTCCGGATTCCCCTCCGCCACGGGTGGCCAGGACCATCTCGACGATGGCGCCGAAGCCGTCGCTCGTGGTCATGCCCTAGGCGACACACCTGAACCTGCTTCCCCTGACTCCGACACCGTCCGAAAGGTGGGTTAACCCCTATGCCGCAGCCATCGCCTCCGGCGAAGAAGGGCCGTGCCGCCGGCTACAACACGCCCAATCGTTTCGAGACATTGCATCTGGAACCTGATCCCCTGGAACTCGATGATGAGGACTACAAGGAGAAGGTGCCAACTCAGTTTCTTGTGGATTCATCGAAATCAATTCTGGCTGAGAACAACAGTCCCGACGTCGGTTTTCGCTTCAGCCTGAATCCATACAGAGGTTGTGAACATGGCTGTACTTATTGTTATGCCCGTCCCACCCATGAATACCTCGGCTTCTCCGCCGGCCTCGACTTCGAGACGCGCATTCTCGTCAAAGAGGACGCACCCGATCTGCTGCGCGACGCATTTCGCAGAAAGTCCTGGACACCGCAGGTCGTCGCCCTCTCCGGAAATACCGACTGCTACCAACCCGTCGAACGTCGTCTCGAGATCACCAGAAAATGTCTGCAGGTCTTCCTTGAATTCCGTAATCCCGTCACCATCATCACAAAAAATGCGCTCATCACCCGCGATCTCGACATCTTGCAAGAACTGGCCAGACTCGACCTCGTGCACGTCACTCTCTCCATCACCAGCCTCAAGAGAGCGCTCACGGCGATGATGGAACCGCGCACGTCGAGACCGGAGAAACGCCTTGCCGCCATCGCCAACCTGCACCAGGCGGGCGTGCCGGCTGGGGTCAACGTTGCGCCGCTGATCCCCGGCCTCAATGACGAGGAAGTACCTGCCATTCTTGAAGCATCAGCAGCGCACGGCGCACAATGGGCAAACTATATCATGGTGCGCCTGCCAGGCGCCGTGAAGCCATTGTTCATAGACTGGTTACAGCGCAACATGCCGGATCGGGCTGGCAAAATCGTACGTCGACTTCAGGCAGTGCGAGAGGGTGAATTGTCCGATCCCCGCTTCGGTAGCCGCATGCGTGGCGAAGGGGAGCTCGCCGATGTGGTTGCCAGCTTCTTCCAACTGTCCCGTCGACGTTACGGTCTCGAGAATCGCCACTACGAACTGGCGACAGATCGTTTTCGGCGCACGGGTCATAACCAGTTGAGTCTTTTTGATCCATGACGACAGACCGCTATCGCCAGGCAAGAGACCTGGGTGCCGACTTTCTGCTACAGCATCTGCATGCCGATGGCAGCTTCGGCAATCCAGAAAAGGGCGTGACCGAGTATTACAAAGTACCCGCCGCCTTCTTGGTCTCCGGCCACAGCCGGTCCGCTGGCCGCCTGCTCGATTGGATCCGCCGTCACGGCCTGCGCGACAATGGGGACTTCGGTCCCAGACCAGCAGCCGCAACCGACACCTACTACTACACCTACTACAATGCCTGGGTCATCAAGGCAGCCCACCGCATGGGCCAGTTCGACCTGTCTCAGCGAGGTATGGACTTCCTCATGGGCTTCTGGGACGCAGCCAGTGGCGGATTCTATTCGAGTCCGACCCAACGGACGCCGGAGACCAAACAGGACTTGTGGGTCGTAGCCGGTTCCGGTTGGAGCGCTTTGTACACGGGCAGAATGGATGTGGCCCGCCACGTCGGCCACTGGATGAACCGGTTGCTGGACGCACAGCCTAACTATCCGGAAGTGCTGTACAGTGTCTCAAGCGCTGCCACCGGTCTGATCACCGAGGTCCTTGATGGAGATGACTTTCGTTATGTGCTGAGCCACGACGAATCGAGGGACCAGTCCTTCTACCACCCCGGGATCGCCGCCGGTTTTCTCGCACGGCTGTATCAGGCGACAGGTGAAGATCAATGGCTTGGTCTGGCGAGGCAGTACCTGCGCTTCGCCGAGCACGTGGGCGCGTACCACTTTCGTCTGTTGAGGGCAGGGAAAGTCGGTTGGGCTGCCGCAGTGCTCTACACGTTAACCGGCGAAGCCAAATACCGGAACATGGCCATTCGCGTCGGCGATGAACTCATCGCCCAACAGACTGCAGAAGGGTACTGGAATTGGCCTGCTGAAGATGGCAGTCTCGAAGCCAACAACGACATCACCGCCGAAATGGTCGTCTGGCTCGATGAAATCCATCAGGCCATTGGCTAAACGCCACATGACAAGCACCACAGATCACCAATCGGTGGACACTACGCAGCGCTACAACTCCCTGTTGTATGTGGGCGTCCTGCTGCTGGCGTTGACCAAACTGGCGCTGCCTTTTCTCCTGCACGGGGATTTCGATTTTCACCGCGACGAGTTGCTCTACCGGTGACGCAGAGTGGTCGGTGCGACTACCTGCCCTGTTGGCGGGGCTGTGCGCCATACCCGTGCTCTATGGCTTCAGTCGGCATCTGACACGTTCGGTAGGGATCGCCACGGGTACCACCTTGCTGCTCACCCTATCGACGGTGCACATCAGCTTCAGCCAGCAGTCCCGTGGCTACACCCTCGTGTTATTGCTTGGTCTCGTGCACGCCTGGGCGCTGTTGGTTGCCATCGAGCAATTACGTGGCGACGCCGATCCACCGGACCGCGAATGGTTGCCCTGGACGCTTGCTGCCCTCGCCGGCGTCCTGGCAGTTCTCACCATACCGAGCGCCGCTTTTTTCGTTGGCGCCTGGGCGGACTGTGTCTGCTAGGCATTTTCGCTCTACCCCTGCTCTTCAGCCTCGCCGTCGCCATCGATCTGGGCTCGCTGACGCAGGCACAAAGCTGGGAACTGTTCGCGCAGACCACGCCGGATGCGGCCCGTTGGTCGCAACAGGAGGGCTCGAATAGGCGAGCTCTCTATGAAGCTGCAGTTGCAGACGGGTGCCGCCGTGCTGCATTCGGTGCGAACCTTCGTGCCCGCCGCAGATGGGCTGGCCCTGCTCGCCTACACAAAACTAGGCAGCGGCTACGCCTCGCTCTTTGTGGTGGAACAGGATCAACGGCAAGCTCTACAGATGGCCAAAGTGTTGGCCGCCCCTGCTTCCTCCGTCGTCGATGACGAGCAACGGTTCGACGAACTCTACCTCAGACCGGTGCAGGAAGGCGTGGAGTATGGTCTCTTCGTCACCGCCTCGGGAGGCCCAGCGGAGATGGCGAACTGGGCCGTCTACTACGTGCGTATGTAACCCTCAACTCACAGAAGTGATACCTGGCGGATACAAATTGGCGTCGGCGCCCTGCCGCTAAAGCTTGGTGCAAGTCGTTGTGCGGTAACAAGCAGCCTCCATGCGAAGGGTGCTGGTACAGAGATTGATCACACCTGATGTGAATCGATACACGTGCAGCCAATCCTGTCTTGGAGGTATCACATGAATGTCACGCTGATCGGACACGGTTTCTGGCCCCTTGTCGGCGGTCTGGAGCGTCAGGTCTATGATTGTGCCGTCGGTCTCGCCCGTCGAGGCTGTGCGGTGCGGGTGTTGTCCATTGTCGCCGAGGGTACGGACCTGCCCGCCGACGAGGTCCTGCACCTTCCAGGAACGGGGCCGATCCAGGTACATCGAGCGCCCGTACTGCAACCAGCAGCACCACACGACCCACTCCGTGAACCGGAGATCCCCGCCGACGCCTATCGGCAACTGGCGCCTCGGTGGTCACGGCTGGTACACGACGCCGATGTGCTGTGCACCTTTGGCGCTTCGCCCGCTCTTGCCGGTGATCTCATCAAGCGCCATCTGGGCCTTCCATTCGTTGCTGTGTTGCCCGGGATCCCGGAGCAGGCGGATGCACGCTTCCGCGAGATTCTGTGCTGCGACGCGGATCTTTTCGTCGGCGTCTCACGGTTCATGTGCCGCCGCGCCGAAGCCTTGTACGATCTGCACATGATCCCGATTTACAATGGCATCGACACGGATCTTTTCCGACCCACACAGCAGGCCCTCGACTACGACGTCCTGCTGGATCTGCCAGGCCCGCTGATCACATCCCCCGTCCGCCTCGATCCATCCAAAGGACTCGACCTGCTGCTCGACGCCTTCGAACTGGTCAGCAGACTGCGCCCGGACGCGACCCTGCTGATCACCGGCAATGGCAGTATCTGTCACCACCTGGGTCTGGTGAATCCGTACTACGAACACCTACAGAGGGTGGTGCAACTGAAGGAGTTGACACAGCAGGTGCGTTTCGCTCGTGGTGCCATCGCCAGCCGCGACATGCCGGCGCTGTACACGATCTCTGATCTCTGTGTCATGACCAGTGTCACCGAGGGCTTCGGACTTGGCCTCGCCGAGTCGCTCGCCTGTGAGACACCCGTCGTGGCGACCCGTACCGAGGGCATGACGGAGATCTTCCCTGACGGTAAGGCGGGTGTCTACGTCGATCGCGACGCCACCGATGTCGCCCAGTGCCTGCTGACGCTGCTGGGTGACAATGCCCTTCGTCGGCGCCTGGGTCGCGCCGGTCGTTCTCACATCGTCGCCAGCTTCCCATTGCAGGCACAAGCCGACAACTACCTCTCCCTGTTCACCTCCTTGTGCACAGCGCGCATCGCAGCCTGACATGGTTGCCGCCACACGATCACTGCCCCTCGGGCCACCATTGGTGCAGAGTTATCTGTTCCACGCCTACCCACTGGCCATCCTCGCCGGCCACGGCGAGGCCAGTCTGCCGTGGATCCTTTCCACCTTCGTACAACTCTACCATCGGCCGCACGGTGAACTGAAATTTTACATTCACCCCTGGTCTCCCGCCGACCATCTGCGCCAGACGGCACTGTTCCAATGTCCCTGGCTCGACATACAACACGTCGACCAGCGTCTGCCAGACACACCCCTCGTCCCCTTCCTCGAGCGTTGTATCAACAGGGGTCTCTATGCACAGATCGATATCGATTATGGCTGCCTGCCAGGAGATCCACGTCTGGGCTGGTTGCACGAGATCCTGCTCTTCGGCGTCGATCGTCACGCCCATCTGTTCGAGGCCCTCACCTACGCACCGGATGGCACATTCCACACCTTTCGTCTCGACGGCGACACTGTCGAGATAGCCGCCGCCGCCGCACGACTCGCCCACACGCACGCTCTGGAGGACGAACGACCACGGTTGCTGCTCTATCGATACATCGACAAGGCTGACGTTGCTTTCGATGTCCCAGCGGTCTGTGATCAACTGTGGGACTACCTCGAGGCAGCAGACAGTTCCGTGCGGCATCGAACCACCGCGCCCGTCATCGACGCACTCTGGGGGGTCGCTACATGCCCCTGGCTCGAATCGGAAGTGATCGCCGTCGGTGCCGGTCGCCCGCCGGAGCGGCTCGATATCCCCCTGCGTGTCTGGTGGGAACACAAACGACTCATGGCCATGCGCTTCGCCTACCTGGAACAGGAGGGATTTCTCGACCCTGCCCTGAAAGCCAGCAACAGCGCCCTCGAGATCGCACGAATCGCGTGGCAGGCGCGACTAATCACCCTTCGCTGGCGCGAGCCGGATGCACAGAGCATTCGCAGCGTCGTCGCCCTGATACGCGAATCGGCGGCACGCGAATTGGATGTGGCCGGTACCGTCGTTACGACGCTTGCCGCGTGAGACGAGGATGACAGACCTCCGCATCACCATCGCCTTCTGCTCCGGTCGGCACCGGATCGTGCCCGTCGTCGACATGCTCGTCGGTCGCTTGCGCGCGCTGCAGTACACGGAGGGATTGTTGCTGCGCCTGCTCGTGATCTGGGATCGCACCTTCGGGGATGCACCACCACCACATCGTGAATTGCAGTTGGCCGGCGCCGGCGCTTTCGAACAGGTCCGCTGTATCGAACCCGCCGCAGCGATCGCCCTCGTCTGCGAAGCAGGAGCGACTGGGGATCTGGCACCTCTTATCAGACGTCCAGGTTACGGGTCCCTGCGCAACCTCGCCCTCCTCGAGGCCCTGCGCGCCGACTCGGATATCCTGCTGTTCCTTGATGACGACGAGTATTTCACCGCCCCATGGCGTGACGAGAAGGGTCAACTCCACTGGCGACCCGTCGACCCCCTCGGACCCCACCTGGATAGTCTCTCGCAGGGCGCGGCCGTCACCAACGGTACCACTCTCGGCGAACCCTCACCCATCCCCCGGGGCATCAGCCACCACGTGCCCCCCGCCATCCTGCGCCGATTGGGTGCGGCACTGGCGGCAGGCAGTGAATTCCTCACCCCCTCCTCCTTCCTCGCCGGACGTATGCGCCTCGCCCCCGGCCCCGAAAACAGATTGCCCCGACCCATTGACGTCGTGCGCGGTGTCCGTCGCCTGTCAGGTGGCAACCTCGCCCTGGACCTCAACGTCGCCCGCGCCGGACTGTTGCCACCCTTCTATGCACCACCGGCAGCTCGGGGTGAGGACGCCCTCTTCGGCGCCCGCATCGATCACCTCTGTGTGCAACGAGTGCCGGCGTATGTATTCCACGATCCCTTCGGACGTTTCACCGAGATGGCCAGTGCTGGTACCCGTCCTGCGGAGTTGACACCCACACCTCTGACACGGGCGACGGTGGCCCGCTTTGGCCGAGCCCTGTTGGGCTGGATCGGCTACGCTCCCCTGCTGCTGCGATTGCGAGCACCGGACGAAGCGTGGTATCGGGTAGGAATCGCGTTGATGCGAGAGGCCGTCGCGGAAGCAGCACCAGCCTTGAGTAGCGGTCTGAACTGGGAGGGGTTTGCCGCCGCCCCTTCGGTGCTGGCCCGGTGCAGCCGGCGCAGTGGGCGCGACCTGGAGGAACTACGAACCTCGGAAGAGGCGTGGCGAAACTGGCTACGCGAAGGGGTCGGTGCCCAACTCGTTCAGCGCGCCGCCTGAATCGCGCCTGCAGTGGTAACACGATACCGGCCCGCCGCCAGAGGGCCAAGCTCCTGCTGCGCGCCATCTGGCCAACGCACGACCACCCCCTCCGCCGCCGACGCCGAGCCCAGGCCGAAGACGAGGGCGAGTGAATGCTGACTGAGATAGGAGGAACCGGTACGCACCGTCAGTGCTTGTTTGCGGCCCTGGTTGGTGACGTGCACCACGGCGCCGAGCGCATCGACGGCGGGTGACTCACCCGTGAGCAGCAGCACGAGAGCCGAACCACCGCCGGCGTCCACGGCGTCATTGCGCAACACGCGCGCAGCACCCCCGTTGGTCGACAACAGCGCGTCCACGTCACCATCCCCCTCCAGATCACCCACAGCCAGACCCCGACCGACGAGTTGTTGGGCGAAGGGTGGCCCTGCCTGTGTGCCGACATCTATGAGCCCACCGGCGCCGTCATTCCAGAACAGTTGCGGTCGCTGAGCGTAACTGATCTCTTTCTGCACGGCATTGATCCCGGGTTCGATGTGGCCATTGACCAGTAGCAGATCACGGTAGCCATCGAGGTCGTAGTCGAGAAACTTGAGACCAAAGGTGAGAGTACGCAGCGTCGGTTGTACCAATCGACTGCGACCGGCGCCATCGAGAAACAACGCCGCCCCTGGCGCCGTCTGGGTGTACAACGACATCGACTCGCGACTGAAGTTGCCGATTCCGATCGCCTGGATCCCGTCCCCGTTCAGCGCGGTCACGTCGATACCCATGCCGGCGCGAGCACGACCCGACTCGTCGTAGCCGATGCCGGCGGCCATGCCGGACTCGACGAATCGTCCATCTGCCTGGTTGCGCAGCAGAAAGTTGGGCTGTGTGTCGTTGGTCACCACCAGATCCACCCAGCCATCGCTGTCGAAATCGGCGACGGCGACACCCATCGACTTGGCATGGGGCAACAGCAGTCCTGCTGCCTCCGTGACCTCCTCGAAAGTGCCGTCGCCACGATTGTGATACAAGCGCGGCGTCGACCCCGGGTATTGTTGCGGCGTGGCATAGGACTTCTGCTTACCGTCGAAGCTGGCGTAGAGGTCGTTTTCCGGGGACCAGTGCACGTAGTTGGTGACGAACAGATCGGGCCAGCCATCGTTGTCGGTATCCGTCCACAACGCTGCCGTCGACCACTCGGGATTGTGACGACCCTCGTCATCCGTCCAATCGGACCCGGCGACGCCCGCCCGGTCGGTAACATCGTCGAAGCGCAGACCGCCCGTACCCTGCAGCAACAGGTTGGCCCCCAACGTCGTCAGAAACAGGTCCGTCCAGCCGTCGGCATCGTAGTCGGCGGCTGTGATACCCATGCCATAGAGACTGACATCCAGTCCGGAACCAGCCGTCGCGTCTTCGAAGACGCCATCGCCGCGATTGGCGTATAGCCGACTCGTAGGTGCCTCCCGTCCCTCCTCTTCGTGCCCGGCAAACCAGGTGCCGTTGACGAGCACCACATCGTCATCACCATCTGCGTCGATGTCGAACAGGCCTGCACCGGCGCCCATGGTTTCCGGCATCCACTTCTGCCCGAAGCCCCCTGTCTCATGCTCGAAATCGATACCGGAGGCGCCCGTCACATCGGTGAATCTCACCCCCGGTGGCGTCCTGCGATCACCACTCGTCGCATACGCCGGTGCTGCTTTTGTGTATGCGGGTGCCTGTTCGTTTGCCTCTTCGGGCTGCTCACATGCGGCCACCAGGCTGATCGCCAGCCACACACACCACTTGCGCATCACCTCACTCACAGCCCTGGCGAGACAGCGGGGGATGACCTCAGATCGTGCACATGGATCTTCTGTGTCTCACGGTTGGCATTGGGGTGCCGCATGCGATAACCGCGGGTCACGACCTGCGCCGACTCGTCGATCTGGTAGTAGGTGTAAGCCTGTTCGGCTGCTGCCGCCTCCGCCTCACGCCCCAGACTGCGCAGAGACAACATCCTGTGGTAGTGGGCGCTGCGATCTTCCGGATCGATGTGCAGGACCTGATCGATCGCCTTCAGTGCCTCCTCGAAGCGACCGTCCAGGTAGAGCACCCGACCCAGGTTGCCCCAAGTGGCGCGGTCTTGCGGGAATCGCGACAGCACATGTCGGTACGCACCTTCGGCGTCGGCGTACCGACCCGCCTTCTGGTGGGCGACACCCCAGATCCATGCGGTCTGTGGGTCCCCGACTTGCAGTGCTTCGCACCGTTCCAAAAATCGGTAGGCTTGCTCGATGTCACCATCCTGGAGTGCGACACGCGCCATATTTCGTGGGCCATCGATGCCATCGGGCCGCAACCGCGCCACCTGCTCGAAGGCAGCCATGGCGGAACGGGTATCTCCCTGCAACAACAGGGCGATGCCGTAGTCGTTGTGTCGCATCCACTCAGGGGCAGGTGAACTCGACTGCTCTCGCGCCGGGCCGGGCCGGGCCACGGGCAAGAGGATTTCATGCCGAGCAATCTCCGTGACCGGCAGATCTGGGACCTGTGGAAATGGGCGGAAGCCTGCAGGATTGGCCGCATAGGCGAACTCCGTGTACCGGCGGTCGAACTTGCGCCACAACAGCCTGGCGGTAATGCGCACCTCGGCGCCGGCATACTCTGGTGGGATGCTGACGCCATAATGCGCCACATCCGCCGTGCCCGGTCCGATCACGTGCACGTAGACGGGCGCATAGATATCCTGCGCATTGCGCTGATGGATCCCCCTGCCGGCGGCATCCACCAGCAACGCCTTATAGAAGTGCGCCGCCTGATCGACATGACCATCAACGCCCAGGGCTCCACTTTGCTGCCACACCTCACCCTCTTGAGCAGATACAGTAAACTCGATCCAGCCTTCATTTGAATCGTTGGTGCCACCAGGGAAGGTGTGACCGACACCGACGTTGCGCACCGTCACATCGACTTCGAAATGTTCCCCCGGTTCCAGCACCGATCCGGCCACGCCGGGCAGAGCTTCGATGGCGCCATCGGCACGACGCAGTGCTACAATGTCAATGCGCAGCTTCTCTGCTTGCAGGAACTCCTCGATGCGGTGCACGGTCTCCATGTCGCCGCGCAGGTACGGTAGCGCTGTATTGGCGCCCAGGAAGCGATGCGACCGGACGTATCCATCCCGCGCCGACACGTCCCCCTGTACCGCCTTCTCCGGTGGCATGTGACAGTCCTGGCAGAGCCGTTTGTACCCTGGCAGGTAGAACGTCCGTGATGCATTGAGGGCGACACCGCTGTCATGCCAATTGTCGAACTCGTCCTGGCCACGCAACCACCGGTAGCCATTGAGCCTACTATCGAGACTGACCTTGTGGCACGTGGCGCAATACTGCGACGAGTGGAAAAACGGCTTGAGCATCTGACGCTTGTGCACGGCGGGACGCGCTTTCAGTGCCATGTCGTGCATCAACTGCGCGATCCCATCCTGGGATTCGGCGAATAGATACGGGTCTTCCTGGTGATCGGCGATGTTGTAGTTGGCGTTCCCCGTCTGATCGTGAATGGCATCGATGGCGTGACAGGCCAGGCAGGTGAGCCCCGCCTGTGCTTGTGGCGAACGGCGGTCGATCTCTCCCGTCATTTTGCCCGCCAGCATCAGCGCCGGGTCATGACAGCCCGAACACCACTTCGACTTCACCAACGCCTCCCGCCCCTGTAGCTTTGTCCCAGGGTCGGTGCGACTGAAATAGCTGATGTGGGCATCGAGTTCGCTATTCGAGCTTGTCGAAGTCCGGCGCATTTCGTTGATCGTTGCTTCGTAAAATGGATTGTTGAAAGAAGCGAAACGATGCGCCGATTTCGACCACTGCTCGACGGTGGCGGCGTGACAACGTGCACAGCTGGCAGCACCGAGTTTCTCCGTCGCCACAAACCCCTGCTGCTCGACCTCGCGTTCCAGCAGTTCCTGTTCCGGCAGATTTCCACGGGTGATGATACGCGACGGCAGATATCCTCCCGTCGTCGTCGTCGCCGCCGACGGAAAAAATGGACTCTGGTAGGGCACGAAGTTGGCGGGCACAAAGTTCGTGGGACTGCCACCCCGCTGACGCGCACCCGACCCGGGACCGGTATTCGTACCCGCCGCAAAGGCACTTTCAGCGACTGCCGTGTACGATTCGCGATCGTAGCTGACACCGTGGGCGAGAATCGCCGCCAGCGTCAGCCCGGCGACAGCGACAGGTACGGTTGTGTAACTAACGGGGGACGGCTTCCAGATGGAAATCCGTCGATGGGCGAGATAGAAGGCTGGCAGTGCCGCCGCCGCCAGCACGTGTAGCCACCAGGCCCAGGCGTTACCTCTACTGTTGGCTTCACTGACGATGAACAGACCTGAAACCAGTAGTGCCACACCGAGAACGGCGGTGACAACTCCGGTGTAGATCGCCCGTTGGCGCTGGCGCCGCCAGACCATCGGCAGATGCCATTCGACGAAAGCCAGCATCAGCACGACGAGAAGGATGCCGAGTCCCGTATGAAACAACACCATGCCCTGGTAAAATTTGGGTAACGAGATGTCGGTGACAGCGAAGTAACCGATACCGGCAGCATCTGCTGCGCGGTGGGCGAGCAGGTAGAGGGTATCGGCCAACATGACGACGCCCAGCACGACGATCAGTGCCAGCGCCCGGTGTTGATAGCGGGTGAGGCGACTACGTTTCTGCGAACTGCCTGTTGAAACGCTCTGACTCACGTGTAGAGATCTGGCTGCGGGCGGTGGGAAACAGGAACCGATAGGACACTGAGAAGAGGTATAAGATAGGGCGGACGACGGGTCCTGTCGCAGCGCTCAAGACGTGAGCTGCTCGTGGGTCTGGCGTGCCACGATCAGTTCCTCATCCGTGGTCAGGACACGCAAGTGCACACGACTGCCCTCGCGGTGCAATGTGCCCTCACCGTGCACACTGTCGTTGCAGGCGGGGTCCATCTCGACACCGAGAAACTCCAACCCCTTAAGGACCTGACCACGTACAATGCTGGAATGTTCACCGATGCCACCGGTAAAGCTGATCACATCAAGACCACCCAATTCGACGACAAAGGCGCCGAGGTAATCCCGGATGGCAGAGCAGAACACCTCGATGGCAAGCACACAACGTTCATCTCCTGCCTGGGCGCGCTCTTCGATATCACGCATGTCATTCGATACGCCGCTGAGACCGAGCATCCCCCCCTCGGAGGCGCAGATCTCCAGCGCCCTGTCCAGCGAGATCCCCTCCCGATCACAGACGACCTGCAACGCATACGGGTCTAAATCACCGATGCGGTTGTTCTGCGGCACACCGCCCTGCGGACTGAGGCCATGTGAGGCCCCCTGCGACACACCATCCTTGACGGCGCATAGTGACGACGAGCCGCCGAGGTGGCAGTTGATGTGCCGCAGCCGGCTCTGACCTTCCAACTCGAGAACTTTCTCGGCAGCGTAGCGGTGTGAGGCACCATGAAAACCGTAACGGCGGATGCCATACTCCTCGTACCAGTGCCAGGGGACGGCGTAGAGTTGCCGGCGCAACGGCGCATTGCCGTGAAAGGCAGGCTCAAAGCAGCCGATACGTGGAGCATCGGGAACGACGCTGGCAAACTGTCGGATCGCCGCCACGTAGGCGGGGTTGTGGGCGGGAGCCAGACGAAAGAAGTCCTCCATGCGGCCAATGACCTCTTCGTCGAGTTCGACGACGCCGGTGATAGAGCGGGCGTGTACGGTCTTGAAACCCACCCCCTCGAGTTCCCCAACCGAAGCCAGGGGGGCGCCCTCCCCGGTAAGTCGTGCCAGCGCCTCGTCGATGGCGGTGGCGTGGTCAGGCAGCAGGCAGGGCTGCTCGACCTCGTCACCCTCCCCCAACCGATACTTGTGCAACGAACCCTCTTCGACGTCGCCGATTCGGTCCATACCACCGCGGGCTAGCACCGTGCCACCCGGCATGTCGAAGAGTTTGTACTTGAAGGAGGTGCTGCCGAGATTGGCTACCAGAATCTTCACGTCGGTCCTGTCGTTAAATTCGGTGGGTTTCCGAATTTCGTAATATCGGGAACGAAGGGTGGCACATAAAGTGCCATTAATCTCGACATGAACGACAACCTTACCCAAGCCACAACAACCAGCTGTCGTCGGGGACCGTCGATCTACCTGACGACGACGGGCGCAATCCGCATGTCCGCCTTCGCCCCCGTCACTAATAGCACCCGTGCCCTGACCGCTATCGTCGGCATCGATGCGGGCTCCGCCGAGTTGGAGATCCTGGAACGCATGCGGTCCCGGCTGTACTGGAGAGATATTGTCAATTGTTGTGGATG
>Ga0310125_10000474_pt1 | contig 18904 bp, 17 predicted proteins | sample CB11b_Tmax_Bot8__FD_203508 | JGI IMG/M metagenome (GOLD analysis project Ga0310125, IMG submission 203508) | Marine microbial communities from Western Arctic Ocean, Canada - CB11b_Tmax_Bot8 | ecosystem: Environmental > Aquatic > Marine > Oceanic | place: Canada: Western Arctic Ocean | collected... | reverse complement strand
CATTCGAGGTCCCCGTATCTCCTGAGCCCCGGAGCCGGAGACTTCGTGATCCCCGCGGGGACCACCTCGCGAGCCATCTCGTAGAGCACCTCCTGCTGGTCGGCCACGCTCTGGCCCCGGTTCTCGACCACCGAAGGACAGCTGTACCGCAGGCTGACGGTGACCTGCCGACCCTGGGGATGGAAGGCGTAGGGATAGACCCGGCAGGCCAGGGGCTTGGTCGGCTCACCATACCGGGCATGAATCCGGCACAGGCCCTCCTCGTCCAGGAACACGCAGGCCCCGTCGGGCTTCTGGCCCAGCCGCCAGCGACGGTTCCAGAACGGGCCCAGGTCGCGGACCAGCACCGGAGTCCCCTCGGTAAATTCGTCGTCGTCTCGCCACCCCTGCTCGATGATCGTCTGCCGCTCCTCCTCGGTGATCTCAACCACGTGCCGCCGGCAGCACTCGCTGCAACTGTGGCAGCTCCAGTTCTGGATCGTCGGCAGTTGCAGGCCGAATCCGTCCATCAGTCAGTCCCGTCCCGTAGGCTACAAGTCGACAACACCATCAGTTTCCGACATACCGAGCGTACAGCGACCGGGCCACGCCCAGGTCCTGGGTTCCCTTGATGATCGCACGGCCGTCGGCAAACACCGTCAGGTCCAGCTGAGGCTCACTGAGCACCAGCCTCAGCAGGTACGGATTCGACGTCACCTGCCCGGTGCCCTCGAGCCGCCCGGCGAGTTCTTCCAGCGAGAGCGAGAGGCCCGGAGGCGGGGCGACCTGTACGGCGTTGCGGCCGCACAACACCGTGGTCTCGGTGCCTCGCTCACCCCGCAGCCAGGTCCGCTCGCCGTCGACACACGCCGGACACCCGGCCCGCTCACGGAGATCTCCCATACCCAGCTGGCGGTAGGTCCCGTCCCAGACATCCACGACACTCAACACTCGTTCGACCTCGTCGGCGCGGCCGGTGAGAATCTTCAGGGCCGCCACGCTCTGCAGTGATGCCACCACGTTGATCGCCGCACCCAGCACCCCGGCCGTGTCACAGGTCTCGGCCGACCCCGGCGGAGGCACGTCTTCGATCAGGCACCGCAAGCAGGCCGATTCGCCAGGGAAGATGGCCATCGTCTGGCCGTGGCTCCCCACGCAGCCCCCGTAGACCCACGGCGTGGACGTCTCGAGCGACGCGTCGTTGACCAGGAAGCGGACCTCGAAATTGTCGGTGCCGTCCACGACCAGGTCGATGCCCTCGAAGTACTTCAGGATGTTGGTGTGATCGATGTCGGCGACGATCGGTTCCAGCTCGATGCCGGAATTGATCCGGGCGAGTTTTTCGGCGGCGGCGATCGACTTGGGAACCCGCCTGGCCACGTCGTCCTCGTCGAAGAGTACCTGCCGCTGGAGATTTGAGAGTTCGACGAAGTCTCGGTCGACAATCCGCAGGAAGCCGACTCCGGCACGGGCCAGGCTGTCGGCCAGCACGCTGCCCAATGCACCGCAACCGCAGACCAGCACCCGGCTGGCCAGCAAGCGACGCTGGCCCTCCTCACCAATGCCCGCCACCAGCATCTGGCGACTGTACCGCTCCAATCCGTCACTCATCGGCAACTCGACTCCCCGGACAACTCAAAGTACCACTCATCCGCACGACTGTAGTCTACCGGCCAAGAAGCCCGCAAACCGCGCTCCCACCGGGTGCGACAGCCCTTGGGATCTGTCATCATCAAGCCACTCCCAGTCACCAGGCCGATCCACGCATGAACCTCCCGACTGCCGACTCCAGCAACGCTACGCCTCCCAACCGCAGCCCCAGTCGTAGCCCCAGCCGCAGCCGATTGCTGATGCTGGTCGCGGTGATCATGGTGGCGGTTCCGCTGATCGTCATTGGCTGGCTGACCAACCTGGTGGACGAAGAGACCGGGTTGGTCACCTGCCAGGGTTCGATTCGCGTCAACGGACAAGCACTCACCTCAGGACAGATCGTCACACGCCGGGATAATGCCACCAGCGACGAAGCGAGCTCGATCGGCACCATCGATGCCCTCGGCAGATTTCAGCTCACAACCGGCGGTCAACCCGGAGCACCGGTCGGACACCACCGCGTGACCGTGGTACCCGATGGCGAAACCGGAGGCGTCGAGATTCCCCAGGACTACCAGTCACTGGAAGACTCGATGCTCGCGATCGATGTTCAGCCCGAATCCCGCTTCAACATCTTCACGCTCAATATCACCTCCGAAGACTAGGCGGCAGTCTTCAGCTGGTCGTCGGGCTGCTGAGCGTCCGAGAGCTCCTGCGGCGGTGCGTGCAACGGTGGCATCGGGGCGCCCGAGAGTTCCACCGCACGGTCGTTGAGATCCTCAACCGCCTGTTGGACCTCTCGAGTGTACCGGGCGAGTTCTTCTCGACGGATCTTCGGCGGCACGTGGATCGGATCTCCGTAGACCATCCAGGTCCGGCCAAACGGCAACGGCACGATCATGTCGGTCCAGCTGCCGCGGACCAGGAAGGTGTGATTCGACGCACAGGCCACCGGCACAATCGACACGCCGGTCCGAGACGCCAGGTAGACCACACCCTCCTTGAGGACCCGGCGAGGTCCTCGAGGACCATCCGGAGTGATCGCCATGTGCAGCGTCCGGGTGATCTCGATCGCCTGCCGCAACGCCCGGGTGCCGCCCCGTGACGACGAACCTCGCACGATCGCCATCCCCATCGCCGCAAGTGCACCCGCCGCCAACGCCCCGTCGCGATGCTGGCTGACGATGGCCGAGAGATCGTAGCTGCGGCCCGCGCAACCGCCAAACAGCAACTGCTCGTGCCAACCGCAATACAGGTAGCGCTTGTCGAGGTGCTTGTTGTAGGGGCTCACACCCTCGCACAGGGCCACGACCTTCAGACGCTGAGTCAGAAACAGACAGCGGACGATCCAGCCCAGCGTCCAGCCGGCGGAAAATGCCAGGCGAGACCGCAGCGATGCACGGAACCGACCCAACCGCTTGAACACGTGAGCTGAACTCCGGGAACACGATCCGAGGACCGCATTCTAGTCATCCGGCCGCGGAGGCCAAGACGAGTCTCAAGGAGGAGTTCTCTAGCGAGACTTGTAACGACGCGGCTGGCCCTCGGGGCCGATCTGCACCGTGTAGCTCTTGCCACCTTTAGCCACCCGGGCCCTGACCCAGATCCCCTCGCAGCCCTCGGTCTGGCCCCCGTTGGCGATGAACGGGGCGGGAGCCTGGAGCTTGGGGTCGAGCTTGACGTTGCGATGGAGTTGGTACAGCGCCTGCAACGACCTGCCCCCCTTCAACGTCTTCAGCACACTCGCCGATCCCCCCTTGGTCGGGCCGTTGCACATCACGGCCACCCGCGGATCAATCGCATGCACCAGGACCGGATTGTTGCTCGAAGGCAACCCGTGGTGAGTGACCATGAACATGTCGACCTTGCCGATCGGGTTGTTCGGAGTCATCAGCTTCGCCTCGATGTTCCACGTCAGGTCGCCGCAGCACAGGAAACGGAACTTTCCGAAATTGAGCAGGAAGCTGAGACTCGCGGCGTTGTCCGACTTGTCTTCGGCCTGCGGCTTGTGCAACTTCGCAAACTTGTTCGGCTTGCCCGTGTTGGGGATCACCTTGCGACTGGCCGTGACGATCTTGATCGAATACGGCGTCTTGCCCGACTTCAACGGCAGGCTGTCCCCGGCCTTCAACGCCTTCGAACGGTTCTGCGAGGCCGAACGGTAGTCGGCCACCCGAGCCTCGAACTGCTGGTCCTCGGACAGAGCATCCGGGATCCCGCGGTCCCAGAAGTTCTTGATCTTGATCTTCGTCGTCAGCGCCGCGTGGTTGCCGTAATGGTCGCGGTGCCAGTGGGTCACCGCCGCATGGTCGATCTGCTTCAGGCCCGCCACGTCTCGTACGACGTGAAGGATCCGCTTCAGGTCCCGACCGTTGTTGTCCGGATATCCCGAATCGATCACCAGAGACTCACCCGAGGGAGAGACAAACAACGTGCAGGCTCCCCCCTCGACATCAATGAAGTAGATGTCCAGGTGACCACCCGGTTCCGCCGCCGGCAAAGACGTGCCCGCGGCGAAGACGCAGAATGAGACGACCAGCAGCGGAGCGATGGCCGAGAGAATCGGGCCTGCGATGCGGGATGAACGGTCGGCTGAACGGAACGTCATGGCGGTCGGTCTCGTGGCGGGAGCTGGAAGAGAGTGAGGCCTCAGCATATCCACGCCCCACGACGATTTCACCCGTCACCGGACGTGGGCTCGTCAGGTTCCTCGTCAGGCGACTCGTCAGGCGACTCGTCAGGTGGCTCGGTCTCGGTAGACACCCGTCCGAGCTCGGTGTTGAAGATCCCGACCAGCGCGTGCAGGCAACAGGCGACGATCGGACCGATGAACACTCCCCACAACCCCATCGCATGCACTCCCCCCAGCACGCTGACGAATGCGAGCAGAGGGTGCAGTTGAGTGTCGGTTTGAAGCACATGCACGCGGATCACGTTGTCCAGCGTCCCGATCACGGCGACTCCGAACAGAGTCAGGACAATCGCACCGGCCATGTGTCCTTCGAGGCCCAACCAGACCGCCACGGGTCCCCAGACGAGCCAGGCCCCGGTGACCGGGACCAGGGAGGTGAGAGTCGAGATGATGAAGAACAGGAAGAAGTGCCGCAGCAGATCCAGATCGAAGACCACTCCGACGATCCAGAGTGCCACGGCTGTCAGGCCGCCCTGGACCACCGCGGCCAACAGGGTGGCCGAAACCACGCTGCGGACCACCGTCTCGAATTCGCCGAGCAACCGCTGCTGGTAGTCGTCCTTGACCGGGATCAGGCGTCGGGTCCCGGCCAGAAGCGCCGGGCCGTCGGCCAGGAAGTAATACAACGCGATGCCGAACATCGCCACGCCAACCGTCATGCCGATCAGGCTGCCGACCCATCGGCCCAGAGTCTGAGTCGCGATCCCGGCGCTGCGGTCGGCCAGGCCACGCATCGCATCGGACACGTCCTGCTTCAAGGCAGCCTCGTCCTGGCCCGACACCGCCTCGACCAGGCCCCAGTCGGTCGCCACGCGACTGATCCGACCCAATTGCTCGTCCCAGTCAGCACTCCCGATCGCCTCGCGGGCCACCGCGTACAACTGCAACGTCGCAACCAGAACCCCCACCAGCAACGGCACCAGGATGATCACCAGTACCGATCCGGTCGTCAGGCCCGAGGCCAGGCGAGGCCGACCGGGCAATCGACGCTGGAACCGCTCGTGCAGAGGGCGGCAGAGCATCGCCACCACGCCGGCCAGGAACAACGGCAGCAGGAACGGCGCCACCACCTGGTAAAACGTGATGCCCAGGAAGATGATCAGGACCAGCAGCACGCCCAGTGAGATCATGCGGACCATCACGGTGTTGTACACCGCAAGCACCCGCACCTGCCAGCATCCCCACCCCCACTAACGCGCGGCAACCACCGACAGGACCGGATGAGACTCGGTGAGACCCAACTGGGCGTCGATCAGTGACAGTCGTCGAGCAATCCGAGACCGCTGACCCTCCAGGCGGTCGTTCCACTCGGACAGCGTGCCCGCTACGTCCAACCCACCTTCCACCTCGCTCGATGAAACCCGGAACAATCGCACCAATGCCGACTCGACCCGACTCGAACCACGATCCATCCAACCCGTTTCACTCGACTCCACGTCCCAACCCATCTGTCGCTCCCCACGTTTCATGACCTGATCACTCCGGGACCCCATCCTCACATCCTAGGCCGTAGTCCCGCCCGGACTAACAGAATCGACCTTTCCGATTGGCGAACTGAAGCAATTTGGACCAGAAACTCACGATTACGAAGAATCGGTACTCTGCGCAGCTTACACAGCATGAGTAACCGCTAACGACTCGGCCAGCGGCCGCAGATTGTCCAGTGCCGGTCCGAGCTGGCGAACGCGAACTCGGGTCGGCCGCCGCACGCGGTGACCAGTTGCCGGGCTTCGGACAGGGTGAGTGCGGCGTGCAGAGACTGTTGGAACAGTTGCCTGGCGTGCTGCGACTCGTCGCCGGCGTACTCTTCGACCAGCCACTGGACGATGTCGGTGCCAGCGGGCCTCATCAGATCCCTGACAAACAGCAGCCCGCCGGGCTTGAGCACTCGGGTCATCTCCTCGAGCACCACTTCGGGCCGCGGAATGTGGTGGATGATCGAGTTGGAGATGACTCCATCAAACCGACCGTCGTCATAGGGCAGTGTCCTGGCATCGACATGAAGCAGCTCCACCACCTGTTCGAGGCCTGCGTCGGCTACGTTTCGGCGTGCGAGTTTCAGCATTTCTTCGGCGAGATCCACGGCGACGACACGACACCCGGTCCCGCGACCGGCCAGTTCGACGGGAATCTGTGCCGTCCCGGTACCGACATCGATCAGGCAGGCACCCTCGAGGTCGTCAGAGCCTTCGTTGCCTTCGCTAAAGGCCACCAGGAACTCGTCGACAAACGCCCGGTTGACGCTCGAGTGGTCCATCCGATCGTAATCGGAAGCCTCAAGCGCGGTGTCCATCACCTCCGGTTCCAGTCTCCGGGGCAGCATGTCCGCTCTCGAGGCTACTCGTCCCCGTCTCCGTCGGTCGGCTCACCGGGCTCACCGGGCTCACCGGGCTCACTCGGCTCACCGGTTCCCACGGCGGCCAGTTCTTCATCCTCAGCCTCGACCTCATCCTCTGCCGACGCCTCAACCTCAACCATCGTCCCTTCGAAGTCGAGCTGTTTCTGGTCGCCGACTTCCTTGACGGTGACTGTGATCCGGTTCTGTCCTTCGAAGGCACCTCGGAGAATTTCTTCAGAGAGAGGATCTTCGATGCAGCTCTCGATACTCCGTCGCAGCGGCCGGGCTCCGTAGTCGAGGTCCCCGCCCTTGTCGATCAGGAACTCGCGAGCCTCGTCGGTCAGTTCCAGCGTCAGCCCCCGTTCGCCGAGCCGTTCGTAGACCTTTTCCAGTTCGATGTCGACGATTTGCTTGAGATCTTCTCGGGTGAGTTGCCTGAAGACGACGACCTCGTCGAGTCGTCCGAGGAACTCGGGCTTGAAGAATCTCTCGATCTCCTGGGTCAGCCGTTCCTTCATCTTGTCGTAGCTGGTGTCATCATCCTTTTTCCCGAACCCGAATGGTTCGGCAAGGATCGAGCTGGCTCCGGCGTTGGTCGTCATGATCAGCACGACGTTCTTGAAGTCGACCTTGCGACCGAAGCTGTCTGTCAGGTGGCCTTCCTCCATGATCTGCAGCAGCATGTTGTAGACATCCAGGTGCGCCTTCTCGATTTCGTCCAGCAGCACGACCGCATAGGGTCTCCGCCGGATCTTCTCGGTCAGCTGCCCACCCTCTTCGTAGCCGACATATCCCGGGGGGGCCCCGATCAGCCGGCTGACGTTGTGCTTCTCCATGTACTCGCTCATGTCGATCTGGATCAGTGCGTCCTGGTCCCCGAACATGAACTCGGCGAGGGTCTTGGCGAGCAGAGTCTTACCAACGCCGGTGGGTCCGGCGAACAGGAAGACGCCCGTGGGTCGCTTGGGATCCTTCAACCCGCTGCGACTGCGTCGGACGGCCTTCGAGACCTGCCTGATCGCCTCGTGCTGGCTGATCACTCGAGTGTGCAGTTCATCCTCCATCTGCAGCAGCCTCACGGCGTCTTCGCTCGAGAGTCGTGTCAGGGGGATCCCGGTCATCTTGGCGACGACCTCGGCGATCACTTCCGCGTCGACCACCCCATCGGTCTGCTCGCTCTTTTCACGCCATTCCTGCGTCAGCTGTTCCCGCTTCTTCTTCAGCTTGTCGGCCTGGTCGCGGAGGTTGGCGGCCTTTTCAAAGTCCTGGTTGGCAACCGCCTCTTCCTTGGCCCCATTCAGCCGCTCGGTCTCCTCCTCGAGTTCCTTCAAATCGGGAGGCCTGACCATCGACTTCAGCCGGATCCGGGCACCGGACTCGTCGATCACGTCGATCGCCTTATCGGGCAGGCAGCGGCCGGTGATGTAGCGGCTCGCGAGTTCGACGGCCGATTCGAGGGCGTCGTCGGTGATCTGCACCCGGTGGTGTTCCTCGTACCGATCCCTCAGCCCCTTGAGAATCTCGACGGTCTGCTTGGCCGAGGGCGGCTCGACCAGCACGGTCTGGAATCTCCGCTCCAATGCCCCGTCCTTCTCGATGTACTTACGGTATTCATCCAGCGTGGTGGCACCGATGCACTGCAGTTCGCCTCGCGAGAGTGCCGGCTTGAGCACGTTGGAGGCATCGATGGCACCCTCGGCACCACCGGCTCCGACCAGGGTGTGCAACTCGTCGATGAACAGGATCGTGTTCTTGGCACGTCGCACCTCGTTCATCACCGCCTTGATCCGTTCCTCGAACTGACCCCGGTACTTGGTGCCGGCGACCATCATGGCCAGGTCGAGCACCACGATCCGACGCTCACGCAACAGGTCCGGCACGGTGCCGTCGATCACCATCTGGGCAAAACCCTCGACGATCGCCGTCTTGCCCACGCCCGCCTCACCCAGCAGAACCGGGTTGTTCTTCTGGCGTCGCGACAGGATCTGGATTACCCGCTCGATCTCGTCCTCGCGACCGATCACCGGGTCGAGCTTGTTCTGTCGAGCCAACTCGGTCAGGTCGCGTCCAAAGCTGTCCAGGGCCGGAGTCTTGCTCTTGCCCGACTTCGGCGACCCGCTCGCTCGCTCGCTCGTCTCGGCACCTTCCAAGCCATGCCCCAGCAGGTTCAGTACCTCCTCGCGGACATCCTCCAGCTTCAGGCCCAGGTTCATCAGCACCTGAGCCGCCACACCCTCCTGCTCACGCAACAGACCCAGCAGCAGGTGCTCGGTGCCGACGTAGTTGTGATTGAGATTCTTGGCTTCTTCGAGAGCGTACTCGATGACCTTCTTGGCCCGGGGCGTCTGGGGCAGCTTGCCCATCGTGACCATGTCGGGTCCCGACTGCACGATCTTCTCGACCTCGAGACGGATCTTGCGGAGGTCCACGTCGAGGTTCTTCAGGACGTTGGCGGCGACACCAGAACCTTCCTTGACCAGACCCAGCAACACGTGCTCGGTCCCGATGTACTCGTGGTTGAACCGCTGAGCCTCCTGGTTGGCCAGCTGCATCACCTTCCGCGCCCGATCGGTGAATCGCTCGTACATCACTCTCTCTCCGTCCTCGACAGGATGTCCCACGCAATTGTAGCTCACAGGCGATGCCGGCAGCAGGCCCGGGCCTTCGAGAGATCCGTCTCCCGGCTCCTTGCCAGCCAACACAACCGCTACAATGCATCGGAATTCTAGTTCTCGCGCACCTCGGTGGCAAGATGCCCACCCACGGTCCCGCGACGAGAGCAGGAGAAACCTGCGATGATCCCCGGCGAATGGACCGAGTCGGCCTCGCGAGCACTCGCGGCAATCGAACACGACAGCCGTCCGGCTCGACCCCGAGAACTGTTCTGGGCACTGGTCGACCAGGAATCCCGAGCCAGCGAAATCCTCGCCGCCGGAGGTCTCGACTCACAGACCCTCGAACAACGTCTCCCACGCCCCACCCCCACAGACGAACCCACCTCCAACGGCCTCGACGTGGTCCTCCGCGAAGCCGCCGCACTGGCCGGGCTGGCCGGACGAGTGGGAGAAGTCGGGACCGAGCACCTGCTGTGGGGACTGGCTCAGGTCGATGAACCGATCGGAGCGGTGCTGGCCGAATACGACCTCCGCCCCGAAACGCTGGCACCGGTCATCGAGGCGGCTGCGGGACTCGAGACGACTCCCCTGGAATCCGACGAGACGCTCGAACCACTGCCCTCACCCGGTTCGACCACCGACACGCTGCGGATGATGGATGCCTCCGCCAACCGGGCCCGCGAGGGTCTGCGGGTCGTCGAGGACATTGCCCGCTTCGTGCTCGACGACAAACACCTCACCAGCCTGCTCAAACAACTCCGACACAACCTCGCCGCCGCACTGGAACCACTCGATGATGGCCGCTTCCTGGCCGCCCGCGATACGACCGCCGACGTCGGCACCAGCGTCACCACCGAACGGGAACACCAGAGGAGTTCGCTGCGAGACGTACTCGATGCCAACCTCTCGCGGGCCCAGGAATCGTTACGAACACTCGAGGAACTCGCCAAGCTCCAGGCCGACTCACTGCCCCACAGCACCCCCTCCGCCCCCTCCGCCGCGGCACTCTTCGAACAAACCCGCTACGACCTCTACACCCTCCACAAGGCACTCGCCGGAACCCTCGAGGCCCGCAGCAGACTCGATGGCCGCATTCTCTATCTGCTCGCCGGAGAATCCGGCTGCCAGGGTGGCATCGGGCCGGTGATCCGGGCCGCGGTGGCCGGAGGGGTCGGAGTTGTGCAACTCAGAGAGAAGTCGCTCGAGGACGGGGCGCTGCTGGAATTGGCACTTCGAGTCCGACGCTGGACACGAGAAGCCGGGGTGCTGTTCGTGATGAATGACCGGCCCGACCTGGCCCTGCTGGCCGACGCCGACGGGGTCCATGTCGGCCAGCACGAACTCGACGTCCGCAGCGTCAGGCGAATTGTCGGGCCTGGACGACTGGTCGGTGTCTCCACGCACTCGATCCCACAGGCCCGCCAGGCGGTGCTCGACGGAGCCGATTACCTGGGTGTCGGGCCGGTCTTCGCCTCACAGACCAAGTCCTTCGACTCACTCGCCGGACTCGACTTCGTCACCGCCGTCGCTGAGGAAATCACTCTGCCGTGGTACGCCATCGGAGGCATCTCGAGCGAGAATCTCGAGCAAGTCACCGCCGCGGGAGCAACCCGCGTGGCGGTGGGTGCGGCGGTGTGCGGGACCGATGACCCCGAGACGGCCGCTCGCTGCCTGCACCGGGATCTGGCCGGTACCGAGTGATCCGGGTCGACGAGCCTGGTGCGGGCGTCGCGTTGTGACGCTGGTGCGAAATGTCGGCTAGTTCTTCTTGACCGGCGGCCGAATCGCGCTGGCGGCTTCCCACGAATCGAGCTTCACGCTCAGGGCCAGCGTCTTCTTCTGGCCGTCGATTTCCCGCTGCACTGTCAGTGGCACCTTGTCTCCGGGACGATGCTCCTTGATCAGGTCGACCAGCTGCTGAAAGTCGGCAATCATCTTGCCGTTGAAGGTCAGGATCACGTCGCCCACCTTGATCCCGGCCCGATGAGCGGCCAGCCCGGGACGGACCTCCTGGATCCGACACGAAGACGAGAACGGCTTGACTCCCAGCAGAGCCCGGCCGCGACGGACCACGTTGAGCAACGGTGTCGTGGCGATCAGTTCGGTGAGCGCCTTGTCCGAGGCGGTGGCCCCTTCGATGATCAGCAGGGATCTGAGTCGAGGCAGTCGCCGCACGAATTTCAGACCCGAGTCGCCCCCCTTCCAGCCCTTGCCCAGTTGCAGGGTGTCGATGGGATGACCCAACAGGCTGGGGCTGTTGGGGTCGATGACGTTGTCCCGGGTGTCCTTGAAGATGCCGCCCAACTGCTGCACCTGCTCCACCGCGCGGCGTTGCCGCAACTCGACGTGTGATGTCAGCACCTTGCGAGCTCGCCGGGCCACCCTCCGTGGACCACTCTCGGAAAGACCCTCAAGCACATCCTCGCTCGCAGCGACCACCTCGAGATCACGTGCCGTGTACATCCTCGCCAGGACCCCCACGGCCCGGGCGGCCACTTCGAGATTGTCGCCGCGGGCGGCACGGCCCAGGGGCACAGCCGCCGTGGCACCCACTCGATACAACTCACGAGTCGCCCGCTGACGCCTCGCAAAACTCGACGCCGACAACTCAGCAATCAACTCCATCACCGGACGCGGAGCCGGCAGGATCGTGCGGGGCAACGGAGGCGGAGGCGGGGTTGTGGGCCGGGCTAGAGACTGGGCCGGAGGCTGGGCCAACAGACCCTCGGCGGTCAACAGCACCGCGATCACCAGCAGCAGAGTCCTCAATCCACGCTCCCTCATCTCCCAGCTCTCCTCCCGGCTCTCCTCCCGGCGCAACCCATTGTGCCGCAAAGCCCCGATCCAATGCCATGCCAGTCCGACGGCCCGGATCGGAGAACCGTCCCCGGATCCCAATCCGCTTCCTTGACGGTCCGCCAGAGCCACCCGTACACTCCTGCTCGAGATGCAAATCACCGTCAACCAGGAGCCGCGCGAGGTCGAGACCGGGGCGACAGTGGCCGGGTTGATCGACCGCCTGGGACTCGAACCCCGATACCTGGCGGTCGAACGCAATCGCGAACTGGTCCCCAGGCGCGAACACGCAGACTGCGTACTCGTGGAAGGCGACGAACTCGAAATCGTTACCCTCGTCGGTGGCGGCTAGACAACGACCGATCTCCCCCATCCGGGGCCAAGCAGGGAACACGAAGGGAACCAGAACGGATGAGCGTTTCCGAAACACCCGACTCTCTGAGCCTGGGGGCCAAGTCGAATACGGCCGAACCCACGCTCGATTCCCCACTGGTCTTCGGCACTCACGAACTCAAGGGACGGCTCGTCGTCGGCACCGGCAAGTACAGCTCGTACGAACTGATGCAGGAGTGCCTGGCGGCGAGTGGGGCCGAGGTGGTCACGGTGGCGATCCGCCGCGAACGACTCGTCGACTCCGATGGCCGCAATATCCTCGACTTCATCGACCTCTCGCACTACACCATCCTGCCCAATACCGCCGGATGCTTCACGGCCGAAGACGCCGTGCGAGTCGCCCGCCTCGGTCGCGAAATCCTCGAAGGACTCGACAACCCCGGTGCCGACTGGGTCAAGCTCGAAGTGCTCGGTGACACCCGCACCCTGCTGCCAGACCCCCTGGCAACTCTCGAAGCCACCCGGCAACTCGTCGACGACGGATTCCAGGTCCTGTGCTACAGCTCCGATGACCCGATCACGGCCAAGCGGCTCAAGGAGGCCGGAGCCACCTCGGTGATGCCCGCCGGCAGCCCGATCGGCAGCGGTCAGGGACTGCTCAATCCCAACAACATCCGCATCTGCCTGGAATACCTCAAGGAAGACGACCCCGACTACCCGGTGATCGTCGACGCCGGAGTCGGCACCGCCAGCGATGTGGCCGTCGCCATGGAACTGGGCTGCGACGGTGTGCTGCTCAATACCGGCATCGCCTCCGCCGAGGACCCGCTGCTGATGGCTCACGCCATGCGACACGCCTGCCAGGCCGGTCGAGCTGCCTTCCTGGCCGGACGCATTCCCAGGAAACTCTACGCCACCGCCTCCAGCCCCGAGGTCGGAGTGCTGGGTGGGCCGGGGTCCCGGAACTGAATTCTCGCGAATTCGGCTACGCTTCGATCTTCAGCAGCACCTTGCCCGCCCGGCCGGTCGTCTCGGAGGCCGCCACCGCCTCGACCACCCGCTCCAGCGGAAACGTCTCGCCGATCTCGGACTCTAGCACCCCGTCGCTGACCAGCCCGGCGACGGTCTTGATCAGTTTCAGCTTGGCCAGCAGCCCCCGGCTCGCCATCCACGGACCCAGCCAGAAGCCCTCGACCCTGGCATCCTGGGACATCAGCACCCGCGGCGGAACCTCCAGCGGTCGCTCGTCCAGGGTCCCGTAACACAGCATCCGCCCGCCGCGTCCCAGGCACCCCACCACGGCCGAACCCAGCGGGCCGCCCACCGCGTCGATCGCAAACTCCACACCACCCCCGGTGATCTCCTCGACCAGACCGGCCAGCTCCTCACAAGGCTGCTCACCGGCCCGGAACGCCAACACGTGATCGCCACCCAGGGCGGCCAGTTCGGCAACCTGCTCGTCACGACGGACGATGTTGATCGTGCGGAATCCCAGCCGACGACCCAGCCGGATCACCATCCGCCCCAACTGGCTGCCGGCAGCCGTCTGCAACAACCAGCCTCCCGATGGGACCTCCAGCACCCGCTCGACCATCACGTAGGCGGTGACCGGGTTGATGAAGAACGTCGCCGCCTGTTCCACAGACAGCGACTTGGGGACCGGAATCACCTGCTGGGCCGGCACCACCGCCTGCTCCGCCCAGTTGCCGGTGATCGAGTTGAGCACGACCACCCGCTTGTTGCGTCGCAACGCCCCCAACAACCCACCGCCACTCTCCTCGACCACCCCCACACCCTCGTAGCCGGGCGTGAACGGCAGGCTCGGCCGGCGGCCGTAGGTGCCCCGGATCGTCATCACGTCCGAAGGGTTGATCGGGCTGGCCAGCATGCGGACCCGGACCTGGCCGGGCCGCGGCGCCGGATCCTCACACTCCACCACTTGCAACACCTCGGCCGGTTCGCCGAAGCCTGTCATCTGTACGGCTCTCATCGTCCCGACAGTTCTACCGGCCCACACCCGGACTGCCAACCGAGCATTGCCGTTGCACCAACTTGTCCCTCAGCACTATTCTCCCGCCCCGCACGGGAACTCTCACCCCGTGCCCTGCTCGCGACTCGCACACAACCTCTCCATCAATCCGCAACCAACCGTCGGCCCGTCCCTACCCCAACGGCCGCCCAGCCCCCCACTGCGCAAACACCTCTCCCCTGATCTCCTCTCACCGTTCCCCTCTTTCTCCCCGCTCCCCTCTTTCTCCCCGCTCCATGCTCCGACTCGGCATCGTCGACTTCGACAGTTCGCATTGCGTCGAGTTCACTCGACGCATCAACGGCATCGGTGTGCCCAGCGACCAGCAGGTCGAGGGGGCTCGAGTGGTGCTGGGGTGGCCGGGCACATCGGAGATGGCTCCCGAGCGGATCGAGGGGTTTCAGCCGGAAATCGCAGCTCTCGACGTCGAGCTGGTCGAGGACCCGATGCAGATGATCGGCCGCATCGACGCCGCACTCGTGCTCTCGCTCTCGGGCACACCCCACCTGGAAAGAGCCCGACCGTTTCTGGAGGCGGGACTGCCGGTGTTTGTCGACAAGCCGATGGCCTGCCGCTTCGACGACGCCCGCGAGATGTTCCGGTTGGCCGATGAGGCCGATGTACCGTTCTTTTCGGGATCGGCCATGAGGTTCTGCCAAGAAGTGATCGACTTCTGCGAGAACCGCGACCAAGACTACGGGGCGGTGCACGGAGCCGTCAGCTTCGGACCGGCGTGGCGGGCCGAGGGCAACCCGGGTCTGTTTCATTACGGGATCCACCCGGTGGAGGTGCTGTTTGAGGTGATGGGCCCGGGATGCCAAAGCGTCATGGCTCATCACGGTGACGACGCCGACGTGGTGGTGGGGACCTGGCACGACGGGCGACAGGGGCTGGTCCGAGGCGGTCGGGGCGGAGGCACCGCCTACGGGTTCACCGCCTGGTGCGAGCACGGCGTGATCCAACAGAACACCTCCACCCGCTTCGCCTACCGCAATCTCTGCCAGCACATCGTCGAGACCCTCGCGGGCAACTCACCACCGCCGGTCTCGCCCGACGACTCACTCGAAGTGGTTGGCTTCATCGAGGCGGCACTCGAGAGCGAAACTCACGGCGGCCAGGCCGTCGCCCTTCCTTCCTAGTCAGCAAGTCCCCACACCATGCACCGTCCTCTCGCTGTGGCCCTCGCCCTGATCGCGATCTTGACCGCACCGGCCAGTGCCCAGGAATTCGGCGTCTACACCAGGGTGTTCAACGTCGCCGGCGCCACACCCAAGACGACTCCCGAAGTGATCGTACGCAGCCTGACGCTGTTCCGGTCGGGAATCGCCTACGACACGATCCATTCGGCCGGCGAGGTGACTATCTTTGATCCCTCGCGACGACGATTCGTGATCGTCAACGGACCGCGGCGGTTGACGACGGAATTGAGTTTCGAGGAGATCGATAAGTCCTTGAAGAAGGCGGAGGTGGCCACGCGGGAATACATTGCCGAGTTGCAGCAGAAGGGAGACGCCCGCTCGCTGGCGGCCGCGGCACCGCTGCTGGGACAGCTCGACCCCGCCTTCAGCGAACAATTCGACTCCGGCACGGCAACACTGCTGCTGCCCGGCCGAGGCTTCCGCTACCGCGTCCACTGCACCCGCACCCCCAATACCCCCAACATCGATCGACTCGCATTCAACGCCGCACGACGCCGCTACCTCGAATACGCCGATTGGACCGCGAAGCTCAACTACCTGCTTCACCCCCGCGCCCTGTTCCCCGCACCACGCATCTCGCTCAACCAGGCACTCAAGACCCGCAAGCTGCTGCCGCTGAAGGTGGAACTCCGAGACAACTCGGCCAGAGGATTCCATCTCCGCGCCGAACACCAGTACCACTGGAAACTGACCGGCAAGGACCGAGACGACATCCTCCATTGGGAATCCCTGAGAACCAGGGGGACGCTCCGCCGGGTCAAGTTCACCGAGTACCGCCGCCGACTCGTCAGCCGCCGCTGACAGGCACTCCCGCGGGGAGTGCCTGTCCCAAAACCATCTCCAACCCACAAACTCACCCCATTGTCCCCCGCAGCCGAATCCGCGAGAATCCAGAAACCACCCCAGCTGCCCCAATCCTCACCAAGCCGGCCACGTGCCCATGCAAGTCACACTGGCCAATCCCCGGGGCTTCTGTGCCGGCGTCAACATGGCCATCGAGTGCCTTGACGAGGCGATCCGGATCTTCGGTTCCGACATCTACGTCTACCACGAAATCGTCCACAACCGGCACGTGGTCGATCGCTTCACCGAGCAGGGCGTGACGTTTGTCGACCACGTCGATGAGGTCCCCGAGGGTTCGATCCTGCTGTTTTCGGCCCACGGCGTGTCGCCGGAAATCCGACAGGTCGCCGACAAACGTCGACTGCAGACGATCGATGCCACCTGCCCGTTGGTGACCAAGGTGCACATGGAGGCCTTGAGGTTTGCTCGTGACGGATACCACATCGTGCTGATCGGTCACGAGGGTCACGACGAGGTGGTGGGCACCATGGGCGAAGCACCCAGCAGCATCACGCTGGTCGAGACGCCCGAGGAGGTCGACTCGCTGAGGTTTGCACCCGATCAGAAGATCGCCTTCCTGACCCAGACAACTCTCTCGGTCGACGAAGCCGCTGCGATCATCGGTCGGCTCGAAGACCGCTACCCCGACATCGCCTCACCCCCCAAGGAAGACATCTGCTACGCCACGACCAACCGTCAGGATGCCGTCCGACAGCTCGCCGAAACCGCCGACGTCGTGATCGTGCTCGGCAGCCAGAACAGCTCAAACAGCCTCCGCCTGTCCGAGCTCGGACACGAGCAGACTGGTCGAGCCTACCTGGTCGATTCGGTCAGCGAACTCCCCGAGGGCTGGCACGAGGGGGTCGAGCACGTGGTGGTCACCGCCGGAGCCAGCGCGCCCGAAGAGGTCGTCGACGATTGCCTGCAATACCTCAAGACTCACCACAACGCCACCGTCAACGAAGTCACCATCAGCCAGGAACACGTCCACTTCCCGCTCCCCAAAGAACTCCGCCACCTCGCCTGACCCCTTCCGCTCAAGCTCACTCGTCCACGGCCGGAAAGCTCACCGCCGGAAGACGGACAACCCGCGAAGACCACCCGATCGCTTCGACCTCGACCGAGTCGGCCGGGTCATCGAGCGTGAAGATGCGGAAGCCGGGAGGAATCGAGTCGACTCGAGCGATGGCCGAGATCGGCGTGAACTGGACGGACGTCGAGGGCACTGTCAGCACGACGGCCGTGCCGAGTGTTCCGGAGGCCTCCTGGTGCACGTGTCCACAACTGATCGCTCGCACCTGAGGTGAACTGCTGATCAACTCTCGATACGGTTCCCCGTCGAGCAGTCCGATGGCGTCGAGCCAGGCCGACCCGACGGAAATCGGCGGGTGGTGCTGGAACAGGATGGTCGGCTCGCTGGCGTGCTGCTCGAGTTCCTCGGCCAACCACTCGAGCATCGCCGGTTCGACTCGTCCGGCGACCTGTCCGGGCAGATGCGTATCGATACCGATCAGCCGCCAGCCGCCCTGCGCCACCGAGAAGCAGATGCCCGAATCGGACCCACCGGCCTGGGCGGCCTGCTGAGCGTCCCCGGCAAAGACCTCGCGCATCAGCACCCGGTCGTCGTGGTTGCCCGGCAGGACGTGGCAGCGATCGAGCCATTCCTCGAGCAACCCGTGGGCCGCCTGATAGGTTTCACGCCGTTCGTCGTGAGTAAAGTCCCCGGTGACGACAACGCGATCGAACTCAAACCCCGTACCGCGGACCGCTGCCAGCACCTCAACGAGTGAATCTCGAGTGGGAATCTGCCTCAGCACCCCTTCGGGTTCGGCGAAGAGGTGCAGGTCCGAGAGCTGCAGTACGAGCGTGGTCATCGGGCTTCCTGGGAACGGGGAAGTCTGGCATGCCAGGGCTGCTAATTCCTCGAGATCTCTCTCAGAAACACGTTCTTGAAATACAACGTGTTGCCGTGGTTCTGCAGCTCGATCTGTCCCTTCGAGAAGATCGGTTGCTTGCGGTCCCAGTAATTCTCAAGCGTTACGGTGTCGACGACCAGCACTCCGTTGAGCCACACCGAGACCTTCTCACCAATCATCTTGATCCGGAACGTATTCCATTCTCCGACCGGATTGTCGGCGATCGCCGGGGGTTTCGAGGGGTTCTTCTGGTTGTTGTAGAGTCCGCCCGAGCCGACGTTTCCGAGCTTGGGGTCCCAGATCTGCACCTGCGGGGTGCCCCTGAGATAGATGCCGCTATCGCCCTTTTCCTTGATCTTCCAGTCGACCAGCATCTCGAAGTCGCCGTAGTCCTTTGCAGTACACAGCGAGCGGCCCTTGCCATCGAAGACCAGCGCGCCGTCGATGACGTGCCAGTGGGCCTTCATGTCGGCATCGGCATCGGCCTGGGCCTTCTTGTAGGCCGCCTTATCGAGCGCCGCACGCTTGATCGGGTTGCCCAGTCCCCCGGCCATCAGACCCTTCCAACCACTCA
>Ga0310125_10000471_pt1 | contig 19002 bp, 18 predicted proteins | sample CB11b_Tmax_Bot8__FD_203508 | JGI IMG/M metagenome (GOLD analysis project Ga0310125, IMG submission 203508) | Marine microbial communities from Western Arctic Ocean, Canada - CB11b_Tmax_Bot8 | ecosystem: Environmental > Aquatic > Marine > Oceanic | place: Canada: Western Arctic Ocean | collected... | reverse complement strand
TCAGCACAATACAGTATCCACCCGCATTCGAGTCAATATCGTTTACTCCATCACACGCTCTTTTCCTTTTGGCCTTTCCCTTCGCCACTGCTAGCACTTGATACAAAGTCGTCTTAGGCAATATCGCCACCTCTGCTAAAATTTTGTGCATGAATCGATTGGTTTCATTTTACATTCTTTTAGCGACCGTCATCGGTGTTGGGATTGTCTTTTACCGCGTGATGGCCCGCTTTTTACTTCCGCTGTTTTTAGCAGCCATCCTCGTCGTTATCTTCCGTCCACTGCATGGATGGATGGTCACAAAGTTCAACGGCCGCAATCGTTTAGCAGCGGCAAGCACAACCGTCCTGATCATGCTGATCGTACTCATCCCTTTGGGCTGGGTTTTTACAATTGCAGGCATTCAAAGTGTCAGTCTCATCTCAGGTTTTGACACCAATGCTGTTGAAGAAAAAATCTCCAAGGTGCGCCAGCAGCTTAAATTAGAATCTCCCTACGCCAAGGATCTGCATTTCATTGAGCAACGCATTGACAAACTCCTGGCAGACTCCAGGCCTGGTAACAACCAGGTTGATGCGCCCCTTTCCAATCAAGAGCGAAATCAATTGCGGGAAGAAGCTGAAAAACAGATTTTAAGGTTGGAGGAAAAACGTAATCAAGACAGCCAGTCATCACCAGCAGGTTCCCCTCCCACCCAAGCCGCGAAAGAAAGTCGTGGGACTCGAAAAACGGTGGCCGCAACATTCCTCGAAAGACTCAAGGAAATCGAACAATTGTCAACTGTGGATATTCAGACCGACCAACGTGAAGGTCTCATGAAACGGGTACAGTTGGCATTTCGCCATTATCGTCAGGATGTTTTCGGAGGGCCAGTACTAGCCTGGGTCATTCAAAACGCCAATCCTTCATCTACCGATCTGATGCGATGGCGAGACAAAGTCCTTGCCAATGTCCAATCCTGGGCATTGGCCATCACGGGTGCCACAACGGCGTTGTTCGGCAACCTGTTACTGGGAACATTTATTCTCATCATTGGCGTCTACTATTTTCTGTCAGACGGTCCCAGCATGGTCCGTACGTTTATGCGCCTCTCTCCTCTGGATGATCGCTATGAGCTGGAGTTACTGAATCAATTTGATTCCATCAGTCGTGCTGTCGTCCTGGCAACGTTGTTAACGGCTTTAGCACAAGGACTCCTGGCAGGAATTGGATTCTACTTTGCCGGCTTTCAATCCGTGATCATGATGATGTTCTTAACGATGGTTTTATCATTGATTCCGTTTGTTGGTACAGCTGCTGTATGGATACCGAGCTGTATCTGGCTTTTGGCATACGAAAATCGAGTCTTGGCTGCGATTCTACTCGCCCTCTATTGTGTGATCGTTGTATCAACCGTCGACAACATCATCAAACCACTCGTATTGCACGGACGTTCCAACTTGCACCCTTTGTTAGCTCTGCTGAGTGTCTTGGGAGGTGTCACAGCACTCGGTCCGATCGGATTGCTCGTCGGTCCCATGCTTGTCACATTTCTCCAGGCCTTGCTTAACATGTTGCACGAAGAACTTTCCTCGATGAACGATGCGCCTACTTAAGATCACATCGATACTCCGAGGCCTTCAAGGAATCTTATGATGAATTTGATAGCGTTGATGATCGCTGCTTCATTTTTAGGAGTCGAATCCGGCACCAACCTGCCCGTCCAAAATTGGCTTCCCAATCGACCACACTCGCAGAAGGCCGAACTACCCCAAGCCAGATCGAAAAACAACACCAGTAGCCGACCAGAAAATTCCCCTCGGCTGGACGCCTCTCGAAATCCGATGCCAGCGGTCGGCCACAAACCTGTCTCTTCCGCTACGCATGATCTTGTAATACCTGCTGGTGTTTCCAAACGACAACGACAACCGACCAATCGTGTGCCTGACCAATGGACAACGGTCGGAAAAATGCGTCAAGATCTGTCTTCGCATATTGCGCCAATTCAGCACACCGATTCAGCCACTTTAAATTCCCTTAAGGCAGAGGATGATCTCCAACCCAACGCAACGGAATCTCCACAAGATTTTCCCTCGCAACTTCCTCCGGAACCTTTCCCTTCACTGGCAAATCCGGAAAATGAACTGCCCAATCAACCAGCCCCCTCCAATCCAGAATTCGGTACACTCGAGATTGGCGCTCGTGGAACAATCACCTTTGATGAAACGGCAGAAACTGAAGTTCAGAATCCACAGCTACCATCGCCCGATATCGCCAACGATGAGTTCAATAACCTCTCGACGCCGATTGCCTCGCAAAATTTCCCAATCGACCAGTACGAACTTACTGAACATGACGATCCGATCGCCACGACCGACAATCCACAACTCATGCCACAGTCCAATGTCCCGGAAATTGCAGCCATCCCAGATCGTTCAACGTCCGAACAACAAGTGAATGCTGCATCGGTGGCTAATCCAATTCTAGAAATCCCGTCCCCGACAACGGGGAAGACACCTTTGGTCGAGCCGACGAAACCCGACCGACCATGGTATCTATTGACAATTACCATCTTCGGTCTTTTCGCCTCGATTGCCGGCAATTGTTACCTTGGTTCAACAGCCTTGACTCTTTACCATCGCTATCACAACCTGCTAAAAGCGTCGCGTCACGAACGTCGTTAATGATAGATGTGAATAGAATTTTTGTATTGGTAGCAGCCAATTTCCGGCATACCGAGAATATAACACTCAATCATTGGTTACTTGAGCCAGGTAGCAAGTCGCTAAGGAACGTTGGCTAGCTAGTCACCATAATCTTGCCAAATGCCATCTCACTCGCCAACAAGCTCACAATGGTCGGTTCGGCCGACAGCCTCCAGAACACTTGATGACACGGCAATCTCGGTTAGACAAAGCGTGTTTTTGATTCGCACAACAAGTGCATCCCGCGCGTCAGTGCCAAAGATACACGCTGCAGCCGCCATGATCGCCTGACGCTCATCGGGCAATGCGATGGGCAAGCGTCCGCAACCAAGACTACCGGCGGTTAAGGTGTTGGTCCACGTGTTGGTCCTGTCGATTTCGTCAAACACCGTTTGTGTAATCACGTCGGCATTGCCAATCCCGTGTGCGTTGCCATAGGTTTTATCCGTTAACCCTAGGACAACAATCCGGTGAATCTCTGGACCTTGAAATTCTGGCAGCGGCCCCAATTCACCGCGACCGGTAACATTGGAATCCATCCCTACACCGGAAATATTCTTACCAAACTCTTCGACTACCAATACATCAATCCGCGGCAACAATAGTCGAGCCATTCGTCGTTTAGCCACGACAAGCATTTCCCTTTCCCGGTTCATCAGTTGTTCGCGGGGCACTGCCTCGATCAATGCCGGTTGCTCATAAGCGTTTTCAACAATAGCAATCGCCAAAGGAACGTGTCCCGACTCGATGACAACCTTTCCCGCAGCCGGGATGAGCGAATCAAAAATGGTCATGCCTTCACGATGCAAACGGGCACAACCAACATGCTTGCCAAGTCCAATGGTAAGCATCTTACAGATACCGCTTTCCACCTCTCCTTTGAACCCCGTATGAGGCTTGATTCGGTTGATCGGAATGATGCCATCTGCCTCACGAAGGGCAATCGCATCCATGTACAATTTCACTTCTTTGCCGTGAGCGGATGTGGTCGTGCCGATTTCTACCGCATCCATACTGGACCGAATCGGTGCACCTGCTGTCTCTTCGCTGATTCCCAAGTGATGCAGAACCTTAATCTGGCCCTCGGCAGTCGCACCACCATGTGACCCCATGCAGGGGACTATAAAAACGTCCACGCCCTGCTGCTTGAGAGCCTTGACGGCCGCCCTCACGATTTCGTCAATCTGTGCAATACCGCGACTACCGACACCCAGCGCAATCTTCATACCCGCTTTCAGTCGGCCGCTAATTTCATCTCTTCCCAGCTGCGAGCAGACCGCCTCTTCCACATCTTCAATGTGCGTTGAGTCAAACGACTGCCTCACGCGATGCATGGTGGGAAGCTCAAGCTCACTCAGACCGGGCAAGTATTCGTGCAAAATCAATACCTGTTTTTTCGAATATCTCGCAGTTGATGCCGCATTTTCTCACGGCTCTCTGGATCCGACTCCCAAGCACTACGAAAGTCAAACTGATCATCATGCGAACAAAGTAGAGGGTCACCGCCGACGGTCGGCTTACGTTGATAACGACAACCGAACTTGGCAGTGCATTGGCACTGGGCATTTTTATAGGGGCATCGCAACTGCATTTGTTTTTCTGCATGTTGCGAAATATCAACGAAGATACCCCGGATCCGCGCTAAACGTTTTTCCAACTCGGACCCGTCAATTGTCACGTTCTACCCCCTGGTCTCCGACTTAATCTCGCTCATCAGTTTTTTGGCTATTTCGACGCATTCAACAGCATTGTCTCCATAGGAATCTGCATCCATCTCCAAGGCAAAATCGGGGGTCACAGGAGCCCCACCCACCATGACTTTGACATCGTCCCTTATGTCGGCATCAATAAACGCTTCAATCGTTTTTGCCATATTCGGCATCGTGGTTGTTAACAATGCGGACATACCAACAATCTTGGCATCGTGTTCTTCAACAGCATCGATAAACTCGTCCGGCGACGTGTCAACACCAAGATCAAATACTTCGAAGCCGGCGCCTCGCAGCATCATGATGCAAAGGTTTTTACCAATGTCATGCATGTCACCCTTAACGGTCCCCATGACAACCCTGCCCAACGGCTCAACTCCCGATGCTGACAAAATTGGATCAATGTGCGCCATGCCAGCCTTCATCGCCCGCGCACAGGAAAGCACTTCCGGCACAAAGATAAAGTTCTCCCGAAACTTAATGCCCACAATCGCCATCCCAGCGATCAGTCCGTCATCCATGATCACCAGCGCGTCGATCTTTTCGTCGTTAAGCGCACGACGAGTCAACTCGTCGACTAATTTGTTCTTTCCACCAATGATGCCAGCGGCAATCTCCTGCATCAGAGGGCTCGTTCTGGAATAAAGCGAAACGATTTCAGCTCGTTCATCCTCGCGCTGGATATACTCCTCAATCTCTTGGCGCACGGTCTCGTTTTTAATATCACTTAGTTCTGCCATTAAACGACTGATCCACGGTCAGCGTGCCACTCACTAACCGCTTTTGGGATCTCCTTAAGGTTTTCTATAGGTGTCTGAAGTGGAATCGCACATTCGGGCCCAATCAGGGGAACACTCGATTCGAGATTTTTGTAAACCTCTTCACGAACCTCTTCCGGACCTTTCGAATAAAGTGTTTCGGGATTATTGATATTCCCTATCAGGGCGATGCGGTCTTTGACCACTTCCACTGACTCCTGTGGGGTATTTTTCGAGTCAAAATGGAACGCCGACATGCCCGTCTGGGCAATGTATTCCATCCTGTCGACGGTGCGACCGCAGATATGCAGTATTAATGGGCAAGGTATCAGGTCAACAAATTCGATGTGCATATCCCTCAAGAAACGTTTGTAATATTCACCGCTCACCAAATCACCAGTGGCATGATCGGGAAGCGTCAAGGCGTCAGCACCAGCCTCAATCTGTGCAACGCCGAACTGAATCGTTATTTCCTTCATTTTTTCCAAGCAGACCATCATCTTGTCTGGATCATCCAGTGACATTAACAAGAACGGCTCTACCCCAAAACAATGATAACCTAACGTCCAGGGTCCCATCGTCTTGCCAATGATAGCAACCTCGTCGCCGTATTTCTTTTTGAGAATTGAAATCGCGTCAAGGACGCATTTCGTATCTTGGTGCGTGAGCAAGTCAGACGGAATCTTGATATCTTCCGGTTCGGTCCAAATCGGCTCGTCCATTCTGACCGTGGGCCAATTATCTTTTGTTTCCCATTGGATTTTACAACCCAACGGTGAAGATTCCTGGATAATCGTGAACACCGGCATGATGGTGTCAAAACCCAATTCCGTGTATCCGGTTGCCGCCAGACGAGCCATTTTTTCGGCATCCCGATTGGCTTCAGGGAAATGCGCATCAACTAAATCCATCAATTCAACAGTCGCTACCGACGTGGGATTACAGACCGGTGTCCGATCGACCGGTTCACCGCGTAATGCTGCCAACACTCGCTCACGGCCTGTCATCGATGGAATCGGTTGAGTTGCTTCAAACACAGTTAATGCTCCCGGAAAGTCGCTTCCAGTTTTATTCCTGCTGACTCGGGGACGACAGGATTCCACGGCTGGCGTTCATCGCCTCTTCTCGCATAACGGCCCTTAGATTCTGAGCTCGAAACATGAGACTACCGATCAAATTGTCGTGACTGACTCCACAAGAAAATGCCGCCTGATTTTTATGACCTGCGATCGGTTCCATCTCACACAATTTGACAAAACCACGTGTCATCGCCTCGGCCCGCTTTTGACCTGCTTCGGATGACTCTTCCGCATCAAAACGATACACACCTTGGCCCAAATCCGTAGCGATCAAATGGCAACCCGCTTTTTTGTCAATCCGTTTCAACGGCTCAGCTTCCACACCATCATCCAGAACGAGCTTACAAACATCCAGAAACGTCCGAGTCAACGCACGTTGATGAAATCCATCGCAAGGAAACCGCAGCCAGCCTTCGCCGTCGTTGACAAGCTCCAACCCTGTCCGCGTCATCAATGCGTTTGCAATCTCGTTCACCCGCTGTTTGCCACCGTCGACCAGACTGTACGTATGCACCAGCACGTACTGTGACTGGCCAACTTTACGACGATACAATGCCACCGAGATGTCATGGCAATTCGGATCCCTTGAATACAATTCAATACGTCGCCCAAGTTCAAGCGTCTGTTGTGTCATCCTACCGTCTCCTAAATTCTGAGTTATCCATTCTCTAACACGCGCTTCCTGATGTCAAGGAGTTGCGGATTTAGGATTGACGGTCTGCGGCTATTCGCGGTTGGGAAAACTCTAACAGTGAAGCAAAAAGGGCCGGTCGTAAAGTTTGACAAAATGGTAACGTACTAAGAACGGACTCGTCGCAACGCCTCTACAAGCAATTGCTTGATCTCTTCCAACGAATGCTCGTTAACCCGGATTCGTGTTGGTGTATAGCGATCGAGAATCATTTTCGTAATGCCACGAGCATTTTGCACCGATCCAGCACCACGCAGAATTTCTTCGCGAGCATGGTCCGTGATTCCTCTTTTTGCAATCATTTTTATTTCCTATTCTTGTCGTCTTGTCGACCTTGGCTCCGCTGAAATCAAACCCAGTGCATCCATGCGATGCCACTCGTCTAGACGTCACCCGAACGTCTTGAGTTCACCGAAAACAAGAGAAAAGTTTCGTATGCATTCACCTCACCGTCACATCCCGCTGCCAAGCCAGGCTACACTCGCTTGGCGATTCGCAGTCGGGCACTACGGCTACGTGGATTACTCTGCACTTCGTTTTCACTGGGACGGATTGGTTTTCGGGAAATCACCTCAAGGCGAGGATCCTCTCGAAAGCCATTTTTCACAATCCTGTCTTCCAAAGAATGAAAACTGATCACTCCTAATCGGCCGTTTCCTGGCTGCAATCGATCGGGAATACGGCGCAGAGCTATCTCAACCGACTTGAGTTCGTCGTTAACCGCAATTCGTAGAGCTTGAAATGTTCGCGTGGCCGGATGAATCCGTCGAGCATCAGCAGATGCAGGCACCGCCTTGGAAACAATTCTCGCCAATTCAGACGCAGTACGGATCGGTGATGAACGACGAACACGTTCAATCGCGCGAGCAATCCCACGACTGTGTCGCTCTTCGCCAAACTGAAAAATGATATCCGCCAATTGATCAACACGACACTTGTTAACCAGCCGAGACGCCGGTTCCCCTTCGGATGGATTAAAACGCAAATCCAAAGGGCCATCGGAATTGAAACTGAAACCTCGCGACGGGTCTGCTAATTGATCACTCGACAAACCCAAATCCAGTAACACTCCATCAACATTTGCGATTTGCAATTGGTCCAGTACTTCTGGTAATTCAGCAAAATTGGCCTCAACCAGCGTAATTGGCAGTCCTGCCAATTCACGTTCGGCATGGGCAATCGCCTGTGGATCACGGTCCATCGCAATCACGTGACCGGTGCCACCAACCAATTCTGCCAAGCGACGTGTGTGACCGCCGCCGCCGAGGGTGCCATCAACAATTGTCTGGCCAGTGCGTACCTCCAACTCCTGGATCACCTCGCTGAGTAACACTGGAATATGGAACATTCGGCAAATCAGGGGTTAGAGGTTCGTCTGCAGTCAACGATGGTAGCATACCGAACCCAGAAGTCTGACCTCTGTCTGTCCCTCTACCCAAGAAGGTGTCCAACCCCGGGCACATCCATGTGCCCGGAATGGGGTGAACACCGCTGGAAACTAGTCTTTCAAAAAACCAGTTTCCGCGATTCGCAGCCGGGAGCCTCCTGCTCCCGTACCCGAGGAAACCATAATGTCACCCTCTGGCGTTGGGTGACAATCAGCCGATGAGCTGTGGCCGCTGACTGACTGACTCGCTTCCGCGGTTAACGAATCTTCGGACGGACTTTCCGATCTCCTATTATTCAATTTGACAAAAAGGGTCTATTCATGATCAAATGCACGTTCCGCAATTTCATCATATTTTTTCTGTTTTTCTGCTTGGTATTGCTGCCAACATTGCTTATCCCACAACTCAAAATGATCTCGGACCCCCAACAGTACTGCCTCTTTTCCTAGATTAGCCAATTCAGCGAGCTCCGGTGGGATGCGGACCCGACCCTGGTTGTCCAATTCCGCACGCTGAGCCTGGGCATAAAACAGCCGACTGAACGCCAACACATCCCGCGAAGTGGGTGACGCCCGATCCAATTTTTGGGCAAGTTGCTTAAAAGCTTCCTCTGTATACAGAGCCAAAGAGCCATCAGTTCCCGGGGCCACGTAAAGTACTGCATTATCGTCCCAACCTAAAGCTTCCCGAATCCGCTTTGGAATCGCCACGCGACGTTTTTCATCGACCGATCGGACAAAAGTTCCGGTCAACAACATTTTTTTCTCGGCCAGCTAAATCATTGCAAATTCAAAAACCTAGGCCTCCACTGCCAACCACTAACCAATCCAAACACTTGGGACAGCCAACCGCACACCTTTTCACCTCGCGTCCCCACCGAGGCCAGACAAATCACCATTTACTACCATTCGTCCCCATTTAGACCCAAAGATATCCACTTCTCAGGCGAGGTCAACACGGCTTTTAGAGAATTTTCGAAGAGAATTTTCCGCCGAATGAAACTGGATGCAGACGTCATGCGAATTCATTCAAAAGTGAGTTGGTTTGGAGACTTAAAAAATTTTTAGATGCCATTTCTCTAACAGTGTTGATACTGCTGAACATTAGAACTCGTGGGTTTGTCAACGATCTGGTGAGCAGGTTGGAAGGTCACCGTCGACGTGTATTCCCATTCCTCTTTTGCCGTGATAGGCTTGCCATCGGTAGGAGTCCCGCTTGTCAATGGAAGAGGATTTTTTTCGGCTGTGTCAGAATTAGAGTCCTATAACTATGAACTCCCGCGGGAATTGATCGCTCAACATCCTCTTGCTGAGCGATCCGATGCGAGACTGCTGGTAGTAGGCAAAAAGACGGGTGAAATCGATCATTTCCATATCCGCGATTTACCCGATTTACTCGTCTCCGATGACTGTCTGGTACTCAACGACACTCGGGTTATCCAAGCCAGATTGGTTGGCTATCGCCTTCGTACGAAAGGCCGTTGGCAAGGTCTTTTTTTGTCCGAGGGGGACCAAGGGTTCTGGCGAATGCTTTGCAAGACGCGGGGACATTTAATACCCGGTGAACAGATACAGCTGGTCGACCGCGATGCCCGTCCGGCGATAACTCTTCAAATGGGAGCCAAACTCCCAGGTGGCGAGTGGGTTGCTCGTCCCAACTCTGCTGAGAACGCCATGACGCTGCTGGAACGGATTGGTCGAGTACCGTTGCCACCTTACATCCGTGGCGGAGAAATGGTGGATGCGGATCTGGAGACTTATCAGACGGTTTACGCCACCCATACCGGCGCTGTGGCGGCTCCAACGGCCGGATTACACATTACCCAGCGATTACTGGAACAATTGTCTCGTCGCGGAATTCAAACCGCCCGACTGACGCTACACATCGGACAGGACACGTTTCGCCCGATTTCAGCCGATTCTTTTGCCGACCACACGATGCACCGCGAATGGGGCAGTATTGATGCAACAGCCGTCGAACGGATCCACAACAGCCGATCGGCTAAGGGGCGGACTATCGCCGTAGGAACAACAACCGTTCGCGTATTGGAAACAGCCGCCGCAACTGGCCAGCTCCAACCCTGGGAGGGCCAAACCGATTTATTTATCCGGCCACCCCACTCTTTTCGTGCAGTCGACGGGCTGCTGACCAATTTCCATTTGCCACGTACCACCCTGCTGGTCCTCGTGCGCACCTTGGGTGGCAACGCACTGGTCCAACGTGCCTACGAAGCAGCAATCCAGGAACGTTACCGGTTTTACAGCTATGGAGATGCGATGTTGATACTACCCTGAGCTCAGTCACCTCGCAGAAGGGACGAACACGGGGTAGATTAACCTTTAGTAAAATGGATGGGACCCGCTCAGGCAGACAAAGACTCAAGATCAGACTCCGAAACGGGACCTCCAACACCTGAACTCTATCCCCAGGAAAGGCCTCAACTATGTCGCTCGTCGAGACGGAACATGTGCTCGTCATTCCAACCAGTGTTTTCCATGGCTTGGGGTATTTTCAAGGATTTTCCTCCAATATCGAGAGTTATCTAGAAGAGTTACTCAACCCCGAACACACCAGCTATCGTCCACGGAGTGAGATGGAGCAGGATCCTGAATTCAAACAGTTGATTCCTTACGTCATTTTTCAATGGCATGATCACGCAGGCCAGGCACACGTCTTTCAATACACACGAGGCAAAGGGCAGGGCGAACGGCGTCTCCACAGCAAAAGAAGTATTGGGATAGGGGGGCATATTTCTTCTGATGATGCCGTGGACACTACCCAATTGCATCCCTACGACGAGGGCATGCAGCGAGAGCTTGACGAAGAGGTAGAAATCGATACGCCATTTGAAATGAAGTGTGTTGGATTGATCAACGACGACCAGACCGAGGTCGGACGGGTTCATTTGGGTGTCGTTTATATTTGTGAAGTCGAGCAGCCCAATATCCGTGCTCGAGAATCTGAGATTTTAGATGCTGGATTTCGTGATACCCGGGACTTGATCAACCAGAATGAACAATTTGAAAGCTGGTCACAGATCTGCCTGAAAGCATTGTTCCAATAACCCGTGTTTAAGACGTTTGTTTGACCCGGTTGTTTGAATTTTCCGCGCTGGTTGGCTTGCCGTCAAAAATGGAGAGACTCCTTTTTAGGTTGCCTACCAGACAGATGCAGGCTTGTGCCGACGCACGTATGACCCCACACCGCATCTATATGGACCACCATGCCACGACACCCGTGGATCCACGCGTGTTGGAAGTGATGCTGCCTTTCTTCACTGAACAGTTCGGCAATGCAGGCAGCACGAGTCATTCGTTCGGTTGGGACGCTCACGAGGCGGTTGAGGCCGCCCAGAAGTCGATATCGCACTGCATTGGTGCATCAACCCGAGAAATCATTTTCACCAGTGGGGCTACCGAGAGCAACAACCTGGCAATACGGGGTGTGGCGCAACGACATCGACGGCGGGGTGACCATATTGTCACCGTCGCCACCGAACACAAGGCTGTGATCGATCCCCTGCGTCGCTTGGAACGATATGGTTTTCAGATTACCTGGATCAAGCCATTGCCTGACGGTGATCCGTCGGCCGGCTTGATCTCGCCCCATCAAATCGCGGACGCAATTCGTGACGACACGGTTCTGGTGTCGGTCATGTTAGCAAATAACGAAATTGGTGTTATTCAACCGCTTGCCGAAATTGGCGAAGTCTGTAAGGAACGCAACGTTTTACTACACACCGATGCCACACAAGCAGTGGGACGGATTGCCGTCGACGTGGCAGACCTCAAGGTGGACCTGATGAGTTTTTCAGCTCATAAGATTTATGGACCCAAAGGTATCGGAGCACTTTACGTTCGCCGTCGCTCGCCAAACGTGCGGCTCGAGCCACAGATCGATGGGGGCGGTCAACAGGGAGGTTTACGTGCCGGCACACTCAACGTCGCAGCCATTGTTGGATTCGCACGTGCCCTGGAACTCTGTAGCGAAGAAATGTCGTCGGAACAACCACGTTTGCGCAAGTTACGAAAACAACTCGCTGTGGGAATCATGGAGAAAGTTGCTGGTGTCGAACTCAACGGCCCCGCGTTGGATCACGATTCCCTTCGTCTAGCCGGTAATCTGAATCTTCGCTTTGGAAACGTTGACGGTGAAGCGTTGATGATGAGTATGGGAAATCTGGCCGTATCCAGTGGAAGCGCTTGCACATCGGCCAATCCCGAACCGAGCCACGTTTTACGGGCGATCGGTCTGGACGAAGATGCCAGTCGAAGCAGCCTGCGATTTGGCCTGGGACGCTATAATACCGCAGATGAAGTCAATCGGGCAGTGGAAAGCATCTCCGATGCTGTCAGTCGGCTCCGCAGCCTTAGTACATAGCTCTTAAGCCTTTTTTATACCTCGATTTGTGCTCCCAGAAAAAATTTATACCTCGATTTGTGCTCCGCAGAAAAAAGAAGACTTCCAATGGACAAGCGAATTGTATAGTTTAGATAGTAGTTTGTGCCGACATTACTTACGGGAGAGATTTTATGGCAGTCACATTGACCGAACGTGCCGCTAGTGAAGTTAAACGGATCAGAGAAGAGCAAAAATTTGAGGATGAAATGGTCCTCAGAGTAGGCGTTGAAGGCGGCGGCTGCAGCGGGTTTTCTTACCAGCTTGGCTTTGACAAGACTTACGATGACAAGGCTGACAGTAAATACGACTGTCATGGCGTTTCGTTAGTCGTCGATCGAAAAAGTGCGCTGTACCTGGATGGCACAATGGTCGACTTTTACGAAGGTCTCGACAAACGGGGCTTTACGTTCGAGAATCCCAATGCGGTCAAGTCGTGTGGCTGTGGTAGTTCATTCCAGGCCTAGTCCGCCTCAGATGTATCCCACCCAGTATTCGACCTAGAACCTCTACGCAGTGATCTTTGCCCTGTCGGTAGCGATTGTTCGTGTTGCGGCATGTTGTCCCTGGAATTCCGCTAGGACCACAGGTCTCCCCCGACATCGGGCTAGTCTTGTTAGCCCGATGCGGTAGAATACCGCTTACCGGTGTTTGATATCGACTTCGTTCGGTGATAAGGGGCTAAGTTTGTCGAGTCCACAGAAAGTCTACATCATTGGCGTAGGCGACGACGGACTGCCCGGTCTGACGACCACGGCTCGGAACCTGATCGAAAACGCAGATATCCTCATAGGTTCCGAACAAACTTTGGCAGTGGTCAGTGATGCTCCAGGAGAGCGCCGCGTCGTGGGTGCCGACCTTGATGAAGTCCTAACCCAATTCGAGCAATTCGCTGATCAGAAACTGGTTCTGCTTGCCGAAGGGGATCCCTTGTTTTATGGTGTGGCTCGCTTTGTCTGCGATCGCTTGGGAAAGGAACGGTTCGAGGTCATACCCCACGTCAGCAGCATGCAACTTGCCTTCGCTCGTGTGAAAGAGAGTTGGGAAGAAGCCTACCTGACGAATCTGGCAAATCAAAATCTCGAGCATGTCGTGCAACAGATTCGGACGGCCGAAAAAGTAGGGTTATTTACCACCGAAACTTGCCCACCATCTCAAATCGCCCAGGCTCTTCTGAATCACGGCATCGACTATTTCACGGCCTATGTCTGTGAAAATCTTGGTTCGCCTGATGAACGCGTAACCACCGCACCGCTGAGTGAAATTGCAAAGCAGGAATTCTCGTCCCTTAACGTGCTGATCCTGGTACGCCAACCAGAAGTTCCCGATCGTGCGATCGAAGCATCGAGTCACCGGTTATTTGGAAATCCGGACGAGATGTTTTTACAGTCACGCCCCAAACGGGGACTGCTTACACCCGCTGAGGTGCGAGCGATCGCTTTGGCACACATGGACATTCGCCCCAAAAGTACGGTCTGGGACGTGGGAGCTGGCAGCGGTGCCGTGGCGATCGAGGCGGCACAAATCGCCAGTCAAGGCGTGGTCTATGCTATCGAGATGGACCCCGAAGATTATGAATTGATTCAGGCCAATGCCGAGCGGTTCGGTGTCGGTAACCTGGAAGCCGTTTTAGGGCGTGCTCCGGAGGCATGGGACAAACTCAGCGAGCCTGACTGCATCTTTATCGGTGGTACCGGACGCACGGTACCCCAAATCGTTGCCTCGGCAGCGGAACAACTCTGTCCCGGAGGTCGATTGGTCGCCAATGTCGGCAGCATCGAAAATCTTTCCACCGCACAGGACACCTTGAACGCTGTGGGCGACGTCAAGATTTGGATGATCAACATCGCCCATGGAAATCACCAACTTGAACGTGTTCGCTTCGAGGCCATGAACCCGACGTTTCTGATCGGCGTAACCAAGAGCCACAAGTGAGTGATTCCTACCCACAACTCGATGTCCTTGCCGTGGGAGCTCATCCAGATGACGTTGAAATCGCTTGTGGAGGCACGCTCGCTCGCCTGGTCCAACAAGGTTACAACGTAGGGATTGTCGATCTGACTGATGGTGAACCCACACCTCTATCGCCTGGCCCCGAGGCACGGCTAGCCGAGGCAAGGCAGGCCGCAAAGTGCCTGGGAATAAAAACACGCGTCACTTTGGATTTACCCAATCGAAAACTTTTCGATACCTTCGAAGCCCGTGTCGCCCTGGCAAAAGAATTCCGCAAGTATCGTCCACAAATCGTGATTGGGTTTGGTGAAAAGACTCCGACTGCTTCCCCCGACCATTGGCAAGCCATGCAGATCACAGATGCAGCCGTTTTCTACTCCCGGCTGACCAAGTGGGATGAAGAATTCGACAACCTGCCAGTGCATAAAGTTCAATCCCAATTGTATTTCCACCTGGGTTTTGAACCTTGGGAGCTGCACGGAGCAAACAACCAATTCATTGTCGACATCAGCGACACGCTTGAGCTAAAACTTGAGAGCGTTCGATGCTACAAGTCACAATTTCCAGCATCCAAACAGTACGTCTTTGATAAAATCCAGGGTGCGGCGCTCAACTTTGGTTCCTGGGCAGGATTCACCGCAGGTGAAGCCTTCACGTCAACGCGTGCACTGGGCACTGGAAACCTGATGGATTTCGTGCTGTAACAGAACGTTGCCGACCGTATCCAACATCCTGTCGATCCTATGGCCCATCGCGTAACAACCGGATGACCGCATCCAAATCATCCGGCAACTCGGCTGCCAGTACCATCCGCTGGCCGCTTACGGGATGATCGATTTCCAGCCGTTGAGCGTGCAACGCCAGTCGTTCCAGAACGATGGTCGGATCGGAACGACCGCCGAGCAACTCACCCTGCGAAATCTGGGCTCTCCCGCCATAAAGCCTGTCGCAAAGCACGGGACACCCGATGTGGAGCATGTGGACTCGAATTTGATGGGTCCGTCCGGTTTTGGGATGAACCGATACCAGGGAAAAACGATCAAACCGTTCGACAACTTCAAAAAACGTCTCGGCCGAACGGCTCGAGTCATGTTCGGTTCGGATTGCCATCTTCGCTCGCTGGTGAGGATGAATTCCAATGGGTTGTCGAATCATGTCACGGTCTCGATCGGGAACACCCACTACGATGGCCTGGTATTGCTTGTTGACCGACCGCGCTTCGAATTGGGCGGCCAGCGCACGGTGCACCTGATCCGATTTGGCAACAACAATCACTCCACTGGTTTCACGATCCAATCGGTGCACAATTCCTGGCCGAGTCGGACCTCCGATATTGCTCAACTCGGAAAAATGAAAGGCTAACGCACTGGCAAGCGTACCGTGCCAGTGTCCTTTTGCCGGATGAACCACCATACCTGCTGGTTTATTGACAGCGACCATGTACTGATCTTCATAGACGATATTCAAGGGGATATTTTGCGGCTCTGGACCCTCACGCGGTAACTCAATCTCCCCCACGGTGACATGCTGTCCAGCACGAAGCACGGCTGAAGCCTTCACTGTCTGCCCATCAACGTGAACCCTGCCAGCCTCAATCGCTCGGCGCAAGTGCGAACGACTCAGAGGTGACAGTTGCTCGGCAAGAAAGACGTCCAGACGTGAGCCGGCCTGGTCCTGGGCCACATCAAACTCATGTTGCGGCCACTGAGATTCCTCGGCGGACTGGCTCACGGTTCTGTTGGTGTAGATTCTGGATTCACCGCTGCATCTTGCGTATCGGTGGCCGACTCTTCACCACTAGTATCGGAGGTTTCCGAATCTGCAGCTTCCGAATCTACAGCGTCAGCGGCCGACTCAGGCGAACCGGCTTCATCGCCGGAATCCGGATTTTTTTCATCGGCCGGTTCTTCATCCCCAGTAGAATCGGAAAACAAAAGGTCCTCGTCGTCTGGTAGGGCCGTGTCATCGAACTCTGACGAACCATCAAAGTTGAAATCAACTCCTGGCGAATCGGGGAGCTCGCCAAAAGGAGGCTGGCCACCTCCGCCTGACATTGGCTCCTGCAGAGGCGAGCGTGGACCCTGGGCGAAAAACCACTGGTAGAACTCTAGGGTGGACTCATCTTCTAAATTTTTTAAACGGCGATCAGCGAGTTCCCAGACCACGGTGTCGGACCAAGAGTTATTGTCTTTAATTTCCTGATATTTTTTTTTGGCTTCGTCCAATTCATTCAAAGCTTCGCACGCTTGGGCTAAGCCAAAGAGGGCTCGACGTTTCAAGGTGTCGTCAGTAGCCTTCTCTGCGACTATCTGATAATTCTCTTTCGCTTTTTCCAGCGGATCTCCCCTGCGATTGTCAAACAGAAACTCGCCGCCTTCGGCCAGATAGAGGTCGGCCGCCGCCTGCCTGGCCCAAATATCAACAACATTTTCCTCATGTTCATCCACAACACCAATAAGATCCTCGGCAGTGGTTGCACTAAAATAAGCGGTCCAGTTCGCTTCGCGACTGGTCCGGTTTTGTGCATCAAGAAAGAAAAAAACAAAAGCTAATACGACGCCAATGAACACAAACCCTATAATCGCTCGCCCAAAAGGCGCAATGGCAGTAATCCGCTGGCCGAGCCAATCAGCCAAAACGTTGGTATTCAACTCCTGACGACGTTCCGTCTTCATGCTATGTATCTCGATGAATAGTCGGGACCCCTTTAACTACGACCCGTAAATATAGGCATCTCAGGGCAATAACGTCAAGACAGATGGGAAACAAGCGGCCAGGTTTGACAGGTAACTTGATATTCGGTGAATTCATTACAAGCAGTTACAGGTTTAAAGATTGATGATCTAGGGTTAGGCTTACAGACAGATCAACGGTCTGCAGGCTGGACCACTCCACCAGGCGGAGGCAGTCCTGTTTTACCGTACCAACCCCCGAAACGATTCCCCCACAGATCTCGATGTAGCAATGCCCGCTGACCGACTCCCATTTCAAGAATTGAAACCCGTATTCCCGTGTCCCAATCATCTTCATCGCTGAATCCACCCCAGCTCAAGGCTGTGACAACGCTCCAGGGTCCACTGCTTGTGCTGGCAGGCGCCGGAACGGGTAAAACACGAGTGATTACTTTTCGTATTGCACGTTTGATCCGATCCGGAATCGCTTCGCGCCGCATCCTGGCTGTAACATTTACCAACAAAGCGGCCAATGAAATGCATCAGCGCGTTGCCCAGTTGCTGGGCCGTCAAACCAAAGACCAGCCCGAGATTTCGACATTTCATTCGCTCTGTGTACGAATCTTGCGGCGTCACATTGACCGCTTGGGATATCCCAAAAAGTTTGGTATCTGCGACCGTAGCGACCAGGAGAGCATCATTCGTGGCGTTTTACGTGAGATCCGAGTTTCCGGCGATTCCTTACGGCCGGGCGATGTTTTACAGCACATTGGCAGTTGGAAGGTTCGATCCGTTCGCCCCGAAGCGGCGGCGGCCAATGCGGAATCGGACAAAGAACACCTCGCAGCAGTAGCCTATCGGCGCTATCAAAAAACACTCAAAGCAAAAGGCATAGTCGATTTTGATGACTTGCTGATGTGCACCGAAGACCTGTTCGCAAATCATCCAGATGTGCGACGCGAAGAAGCAGCAAGATTTGATCATATTCTGATCGATGAGTATCAAGATACCAATGCAAGTCAATATCGCATTGTCAAAACGATGGCGTCGGGACACCGCAACCTGTGTGTCGTAGGTGACGATGACCAATCGATTTATGGCTGGCGAGGTGCAGAAGTAAGACATATCCTTGACTTCCAACGGGACTGGCCCGAGGCCAAATCAGTGCGACTGGAAGACAATTACCGTTCCACAGCAGCCATCATTGAATTTGCCAACCGACTGATTGTTTTCAATCGGTTCCGGCACGACAAGCAACTACGTGCGGCACGTCCCAACGGTGATCGACCACGCATCGAACAATATCCAACCGAGTCCGCCGAAGCAGAAGAAACCATTGCCGACCTGCGTTGCTGGCTGAATCACCCCGGATTGGAACCTCAAGATTTCGCAATTCTGTTTCGTACTAACGAGCAGCCGCGAGCCTTCGAATTCGAGCTGCGGCGTCATAAACTCCCCTACATCCTGGTGGGTGGCATGTCATTTTATGATCGCAAAGAAATCCGGGACATCCTTTCCTATCTCAGGGTGATTGCCTCACCCGAGGATGAAGTGTCTCTGTTACGAATCATCAACACACCGGCCCGTGGAATCGGTCAAAAGACGGTCAGCTCACTGCTCGAACAAGCGGTCGCTGGTGGTTCATCACTCTGGGATCGTTTGAACGACGA
>Ga0310125_10000469_pt1 | contig 19031 bp, 13 predicted proteins | sample CB11b_Tmax_Bot8__FD_203508 | JGI IMG/M metagenome (GOLD analysis project Ga0310125, IMG submission 203508) | Marine microbial communities from Western Arctic Ocean, Canada - CB11b_Tmax_Bot8 | ecosystem: Environmental > Aquatic > Marine > Oceanic | place: Canada: Western Arctic Ocean | collected... | reverse complement strand
GCCGGAGGCCAGGAAGGAAGCCAGGCCCACGATGTCTTCGGGTGTCGACTTCCGTCCCAGCAATGCCCGCGACACAAATTCTTCCATCGCTTGACCGGGGCGTTCCGAGATACCCTGGGCCATGAACTCCTTGTCAAGTTGATCCCAAAGCTCCGTGTGCACGACGCCGGGACAAAATGCATTGACGGTAATTCGCTCTTTGCCAAACGCACGGGCGCCCGCCTGGGTCAAGGCCACCACCGCAAATTTGCTGGCGCAGTAGTGCGGTTGAAGGTCATAGCCTTCCTTCCCGGCAATCGAGGAGGTGTTGATCATCTTGCCGCCCTTCCCCTGCTCGATCATCTGTCGGGCTGCTTCCTGCATACAGATCAGGACGCCCAGGCCATTGACGTTCATGATCCGCTCCCAATCCTCTTCTCTGACATCCATGAAAAGCCGAATTTCGCCCACCCCGGCGTTGTTGAAGATGACGTCCAATGCGCCGAACGAATCGACGACCTGGCGAATCATCGCCTTGACGCTGGCCCGGTCGGTCACATCGCATGGACATGCCACCGCTTTTCCGCCCTGGTCTTCAATTTCGGAGGCAACCTTTCGCGCCCCGTCGATGTTCAAGTCGGCGACGCCCACGCTGGCGCCCTCTTCTGCCAATCGTTTTGCAATCGCCGTGCCGATGCCGCGCGCGGCACCCGTAACCACGCAGGATTTTCCCGCCAAACGCTCGTTGGCCATGACCTATCTCCTCCGGTTAGTGAAACAAACATCCCCCATTGACATTGATGGCCTGGCCGGTGAGATACCCACCGTCCTCGGAGGCCAGGTAGACGACCGCGGATGCAATCTCCTCCGGTTTCCCCTGGGTCCCCAGGGGGATCGTGTCCTTCACCTGCCGGTCCATCTCTTCAAACGTGATATCTCGAATCTTCGCCTCTTCCCGAAGGGAGTTCCAATGCATGTCCGTCGCCATATTTCCGGGACACACGCTGTTGACCCGAATGCCGTGCGGCGCCAACTCCAGCGCGAGACTCTCCGTGAAGCGAATCACGGCCGCTTTCGATGCACAGTAAAGTCCAAAGTAAGCAAAGCCTTGTTTGCCGTACCAGGAGCCGATATTGACGATGCACCCACTCCCCTGTTCCGGCATCACCCGGGCCGAAGCGCGGCACACATTGAATGTCCCTCGAAAATTCACGCCGATCACATGATCGAAGGTTTCATCCGTGAGATCCGCCACCGCCGTCATCGGATGATTGACACCCGCATTGTTCACCAGAACATCCAACCGGCCGAGTCGTTCGACCGTGTCGCCGACCATGCGATCGACTTCCTCGGTGCGAGTCACATCGACGCATACCGCGAATCCACGGTTCCGGGGAAACTTCGTCCGTAGTTCCGCGGCCGCGTCTTCGACGGCGGGTAGCCGGTCGGCCAGCACGACATGCGCTCCTTCCTCGGCCAGTCGCAAGGCGATGACCCGCCCAATGCCCTGTGCCGCCCCGGTAACCAGCGCCACTTGGTCACTCAGCCGATCCGTCATGGAATCGATCTCAACAGGCATCGAATTCGACGTATTTCCATTGACGCAAAGAGGGCGCAGGATGCCGGAATCAGCCGTTCTGAACTTGGAGGGATCTTGAACATGCTCCTACACTCCTTAGAATTGCACGTGTCATGGGGCCACGGATGCCCCGCGCCCGTCAAGCCCATCCGATTGACAGACCACGCCGCCCGGCCGCCCCAAGAATCGAGTACAAGAACACGACCCGCCCTGAAAGGGCCAGACATTGTAGCGTGGGGCATCGCCCCACGATTCAAATGCAAAAACACAACCTGCCCTGCAAGGGCAGCACAAAACGTCTGGCGCGCCTCCCACTCCATTGACAGCCCACGCCTCGGGCCCATACCCTCGGCTCCGTGAGCGAGAGAAAAGCCTTCTTCGACGAGCAGGGGTACTACGTGGCCAGGGGGGTCTACTCTCCCGAAGAGGTGGCCCGGCTGGAAGCCGAATTCGATCGCGTGATCCAACAGATCACCGCCGGCGGCCCCTCGATTACCGGACCGAACTCGGGCGAGGACAACGGCATCATCTCCACCGTCAATGTACAGCAATACTCCGCGTATTGGCTGACCCACGGATTGCTGCATCCGCCATTCCTCGACATCGCGGAGGAATTCATCGGACCCGACATCATCCTCCAACATTCGAGCCTCTACGAGAAGCGAAAGGCGAGCGTGGTCGGACCGTTCCGCATGCACCAGGACTGGAGCTACGTCCCGGTCCGGGACGACACCATGATTGCGGGCATGATCTACGTCAGCCCGGCCACCGAGGCGATGGGCGCGCTCCGGATCTATCCCGGCACCCACCATTCAAGAATGGAAGACGCCGTCGCCGACGACCGCGGCGTTGCATTCCATGAAAAGTATCCCCTGGAAGGCTCCACCGTCCTGGAAGCCGACCCGGGTGACGTGGTCTACTTCCATTACCGGACCGTGCACGGCTCAACCTCCAACCAGACCGACACCCCCAGGAAGGCGGTACACGTCCGCATGTTCTCCGGCACCGATTGCCGGGAGGATCCCTACCACTTCTGCGAGAACCTCGTCCTCCGCGGCTGGAATCACCACACCAACAGCGCAAACGCAATAAAGTCCGTCCCCAGGCCGGCAGAATAGGCGAAGCGCTAAGGCAGAATAAGCAGAACTATAGCCACAAAAGCTTGCCAAGCCGCAGGCATGGAACGCAAAGAACGCAAAAAGAATACCCTCCTCTGCAGTTCGACCAAAGGCAAAAAGGGTCACCCACAACGGGCAGTTTCCTAAATCAGAAAAGGCCTGAAAGACCGAATCATACCAGTCCAGGGCATCGCCCTGGGTACAGTGTCATGCGTTGATCCAAGCCCTGTAAGGGCGCATCATAGGCACCAACGAAAACCTGTGACGCGTCCTTGAGCGCTCGTGCAAATCAACGGATTGAATCCCAGGGCGCCTGGCTGCCGCACGCGCGCTCGCGTGCGGGGCGGACAGGCTGCCCTCGTTGTACCTCACTGCACTGGTAAGAGGCACCGACACGCCGGACTGAACTCAAAGTCGAACACATCGCTCATGCCCACGAAGCTCTCGTTGAGCTTTACTACCGCTCCGCCCGAGATCCGCACGCTGTAGAGCTCCACTTCCTCATCGGTCTCCTGGTCTGCCCGATACGCCACCCGGCTGCCGTCCGGGCTGATCTGAAAACCCTGCACACTCCGCCGGTCACAAGACCCCCGTTGAGCTTCACGGCCATTCCGCCCGCGATCGGCGCGCTGTACAGATCAAACACCTGATCCGCCTCCCGGTCGGCCCGAAACACCACCCAACTACCGTCCGAACTGACCTGGAAGTCCGGCTGCACATCCCCGACAGTCGCGAGAACATCGTTGAGCTTCAGGGGGAAGATCATCTGCCCCGAGGCCGGCCCGGTGAGGCCCAGCCAGCCGGCAACGATTAGGAACAAAGGAGAGTAAGGGTTGTGTCTTGATCCGCCGTGATGCCAAGCGGCAAGGGTTGAGCGGATCAGGGCAGGATCCATGACAGAAATGATAACGTGAAAATAACCGGAAAGGCAATGTAAACCTCAGTTCCCGCTGGTGCCCGTCCCGCGTGCCTTGAGAATCACGACGCGGCCGTTGGCGGTGCAGGCGATCTCGCCTTTCCCGTCGCCATCGAAATCCGCGATCAATGCATAGCCGCCTTTCAAGTAGCCATAGGAGTATGTCTCGGGGACCGCCAGGGGTACGGGGAGTTCGAAACGAACTTGTCCGCTGCCCTGGTCATCGGTGCCGATGCAATACCGGCCGGCCAGAAACTCGCCCTTGCCGTCGCCGTCCACGTCGGCGCTGAGGACCGGGCTGTTGGGCGGCGACTCCAGTTCGAGTTGCCACTCGATGCCGCCGGTCCAGACGTTGCGGCATGTGAACACACGGCTGCTCTTCAACGCGTACCCGGCTTCGAGCCCGCCGTCGCCGTCGACATCGATGATGCCGACATGCCCGGGCACATCGTATCCGGCGTCCTCGAACCAGATCGTATTGAAGTCCGGCCCCAGCATGCCGAATCGGCCGGTGCCGCTCGGCACCAGCCAGTGCGGTTTTGTGTCATTTCCATTTCGGTACAGTGGAGTGAAGCAGTTGTAGAGCCCGGTGGCGCCCATGTCCCCCAGTTCCCGGACGAGGGCGATGCTGCCATCGGCGCCGCGCACATACGACAGGTAGACAAGCATGTCGTTGGCCAGCTCGTCGATCCCGTCTCCATCCACGTCCACCGCCCCGACGATTCCCTCCGGGCGGTACGGAAACCCGTTGTAGGCTCCGCGTTTCTCCCACAGGACCTTGCCGGTTCGTCCGTCCAGGCCGATGGTCGCATCGTTGCTGCGTAGTTGGTTGGTGAGGTGGGCCACGACGACGGCGCCGCCGTCCGGCAAGGCGCGCGCGGCGTTGCAAGTCACCACGCGGCCGTCGTGGGCGGTCGAGTAATCCAGCGGGCGCTCCCACAACAGTGAATGGTCGGCGCGATAGGCGCGAATCGCAATCCGGCCATCGTCTGTCGTCCCCGGCGCGATCAAGCACCATTCTCCGGACCCGGTCAAATCGAACAACAACGGGCCGTGGCGGCCGATCTCCATGTGAAGTTCATGGTTGGCCACTTCCTCGGAACGGCCCGAATCCCTGAATGAGAAGATGCGAACCCGGTGGTCGGGCCCGGCGGCGATCAGCTCGGCGCGGCCGTCGCCATCGAGATCGGCGGCGGCGACGGATGACGGGCCGGCCAGCCGCAGCGGCAGTTCCCACTGCGACGCGCCGTCCCACGATAGACTCTCGAGGGTTCCGCGCGGCGTGACCACGAGGTACTGGTCCTCGGCATCGTGAACGCTGACCACGCTCCGTACCGGCGATTGCAGCAGCGCCGGCGCCTCCGTGCGCACCAGCTCGACAAGACGGCCGTCGCGCACCGTGTACCGGACCAGTACATTGCCCTGGCGCAGCAGCAGGTTGTTTCCCTCGTTGCCGGGCACGAGATGAGGTCCCCAGAGCCGCGCCTGCCGGATCGTGCCGATTTCTTCGAGCGTGCCGTTCGCCGTGAAGATGCCTGCCGTTATGTCGCCGGAGACGGCCATGACCCCGCCGGGTGCGGCCAGGGTGAGCAATCCGCCGGCGTGCCCGTCGCCCACGCCGGCAAACGCGGCCACCGCCCACCGGTCGGCCAATTCGATTTCAATGGCCCCGGTGAGCCCGTCGCGCACCCGCACGAACGAGCGAAAATCATGGGCGGGGTCGCGCGTGTTATAGACGACTTCCCAGGCTCCGTCACCGTCCACGTCATGGATCTCGACCATCCGAACGGCTACACCGTGATTCTGATACCCCTCGCCATAGTAGTGCTGCCAGGCCAGGGCGCTCGGTCCGCTTCGGCTCAGTCGCAGGGTGTGCACGTGCGTCTCGATGGCCGCACCCACCACGATGGCGAGCGGCTCTCCCTTGGGACCGGTGCCCAGTGCCCAGTGCGCGTAATTGCGCCGGTGGCCGCCGCCGATACTGTATTCCAGCGCGCTGACGCATTCGCCCGTACGGGCGTCGAATCCCAGGAGCCGGTGATGGCGCTGGTTCCATACCATCGGCGCGTGGGGAACCGACAGATCGACCTTGATCGACACGCCGTGATCAATGCGACCGGACCACCCTTCGGCCGGATTGATGGCATTCATACGCCAGGGCATGGTCGGATTTCCTCGCGGGGGAAACTGGAACAGGCAGGCCTCCACGCCGTGGCCCTGGAAGACGACGGCTTCAAGGCCGGGCTGCTCCGGCAGAATGTCGGCAACTTCGACGTTCAGATGGACGTTTGGATCATCGAATGCAAAAGACCAGTCCGTCCGGCCGGTGGCGGCGTCGATCAGGGTGAGGCGGGGGCCGAAGGTCACCAGCAGGGCGTCGCGCCCGTTGCCACGGATGTCGCCGCAGAAAATCAACTGCCGGGACGGCTCCTCGGCGGTCCACACGACGTGTCCGTCGAGCTCGATCAGCCGCAGCCGGCCGTCGTACGCGAGCAACCGGGTCACGCCCTGGATCTGGATCGTCTGGATCCACTCCAACGTCCCGCCGGCTTCGATCGTAGCCCAGATTTCGGGCGCCTCGGTCATGCCCAGCGCCAGCGGGGAGAAACCGGTCAGGTGCTTGTCGTGCAGGGTGCGGGGCCAGTTGGGATCCCGAATCTCATCGCACCGTACGCCGGGTACCAGTGGATGAGACATTCCTGAGTATGGGGTTCCTGGTTCCTGCGCCCCGACGGTATGCGAGGCGGCGAGGAGAAATGCCGGGACCCACGCTCCGAGAAGAGTCCTCATGAGGCAACAGCATGACAGGGCACCTGCCCCTAAGTCCAGGCTCTACTTCTCATCGCACATAGTGTGTGCCAGGTAACGGGCTGTTGCCCAAAGAAAGCCTTGGAGGGCGAGCGTCCCCGCGAGCCGGAGGATGGAGAAGATGAAAAAGAGAGACATGCAGGTTAAAAGACATTTGCATGAACCGTCCCGGAACGGCGCATCAAAATCTTTCTTGTTTCATTTCCTTCATCCCTATGTCGTCCGGCTCGCGGGGACGCTCGCCCTCCAATTTCAGACTCCACTTCCCATTTACAACCCTGCAAAGGATTCACTCCAGTGTTTCCGCAAACGGTTTTCGACGTCCCGACGAAAACCACTACACTGGAATCATAATGTACAGACGCGGGCTCGGTGAAATCGCTTGTTTTTCCCTGGTTGCCGTCCTGGCGGGGATCGCCGGGGCGCAAACAGAGGCTGGATCCCCGGCGCCGGAAACGGCGCGTACGATCACGGAGAGTAAGGCGATGGCACAGATGCGCGAAGCGGCCAAGAACCGGCAACGCCGGATCATATACAACAACGACGGGAATGAGATCCTCATCCGACGGATCGAATCCGTCGAGGATTTCCTGGGCATGCGCATTGAGGCGGCCGTTGGAACACAGGTGGATTCAATCTCCTATTGTACCGGGGTCGCCACAATGTACGGTCATGACACGCAGATAGCGGAACGGTTCGACAGTCCCGAAGACAAGGTCAAGGACTGGGCGGACAATATGCGTCTCTTGCGCAAGGAAGGCACCGACCAGCTCGGGGCCACCATTCACCGGGCGCACCAGGCGGGCATGGAGGTCTTCTGGTCCCACCGGGTCAATGACATTCACGACACCATAGACTTTGCGGAACTCTTCTCTCAGTGGAAGGCCCGGCACCCCGAGTGTCTGATGAGCACCGCGGAAGACGCGAAGACCTATCCGCAGTCGTCCCCGAGGTATTGGTGGACGGCACTCGACTTTGAAAAGCCGGACGTCAGGGAGTACCTGCTTCGCATCACGGAGGAGGTCTGTCAGCGATACGACGTGGACGGGATCGAGATGGATTACTTCCGCTACCCCATGTTCTTTCGCCCAAACCTGGATTCCAAACCGGCGACGCAAGGACAACTCGATATCTTGACCGGGTTTCAGCGCTCGATACGGGAAATGGGGGTGCGCGAGGGGGAGAAACGGGGCCGGCCCATCCTCGTCGTGGCGCGCGTTCCCATGTCGGTCACCGCGTGCAGGAACGTGGGCATCGACATCGAGCGGTGGCTGCAAGAAGGGCTGCTGGACATCATGCCCCTGGGGAACGGCGATGCCTGGCCGAACATCCCCGCCAGGGGACTCGTGAAACTGGGGCACGACCACGGCGTGCCGGCGTATCCCTGCCTCAAGTACTCCGGATACGGCAAAGACGACATCGAGTCCTGGAGGGCCGCCGCGGCAAACGCCTGGCGCGCGGGCGCGGACGGCATCTACTTCTTTAACCACTTTCCAGGCGAACCGAGCCCTCAGTTCAAGGAACTGGGGGATCCCGCCAGCCTCGCCGGGCTCGACAAGCGCTTCGCGGCGACCGACGTGGCGCCCTACGAGTTCCTACTGCTCGATCCGCCACAACATAACTTCGGCTTGGCCGAAGTCCTCCCCCGATCCATGGGACTTCCGAGGAACATTCCCGCCGGCGACGAACCCACCACCGTCGTGCTGCAGATCGGCGACGATATCCCGGCCGCCGCGAAGCAAAAAACCCTCGCCGGCGCCGTTCTGAAAATCCGGATTTCTCCGCCCGGGTCACTGGACGCCTCAGCGTGTACCTTGAACGGCGAGACCTTGACGTCCGCGAAAAAAGATGCCGAAGAGGGATGGCTCGCGTTCGAGCCAAATCCATCCCGCTATCGCGTGGGAGAAAACGAAGTGTCCGTACGACTGGCCAAATCTGAAGCGAAGACTCCCGCGCGTGTTTTAGCCGTCGAATGTCATGTGACGTACTGCAAATAGACCATCGAAGCGCATTCACGACCTTCTCATTACATACACGGGCTGATGCCCGATCTGATTTTAGCCTGAAGTCTCCCCTGGAGCCGGCGATCCCCACTGACAATAATTGGATATTACGAATTCTTGTTGACAGAAATCTATTTTGAGCTAATCTATATTCATGAAAACAACAATTGATATTCCGGATAAGGACCTTGAGGAAGTGATGCGGTTTAGCGGGGCGCGAACGAAACGGGCGGCTATCTTGACTGCGATCACCGAGTTTAATCGGCGGAGGAAAATGTCCCGGTTGACTCGTCATTCTGCCACGTGTGACTTCCCGAGCAACGACGAGATCGAGTCCCTGGAGGAAGATGAGGACCATGGTTCTTGTTGATACATCATCCTGGATTCAGCAACTGCGACGCACAGGCGACCGGGAGATTCGCGGGCGCGTGGAGTCCTTGTTGAAGGCCGGCGAAGCGGCCTGGTGTCCGATGGTCCGGCTCGAGCTGTGGTCACACGTGAGTGGTGCGAACGAGCGCAAGGTCCTTCGGGAGTATGAAGATGTACTGCCGGATCTGCCCATCAGCGATGCCGTTTGGAAACGGGCCCAGGACGTGGGGGATCGGGCTCGCCACCGCGGGATCACCGTCCCGGCCAGCGACCTCTTGATTTTCGCATGCAGCCAACATCATAAGGTCGACATGGAGTACAATGACAAACACTTCGACCTGCTGGCGGGAATCTAGAGTCCTGTCCCACAAATAACGTTGATACAGAGCATTCGCATTGCGTCCCATGCCTCCGGCTTGGCGAGCTTTGCGGTCTTCTGTTCAATCCCGCAGCGTGTAGAGTCCGACCCCGTAGCCGGACAAATCAATGTTGAGCACTGTGCCCGACAGTTCGAGCGGCGGTGATTCGAAGTGTGAAGCGCGAAGGGAAAGGTCGCGGGACAGCGTCAGCCGGGCGGTCTGCGCGTCGGGCATCGAGTTGACCACGATGAGCAAGTGGTCATCACCTCGCGCCCAGGCGGCGGCGTGCACAGAGTGATCCGGGCCGCAGGAGGCGATCAATTCCGGTGCAGCCGGGCCGACGACCCAGGGAGTAACTTCCTTCACTTCGGCGGCCAGGCCGCAAAGGGTATTCCACGCCGGCTGCTCGTAGTGACCGTCGGCGTAGCGGATGAACGAGATGCTGGTGTCCGTTCCATTGTCGTCGAAGGCAAACCACATGATGCCCCGGGCGCCGTGGACAATCGCGAGGTAGTTCATGGCGCGCAACTGCGCAGGGCTGGGAATAATCAGGTGATCGCCGAACCGGTGCGCCTGAAGAAGGGTCCACACCGGTTTACCCGGATGGAGCTCTTGCAGTGAGCGGACGTCGACCGCAACCCGGTTGAGCGGCGAGTCCGGCCGGCGGACGCAATAGGGATCGGCGATGATAAATTCGCCCAGTCCCGGTACCGTGCCGAAAACGAGCGGGTTGTTGGGCAGGACAAAACGGGGTTTGTCCGGATCGGATTTCCGAATGACGTCGGCGGCAAGCATCATGTCGTGCAGGCTCTTCGGGGAATTGCTCGGCTCCTCCAGGATTCCGTACCCGATGAGGCCGGGGTGGCTTCTCAGCACCGCCACACTGTCGGGGATCTCACGCGGATCCCACGACATGCTGGCCACAGATCGAATTCCATGCTTCAGCGCCTCGTCGAGGTACTTCTTTCCGCCCCCGAACACGCAGTTGAACCCGTTATCGCCCAGGATCTTCAGCGACTCGAGGCGCTGCACGCAGTAGAACCCAAACGGGAAAAAGGGCGCACCGTCGATCATGAGCGTGCCCTGTTCGTCAAAGCGCAGGTTGGGATTGGGCTCTCCGGCCGGTCCGGGATAGTCGGCCAGGATCTCGGCAATCGTCTTGCGCTCCGGACGCGGTGCATACTGCCGCCCGATCCGCTCGGCGTGCGCCGCCCAGAGGTTTTCAAACACGCGCCCATCCAGACCCTTGCCCCGGCTCAATGTACCCGCAACCACACTCCCCTTCCCGAGTTCGCAGCGCACGAGCAACGGCTTGCCGCAAGGACAAGTGACGAGAGCCGGACCGGCAACGGACTCGAGATGTTGCCAATGAACGTCCGGCCAGATGGGAGCGGGCAAACGCCCATAATCGTGGGGCTTTTCGTTCAATCCGTCGGCCAGGGGATTGGGTTTGCGCAGCGCTTCATGGATGTCGCCCGGCATGCCGGTGGGACACGGGCCCAGGCTCATGGCCCAGGCCGGATGGAGGTTGCGCAGCCAGCCGATATCCGCGTCTTCGCGGGCGCCGGCCACGATCAGCAGGCCGCCGTCGCGGAGCCAGGGCGTGAGGGGTGCACCCAGGTCGTTCCAGAACACATCGGCGCCGTGCCTGACCATCACGGTCAGGAGCACCACATCAACCTCGCCGAGACGCTTCATCAGGTCGTTCGTGCGTGAGACGTGCCATTTCTCCACGAGACATTGCAGGGAGGAGAGGTCCACGTCCCAACCGGCGGATGGACGGTAGTCGCCCATGGAGTAGTCGCTGTGCAGGAGGGCCACGCGAGGTCCCCGGCCTCCCCATCCCTCGCTACGCAACGCGGTCTGCCGACCGGCGATTGCATCGCCGTCGAGCCCTGCGCCATCGGTGATCAGCACCGCGTCGTACAAACAGTCTGCGGGGGACGTTTCAATACCGGTCAACTCGATCTTCAAGTCGCCCCCGGATGCCTTCCCCGCCTCGTACCAGGTCAACCCTGTCGCGCTTCCGCTCAAGGGAGGTGACGCTTCACCGTTAAGCCGAACGACTCCGCGCCGGCCGCCCTGGAGCACGTCGGCCACCCGGACCCAGACGCGAAACTCTTCGCCAACCGGAAGCTTCACATCGTAAACGGCCGGCGAGGCGCCGAGATTCGTAATGGCAATCGATCCGCCGCTGGCATCCTCCTGGGCATGCCCCTGCGCACCGTCAAACCACTCGGCCTCCAGCCAGACGGTTGACGCAGCACCGGATGAATGAGCAGGAATTGCGGAGATTGCAGCCAGGACTGCAAGGACGACGGATAGATAAACGTTCTTCATTCTCTGTATCCTAGTCGCCACTCCTAGTCGCTGCTCCTTGTCGCAACTCAGGTCGCGGACTGATGGACAGTGTATACGCGTAATCCTGGGGAGCTTTCTCAGCCGCGCCATCCTCGGCGGCCAGGACGTCCTGCAATCCGGCAAGGTCAAGCTCCACGCCGGCGTCCGTCTGCCGCCAGGGCACGGTCGGTTTCGTCTCGCCGCGGCCCAGCAATCGGATCGTCGTGTCCGCCTCAGCACGCAGACCGGGAAGGAGACACGTGCTTTCCGGGCGGCGCAGCAACATCGCATAGAGGGTATTACCCCGCGTGGTGTACCGGATCTCGGTTCCCGCCGGTGTACGATCCTGCGGCCGGCCCGCGTGCCAGGGACGCGTGCCATAAATCGCTTCTCCGTTCTGTTTCAGCCACGCCCCCATGGCCGGCCCCTCAGTGGAATCGAAATCAATCCGTCCGGGCGCTGCTCCTGGAGAAGCAACTCCAGCCAGCGCTGCTCGACATGCCTGTTCAGATCACTGCCGCTCACCATCCGCATCAAGGGCAGCGCGATTTGGAACTTGCTGCGGATGCCGACATCGGGCGACACGTGAATCATGATCGGAGGATTATAGCGGAAATGCACGCGCCACTAGACCTCGTGGTCCGCTTCCGGGTCGGTGGGACCGGTCATGCCGTGAATCACTAGTCCCGCCATTTCGGCAAGATCCAGCGTGTGTCCGGTACGAGGGCCTCTGAAACCGTGCCGCAAATCTCCGGCAACTCGATGCCGGGGATCTCGGGATTGATGTATCCGACCTTCATCTTTCGTTTCCCCGCGGCCCCAGGAAAATTCATTTGGCGGCGGCCTGCTCGTATTCTTCCGGCGTTTCGCCCCGGAGATGCGGATCGAGAATATCCTCGACGCCTTTGTAGGCATAAGGATCTTCGCCGCACACCATCACGATGTCGCGCATGTCTTCCTTCAGCTCAATGCGCCCCCCCCAGCTCCAGGGCAGCAGGGACTCGGCACTCATGTTGTGAATCACCAGGGCGCGGCGGAAGCGGTCCGTCGTGGTGTTGTCGAGTGACCGGTGCAGCAAGTAGCCGTTGAAAAACACCGCCGAGCCGGCCTTGACTTCCACCGGCACCGCATCCTCCTCGGTGAACGGGAATCCGTACGAACTTTGAGTGGGGCCGGAGATGCGAGGATCCTTGTTGGGCGCCATCTGCCAGATCACTCCGGGCTTGTGAGAACCGGGAATGACCCAAAGCCCCCCATTCTCGATATCGGCGTCGTCCAGGGCGATCCAGACCCCGCACAGCGACCGGTCTCGGGTCGGAATAAAGAACTCATCCTGGTGCCAGCCCTGGCCCCGGTTGCCGGGGCCCTTGACGAACAGCATGGTCTGCATGCACTTGACGTTGGGGCCAATGATCGCCTGTAGCACGTTGACGAGGGCGGGATGCCGGATAAAATCACGCATGGGTTCCGAGATCTTGTGCGGATAGTGCAAGGCAAGATACCGCTTCAGGGTCTCCGCCTCGGCCTCGCCGGGATCGCTTGGGATCACGCCCCGTATTTCGGCTTTACCCCTGAACAGGTCCAACGCCTCCTGCTTGAGTACGTCGACGTCTTCCGGCGGGATCAAGCCCGCGGCAACGAGAAAGCCGTTCGCGCGGTAAAAGTCGACGTGGGCCGCTTCAATCTTGCCGTGGGTTACTCGCATGGTGCGATCACATCCTGGTAAACGCTTTGCAAATCGTCAAGCGAACCCCACACGCGGAATAAATTCCACGCTACCGGCCGTCCGCGCAATAAATTGGGTCTTGCAATGGATTGAATCCTTTAATCCTGCTCGACGACGATGCGATAGAAGGCGGCATCTATTCCCGCCGAGGAATCGGTGTAGGAAGTGACCGGGCCGGTGGACGGAACCGTGACCAATTCTGTGAAAGGCTGCCCGAGCGTTCCGCACGTCTCAATGCGGTACAGGCGATTCGGTTCGCTCTGCCATTGGAGGGCGATGCCCGGCACGGTGGATCCGATGCCCACCAGGTCCGGCTTCAGCGGCAGGGGCAATTCCACGAGCTGGTCCACCGCCACCCCGTCGACCTGCTCCGTGGCTCCGCCGGGCCAGAAGATCTCTATGTCGACCGGCGCGTCGTTCGTGCCCAGTCCGAAGTGCAGGACCAGGTCATTCTGGTTGCCCTCCCCCGTGCCGCCCTCGACCTGCCGCACCAATACCTGTCCACCCAGCTGGATCTTTACCTGGGCTCCGATCGCCGCCGCGTTGACGCCCCGCCGCCTGCCGTCCAATCGCACCTCCAGCCAGTGATTGCTATTGCCCCCATTGACGTAGATCCGGCTGCCGGTGACCAGGTCGAGGTCTCCATCCAGGTCAAAGTCGGCCCAGGCCCCCTGGTAGGTCGACTGGACTCCGCCGAGTCCTTCCTTGAGCGTTACATCCGTAAAATCGAAGTTGCCGTTATTGCGGTACAACACCGCCGTGTTCAGTACGCCGCCCGAGGTCTGGGTCTGCGCATACACAGTGGTGAAGAAAAGGTCCAGGTCCCCATCATTGTCGAAATCGCCCAGCGTGGGAGAGGCATACGACTCCTGGAAGTGCAACCTGGCGGTCGCACTCATGTCCTGGAAGTGATAGGACCCGCCGGGTCCAGTGTTCTTCAGGAACTGCGACTCCGGCTGCCCGGGATGGGCGAAGTTGCCCACGAAGAGATCGAAGAATCCGTCGTTGTCCAGATCCCCCCAGGCCGAACCGATGGTGTGGGCGGCCCCACCCAACGAACCAAACGTACCCGACACGTTCTGAAAGACGCCGGATCCGTTGTTTCGCCAGAGGAGATTGTCTTCGAGGCGGTAGTTGGAGACATAGATATCGAGATCGCCGTCCCGGTCGAAGTCGCAGGCGGTGATCCCACGCCCGGGGTCATGCGGTTCGGTCTCCTGCCATCCCATGGAGAAGGAGACGCCACCGTTGTTTTCCAGGATGATATCGGCCTCGTAATTGTCGAAGTGCTGGTACCCGCCGATATAGAGATCGAGGAACCCGTCGTCATCCCAATCGCCCCACGCCGCGCCGCGCACTTCGACCGCCGGGGGATGGGGTGTGCCCAATGACGACAGGCCCGTCCCGCTCGTATTCCGGTAGACGGAACGCAGATCATCCCAGAAGAAGATATCCAGGTACCCGTCATTGTCGTAATCCCCCCAGACGCCGGCATCCAGACCGGTGATCAGCGGCGTGAACCCGGTTCCCCCGTTGTTCTGCCACAGGGTTTCGCCGGAGACCAGGTCGGGATAGCCGTCGCGGTTGAAATCGCCCCAGGCGGCTTTCTGGCCGCTCAGGCCGGGCGCCAGTTGCGCCGTCATGTCCTGGAACGCGGCCGGCGCCAGCGGCCCGCCGTTCAACTCGATGAATCGGTCGAAGGCATACTGCTGGGTGCGGACACCGCCCCAGATCTCGAGGACCCCGAGCTTTCCTTCAAAAAAGCGGACGCCGCTGCCCAGTTCGAACCCGGCGCCGATCCGCAACGGGGCATTGTTCAGAATGGTGTGCAGTAACGTGTTGTCGAAGTCCTCCCGGGTTGCCTCCACGCCGTTGAAATAAAATTTCGTCCCTTCCGCCCGTCCGCTTCCGTCATGGGTGATCATGACTGCGTGATAATCGACCGGCGTTGGGGAAGCCCGCGTCAGCAGCCGATTGGCCTGGAATCCCTCGTTCATCAGGAACTCGGTATTCCCGCCCACTGAGCGTGGGCGAATCTTCCACTCCGTCTGGGTGGTCGATCCCTTTTGCAGCAGGACGCTGGCGAAATCGTCGCCCGGATCCACGCCCAGGTCCAACCAGGCGAGGACCGTGAACGGATCGCCGTTCCCTGTTCCGGCGACCACATCGGTTTCAAAATCGAAGTCGGCGTCCGACCCGGCCAGTTGCAGGTAGGCATCGAAGGGGCCGTCGACCGAGCCGCCGTTGGTGCCCCCGGCGCCGGCGGTCCGGCCCGGATCGGGTCCCCCAAAACAATAGGCGTCCGCCGCGGCGTCCTGCGCGGCGCCGACGTTGGTGAAGTGGTTGCCTCGCCCGCTCAAGTCCTGCCATGTTGTTGCAGGATTGGGTCCGGGGTCGGACGCGTCGAGCAGCAGCAACAGCGGCGGGGGCGGAGGAGGCGCAGCCCGTGCGGGATTCCCTCCGTCGTACCGGTCCACCGCGTATTGCGCATCCAGCACCTCGTCCCAGAGCTCGAGAAAGCCGAGTTTGCCTTCAAAGAAGAATCCACTGGAGGCCCCCACGTCATGCCCCGCACCGATCCGCACCGCGGCACTGCTCAGGATGGAGGTGGCCAGTTGGTCTATCGGAATGCTCTGCGGTTGTAGCGCGCCGTTGAAGTAGATCTTAGTCCCCGCGATCGCACCGGACCCGTCGTGGGTAATCATCAGGAGGTGAAAACCGGTGGGCGTGCCGATCGACCTGGCAAACATCTGGGGACTGGTTTCATTGAAGATCAATTCGGTCACCGAACCTGCGCGGCGTGGACGCACCTTCCACTCCGTGTTCCGGTCCGGGCCTTTTTGCAGGAGGGTGGAGGGAAAATCGTCGCCCACGTCGACCGTGACCTCCAGCCAGGCCACCACGCTGAACGGCGTGCCCTGTCCGGCGCCCACCACATCGGTCTCCAGATTGAACGCGGCCCCGGCGCCCGCGCGTTCGAGGTAGCCGCGATAGGGTCCGTCCTGGGCACCCGCGTTGCAGCAATAGTTCGCCGGATCGGGGCCGCCGAAAAGGTAGGCTTGACCCACCGGGTCATGCCCTGCCCCAACGTTGGTGAAATGGTGGCCGCCGCCGCTCAGATCGTCCCACTGAGCCGCCGGGTTCGGTCCCGGCCCGGCCGCATCGAGATGCAGGACCGGTCCGGCGCGCGCGGAGGGCGATAACCAGCCGAAAACGGCGGCCGCAACCGCCACTCTGAATGTCGCATGCACGCCAACATAGTACGTTCAAAATCGATCCGACTCCAATCAGATTCGCCCGCTATTCGGCTTTCGGACGAACCGCTGCCGGAGAAGAGGATGCTCCCCGCACGGCGTCCAGAAAGGCGAAGTAGTCGAGCAGGTCGTACTCGTGTGCCAGGTCGCGGCCGGTGTCTGAGATCCCGTCGCCGTCCCGGTCGCCGCCGCGAGTTTCGAAGGCGTCCGTGTATTGCCGGATGATCGGGACCATCTCTTCGAAGTAGCCGTACTTGCTCCCGCCGGCTTCGCCGGCGTTGTGGGCGAAGGCCACGTGGGGAATGCGGTAGATGCCCACGAGAGCCAGATCGGCATACTGAAAGTTGCGAATAAAAAGCTCGTCATGGGTGTCCCGGTCGCTGCCGAAATGAGGCGGGTCCAGGCGCGTCCACAGCGGCATGGCAAAGCCCGCGTAGTACACCGACTGGACGTTGCATTGGAAGAATACCGAGAAGTGGTACCACCGTTCCGTGCCCCCGGAGAGTCCCAGGCCGTCCACCCGCTTGAAATGGGTCAGCAATGCGCGGTCGATCATCTGCATGTTTTCGAGTGTTCGTGGCAGATCGGGCGAGGCGTTGCTGCTCTCTCCCTCGTTGTGATCGTCGTAGGTGAGCAGTGGAAGGTGCTGCATGGCAATCTTGCCGAGGGCGGCGCCCGAAGCTCCGCCTCGGTGGTCCAGACCCAGTCCCTGCCTCGAAGGGTTGAGTCCGAAATGACCGTTGATCTGAAGGATCACCGCACCGTCATGGAGTTGGATCCGGTCGTAGTTGGCATAGTAGGCCACAAGAATCCGATCCCCGGCTCGCAGCGACAACCGCTTGAGATGAACAGTTATGGGTTCGGTATTCTCGTAGTAATTCGAAGGATAGACCAACGTCATCGGTTCGACATCAATGTGCGTGACGTTTGGCGTATCGACCCGGTTGAGGACGATCTTCTCGTACCGGTCACGGATCCTTCCCGCAATCACTTCGAGTTTCGCATCCGGATGCTGCGTGGACAGCCAACGGGCACGCAAGGACTGAAACACAGTGCCCGGCCCCTTTCGGGCGCCCAGAGTGGACCGTCCGAATGCCCGCGAAGTCCCGGGCAGCGTATCGCTGTCCCGTCTGTCAGACGGCGGCCCCTGGACATGAATCACCCGGCCGGTGATTACCCGGCTGTCCAGCGCCTCGGTCAGATTTGGAATACCCGATGCTGCAACGTCCGCCCGGCTCACGCCGCAACCCGTCAGCATCAGGCTGGCTACCGCTATTCCCCTCTGCAGTCTTTGCAACGTGACAATGATCAAATCCAGCCTTCGAGCAGGTACTGCCGGTCCTCCGGAAGCATATCCCTCACGAACTCTTATACGTCTCTCTCATTTCGATGGGGCGTACGATGTCGCGAAACCGTTTCCGCCCGGCCAGTTCGGGAAGCAGGGGTCGCAGGGAACGCAGCCGCTCGGGCAACAGCGCCAGACGGCGCCAGTGGTTGGCTAGTGCGTCGGTGTTTGGCGCGTTGCGGCAGGCGGCCACCACCTGGCCGGCCGACTCTTCGACGGCCGCCCACAAGCGCACCGCCTCGTCGACATTCCCACGATGCAGTGCATCAAGAACAGGAATTTTCTCGCGGCGCATGCGGACCATCCAATAGAAGACCTCTGCGGCCGCGACGATGGTATTGGCATCCAGCGCGTGAAACTCGCGCATGGAATCTCCCAGTTCCTCGGCAGCGGCCAGGGCCAGTTCCGCCTGTTCCAGCCCCGCCTCCGTGTCCCGTCGAAACGCCTCCGGGACGCCGTCACGAATACAGATTTCGGGCAACATGCGCCGCGGAAGCAGGATGACGAAGATCTTGAGAAACCCGGCATCCCGCTGGCTCCCGGACTGAACAAGATCCCATGCCTTCTCCATCGCCTCCATGTAACGCCGCCCCGGCTCGACGCTCGCCAGTCCGAAACTTTCCTCAAAGTACCGGGTCACCAACGCCTCGGCCGAAGCTTCCTCCTCCCACAACCTCGGCATGATCCAGATGTTCAGGGGAAAGAGGTACGGGTTCTGGGCGGAAGTCCCCCAGATTCCTTCCAGGCCGAGCTCTTTCATCAGGGCAATCGTGTTCGACAGGCGCTTCGGATAGACCGTCGGGAGCAGGGCGGTGGGGTTCTCCTGGATCTCGATCCATCCTTCCACGTACCGCCCCGCTTCTTTCCAACTCTTCACCCTCTCCACGTATTCCGATATCGGGACGTCGATCGCGTGAATACGGGGGGATTCGAATATCTGCATCTCCGCGGGAAGCGTTTCTGCCAGAGTAGGGACTTCCGACACATCGATGTGCCAGGAGACCAGCGCCGGCGTGATCACGGGTGACACCTGTCGGATCATGTGGTGGAAGGCCGTGGCCAGCGTGGCCAGGGCCCGGTCCTGGGGTTGGCAGTCCGCGCAATTGCATCCGCCGGCGTCCCGCAGGAACAACGCGACGCCACGAACCGAGTCGAAATACCGCAGTTGTCGCTCGTAGTTGTCCATGAGAAATTTGAGCGCCTGGGGTTTGGATGGACATAGGCCCAGTCCTTCC
>Ga0310125_10000468_pt1 | contig 19041 bp, 15 predicted proteins | sample CB11b_Tmax_Bot8__FD_203508 | JGI IMG/M metagenome (GOLD analysis project Ga0310125, IMG submission 203508) | Marine microbial communities from Western Arctic Ocean, Canada - CB11b_Tmax_Bot8 | ecosystem: Environmental > Aquatic > Marine > Oceanic | place: Canada: Western Arctic Ocean | collected... | reverse complement strand
GCTTGAGTGTCTTCGTGTTGCTCAAGCGCTTGATCGACGAGCGATTCCAATTTTCCGTTGACGTACCATGGTTCGGCTGCACCGATGAGCTTATTGCGCAATTGTGGCAGTTCCAGCATTGCTAAGTCCTGCGCCTGCCAATCCACCTCGTAACGCACTTTGGCCCATTGGGTTAACTGCGTGGCTGCCCATTGCTCGTCCTGCTGGGCTGCAGAACTATACATATCCAGTACGAAATCGATCGGGTATTCCAATTCTCGACGCCGGTAGGCCTCGGTAGCCTTTTCCAGCACATGCTGGCTGACACGCTGTATGGTGTCGTTGGGCTTTTCGCTGGGCTGGGGCATTAAGGCTTCGCGGCCCAGTTGCAGTGAGAACTTCTGCTCGACCCATTCTGACAGGTCATTTTGCGCATATGCGGGATCAAGGAACCGGATCAGGCCGGACAGGTCCTGTTTCTCGATTTGGGTGTCGGCAGCTTCGGTCAGCAGGACGGTGATTCCCTGCAAGTTCATTTTGCGCAACTGGTTGTGCTTGAGGTCCACGCGAAACCGGTTCATGGCCCAACTGGAGAGGCTGCGCAGGTCCCACTGCTCGGGTTCAAGGTCGTCGGACATGTATTCGCCGAGCGTAACCTCGACCGTTTGTCGCATTTCTGCGCGGGCCTCGGCGCGGATCTGCCGGGCCAGGTCTTCCTGGTTGTCGAGGCGAATCTTGCTCGGGTCGATGCTGACTTCCAGCGTGGCGCGGCACCACTCGGCTACCTGGGTCGCTACGTAGTCGTGGTTCAGGTAAACGTCACTTGCGTCTTCTACCGCGTCGGCGATGTAATCCATGATGATGTTGTTAATGTTCTGGCCTTCCAGCACATTCTGGCGGGTACCATAAAAGGCGTTGCGCTGGTATTCCATCACCTCGTCGTATTCGAGTAGATTCTTGCGGGTTTCGAAGTTGCGCTCCTCCACTTTGCGCTGGGCGCGTTCAACTGCCTTGGTGACCATGCTGTGCTCTAGTGCGTCGCCCTCCTTCATGCCCAGTTTGGGTAGCGCCTTCATCAGCCAGCCTTTGGCGAACAGTTGCATCAGGTCATCTTCGATGCTGATAAAGAAGCGTGAGGAGCCTCTGTCGCCCTGGCGACCGGACCGACCGCGCAATTGGTTGTCAATGCGCCGTGATTCGTGGCGCTCAGTACCGACGATGTGCAGCCCGCCCATTTGTTCGACGTGATCCCAGATGGTTAGCCGATGCAGGGCAAAATAAGGCATCCGGTCCAGAATATCCAGGCATTGCTGCTTCGAGAGGTTTTCCACATGCTCGGCGTCGTGCCACGGGGGAGCTGTAAAGAGCATGTGTGCTTTCCACCACTTCGGATTGGCCCAGCCCACGGCCGCACCATGTTTGCCGACCCAGTGCTGCAGCAGGGTAAGGTAAATTTTGTCGTGGCTCATCGCGTCAAGTTCTTTGGCTTTGAGCCCGAAGGTGGTTGCGGCGATATGACGGTAGGTGGCCGCCACAAGTTGGTCGTTGCTCATATCTGCATTGGCGTCGCGTGGTAGCAGGTTGCGTAGCTGCCAGTGGCGGATCAATACCTCTCGATCAATCGGTCGCAGGCGAATGTCGGTGCCGCGACCAGCCATGTTGGTGGCGATCATGACGGCTGCCAATTCGCCGGCATCGTCGACGATGTTCGCTTCCCGCTCGGCCTCATCGACCTTGGCATTGAGTACCTCGTGCTTGATCGCGTGCTTTTTCGTCAGTTTCTTGGACAGTTCCTCGGATCGTTCCACGCTGGTGGTACCCACGAGCACCGGCTGGCCCATATCGTGGTACGATTTGATCTCCTCAAGAATTGCTTCCCATTTGTCCTTGACGGTCAGGTAAATCAGGTCGTCACGATCGTTGCGGATCACTGGCTGGTTGGTGGTAATGCAGATCACGTCCAGGCTGTAAATTTCGTTGAATTCGTTGGCCTCGGTGATGGCTGTGCCGGTCATGCCCGCCAGGCGCTTAAACAGCTTGAAATAATTCTGGATGGTGACCGTGGCCATCGTCTGGGTTTCCTGCTTGATCTTGACCTTTTCTTTGGCCTCGACCGCTTGATGCAGTCCGTCGGACCACTGCCTGCCGATCATGAGCCGGCCGGTGAATTCATCGACGATGATCACCTCGCCGTCACGGACGACGTAGTCCTTATCTCGCTGGTAAACAACGTGGCCCCGCAATGCGTTTTCCAGCAGGTGGGGGAAGTCCATGTTGTTGCCGACGTAAAACGAACCGATGCCCGCCTGCTTTTGGGCCTTGGCGACACCTTCGTGAGTCAGGTGTGACGATTTTTTCTCCATCTCGATTTCGTAATATTGCACATGTTGACCGCAGGCGGCTTCGAGAGCGGGTAGTTGCTCTTGCAGTTGCTTGATCTGTTCGCGCATCTGCGGAACATTCGCCTTCTCGCGGGTATTGCGGATGTCGCCTTCCATGCCCTTGATGTGTATCTGGCACTGCTGGACCTTGGCGTTGGCGGCGTCCCATTGGTGTTGCTGGCGGATCAGGTGGGCGGCGACGGAATCTGCTAGGCCATAGCGCGGCGCGTCGTCATGGGTGGCGCCGGAGATGATCAGTGGTGTGCGGGCTTCGTCGATAAGAATGGAGTCTACCTCGTCAACGATGCAGAAATCGTGGCGTTTCTGCACCTGTTCGTCCATACTTAATTGCATGTTGTCACGCAGGTAATCGAAGCCGAACTCGCTGCTGGTGCCGTATACCACGTCACAGTGGTAAGCATCCAACTTGGCTGCCGGCGGTTGCAAGTGTGTGGGGTGTATTGCGCCCACGGTCAGGCCCAGGTGGTAATAAAACGGAAACACCCAATCGCGATCTCGCTGCACGAGAAAGTCGTTGACGGTGACGACATAACATTTCAGGCTTTCGAGGTAGGCGAGGTAGCAGGCCAGCGGAGCGACGATGGTTTTGCCCTCGCCGGTTTTCATTTCCGCAATAGCGCCTTCGCTCAGGACCATGCCGCCGACCAATTGCACATCAAATGGCCGGGCCCGAAAGGGGGGGCGGCTCTGCTGTTGCCACTGTCGCACCGCCTGGTAGATCTCCACGGGGATGTCCACCTGCTGCCAGCCGGGCACCTGTTCGTGGCCGCCACGCTCGTCTATGGGTCCGATCGTTTCGATCTGTTGTTTGACCGAGTCGTACAGCGGTTGGACGTCTGTGGGCAACTGCCGGGGGTCGAACTGCTGCTGCGGGTCAAAAATGTTGCGAATACCTACCGAGCGGTCCATTACCTCGCGGGCCACCGCCAACGCTTCGGCATGTAAACCGCTGATCAACTCTCCGTCGCTGATGCGCTGGCGGAACCTTCCTGTCTTGGCCTTGAGTTCACTGTCGGTCAATTGAGTGACTTGGCCCTCAAGCGCATTGACCTGTTCGACACGATGGTGAAAGGCCTTGATCAACCGATCGTTGCGTGTACCGAATAACTTTCGAAATATTTTTCCTGTCATGGAGATCACGTTGGTGTCTCCTTTATGTACGTATTTATTTTAATGACACTGTTGAACAAAATGCCGAATCAGGCCGCGGTTGCGGGCAATTCAATTTCGCGAGGTATTTTTCTATCGACAGTTGGGGCGAGTTTAGGCGGTTGCGGCCGCAGGCGGTGGCAGGTCGATCAGTTGCGGATTGAAGTGGGTTTGGCCAGAAATGGTGCTGGTCACGGGTGCCGGTCGCATCCTGTCCGCCAGTTCGTCGGCGGGTAATGTGCACAATTGCCGACCAATGGCGGCGATGTTCTGTCCGTGTAACCGTCGTGCCGCATCGGTGAGCGAATGCAGCCATCTGGAAGCCGAATCTCGCTGGGCGATGGCACGGCCCGGTTCAGTGTGGGTGATGATTGTCGCCGCCAACATGTTCGATACCATCACTGCGGCAGTGATCAGCACTGCCGCCGACAGGTAACGCGGGCCGCGGTTGTTATCTTCATGAGTGACCATCACACACATTATATCGTCCGCTACCACTGTGGCTATTAACCATTCATTAACCTATCTGGGAAATATGGGATTGCTTGCCCGGTTTTGACCTGAACCCTCAATGTTGTGGTGCTTGCAGCGCCTCGTTGATATCTGCTAATTCCGCTTCTGAAAACAGATCATCACGTGACGTGGTGGCGATGTTTTGTTCGAGGTGTGTAGCGGAAGGAGTCCGGCAAGGTGTAAATTAAGATTAAAGGGATTTACGCGTAACGCCGTCTGGACTTCGACCGATCAGTGACCAGACGATATGATCGCTGGTCATGAAAGTGCACGAATATCAGGCGCGTCAACTCTTGTCGGACTTTGGTGTGCCGGTGCCACCGGCGATCGTGGCATGCAGTGGTGAGGAGGCTGCCAAGGCATATGCCAAACTCGCTTCCCAGCACAACGCTGATCTGGCGGTGGTCAAGGCCCAGGTCTATGCCGGCGGTAGGGGCAAGGGCGGCGGGGTAAAGCTGGTGCGTTCGGCCGATGAAGCGCGACAGGTGGCGGCTGACATCCTCAGTCGACCGTTGGTCACACCGCAAACCGGACCCTCCGGCGTGCCGGTAAGCAAAGTTCTGGTCGCGGTGGGAGTGGACATCGAGAAGGAATTTTATCTGGCGGTGACGGTGGACCGTACCAACCACTGTCCGATGCTGATTGCCTCAAGTGAGGGCGGCGTTGAAATCGAGCAGGTGGCCAAGGATCATCCCGGGGCGATCATTCGCGCGGCCGTAGATCCTGCGGCAGGATTGCAACCCTACCAGGCCAGAGTCGTGGCCTATCGCCTCGGCCTAGTCGGTGAGCAGGTGGAAGCGGCTGTAAAAATCATGAGGCGGCTTTGCCGATTATTCCTCACATCGGACGCGTCACTGGCGGAGATCAACCCGCTCGTGGCCACGCCTGATGGCCAGTTGCTGGCGATTGACGCCAAGATCAACTTCGATGACAACGCCCTGTTTCGCCACGAAGACATTGTCCAGTTGGCCGATCCGGCTGAGGAAAATGAAAGCGAACGGCGAGCGAAAGGACACGATCTGTCCTACATCAAACTGGACGGCAATATCGGCTGCCTGGTCAATGGCGCGGGGTTGGCGATGGCGACCATGGACCTGATCAAGTTACACGGGGGCGAACCAGCGAATTTTCTGGATGTCGGCGGTTCGGCGACAGAGGAGGCGGTAACCGAAGCTTTTGCGATCATACTGGCCGACCCCAACGTGAAGGGTGTCCTGGTTAATATATTCGGCGGAATTGCCCGTTGCGATGTTATTGCCACGGCGATCGTCAACGCCGCTCGGAAGGTCGGTTTCAACGTGCCGCTGGTAGTTCGTCTTGAAGGGACGAATGTGCAGGAGGCACGGCGCATTCTAGACGAGGTCGGCGACGAGATTGCCATGATGCAGACGGGAACCGACTTGACCGACGCGGCCGAGAAGATCACCAGGGTGATTGCCGCTTAAGCGCAGGAATGGAGATATTGTGCCATGAAACCTGAACCGATACTCGCTGAACTGAATCGCCTACGCAAAGATATTGGTGAAGACCCGACCGATATCGAATGGCTGGCTCTGTACCATGCGTTCGTTTTCATCAGCTATCAGGCGACAGCGTTCGCCGACTACATCAAGCAAGCGGATGAACGTGGTGAGTTTGTCCAATTCGAAGAGGAAAACGTCTAAATCCCAAAACTGATGCTGCCGGATAATCTTCAATGCTTCGCCAGCAACGATGTGTCACCGGGCAAGAAGGCCAATTCGAGTTCGTTGAAGTCGCCCTGTTATGGGGACCACGGGGCGATGCCCGAAACGTCACTTATCGATTAAAGGTACGCAAGCGAGCGGTGCGTAGGCGGGGCCGTTAGGTTGAAGGTCGCTGCGTAACAATTCGATCGAAGACACACGGATGGACCCGAGGTGATCGTTTTTGTGGTCGGTGATAAATTGCAACAACTTTGTCGGCGGGTGTGACTTGATTCGTGCGATGGTGACATGGGGATGCCAGGGACGGTTCTCCGGCCCAAGCCCCATGCCCGCCAATGCGTTGTTTAGCTGCTCGACGATGGTCCCCAGTTGGCCTTGGTCGGCCGCCCCGACCCATAGCACTGTCGGCCGCAGCGTGCGGGGAAACGCCCCGACATTTTCGAGTTTAAAATCGAAAACGCCGACCCCGTATACGGCTGTGTTCATCGCGTCAATCACCGAATTCACCTGCGCCTGTTCGATGTCTCCTAGGAACCGCAGTGTCAGATGTAAGTTCTCCGGTGCCGTCGGTTTGACGGTTCGGCCGCTGCACAAACTCCGCAGATCATTCAACAACAGGTCCATGCGTTGCGGGCGGCGCACGGACACGGCGACAAAAGCACGAATCAACATGTACCTATCCGCCCCAGAGATCGGTTAGCCATTCGCTGACGGTGACGATCAGTTGTTGTCGCATTTGCGGCTGGGTGAAACTATGGTCTGCGCCGTCAATCATTTGCACAGTGACCGGCACGCCGGCGTGATTCATAGCATCGATGAACTGCTGGGTCACCTGCGGCGTGACGGTCTTATCGGCTGTGCCCTGCACGACGAGTGTCGGCCTCGGGTGGACAACCACGTCGGACAACGGATCGAGGCCGGCCAGGTCGTCAAAGAATTCCGGATGCAGCATATGTGGGCCGAGCACCACGCGATCGTCTTCTCGCTGTTGCTGGGCGTAACGGCCAAGATTCGTTTGCGTGGTCGGCGCCACCAGCACCATCGCATTGTATGCGCCAATGCGGGCGTTGGCAGAGGCAGCCACCAGGCCTCCCAGTGAAAATCCCAGCACGCCTAGCCGCGATCGATCGACAAAAGGTTGCGCGCGCAACCAGCGCGTAACGTGTAGCGCGTCATCTATTTCTCCGCTGACCAGCATCTGGTCGAAAGATCCGTCTGATTCTCCGGAGTGGCGAAAGTCGAAGGCCACCGCGGCCATGCCACGTTGCGCGATCTGGCGAGCCAGTTGTACGAACATGAATCCGGACTCGATGCGTTGGCCGGTGAATCCGTGCAGCATGAGTACTGTTGCCAATCGCTTGGTATGGTCGGGCAGGTACGCCATCCCACGGATCTTGCCACCGCGACAATCAATCTCAATGGCCCGTTGCAGCATCAGCGCAATTCATCTTTCAGCGAAAATGAACGGTGTAAATGCCGGGGCGCGACAGCAGGATGTCACTGGGATCGTGCCCACTTGATCAAGATGTCCGCCACCTCGGGCCGGGTGAACTCCGCCGGCGGGCGTTCTCCCTTATCCAGCATCTCGCGCACCTTGGTGCCAGAGAGAAACACCTGGTCGCCGTCAATGGCAGGAAACGTCTTGGAACTGACCATTCCCTGAGCCCGTTTACTGTAGGCCGCGTGTTCGAATTTCAACGGCTCGATCAGTATTTCGTCGCCGGCGAACTCATCGAAGATGAGCTGGGCGTCGTAGGTGCCGTAGTAGTTGCCCACGCCGGCATGGTCACGGCCGACGATAAAGTGTGATACACCGTAGTTCTGCCGCACCAATGCGTGCAGTACGGCTTCGCGTGGCCCGGCGTAACGCATGGCCGCGGGCATCACGGTCAGCATGGTGCGGTCGGGCACGTAGTATTGTTCTATCAAGGTCTTATAGCATTCCATTCGTATGTCTGCGGGGATGTCGCCCGGCTTGGTCTCGCCCACCAGCGGGTGGATGAGCAGCCCGTCGCAGATTTCCTGGGCGCATTTGGTCAAATATTCATGGGCGCGGTGGATGGGGTTACGGGTCTGGAACGCAGCCACGGTCGACCATTGGTGATCGGTGAATGCCTGGCGTGTTTGTGCCGGAGGTAGGCGATACTCGGTGAACTGCTCGCCTGGTGCGTGCCGCGGGGTCACGGTTATCACGTCGATCGGGCCGGCGACCAGCCAGTTACCTTCGTCGATCACCTCTTTGACACCCGGATGAGCTTCATCTTCGGTACGGAAGACGTTGGGAATCTCCAGTTTCTTGTCGTGAGGGTAGATTTGTTCTATACGCATCACGGCCAGTAGCGTGCCGTCGTGGTGCTGCAAGGCCGCACTTTGCCCTTCCGAGAGGCTATTTTTGACGTCTTCATCGACCGCCAAGGTGATCGGAATAGGCCACGCTGTCCCCCCCGAGGCAGAAGAAAGGTGCATGTGCTTACAAATGCTCTCGAAATCATCCTTGCCGACGAATCCCTGAAGCGGGCTGAACGCGCCGATGGCGATCATTTCCAAGTCGCACGCCTGCTTGGCGCTGAGGGTGATCGAAGGCAGGTCATCGCTCTCGACGCTCTTGCCGGCCAAGCGGTTGACCAACTTGCCTCCGTGTGGTGAAATCAGTGACTGGTCAGTCATCGGGCAACTCCTGAAATAAAGCGATGGCTCTAACTGCTGAATCGACCGATGGTAGTGTTGCGGTCACGGACAAGCAACCCCCCCCAAATCGTGACGAACGCTCCTGGTTGCCCTGCGTGTAGGTGACAGATACCGTATAAGCGCCGTTGGGCTGAAAGCAGGAGCATGTTCATGCAATTATTTTCGAGATCTGGCTGCCAGTGGCCTGTTGCGCTGCTGGCGTTGGTTTTGAGCTGTGTCGTGTTCAGCCGGGTGCATGCTGAGTCGGATCAGCCGTCGCCGGGTCAAGTGCTGCAAAACAAGGTCGTTGACGCGTACAGAAACACTAAGACTCTGGAAGTGGATATTGATTTCGAGATCGAGAAGCGGTCTGGGCGGATTTTTGATATTCAACGCACCGACTTTCATCTCGCCTTCGACCGGGATAATAAAAAAGTTCTCGTGGACGGCCCCACCTGGTTGCTCGTGATCAACGGGACGGATATCCAGTTTAGTGCAATCCAGATGCCCGGGGTGCACGTTAAAAGCGTAGGGCCGGCCAACCTGGAGTATGGCGTCATAAGCGATATGGCTCCGGAACTGACCAAGCCCCAGATCCCCGAGTTTGTCATGTTGCTGGCCGCCGACCCGATTAATACGCTCGTTGACGGCTCGGTGCGTAACGTGCAGGCAGATGGTCATACGCTTGTCATAGACACGGATGAGGGGCAGTACCGGATCAGCATTGATCCCCAAACGCATCTGATTTCTTCCATGGTTTTTAAGCCGTATCTGGGCGATGCTTTTGCCCAGCAGGATGTTTCGGTGCACATCAGGTACGCCACCCGGGTCAAGAATCACAACAAGCCCATCGATCCGAAACGCTTCACGTTCGACGCGAAAAATTCGGTGGCGTATCCGTCGTATGTCCAGGCATCGATGATGGCCAGCCAGAAAGGTTCGTCACGTCGCAAGATTGTCGGTAAGCCGGCCCCACGCGTAGTGCTCAAGACGGTCAATGGCGATCTGGTCGACTTATCAAAGGTGGAAGCGGACGTGGTAGTCCTTGACTTTTGGGCGACTTGGTGCCTGCCGTGTGTTGAGGGCCTCAGGAAGTTAGAGGAGGTTCAGGCTTGGGCGCATAAAGAAAAACAATCGGTGGCCATTTACGCGGTCAACCAGACAGATAATGTTGCGGGGGTACGAAAATTCTGGTCGCAACACGGTTTTACACTACCGGTGTTGATGGACCCCGACTTTGAAGCAGGCAACAAGTACGGATCGGTGGCCGAAGGCAACATCCTCGTGCCCTACACGGTGTATATCAGCAAGGGAAAAGTGGCTGATATAACCGAGGGGTTCCCCTCGCAAATCGACTACGTTGATTACGTCAAGTCCAAGTTGAATCGTATACTCAGCGATTGATCACGCGGGCGGGGCAGTTCTCGGCCATTTTGTCGGCTGGCACTATTTTTACCGACTTGGGATCGAAGTGGGCCACCGGCTCGACTAGGTCCTTGCCCGATTGGGGAGGCTAAGATGTCATGACTGATAATTTTACCCGTACCTCGACATGCAGATTCTAGAACGTAACCATGGCACTGATTGTTGACTGCAATAACCTGATACACATGTCGATGCCGCCGGCTCTTGCGGGACTGGGCGAGTTGCGGCTTTGTCATCTGATTGCCGCCGGTGTCCCGACGGGTGGTGCGGTGGTGGTGTGTGACGGTGGGCCGCGTGCGGGCAACTCTACGGAAAACGGCGTGGAACTAGTTTACGCCGGCCCGGGGCGCACTGCCGACGACGTTATTATCGAGTTGGTCAATCGCGACTCGGCACCGCGGCGCCTGACGGTGGTCAGCAACGACAATCAGATTCGCAAAGCGGCACGGCGGCGGCGGGCCAAGGTGATGGACTGTGACCAGTTTATCAGTCAATTACTGTCGTGGCTGTCAGAGGGCGGCAGAGGCGAGGCGTCGCCAGATGATAAATCCGGGGCAACGACGCTCGATAAACAACAGGTCCGCCAGTGGCTGGAGACGTTCGGTTTAGAACACGAGGCCGACGAGAACATTTGACGTAACCGCCGCGCCGTCGTTCAATTACCGTGTGGCAAGGACAAAAACTGACAATCCTGCCTCTGATCCCAAGGGGGCGAAATACGATCGCGTGTTGCTCAAGATTAGCGGCGAGGCGTTCTGCGCCTCCGGTGGCTTTGGCATAGATGGGCGGGAACTGGAGGTCATTGCCCAGGAGATCTCCGCGGCCCATGCCGGCGGCTGCCAATTGGCGGTGGTGGTAGGCGGCGGCAATATTATCCGTGGCGCAGCGTTGGCTGAGGGCGGTCACATTAACCAGGCGACCGGTGATTACATGGGCATGCTCGGGACAGTGATCAACGGGCTGGCACTCAAGGAGCGGCTGGACCAGATGGGCCATCCAGCTCGCGTGCTCAGCGCGCTGAACCTGACGTCTGTGGCGGAGAGCTTCATTCGTGGTCGGGCCATCCGCCATCTTGAAAAAGGTCGCGTGGTCATTTTTGTATCCGGCACGGGTAACCCGTTTTTCACCACGGACACGGCTGCGGCCCTGCGGGCCACGGAAATCGGCGCCAACGTGCTGCTCAAGGCCACGAAAGTGGATGGGATCTACGACAAGGATCCCCACCAGCACGGCGACGCCATACGGTTTGACCGGCTTTCGTTCAAGCAGGCTCTGGACATGCGACTCAAGATTATGGACTTAGCCGCATTTAATATGTGCATGGAGCATGACATCCCCATCGTTGTGTTCAATATGAAAGAACCGGGGCACATTGCGGAAGTGGTCAGTGGCAAAGCACACGGTACGCACGTGGCCGCCGAGTGACCCAGGGTATTGCCCCGCCTGCTTGAGCATGATTGGAGCGAACAATGGACCTCGACGAATCGGCAATGGAAGCGGAAATGGCCATGGAAAAGGTCGTTAATTATCTTAAAGACGAGATGCGGGGCATGCGCACCGGCCGGGCATCGACGGCACTGGTCGGGTTTGTCAAGGTGGATTATTTCGACTCGCCGACGGACCTGCGGGAACTGGCGCTGATCAGCATTCCCGAGCCGATGCAACTTCTGATCAAGCCGTTTGACCCGTCCACGACGCCACTGATCGTCAAGGCCATCCAGAACTCGGCTCTTGGCCTTAACCCGATGTCCGAGGGTAAGCAGATTCGCCTGGCCCTGCCCGCCTTGACCGTCGAACGGCGCGATCAACTGATGACCTCTACCAAGCAAATGGGCGAGCAGGCCAAGATCACGATCCGCAACGCCCGTCGCGATGGCAACAAGCACGTCGATCAGGCGCTCAAGGGCAAGACGCAGCATCTCAGCGAAGACGATGTGGAGCAGGCCAAGCAGGATATCCAGGAGTTGGTCAAGAAATACGAAAAGCAGGTGGATGAGTTGGTGTTGGCCAAGACCAAGGAGATCCAGGAGGGTTAGGCCGAACATCATGCTTATTCGTGGTGAAAGTCTGGCACGGACTGTGGATATAGACGCGGTCATTGCCGGTGAGGCGCGTCTTTCTGCCCCACAGGCGTTACAACTCTATAACGAAGCACCACTGCATGCTCTTGGTAAATGGGCGTCACAGGTGTGCAACCGCATCCATGGCCAGCAGGTGCGCACGTACGTGATTGATCGCAATATCAATTACACCAATGTCTGCTCAGCTAACTGTACTTTTTGCGCCTTTAAACGGGATTTGGGCGACGAGGACGCCTATACGCTTAGCACGGATCAATTGCACGAAAAAGTGCGAGAGCTTGTCGCAATCGGTGGGACGCAGATTCTGTTGCAGGGCGGTATGCATCCCCGTTTACCCATCGAATTTTACGAGGACATGTTGCGCCAGCTCAAATCAACATTTCCCACCATACATATTCACGGTTTTTCTCCGCCGGAACTTGTTGAGTTTGTGGCCGTCTTTGAGTTGGACGGCCTTGAGACCACCGCGCCCGGCCGCAGCCATGAATTGCCCGAAGATGTCTGGCAGGCCAAGTTGGAAGCGGTTATGCGGCGACTGGAGGCAGCCGGGCTCGATTCAATTCCCGGCGGGGGCGGTGAGATTTTTGCCGAGCACGTGCGTCGTCGCATCGGGCTGGGCAAGGCGACGGCCAAGCAGTGGTTGGACGTCATGGCCTGCGCCCATCGATTGGGCATGTTCACCAGCGCGACGATGATGTTCGGCCATATCGAGGCAGTGGCCGACCGCATCGACCACATGCTGCGCATCCGCAGCACTCAGGATCTGGCGATCAGCAGCCACTACCCGGGACGGTACATGTCGTTTATCAGTTGGCCCTTTCAGCGAGAAAACACGCCGCTGGGGCGATTGAAAGAATGGGATATCGATAGTGGCGATGTGCCGGTATTTCCTGGTGAAGTTCCGCAACATCCGCTCAACGGCAAGTGCCTACGCATGGCAGGGGCAGCCGACTACCTGCGTACGCAGGCAGTGTCACGGCTGGTACTGGACAACATCCATTCCGTGGGCAGCTCATGGGTAACGATGGGACCGAAGATCGGCCAACTCGGCCTGTTTTTCGGCGCCAACGACATGGGCTCGGTCATGATGGAGGAAAACGTCGTCAGCGCTGCCGGCACGACCTATTGCCTGAGCGAACCGGTGCTTTGCCACCTGATCCGCACGGCGGGATTTACCCCCGCCCAGCGCGACAACCGCTACAACATTTTGAAAGCCCATGATGGTGACAATGCGCCTGACTTACAGGTCGAAGACTGGTCGTCTCTACGCGCGGCCGGGCTGCCGCAAGAATCCACTAAGCAACCCGTTTCCCTGTCCATTGCCGATACATCGATTTAATGGTAATCGCCTGGATCGCTGGGCCCCGGAGTCTGGCACATGCCGGTCAAGGATATGCACCGGGGCTGTACAAGCATAATTTGACCGTTAAATGCGCCCTTCCGTGGGGGTTGGGCTGAGCTTTTTATCGTTGCAAGCGCCAGGTGTTGAGCGAATTGTCCTTACCCACCCGGCCAGTCGTCGAACACGAATTGGCCGTCGCGAAGGATAACTTCGCTATCGACTGTGATGGTGCCGCCGGGCCGCAGGTCGCACACCATATCCCAGTGCAACGCTGAATCATTGCTGTTACCGGTCTCCGGGTAGCCAGCCCCGACGGCGGCGTGGAAAGTGCCACCGATTTTTTCGTCGAGCAGCGTGCTCTTGGAGTAGCGGGTAATGTTGTAGTTGGTGCCGATGGCGATCTCACCGAGACCGCGAGCCCCTTCGTCCTGATCCAGCATCGCCACGAGAAAGTCCCGGTTCTTAGAGGCCTTGATATCGGTCACCCGCCCTTTTTCGAAAGTCAATTCAATGTCGTGCACTTCGCGGCCATGGTAGACGGCGGGAAACGAATAGCGCACCACGCCATTAACACCGCCGTCATCAGCCTGGAGATTGGGGCCGGTGAACACTTCACCGTCTGGAAAGTTTTCGTGCCCGCAGCAGTTGATCCACTTCATTCCGTCCACGGTGACGGTCAGGTCAGTACCGTTGGGTGTCCAGAAACGCACCTGCTTCTTGCCGGCAAGGTAATCAACAACTTTTTGCTGGCGGGCCTCTATCGTGCGCCATTCGGTGACGGGATCAGCCTTGTCCAGATGACCGGCGTTGAAAACAAAGTCCTCATACTGGCGCAGGCTCATCTCCGCGTCCTGGGCTAAGGCCAGTGTGGGAAACAAGGTGCCGGTCCAGTGCAATTCTTTTTTTGCTGCGCGCTCCATGAAGGTTTTCATGATCTGCTTACGCGCCGCTGAGGCCTTGCTCTGGCGGGCCGGGTCGATCATCGACAGACTTTTGGTGTTAGTGTCTGCCCACAGGCCAATGGACACGTCGATCGTTTCTATTTCGTATTTGGCAAGCGGGCTGACGTATTGCAGCTGCTTTTCATCGGCCAATGCGAAGAAAATGTCCTGTAGCGAGTCAGGCGTTAATTTTACAAAAGGGTGGGCGCCGGCCTGCAGGACGTGTTCGTAAATCGCCTCGATCAGCGGCAGGGCCACGGGATCACCGCCAATGCGCACGAGTTGGCCTGGTTGGACGTTGGTGGCATATTCGACCAGGACTTTGGCTAGCTTATCCAGACGTGGGTCGCGCACGGTTTAAGGTCCTTTTGATCTATCGCACGGCCATTCTAGAGGTTGGACTAGTCCTCACAAGTGTATAGAGGGTATTGGTACGCCCCATTGCTTGCCATGGGCGGTGTGCGGGGATAGGGTAAGTGGACACGAGCAAAACAAGGGCCAATCGCATGAAAGGGCAGCCCACGCCCGAACACGCAGTCGGCCCGGATTCTTTCGGCAGTCGTGACGAACCCGGGTCAACTTCCACGTCTCGAGCCCTCTCGCTGCCGACCACCAGTCAGCCGTTCGGTGCCAATCTGGAACCGGTATTGCACAAGGCCTGCGGTGGCCGGTTGTCCGCCATTAACTGGTTCCGCACAGACTGGCAGCGTGGTGGCGCCTTGACCGGTTACAGCCAATATCGCGATGACGACGGACGCAACATGCCCGCGATGGTCAAACTGCCCGTGCCGCCGTCCGAGCGACTGTGGTTGGAGCGATTGCAGGTTGCCGGTGATGTAGTTCCCCGCCTGTATGCCCACGGGCAGGTGCTCAACGGTTACGACATGGTGTGGGTCGTTATGGAAAGGTTGCCCCACGGCCCACTCGGTGCCGCGTGGCAGGGCCGCCAGTTTGACTTGTTGATCGAGGCAGTCGGCCGATTTTATAAAGCGGCCGAGAAGTTTGCCGTCGACAGCCCTCCACCGCAGCGTGATTGGCAGGCGATCCTGCAAACGGCGCGCAAGAAGGTCAGTGAACAGGCGTTGCCCGACGCTCATCGGTGGAAAAAAATGTTGAAGACCGCCGACAGTAAGCTCAAGTCATGGCTAAGCGTGTGGAATGATCGCCGGGTGGACCACTGGTGCCATGGCGACTTGCATCTGGCCAACGCGATGGCCAGATGCCCTGCGCCCGGCGGCCCGGCGGTGCTGATTGACTTGGCTTTGACGCGCCCGGGCAATTGGGTTGAGGATGCGGTGTACTTTGAGCATCTGTACTGGTCGCGGCGCCAGCAACTCGAAGGGCGGCACCTGTGCAGCGAGATAGCCCGCCATCGCAAGCAACTGGGGTTGCCTGTCGATGAAGATTGGCCCCGATTGGCGCAGATTCGGCGTCTGTTAACGGCCATAGCTACGCCGGCCGATTTGCAACACGATGGCAACCGGCAGCATCTCCAGGCCACGATTGAGTTGCTTGAGGCGGAGTTGGGCTAGGGTGGTGGGTAAAAGACAGGGCCATCACCGAGTTCTGTGCAAAAGTATCGTTTTGGCCAGATCAAACATAACGCCGAGGTAACCGGGAAGACAATCGGCACAGCATTTCATAACAACTTGTGTCCGCAAGCCTAGCCAGTTTTTGCAAGGCGCAAGGTGAATCTGCGTCACCGCTGATCAATTCGACGACTACGCCGACCTGCGCTGCCGTTTGCGGCGCGTCAGTCAGGTCAATAACGATCTGGTCCATGTTGACCTTGCCCAGCAGTGGACAGGCAACGCCTTGTTCCTTCGCGTCTGTTTTGATCAACACTGATGAGCGATTACTCAGAGCCTGCGTGTACCCGTCCGCGTAGCCGGTCGGCACGACGCCGATTAAGCTGTCACGGCTTAATACAAAAGTGCGGTTGTAACCGACGGTGGCGCCCTTGGGATATCGCTGCACATGGGCCAGGTGACTAAGCCAGCGCACAATAGGCCGAACAGTGACGGCGGTGGTGACACGCGGTTTGGCCGTCATTAAGCTGGGTCCGTACCCGTAAAGCCCCAGGCCTACGCGTACCATGGATTTGTGGAACCGCCGATCACGGTGTGCGGCAAAGGTGTTGGCCGTATGTACGCACAGGCCGTCGCCCAGCGCCGGGCCGTGCTGATCGAGTAATGTGTCGAACTGGTCCATTTGGGCACTTGTGAAATCAACGTCATTCTCAGCGGCCGCAAAGTGGGTGTAAAGGCCGGCCACTTGCACGTGTTCGTATCTGGGCAAGCGAGGCATCATCGCATCCATCTCGCTGGCGGTCAGTCCCATGCGGCTCATACCCGTATCAACGTGCACATGTACCGGCACGATGCATTCCAATGCACGGCCGATCTGATTAAGCTGTTCGAGTTGCGGTAGGTCATGCAGGGTTAGGTGTAGTTTGCCGGCCCGGGCGGTCACGGCCAGCGCATCGTCGCTTTCCATTTGCCGCACCGGCATGAAAATGAGTAGCGGGCAACTGACACCCGCCTGTACCAGTTGCCGCGCCTGGACCGGGCAATAGACGGCAAGCATATCGATGCCGTCTGCCTCGAGTTTCCGTGCAATTGGCACTGCGCCGAGGCCGTAAGCATCAGCTTTGACCACGCCGCACACTTTGATGTTTACCCCGACCAGTTGCCGTATCGCTGCAAGGTTTCGTCCCATGCGTTCAAGATTGATTTCCAGCCAACTGGTGTCGGACATGCGTTGCTGATCCGATGGGTTTGTATCTGCGGCAGGCAGGGTTTAAGATTGGTGCAGTTTATAAAAAGGCTGGGGATACCGCTATCAGACAGGCGTGCTGCCAAGACGTTGGCCACCATGGACGAAATTTTCGATACTTCTGTGACCTTTGCCGACATGGGCCTGCATGACACCATAGTAAAAGGTGTAGCTTCGGCGGGTTTTGAACATCCAACGGATATTCAAGCCCAGGTCATTCCCGCCGCTTTGCAGGGCCGCGACGTCATTGGCCAGGCAAAAACGGGTACTGGCAAGACTGCGGCATTCGGGTTGCCCATCCTGCACAAGGCGGACAAGCAAACACGCATGGCAGCACTAATTCTCGTGCCCACCCGCGAGTTGGCGGCACAGGTCGCCACCGAGTTGGACAATCTAGGTCGTTTTACCCCCATCCGCACCACTTGCATCATTGGCGGCGAATCCATGGGAGATCAGATTAGGTCGGTCAAAGACGGCGGGCACATTCTCGTGGGTACCCCGGGTCGCATCATGGATTTGCAAGCTCGAAACCAAATCCACTTTAGGAATATTCGTTTTGTTGTCCTCGACGAAGTTGACCGCATGCTGGATATCGGCTTTCGCGAGGACATCCGTAAGATTCTTGGCCTGATCAAGGGCGAGCACCAGACCATCATCGTCTCGGCCACGATTGACAACGAAATCGAACGTATGGCCCGGCAATTCCTGCGGCCCGATCCAAAAAAAATCATCACCGCAAGCGGCGCCTTGACCGTGTCACTGGTCGAGCAGAAATACCTGTCGGTCGAACCTTGGGACAAGCGAACCCTGCTGCTGCACCTGATCCGTCATGAGAAACTGGATACCACAGTGGTCTTTTGCCGCACCAAGATTACCGTGCACCGGGTTACCGAATACTTGCGAGAAAAGGGTGTCAAGGTTCGCGAGATTCACGGTGATATGCCCCAGAAGAAGCGTAATGCGGTCATGGCCTCCATGCGACAAGGCGAACTGGACGTCATGATTGCCTCTGATCTTGCGGCCCGTGGGCTTGATATTGCACACATATCGCACGTGATCAACTATGACCTGCCCGATGACATCGAGTTGTACGTGCATCGTATCGGCCGCACCGCCCGCGTGGGGCGCCAGGGCGTGGCATGGTCATTTGTAACCCCCGACCAAGGACAGTTATTGACAGAAATCGAAAAGCTGACCGGTGTGTTGATCGAGCAACTGGACTATCCCAATTTTAATCCTGGTCCGTTACCCCAGGGTGTGCGTGAGCAGCGGGAGCGTGATGCAATTCGCCGTGGCGATGCGCCGGCTGACCCGAGTCAGCGTGCAGAACCAGTCGCCGCCCAGCAACTACCCAAGGGCGAACTGGAGCGGATGTTCCCTGGTGGCGTGTTGCCCAAGAACCTGCCGGCTCGCAGCCTGGGCAGCAAGCTTCGCTCCAAGCGCGGCCGGCGCTGACCTTCCCGGCATTGCTCACATCCTCACGCACGTTATCATGTCCCGCCTATGGCCAAGGTACGCGAAATCAAAGGCCGCATGAAGGCCATAGGCAACATCGAGCGCATCACCAAGACGATGAAGATGATTGCCACCGTTCGGTTCCAGTCAGCCCTGCGCGACGCGACGGCTGCACGACCCTACGCACAAAAAGTTACCGATCTGGTGGCCGATCTGGCCAAGCATTGCGATGGCGATGACGGATCGGCCGTGATGCACCCTCTGCTGCGCCGTGCGACAGGTACGGGTCGGAAACTGTTGCTGGTGCTGACATCCAACCGCGGCCTGTGCGGTGGGTACAACGCCCGCGTATTACGTGCGGTCAACCAACACATCAATGAGTCTGGCGGCAAGGATGTCGATTTGGAAGTTGTCGGCAAGAAAGGGGCCGCCTATTTTCGCTTTACCGGCAGGACAGTGGCCGCTGTGCACACGCAGTTTGGCGATAAGCCGGTCTACAGCGAAATTGAAAAATTAGCCCGCCAGTACATGGACAAATTCACTTCAGGGCAGTACGACTCGGTAAGCGTGGCATATATGTCCTTTCAGTCGGCGGCAAGGCAAACACCGCAAATTCTCACGCTGCTG
>Ga0310125_10000464_pt1 | contig 19066 bp, 20 predicted proteins | sample CB11b_Tmax_Bot8__FD_203508 | JGI IMG/M metagenome (GOLD analysis project Ga0310125, IMG submission 203508) | Marine microbial communities from Western Arctic Ocean, Canada - CB11b_Tmax_Bot8 | ecosystem: Environmental > Aquatic > Marine > Oceanic | place: Canada: Western Arctic Ocean | collected... | reverse complement strand
AAAGGCCGTCGTGAAAGCACCCTGCAATACGCCCAGCATAGCCAGACCACCGAGGAGGTTGATGAAGACCGCCGGCAGCACTAGTCCCAGGCCGGTGGTGAAGGGCGAGAACAGGCCGAAGACAATCGCCAGCAGACCGAAAATAACGCCAGCCATATACCGTTTTTCCTTGGCTCCGGAGGTATTCAGGATGGCATTTGCCGGCCCGGTCACGCAAGTTGGGACCGAGCCGAAAATGCCAAACAATATGCTGCCCACGCCGCAGGTCACGGTCAGGTCATTCTCGGGAGGTTCGAACCCGGCCTGGCGTAATATGACGAAACCTTGGGCGTTTTGCGCCGCGATCACCGTTACCGCCAGGGGCACGACCAGTTCGCCCAGGGCGCGCAGGGTAAACACCGGGGTGTATAAAATGGGCTCCGCCAGAGCCAGGGACGGCATTTCTACCCCGGTCATCTGCCCCGAAAGGACGATCATGACGGTGCCCACGGCCAGGGCGCATAGTACTGGCGGTAGCACCCGGCCCAGGGCGGGGACGGCGGTGGGTATGGCGAAGGCTGCCACCATGGCCACCGCCATCATCGTGGCCTCCTCGAACGCTGCGATGATATTCAAGCCAAAGGGAAGGAAGACGCCGGCCACCATGGCCATGACGATGGGCATGGGGATTGCCGCCATGATGCGGCGGACCAGCCCGGTGATGCCCAGGAAGGCCATGAATACGCCACAAACCAGGTAGGCCCCAATCACTTCGGCGAAGCTCAAATGCTGCAGGGCGCCGCCGATCAGCACCGCGCCGGGGATGGTCCACATAATTGCGATGGGCTGGCGAAACAAATAGGAAAAGGCCATGGTCAGCATGCCGCCAAAGATGAAGGCGGAAAACACCCATGAGCTGATGTCCTCGGGCCGTAATCCGCCCTGGCGGCCCACCGCTAGAATGATCACCACGGGGCCGGAAATAGCAAACAGCCAGGCGACCAGGGCGTTGACTAGATTATGGCGGTTAACGCCGGCCAGGCTCTCCCCTAGGCCCGGAAAGGGACGTGGCGGCAATTCTAAAGTGGCCATGGCCGGTGGCTCAAGCCAATATGATTACTCGGCGACGATGGGGTTGGACAAAATGCCAATACCCTCGATTTCGATCTCGCAGACATCGCCGTCCTTCATCCAGACCGGCGGCGTGCGGGCGGCGCCAACGCCGGGCGGGGTGCCCATGATGATCACATCGCCGGCAGTCAGGGTCATCACCTCGGTCAAGGCGGCGATCACCTCCGACACATCAAAGATATGCTGCTTGGTCGATGAATCCTGCATGGTCTCGCCGTTCAGACGGCATTGAATGCGCAGGTCACCGACGCCATTGGGCAGTTCGTCGGGGGTCACCATTTCAGGGCCAAAGCCGCCTGAGGCATCAAAATTCTTGCCCATGGTCCATTGCGGCGCCTTGAATTGATAGCTGCGGATGGAGCCGTCGTTAAAGCAGGCATAACCGGCGACATGATCCAGCGCCTTGTCCTCGGTGATATGCCGCCCGCCGGTGCCGATGATCACTGCCAGCTCTGCCTCGTAATCATAGTCGGAAGCCGCCTTGGGCAGGATCATCGGGGCGTTGTGGGCCGCCAGTGAGGTGGCCGAGCGCATGAATATGATCGGATAGTCGGGGATCGCGTTGCCGGTCTCGATGGCATGGTCGCGGTAGTTCAGGCCGCAGCACAAAATCGTTGGTGGGCTGGTCACCACCGGCAGATAGGTCACGCCGGCCGCCGGGATCATAGCTTCGTCACCGGCCGCCTGGGCCGCCTTGTCGGCCTGGCCCAGGGTGCCGGCCTGCAACAGCGACACCATGTCCCGCGGCAAATTGGGCGCCGCCTTAGACAGATCGACATAATTGTCGCCCTTGCGGACAGCCAGGGTGGGGGTGCCGTTATGGTTGATGGTGGCGATGCGCATGATGTCAATCCGTCCTATTTTAGCCGCTGATTATATCGGTGATTGTTGGCCGCAATTTACGACGTTGCCGCGCCTCTGCCTAGGGTCTCTATTATTTTATCATCCTGGTAGACAGCGGCTGGTCTGTTGGCTCTAATGGCGCTCAAATCACATGGGGAGGAACTTTATTATGGATATCGGCGTCTTAATTTTCGCGACGGATTATTCTATTCGCACCGACGAGTTAGCCATTGCACTGGAGGAGCGCGGCTTTGAATCATTGTTCCTGCCGGAGCATACCCACATTCCCGCCTCGCGCATTTCGCCCTGGCCTGGCGGTGCGGATTTGCCCAAGGACTATTGGCATACCCACGACCCGTTCGTGGCCCTATCCTATGCCGCCGCCGTCACCAAGAACCTGAAATTGGGTACCGGTATCTGCCTGCTGTCCCAGCGCGAGCCGATCGTTACCGCCAAATCCGTGGCCAGCCTGGACATGATGTCCAACGGCCGCTTCATCTTTGGCATCGGCGGCGGCTGGAACGTGGAAGAGATGGAAGACCACGGCGTGGAATATAAGACCCGCTTCGCCCAGATGCGCGAACATGTCCTGGCCATGAAGGCGCTGTGGACCGAGGAAGACGCCGTCTACAGAGGCGATTTTGTGCGGTTCGAGGCTTCCTGGGCTCATCCCAAGCCGGTGCAAAAGCCCCATCCGCCCGTGATCCTGGGTGGCGAGACCGATTACACTCTGCGCCGCATCGTGGATTATGGCGACGGCTGGTTGCCCCGCGCCCGGCGTGGCTTCGATGCTGCCGGCAACATGGCGCGTCTCAAGGTCATGGCAGATGAAGCGGGACGCGATGCCTCGGAATTGTCGGTCAGTGTCTTTGGCGCTCCGGCCGATGCGGGGGTGCTGGCGGACTATGCCGAGGCCGGCATCAACCGGGCCCTCTTGACCCTACCATCGGTGCCCCGCGACGAGATCATGGTGCTGCTGGACAAGTATGCACCGCTGACCGCATAGGAGATTGTCATGGCATTGTATGAATTGCGCACCTACACACTATACGTGGGGCGATTGGGAGAGGTGGTCAAGCTTTACGGGGATGAAGGTTGGCGGGCGTTGGAAAAGGGTGGCTTTGGCGCCAAGCTGGTGGGCTATTTCACCTCCGACGTGGGGACCCTGAACCAGTTGGTGCATTTGTGGAAGTTCGACGACGATGCCGACCGCCGCAATCATTGGAGCACTCTATTCCAGGATGATGACTTTATGGCTTTTGCAGCCAAGTTGCGGCCCATGATCATGACCCAGACCGCGCAATTGCTGAACGAGGCGCCCTGGGGGCCGCACCCATAACGATCGAGGCCCATGGAAACGGTCGATTGTATTGTATTTCTTGTTCAGGATTGGGCTGGTCAGCTTCGCATCACCGGTGGCTGCGGAGCGTCGGTCGGGTCGTTTTGTTTGGCTCTCCGGGCGTTGGCGGCATTTCCTGTACAATAGGTCCCGGTACGACACCCAGTGCCAGCATCATCGCGCATCTTTTTACGGTTCCCAAGCCTGGCACAATCACCCTTTTTGGCCTGGTCTTTCTGGGCCTTGGCGCGGCGCGGCGGCGGATTGGATAGATTTCCTAACAAGGCGTTGCGTTGGCGACAGACTGTTATGATCTCGGCGCGAAATCTTGGTTGGTAACGTCAAAGCTGTAGAGCCAAAGATGGGCCTCGCGGTGGCTGCTCATGCGTTCCGCCAGATTGGGGATATCCGCGTTGTGAAAGAATTGAATATTGTCACGCGACATTTGTTGCACCGTTGCCGTACGCTCCCGCCGCAGATATTCATAGCGTTGTAGGGCCGATGGATAGGCCGCCGCTGCCGAGGCGAGGCATTGCGCCAGTGTATTGGCGTCTTCGATGGCCATGACCGCGCCTTGGGCCATGAAGGGCAGCATGGGATGACAGGCATCACCGAGCAGGGTGACCCGGCCCTGGCTCCATTCCGGCATGGGATCACGGTCGAACAAGCCCCAGCGATAACAGCTCTCGGCCTGGCGCATCAGGATTTGGACATCTTCGTGCCAGTCCTTGAAGTCGTCTAGGAAACCCGCCATGGCGCCCTCGCTTGACCAGGATTCGGCCTGCCATTCATCTTGTTCGATAATCCCGACACAATTCACCAATTCACCCCGGCGCACGTAATAGTGCACAAAATGACCGCCACGGCCGATCCAGTTAGAGCTGACGGGACGCACATGACCAGGCGGCAGCGCTCCCACCGGCACGATGGCGCGCCAGGCGACGCAGCCCGTAAAGCGTGGCGCGTCCGGGCCGAATAATTGCGTGCGAATGGCCGAGTGAATGCCGTCGCAGCCAACCAGAACATCGCCAGAAACGCTTTCGCCCGCCTCGGTCGTGACCGTTACGCCGGCCCCTGACTGGCTGAAGCCCGTTACCTTGGCACCCAGATGCACCGAGCCCGGCGCCACTGCGGCCAATGCGTCGGCCAGGACAGCGTGAAAATCTGCTCGGTGGAGATGAAAGTAGGGAAAGCCGAAGGCCGCTTCGCTGGCCTGGCCCAGGGGGCGGGAGCTTAAGGTTTCGCCGCTTTGCCAATGGCGCATCTCGCCGCGTTCCGGCTTGAATGCCACCGCCTGTAACGCCTCGGCCAAGCCAAGGTGATAGAGCACCCGCGCGCCATTGGCGCTGATCTGTACGCCCGCGCCTACCTCTCCCAACGCATTTGCTTGTTCCAAAACGGTGACCGAAAACCCGGCCCGCGCTAGGCATAGCGCCAAGGTCAGGCCACCAAGACCGGCGCCGGCAACGATGATGGTTCCTCGATTTTTAGTCATGGCCCAATGTTACATCATTGGTTTTACCGGTCGGTAGGAAATGTGAACGATGAATGGCACAAATCTTATAACCCATCCTTCTTCGTGAAGATGGAGGCCATGATGACACCGACGCTCACTGATCTAGCCTTGCCGCCTGTCATGGGCGCCCACTACGTCGCTTCCCGCTGCCGCAATGCCGAGGAGACCCACGCCTTTTATGAAGAGATATTAGGCTTTCCCATGGCGCAGGCCCTATCGATCATGGCGTCTTCAGCTCGATTTATTTCCACTACCCGAATGGTTACCACTTAGAATTTGCGGCCAGTGATCAACCTCATGCCATCCTAAAAAATGGGGTCAACGCGAGCTAACCCGCTTCGGCCACCACATTATTGGCGAGGCAGCCCAGGCCTGAAATTTCCACCTCGATACGGTCGCCGGGCTGCATCCATAGGGGTGGCTTGCGCCCGGCGCCAACCCCGCTTGGGGTGCCGGTGGCGATCACATCGCCCGGATGCAGGGGCGTGAACTGTGAGACATAGGCGATGATATTGGCGGGAGAATAGAACAACTGCTCGGTGCTTTCATCCTGTACCATGTCGCCGTTAAGACGCGTGGTTAGCTGCAGGTTCAGGGGGTCGGGAATTTCGTCCGCCGTGGTCATCCAGGGGCCGCAGGAGCCGCTGTGTTGAAAGTTCTTGCCGGCGATTACCGACTGCCCTTGAAAATCGCGCACGCTGCCATCCAGGAATGGGGTGTAACCAGCCACATGGGCCATGGCGCCGCCTTCGGCGATATGGCGGCCCGGCTTGCCGATGATGAAGGCCAGTTCGCCCTCGTAGTCAAAGTGGGTTGAGGCCTTGGGCCGCACCACGTCCTGTTCGTGGCCCACTAGGGCGTCGGGCCACTTGGAAAACAGAGATGGGTTTTTGGGAAAATCCATGCCCATTTCGGCCGCGTGTTCGCGGTAATTCAGGCCGATACAGATGATCCGCCGAGCGTCGGGAATGACCTGCAAATAGGTAATGTCATCCAGGCCGTGGTCCGGTTCGGCGCCGCTTAGCGCCGCTGCCTCCGCCTGGCCATCCCCCTCCAGCAACGACCGCAGATCGGGGTATTGGCCACCCAGACGCCGGCCCAGATCGATCACGCTGCCGTCTTGCACCAGGCCGTAGCTATCCCCTGCCGCGGTTCTGAAGCTCAATAATTTCATTCTGCCGTACTCCTACTTTGCCAGTGGCACGATTACTCCGGGGTTGAGAACGCCGGCCGGATCCAGCTTGTCCTTGGCGCCTTGCAGGGCGAGGCCGAAGACATCCGGCCGTTGCCGCTCATACCAGGGCATGTGGTCACGCCCTACGGCGTGATGATGGGTGATGGTGCCGCCGTTGTCGATTATGGCATCGGCGGCCCGCCGCTTAATCTCATGCCATTGTTCCGCCAGGCCGCCATGGCGGCCCACAGCCTGAAAGGTATAGTACGGCGCCGCGCCGTCGGGATAGGCGTGGGTGAAGCGGCAGGTGACGATGCCCTTGGCCCCTGTCACGTCCTCGATCGCCTGTTCGGCGGCGGCCGTGACGTTTGCGTGGAAGCTGTGGAATTTGTCCCAGGTGATGGCGGTTTCAAAGGTGTCCGAGATCACCGCTGCCGAGATCAGGGCATCGCGAAAATGGGGCATCTTGATAAAGGCCGTGCGCCAGGCCCCGGCCGCACCCGTGGTATTGCTGTCCTCTGCCTTGGAAGCACCCTGATCATATTTTCCGCCCAGTTCGCGGCAGATCGCCAGGCCACGTTCCATCCAGGCATCCACCGCGTGGTCGGCGCTTTCAAAGCCTAGCACCACCACGTCGTGGCTGCCGTCGCCGGCGCCGTTCAACAAGGCTTCCATGCGGTCTAACAGACGTACGTTGGAGGGGAATAGGCCCGATTGGGTCAACTGCCGCACCGCCTCCACCGCTCGGCTGAAGTCATCGAAGTTGATGGCGGCGGACCGCCGTTGGTTGGGGCGGTCCTGCAGGCGCATCCAGGCCTCGGTAATGATGCCCAGGGCGCCCTCCGAACCAATGGCCAGACGATCCGGGCTGGGCCCGGCGCCGGAGCCAGGCAGGCGGCGGCTTTCCATGGCGCCCGCGGGGGTCAGCATGCGAGTGCTTTCCACGAAGTCATCAATATGGGTGTACAGCGTGGCGAAATGGCCGCCCGACCGGGTAGCGATCATGCCGCCTAGGGTAGCCAGATCAAAGCTTTGTGGGAAGTGCCGCAGGGTCATGCCATGGGGCCGCAAGCCGGCCTCTATATCCGGGCAGCGGATGCCGCCCTGCATCCGTGCTGCGCGGGAGGTCTTGTCGATCTCCAGGATCTGGCCCAGTCCGGTTAAGTTTAAGCTCAGCGTGCCGGCAAATTTGCCGCCCACTGCCGGTTCGATGCCGCCCACGACGCTGGAGCCGCCGCCGAAGGGGATCACCGCTACATTGGCGCCCGTAGCCCAATCTAGCACATCGCTAACGTCATTCTCGGACTTAGCAAAGGCCACCATGTCCGGCGCATTGGTGAAATCCTTGTCATAGATGCGAACGTAATCGGGAAAGCTTTTTCCGTAGGTGTGGGTCAGACGATCAAAATCCTGCGCCGAACAGATTTCTTTCAGCTTGGCCGGTATTTCGGCACGTGGTGCATGCAGATCAATCTGATCCGGCGTCGGCGCCGCGATCCGCTCAAATCCGTCCAGGCCAAAGCGTTTAGCATAACGCCCCAATACCATGGCCTCTTCATCGAGGGTCAGGCCCTCGCCCTCATAACCCCAGCCAAGGAACTTCGCCCGCTTCGCAGTCATGGTCTGATCTCCCAGCTTATAAATTAGTATCCTTCATTTCAAATCGCCTCGAGAGGCGCTTTAGTCCTCTACATAGGCAAAGCGGAAAGCGTCGCCCTCGGTGATGATATGACCGATGGAGGGGGAGGGGAAATGCGCCGTCAGTACCATTTGCCCGCTTTCGGCGTTGCTGGCCAGGAAATGCCGCCGGGTCTGGGCCGCGAGACCGGGGTCGCGGTCAAACTTGGGGCTCCACTCCGGATGGGCGCATTGCACGGGGTTGTGGATCAAATCGCCGCACATCACGGCGCTGTGCCCGTTCGACGCCAGGTTGACCGCAACATGGCCCGCAGTATGACCCGGCGTCGATAGCAGCCAGACCTGATCGTCCAGGGCGAAGTCCGTTTCCACCAGCTGGGCCTGGCCGGCTTCCATGATCGGCAGCACGCTCTGCTGAAAAACCATGTCGTTGCCGGCCTCGGCGGCGGCGTATTCGGTTTTGGCGAAGACATACTTGGCATTGGGGAATGTGGGTATCCAGCGGCCATCGACTAGCGAGGTATTCCAACCGCAATGGTCCACGTGAAGATGGGTGCAAAAGACATAATCAATGGCCTCCGGCGCAACGCCGGCTGCGCGCAGATTGTTTAGCCAGGATTGGTCCGTGCGGTCACTCCATTGTGGCCGGTGCTTAATCGTCTTGCCGCAGCCAATGCAGGTATCGATAAGGATGGTGTGATGTTTTGTCTGCACCAAATAAGACTGGAAGGGAAAAATCATCTTCCCGGTCTCGGGGTCCAGGGCTTTTGGTTCCAGCCAATGGCGGTGCGGCGCCATCGCCTCCGCTGTTGCTTCCGTGAATACATCGCTGGGCGTTAGGAATGGCCCTTCATACTCCATGATCCGCCGTACCGTGATATTGCCAATCATTTGACCTTGCATGACATCTCTCCCCTTGTTTATATCAAGCTGCATCTTGGGCGATTTGCAGCGCCCGGTCCACATCGCCCTGTTCGGTGTTGAAGGCGCAGACAAAGCGTGCCTGGCCGCCATCCCCGTCCGCCGCCGGTCCCCAGCGGTGAAAGCCCACGCCACCCGCTTCCAGTGCCTCGAGAATCGCGGTGGGCAAATATATGAAAATTTCGTTGGCCTGGACCGGATGCACAAGGTGGGCGCCATCCAGCGCGGCCAGGCCCTGGGACAATGTTTTGGCACGGGCATTGGCGTGGCGGGCATTCTCCAGCCATAGGTCGTCGCGTAGATAGGCCACCAATTGTGCCGAGAGGTAACGCATCTTGGAGAGCAAATGACCGCCGCGTTTGCGCCGGTAGAGAAAATCGTCCGCCGCCTCCGGGTCGAAGAAAATGACCGCCTCCGCCGCCATGGCGCCATTCTTGGTGGCGCCAAAGGACAGCACGTCGATACCCGCCTGCCAGGTCGCTTCCGCCGGGCTGCAGCCCAGATGGGCCAGGGCATTGGCAAACCGGGCGCCATCCATATGTACGGACAGGCCCCGATCGTGGGCCAGAGCGGCCAGGGCGGCGATCTCGTCGGGCCTATAAATGGTGCCGGCTTCCGTCGCCTGGGTCAGCGACAGGGCACTGGGTTGGGAATGATGCTGCACGCCAAATCCAGCGCCACCGAGGGCGGTGGCCAGGGTCTCCGTCTCGATCTTGCCATGCGCGCCATCCAGCAGGGCCAGCTTGGCGCCGCCGGAGAATAATTCCGGCGCGCCGGCCTCGTCCTCCTCAATATGGGCGTTGCGGTGGCAATAGACCTGACCCCAGGGCGGTGTCAGCGCGGACAGGGCAAGGGCATTGGCCGCCGTGCCGGTGGTGACGGGAAAAACCGCTAATTCGCGCCCGAATAACTCGGCAAAGGCGGCTTCCGCCGCCTTGGTCACGCCGTCATCGCCATAGGCCATGGCGTGGCCTTCATTGGCGGCTGCCAGGGCTGCCATGATCTGCGGCGATACGCCGGTGGCATTATCAGAGGAAAAATTCATCTAGCAGTCCCATGTCCCAATTAATTGGTCTCGTTCAATTCTAATTCATTAAAGCCGGCGCAATCGACCCAGGGCATGAAGGCGGCGATTTGTTCCACGTGACCTTTATGCACCGCCGCGATCAACCAGACCAGATCGGCTTCATATATACCGGTCCGGTCCGTGGCCGAGGGCTGGGCGGCGCCGTTGGGGTGGCTGTGATAATGGCCCAGAACCTCGTCCCCGCCAGCGCGGGCGGCCTTTTGCAATTTTAGGCGCAGGCCCGGATCGATCTCGAACCGGTGGCTCGGTTCAGCCGCTAGATTAGCCGAGGCCACGGTCCGGGATACCACCATGCCCGCGCCATTCCGCCGGCCCAGCAGCAGGCCGCAGGCTTCATGGGGGTAGTCCGCCGCGGCGTGGGCGGCGATTGCCGCGCGCAGGGCGCTAGGCAGCACGATCACCGGCTTGTTTCCAAATTCAATTGGCCTAAATGTTCGCCGGTTTTGCCATCGAGCACAACGACCGACTGCCGGCCATTCTTGTGGCGAATGGCCAGATACAGGCGGCCATTGTCGGCCGTCAGGTCCACCAGGCTATCGCCCGGCGTCAATTGGACCGGCACGTCGCCAATCTTGGCTGCCAATTGCGTGCTCTGTTCGGTCAATTCCTTGGACGTTCGGGCGATGCCGACCACCAGCAAAATCAGGCCGATAACCAGTAATGTGGTCATCACGCCGACGAGAAGCTTGAGCCGGGTGCTATTCTCGGTCCAGTGTTGGGTCATGAGTGAAGATCCGAAAATAGAAGAACATAAAATTGTGGTCGAGCCGGGAGCGTCCCGCGAACGCCTTGACCGTCTGCTCAGCCAGGCCATTGACGGCTTGTCCCGCATGCGTATCAAAGCCTTGATCGAAGCCGGGCAGGTGCGTATCGGCCCGGCTGACAACATGGCGACGGTAACCGAGGCCTCGTACCGGGTCAAACCCGGCGAGGTAATCGTGTTGCAGGTGCCCCCGGCGGTGGAGGCGGCACCCAAGCCCCAGGCCATGGATCTGGAGATTGTTTACGAGGACGAACATCTGATCGTGATCAACAAACCGGCCGGCCTGGTGGTGCATCCGGCACCTGGCAATCCCGACCGCACCCTGGTCAATGCCCTTTTGGCCCATTGTGGCGATAGCCTGTCGGGCGTGGGCGGGGTGCGCCGGCCCGGCATCGTGCATCGTTTGGACAAGGATACCTCCGGTCTGTTGGTGGCGGCCAAGCATGATGCGGCCCACGCCGGGTTAAGCGATCTTTTCGCCCGCCACGATATTCAACGTCTCTACCGCGCCCTGGTCTGGGGCCGGCCGCGCCAGAATAAAGGCAGGATCGAGGGAAATATTGGCCGTGATCCCAACAACCGCAAGAAAATGGCCGTGGTCCAACGGGGTGGCAAGGCCGCCGTGACCCACTACGTCCAGATTGAAAGGTATGGCGAGGCCGCCAGCCTGGTTGACTGTCGGCTGGAAACCGGGCGTACCCACCAGATCCGCGTGCATATGGCGTCCCTAGGCCACCCAGTGCTGGGTGATCCCCAATATAGCCGCGCCCGGCGCGGCCGGGTCAGCGACTTACCGGATAATTTGCGCCACGCCATAGACGAATTCAAGCGGCAGGCATTGCATGCGGCAGAGCTTGGCTTCCGGCATCCGATGGACGGGCGGGACTTGAATTTTCAAAGCCAACTCCCAAATGATATGCAGGCCTTGGTTGGGCTTTTTCAACGGTCCAACCGCGCCTGAAGGGGTGGGGGCAGGTACGATCCGGCGACCGCCGTTCGACGGGAATTCCTTGACAAAACTGTTGTAATTTAGTAACATATTGGCCTGCGTCCATTCAGACCGAAGACTAATTCGCAACTGAAACGCTGGCCCTGCCAGCGCGGAGTGGAACCATGGTAGCGCGCAAAACAAAGGCAAAAAGCGGCAAACCCAGCGTCAGCAGAAAAGCCGGCACGAATTCTGGTGCAGACGTGAAGAGTTTAGAGGGCGATGTCATGATGGCCGTAGCGCCTAAAAAAGCGGCCCGCGCGCCTATTGCCGGGATCCCGGCGCCGACGCCAGAGGCCAGCCTGTCGCGCTATCTGCAAGAAATCCGCAAATACCCCATGCTGCCCCATGAAGAAGAATACATGCTGGCCAAGGCATGGCGGGATCATGAAGACCGGGATGCCGCCCACAAGATGGTGACGTCACATTTGCGCCTGGTGGCCAAAATTGCCATGGGTTATCGCGGTTATGGCCTGCCGGTGGCGGAACTAATCGCGGAAGGTAATATCGGCCTGATGCAGGCAGTAAAAAGGTTTGAGCCGGAGCGCGGTTTTCGCCTGGCAACTTACGCCATGTGGTGGATTAGGGCTAATATGCAGGAATATATTCTGCGCTCGTGGTCCCTGGTCAAAATCGGCACCACGGCGGCGCAGAAAAAGCTGTTTTTCAAGCTGCGCAAGCTTAAAGGGCAAATTCAGGCCATTGATGAAGGCGATATGACGCCCGAGCAGGTGGAAAAGATAGCCACCGCCCTGAACGTGCCGGAAAAAGACGTGGTTTCCATGAACCGCCGTCTGGCTGCGCCCGACAATTCCTTGAACGCGCCCTTGCGGGCGGAAGGTGAAGGGGAATGGCAGGACTGGCTGGTCGATGACAGTATCGATCAGGAAACCGAAATGGCGGAAACTGAAGAGCTGCGACAGCGCCGCGCCTTGTTGCTGGGTGCCATGGGCGGCCTGAATGAACGGGAGCGGCACATTATTACGGAACGGCGCTTGACCGACGAGCCAAAAACCCTGGAAGAACTCTCCAAGGATTTTAATATCAGCCGGGAGCGCGTGCGTCAGATCGAAGTGCGGGCTTTTGAAAAACTGCAAAATGCCATTCGGCGCGAGGCGGCGGAACAGCGCCTGCTTTAGCCCGCGATCACCCGCCGCAATTCCTTACAACGACCGCTTCCACTTCCGTAAAGCTCCTCCGTCATACCCGCGCAGGCGGGTGTCCAGGGCAACCGGCGTCGGCGTTTGCCATCGGGCATCTGGATTGCTGCCTGCGCGGCAATGACGACAGGGTGGTCAGGATGCATGAATCATTATCTATGCATTCCGCAGCTTTCCCTATTCCTGTAAAAGGAGCCGGGATGGCCTGTTTCGTTTATATCCTCGGCAGCCGGAGCGGTTCTGGCTACCGCACCTATGTGGGTTGGACCGACGATCTGGAGCGCCGTCTGGCCCGGCACAACAACGGCACGGGCGCGCGCAGCACACGGGGCCGCGCCTGGGTGCTGCTTTATGCCGAGCGCTACCTGACCCGTGGCCCAGCCATGAGCCGGGAATGGCACCTGAAACAGGACCGTCGCTTCCGCAAATCCCTGGTCCAAGGGCTTGGCGAATATTGATGATGGGCTATTAACTGGGCCAACGGTCCCGGATCGGGTCGCTGCCACCCCAATTCACCGCCGCTTCCCGCACGCCGTCAAAGATGCGCCGCCGGCCTTCGGTCATTTCAGCCATTTCAATGATCGTTCCCGGATGGCCTTCCTGTTCGAAATAGACGAACGGGCCGCGGGGGCTATCCGCTTCCTGACCAACCGTATAACCGGCCGCCAGGGCGGCTTGATAGATTTCCTGGTAGTTTTCCGGCCAGGTGGAAAAATGCTGCAGGCCTTCGTTACCGTCGTTCAGGAAATCCTGGTACAGGGAGGGGCTGGCATCGCGCTGCTGGATCAGCTCCAACTGCACATCGCCGGAATTAGCCAGAGCAATGGATAGGTGAGGATCACTCGGTTGGCCTTTGTAGGTGAAGTCGTGGACCACCAGCTTATCCACGTAGAACCACGGCCCGACCTGACAAACGTTGATCCAGTGACGCATGGCGCTTTCAATATCCTTGACCACATAGCCCATCTGGCGCAGTGGCCCAAAAAGGCGGCTCATCTCAATCTATCCTCCCATTTCAGGTTCATCCGTTGACCCTGGATGAAATAGACCCCTATTCTGCCTGCCTCTCGGCTTAGCTTGCAATGGTATAGAATTATGAGTGGAAATATTGTCATCTTCGGTCCCTCGGGCCTGGTGGGGGGCGCGGCGTTACGCCATTTCGACGCTTTGTCCGATTGGAATGTCACCGCCCTGTCCCGCCGCCCGCCCGCGTTCGCCCACGGCGCCCGCTTCATCGCCCTGGATCTGACCGACCGGGCCGCCTGCGAAAGAACCTTGGGTGAATTGGCGGATACCACCCACATTATTTATACCGCCCTGTACGAAGAGGAAGACGTGATCCAGGGATGGCGGGCCAAGGCGCAGATGGAAACCAATTTGGCCATGTTGCAGAACGCCCTACGGCCCCTTGATGCCGTGGCCCAAAACCTGGCTCACATATCCTTGTTTCAGGGTACCAAGGCCTATGGCGCCCATTTGCGCTCACCACCCGTGCCTGCGCGGGAGCGTTGGGCGCGTAACGATCACGAGAATTTTTACTGGTACCAGGAAGATTTTGTGAAGGATCAACAAGAGGGCAAGGCCTGGGGCTGGACCATTTGGCGGCCCCAGACGATTTTTGGTTTCGCTCTGGACGCGCCCCTGAATATCCTGCTCGCCATGGCGGTGTTCGCAGTAATCCGCCGGGCCGAGGGCCTGCCGCTGTGCCATCCGGGCGGCGGCCCCTACGTGACCGAGGCAATTGACACCCGCCTGATCGCCCGCGGCCTAGATTGGGCCACTGCGGCGGGGGGTGCCAGGGATGAAATTTTCAACATTACCAATGGCGACAGCATCACATTCCCCGGTCTGTGGCCCACTCTGGCGCGGCATTTTGATATGCCCATGGGCGGGCCCAAACCCATGCGCCTGCAGGACGTCATGCCGACGAAGGTGCATATCTGGGAGGAGATTGCCAAGCAGCATAACCTGCGTTCAGTCCCCTACGACAAGCTGGCCGGGCAATCCTGGCAATTCGCGGATTTTATGTTCGCCGCCGGCAAGAACCCGGCCCCCGTGGTGGTCAGCACCATCAAGCTGCGGCAACACGGTTTCCAGGACTGCATCGATACGGAAGACATGCTGATAGAGCTGTTGGAACAGTATCAGGCCGAAGGTATTTTGCCCCGGTAGAGCATTTTTATTCTGAATTTTCTCTAGGATTTGGATCTGGCAGCGGCCTCTCAAATCCCGCGCATATCGCGGGCCATGTTGATGATGCGCTGGGTTTCCGACCACAGACCCATTCCTGGCACCCGATGCAAGGGCATGAATTCCGCGTGCATGGCATCGGATCCGCCCATCGGTTCGCCGCTCTGCCATTCCGCCACCACATCGACCAGGGTGTAATGGAACTGCACCCGGCCCTGGGCATCCGGCGTGATGGCGTCGATCACATCAATCAGGCCGATATTTTGGATGCCGACGGCGGTTTCCTCCATGACTTCCCGCGCCGCCGCCGCGAACACGGTTTCGCCCAGTTCCTGCATGCCGCCGGGGATACTCCAATCCCCCAGGCGGGGCGCCTTGCCCCGGCGGATCAGTAGAACCTCATTGTCCTTGAAGACCACCGCGCCGACGCCAACCATGGGACGATCGGGGTATGAACGGGGCATTGCAACCGGCCTTAGGCGAAATTTGGTTCGCGCCGAGCCTGGAAGGCGGCCAGGCCTTCCGCCACATCGGCGCCCATCAGGCCCGTGGCCACCGCCTCCTCCTCCAGCGTCAGGCCATCGGAGGGGCTGATTTCTAGGCCCTGGCGGGAAAGGTGCTTCATGGCGGTCAAGCCAGCGCGGCTTTTCTTGGCCAGATTTCGGCAGTAATCCAGGGCCGCTTGGGCCAGGGCATCATCGGCCACCACATAATTGACTAGGCCCCAACGCTTCGCCTCGGCCGCATCCAGCCAACGGTTGGTGTACATCAGATCCAGGGCCCGGCGCAGACCGACCAAACGGGGCAGGCGCTGGGTGCCGCCGCCGCCTGGTATCAGGCCATATTGGGCGTGTTGATCGCCGATCCGGGCACTCTCCGCCGCGAAGGCAACGTCGCAGGCCATCATCATCTCGATCCCACCGGCGAGGGCGAGCCCGTTCACGGACACCACCACGGGCAGGGGAGAGGTTTCCAGGCGGCGGAAGACCTCGTGAATACGGCCGATGAAAACCTTCAATTTATCGTGGCTCTTACGCGCCTCCATGACCTCGTCCAGATCGGCGCCGGTGCAGAAGGTCTTGCCTTTCGCATTGAGCAGAATGACCCGCACGCCCGGGTCATTGTCGAATGCTTCGATGGCCGCGCTCATACCCTCCATCAAGCCCAATGATATGCAATTGAACTTGTCGGGCCGGTTCAAAGTCATGATACCAACGCCATCGATGATTTCCGTCAGAACGGGATTGTCGTTTTCACTCATCTGTCTCTCCCAAGGCAAATTTAATAGGGCACGGCAACACGCCCGACGATTTCCCGAGCGATGATCATTTTCTGGATTTGCGCGGTGCCGTCGCCGATCTGCAGGCCCAGGACATCACGCATGCGCTGTTCGAACGGTAGATCCTTAGTATATCCGTAATGGCCGTGGGTCAGCAGACATTGATGAATAATATCGAAGGCGACCTTTGGCGCCCACCATTTCACCATGGCCGCTTCCTTGGTATGGGGCAGGTTCCAGTCGCGCAACCACAGGGTCTTGTAACAAAGCAAGGTGGCCGCTTCCAGCAAGGTCTCGCACTCCGCCAGGGGCTGGGTCACGCCTTGGTAGGACGCAATGGGGTGGCCGAAGGCTTCCCGTTCGGTGCTGTATTGCCAGGCTTCCGCCAGCGAGGCCCGGGCCGCGCCCAGCACTTGCAGACCGATTAGGGCGCGGGAAAAGTCGAAGCCCCCCATGACCTGGCGAAAGCCGGCCCCTTCCTCGCCCAGCAGGCAATCGGCGGGAATGCGCACATCGTCAAAAAATACCGCGCCCCGGCCGACCGCGCCACTGCCCATATCATTGAATTCGGTCCGGCTGACGCCGGAGCGATCAAGGGGTGCAAAAAAGGTGCTGACACCACGGGCACCGACTTCCTCGGCGCTCGTGCGGGCGAACAGCAGCACCGTATCCGCTTGGGTGATTAACGAGATCGAGGTCTTCTCTCCATTCAGGACATAATCGCCGCCATCCCGCCGGGCCCGGAGTTTCAGGCTGGCGGCGTCGGAGCCGCCGCCCGGTTCGGTCAGGCCCAGGGAGGTAACGCTCCGCCCCGCGCAGAGGTCCCCAATGGCCTTGGCGGCAAGTTGCGGGTTGGCGTGCGTGGCCAGCAGTTGACCGTTCAGGGATGCGATCAATTGAATATATGAAACACTAAGATCGGCGGCGGCGGTCTCTTCGATGACGATGCCGGCGGTGACACAATCCTGTCCCAGGCCGCCGTATTCCGCCGGCAGATCGACTCCGATCAAGCCCAATGCGCCCATTTCTGCGATCACATCCCGGCCAATCCGGCGGTCCAACTCGCGCTGATGAAAATCCGGTGCCAGCCGGTCGGCGGCAAAGCGCCGCGCCGTGTCGCGGATGGCGTCCTGCTCCTCGGTAAATGCGAATTCCATGGTCTACTCCCAGCCTGCGGCGGATCCGAAATTGCGTCGATCGGAAACTACTCGAAACCTAACCGGGCAATGCCTGGGGCACAATGGCGTCACGTTTTTGGAGTTCCATGCGCAAATTAAAGAAGGTGCATTGACGGTCAAGCGCCCAGCGGCCACAATCAGATGCACGAACTTGGATGGCAGTTGGGATTCTGTCGTCAAAAAATGGTCCTCAAGGGACAACATCATAGGGAGTTTTACATAATGCAGAACACATTTTTCCGTACTGTGGCGGCTGTTGCTATCGCCGCTGGGCTTGGCATGGCGGGTAGCGCCATGGCCGATGATGTCAAGTTGCCGAAGAAAATTTCGTGGACGGCTTATGGCACGACGGCATCCGGCTATGCCCAGTCCGTGGCCATTGGCAATGCCATCAAGAAAGCCTATGGCACAACGTTGCGGGTAATTCCGGGCAAAAATGACGTCTCGCGTATGGCGCCTTTGCGGGACAATAGAGCGGATTTCTGCGCTTGTGGCATCGCCGCCTATTTCGGCCAGGAAGGCGTCCTGTTGTTCGCCTCGAATGAGTGGGGGCCACAGCCCTTGCGTGTCGTCATGACGGCGATTGGTACCCACAACCTGGCATTGGCCACGGCCAAGGATGCGAACATCAGGAGCATGGCGGACCTGAAGGGCAAGCGGATTTCCTGGGTGCGCGCGGGCGATGCCTTGAATTGGAACGTCGCGGCCAGTCTGGCCTTCGCCGGACTGACCTGGGACGACGTTGTCAAAATTGAAGTCTCTGGCTTCAAGGCGTCCGTGGACGCGATCATAAACGGCCAGTCCGATGCTGCTTTCATGAGCACAATTACGCCCCATGCAAAGCGTCTGGCGGCCTCGCCCCGGGGCCTCTTTTGGCCGGAGTTACCCCATGATGACAAGGCGGGCTGGAAGCGCCTAGCAATGGCCCATCCGGTGGATCAAATGCATGTGGCAACCTCCGGGGCGAATATATCCAAGGACAAGCCTCACCAAGGCGCCACCTATGCCTATCCGGCGCTGATTACGAATGCCTCGAAAAATTCTGATGTCGTTTATTCCATGCTCAAGGGCGTCGTGTCCCAGTTCGATAAATTCAAAGGCGCTGCGCCGGGTGCCGCCGGTTGGTCGGTCAAGAACCAGAACATGACCTGGGCCCTGCCGTATCACCAGGGCGCGGTAAAGTATTGGAAGGAAATTGGCATCTGGTCGGACAAGGCGCAAAAACACAATGATGGCCTGATCAAGCGCCAGAATTTGTTGATTGCCACTTGGAAGGCGTTGCCTGGAAAAAAAGGCATGTCCAAGGACGATTTGCGGTCAAAATGGATGGCGGCACGGGGCATGGCCTTGAAAAAAGCCGGCTTACCGCTCGTTTTCAATTGATGGCATAGGAAAATATGTCTCAAGCGTCTGGTCAGGGTCAACCGGCGACAGCGGAACACCGCTATCGCCGGTTGACACCTTTTTGGCGGTGGGTCCTGATATCGGGGACGGTGCTTTCTCTCGTCATTTCAATTTATCAACTCTTTAATCTGGGTAGGTTCGGGGGCTTTGTCGCCATCGATACTCAGTATTTTTATGCCTTGCTGGCAGTTTTACTGCCCCTGGTATTTTTGATTTTTCCGGCCCATGCCAAGTCCGCGGACAATGTGCCGATCTATGATCTGGTATTGGCCGCGGTGGCGGTTGGCGTAAATATGTACTTCCTGTCCTACGCCCGCGACATTGTCGATCTGGGCTGGGAATACGCCGCTCCCGATCACATCAAATACGCCGCCATTGTGCTATGGTTGTTGGCCTTAGAGGCTGTGCGTCGGGCCGGTGGCCTGCCGGTTTTCCTGGTCGTCTTTATCGTTTCGCTCTATCCCGTCTACGCGGAC
>Ga0310125_10000463_pt1 | contig 19069 bp, 18 predicted proteins | sample CB11b_Tmax_Bot8__FD_203508 | JGI IMG/M metagenome (GOLD analysis project Ga0310125, IMG submission 203508) | Marine microbial communities from Western Arctic Ocean, Canada - CB11b_Tmax_Bot8 | ecosystem: Environmental > Aquatic > Marine > Oceanic | place: Canada: Western Arctic Ocean | collected... | reverse complement strand
AATCGCCGCCTCCCGCTCAATAGAGTCTGAACCGTGACGGCCCTCACAACCAATCTTAGTTTGTCGTTCCAGGGCTTTTCCTTGCAGGTCTCGGACTCGATTAAGCTTGACGGGATTACGGCGCTATTCGGGCCCAGCGGCGCAGGAAAAACGACGCTGTTGCGCATAATCGCTGGGCTCGAAGATAGCTCCATCGGCCATCTAGCACTGGGGGATGAGGTCTGGCAGGACAACGAGCGTGGCATATTTGTCCCGCCTTACGAACGTAGAATCGGGTACGTGTTTCAGGACGGTCGGCTCTTCTCGCACCTCTCGGTAGAAAAGAACCTCATCTTCTCTCGCAAGCGCGCCCGTGAACAACCGAAGTCCGCACAACTGATCGAGACGGAGGAAGTGATCGAGTCCCTGGAGCTCCAGTCACTGCTACCACGCAACCCGGACTCCCTCTCCGGTGGAGAACGACAGCGTGTAGCAATGGGGCGAGCTCTCCTGCACAGTCCTCAGGTGCTGCTGTTGGATGAGCCGCTTTCCGCTCTGGACTTGCGGCGCAAAGCGGAGATCATCCCCTACATCGAACGGCTGGCAGCAGACTTTCGCATCCCCGTACTCTACGTGACCCACAACGTCGAGGAAGTCGCTCGGCTTGCACGCACGATGGTTCTCCTCGCCGACGGGCGGATCGCCGCAATGGGTGGGACGGCGGAGGTGCTCGAGCGAGTTGAGCTGTGGTCTCTGACCGGACGCTTGGAGGCTGGCGCAATTCTACAAGCAAAGGTGGGCATGACAAAAAGCGGCATGACATCTCTGAATGTTGAAGGTGAGAGCTTGCGGATACCGGCCATCGATGCGCCGCCGGAGACGCTCGTGCGCCTTCGCGTGCAAGCCAAAGAAGTGGCATTGTCTACTCAACGCCCACAGCGCCTGAGCATCCGCAACGTATTGTCCACTACGATACTGAGAATCGATGTCGACGAGACAGTGTTCGCCGAGATTCTGCTGGATGTCGGAGGACAACATCTTCGTTCCAGAGTGACTCGCGAGGCGGTCGAGGAGCTTGAGCTCGAGGAGGGACAGCGGATCTTCGCGCTCATCAAGAGCGTCTCATTCGAAGGACGACTGCTGAGCTGAGTAGCGGTCCTACAGTAACAGGTGCGGCAAGAACAGCGTGATGGAGGGAACCAAGATCAAGAGTGCCACGCGCACAACTCCCGAGAACAGAAACGGCATAACGCCCCTGAATGTATCCCGCATAGGGACGCTCGGGGCATGGTGATTGATGATGAGCACATTGAGCCCAACGGGCGGTGTGATCAATCCTGCCTCGACGACGATCAAGGTGACAATTCCGAACCACATCTTAAGATCCGCCTCGGGCATCCCGAAATCTAACCCTGCCATGATCGGCCAGAAAATAGGTATTGTTAGAAAGATCATCGCCAGGCTGTCCATGAGACATCCCAACAAAAGATAAACGAGCAGCAGCAAGATCAAAATCAAATACGGATTCAAGCCGCTGTTTTCAGCCATCCCAGACAGCTGATCCGCTACGCCGGTCAGCGCCATGAAAATATTCAGGAATCCGGCCCCCAACAGAATGAGAAATATCATTCCCGTGGTTTTCGCGGCATCCTTCATGCACGCAGCCAGCCCTGCAGCATCGAGATGGCCCTTCCAGAACGCCAGTACGCCGGCACCGAACGCGCCGACTGCAGCGCCCTCCGTAGGATCAAAAATCCCGAAATAGATACCGCCGATAACGACCACGAACAGCAGTAACGTGGGCCAGGTCTCGACCAACGCATGGAGCCGTTCCCTGTTATTAGTGCGCGCGCCTACGGGCCCGGATGCCGGTGACAGGTGCACCCAGATAGAAATCGTCACGAGATATCCGACGAGACCCAGGATGCCGGGAATGAGCGCGGCTTGAAACATCTGAACGATGTTCGCCTGCACCGCGATCGCATAAATAATGAGTGCGACCGAGGGAGGGATCAGAATTCCGAGCGTACCGCCGGCTGCCAGTGCGCCCGTCGCCAGGCTACCCGAGTAGCGATAGCGCTCGAGCTCGGGGATTGCGACGCGGGCCATGGTGCCCGCGGTCGCCAAAGAGGACCCACATATCGCGCCGAAGGCCCCACATCCTCCGACGGCTGCCATGGCTACGCCACCGCGCCTGTGCCCCAGAAACACGTTGGCCGCACCGAACAGAGACCGGCTAAGACCGGACCTGGAAGCGAACTCGCCCATCAGCAAAAACATGGGGATAACGCAGAAATCATACGAAGCAAACTGCCAGAAAGCGGCGGTCTTCATATAGGCGAGCACCGGATCTAAACCAGAGAGCGCTACGTAACCAAAAATACCGACTGTGAGCATGGCGATTCCAACCGGAATGCGGATCACTAGCAGGCTAATGAGCGCCAACAAACCAATAGTAGCGAGCTGCAGACTACTCATCACCGAACCTTCTGAGCGTGTCCACCGCTGTATGGAAACAACTCACCGAGAGAAGCGTGAAGGACGCAATTCCGAACGGATACGCAATCCATATCGGAAAACCCAGAATCATCGAGATATCTCGGTTACCGAAGGTATCGGCGAGCCCATAGGCCATACGCCATGCGAAAAGCCCTGCAATAACGCCAAACAGCAACGCAGCGAATAGATCCATCACATATTGGGCCCTTCGCGGCATCCGAGATATAAAAATATCGACGGCGACGTTGCCACGATTCAAATAACAGTAAGGGAGGAATAAGAAGACGGCTATCGCCGTTCCGACTGCCACTATCTCGAAGTCCCCGGGTACGGGCATGGAGAAAAGGGCACGACCGAGAATGCTTGTGACAACCAGAACAACCAGGGAAACCAGAATAGAACCTCCGACAACCGCGAATGCGGCTGAGAGTTTCCCGAGGCCTTCACCAAAACTCTTCATTTCCCCTTTCCTTTACGCTACGCCAAACCGAAGCGGTATAGACGATCAGGATTATCTACCAAGACTTTCTTCTGAAGGTTCTCTTGCGGCATGAATAGGGGTATCAGGTCGACGAGATCACCGTCGTCCGGCATGTGTCGCTTGATATTTGGATGAGGCCAATCTGTTCCCCAAAGAATACGATCCTCCGTGACTTCCAGCAGTGCCTGCGCGAACGGCACCGCATCTCTGAACGGAGGCCCCTCGGTCGATATTCTTTCTGCCCCGCAGATTTTCACCCAGCAGTTCTCTCGTTGCGCCGTATCCAGCAGTAGACGAAAAGGTGGCTGATCCAAACCATCCCCTGTAGGTACCCGCCCCATGTGATCGATGACAAAGGGCACGGGAAGGATGTCGAAGAGGCCTTCAAATTCCATTAGATCCGCGGCATCGAAGTGTAGGACCACGTGCCAACCCAACGGCCTTATCTTGTTCACCACGGAACGAAAGACGTCCATATCAGGCGTGCCGCCGAGGTGTTTTACGAAATTGAAACGCACACCACGAATACCGCCATCATCGAGCCGTCGAAACTCCTCGTCGGTGAACGAGTCATCAACGTTCGCAACTCCCCGGTACTGCCCACCACTCTGAGCGATGGCATCGAGAATCACCGTGTTGTCGACTCCGTGGCAGCTCGCATTGACGAGGACCGCACGCTCGAGACCCAGTGTCGCCTGCAGCGCCCTGAATCGCTCCAGTGGTGCATCGGGCGGTGTATAGCTGCGCCCCGGGGCATACGGATATTTGTCTCCCGGGCCGAAGATATGACAGTGAGCATCACATGCCCCCGGTGGTGGTGTGAAATCCGGTTTACGAGCATTGGAAACCGCAGGTCGGCACATTGGTATTGTTGGCATAGGAGCATGTTAGCGTCTCGAGGGTGAAAATTCTGCGTGTATCCAGGTAGTATGGATCCGGTAACAGAGGACCCTTCTTATGGCTGAAAAAGCGCGCCACCTCGAGCTTAGAAACGATTTCTCACTACTGATCGACGGTGAGCTGGTAGGGAGCGAGCAGTCACTGGAAGTCATCAACCCCGCTACTGAAAAGATCTTTGCGACCTGCCCAGCCGCCGAGAGCGAGCATCTCGAGCGAGCAGTGACCGCAGCCCGGAGAGCCTTTGGCTATTGGAGCCGGATGTCTTTCGCAGAGCGGGCCGGACACATTAGACAATACTCTGTTGTTCTACGAGAGCACCAAGACGAATTGGGCGAACTGCTGACGCGCGAGCAAGGTAAGCCGCTCGGCCAATCAGTTGCCGAATTTGATCGTGGAACGGCGCAAGCGGATGGCATGGCCGGCATCGAGATTCCCGTGGAGCTGCTTCTCGAAGACGATAAGCGGTGCATCGAGCTGCACTATCGTCCACTCGGCGTCGTCGGCATCATCACGCCCTGGAACGCTCCAGCGGCCCTTGCTTTAGGTTCGCTGACATCGGCCCTGTACACGGGCAACACGGTGATCCTGAAACCGTCACCGTACACACCGTTGACCACGTTGAAAATGGGTGAGCTCGCGCGGCAGATCTTTCCACCAGGTGTCGTCAATGTCCTGGCAGCGGGGAACGAGCTTGGCCAGTGGATGACAGAGCACGAGGGCATCGACAAGATTTCCTTCACGGGTTCGGTCTCTACCGGTAAGAAGGTTATGTCGAGCTCAGCGGACACGCTCAAGCGAGTAACCTTGGAGCTAGGCGGTAACGACCCAGCCATCGTTCTGGACGACGTAGATCCGAAAGCAATCGCAAAGCAGATTTTCTTTGCATGCTTCGTCAACAGCGGACAGGTCTGCATGGCCATAAAGCGAATCTATGCTCACGAAAGCGTCTACGATGAACTGTGCGACGCCCTCGTGGAAGAAGCACGCAACGCCAAAGTCGGCAATGGGCTGGAGCCGGGCACAAATCTTGGTCCTCTTCAGAACAAGGTGCAGTTCGACAAGGTAGCCGATATCCTCAAGGACACGAAGACGAGTGGCGCCAGCTTCCTAACTGGGGGTGAAATTCCCGATGAACCGGGCTACTTTATTCCGCCGACGCTAGTCACCGACGTCGACGACAACAGTCGTCTCGTGGTCGAAGAGCAGTTCGGGCCGATCGTTCCTATCCTGAAATACGCGGATACGGAGGATGCCTTGCAACGAGCTAACGACACGTGCTACGGGTTGAGCGGCTCTGTTTGGACGTCGGATCTCGAGCGCGGCAAGGCCCTAGCGGAACGAATGGAGGTAGGTACTGCCTGGGTCAACCAGCATCGTGCCACTTCTGCCTACGTGCCGTTCGGTGGTGCAAAGCAATCGGGCCTCGGACGCCAATATTCTATCCTCGGACTGAAAGGCTATATGGAACCCCAGGTGGTCAGTGTTTCCAAGGTCTGAAGGCGCATTACCCTCGAACCGCTACAGAAAGCTTTTGATTCGGAGCCTCTAGCACGTCTGACCTCCCCTTCCTCCGTGCGTTAGAATGGTGACCCGAGGGCTAGGAGACGGGAATGCTACTCGGCGAAGTTCTACGCGTAGCACTGCAGTCAATACGGGCCAATCTTTTTAGGGCCTGTCTTACGATGCTGGGCATCATTATCGGCGTGGCGGCTGTGATCACGATGCTAGCGGCCGGTTCCGGAGCCCAGCAACGCATAGAAGAGCAACTGGACGCCCTTGGTGCCAACCTTCTCAATATCACGGCCGACAGGCCCTTTTTCTTGAGAGGCGTGGCTCGTGCTCAACTGACGCTGGAAGTCGAGGATGTCACAGCGCTCCAGGAGAGATCCCGATATCTCGACACTGTGGTCCCTACGCTCGAAGGCCGTAACCAAGTCAAATACGGTAACAAGAATATCAACGTGCGCGTCCTCGGGACGACCCAAGAGTACCCCGACATATTCAACTACCGGGTGGCGACCGGAAGGATGTTTACTGCGGAAGAAGATGACAACCGACAGCGCGTCGCCGTACTGGGTAGTGGAATCCCGGGGCAGCTAGAGATCGACCAGACAGAGTTGCTCGCTCAGGGAATCTCTATCCGCGGAATACCCTTCACCGTCATCGGCATTCTGGAGGAGGTCGGAAGCGGCCGTGGGAGTCCCGATCAGAGGATTCTGCTACCGCTGCGTACCGCGGAGCTCAGAGTTCTGGGATCCCAGGCTCTGGAGGATATCAGCGTCCGCGTACGTTCTGGCATTCCGATGGAAAATGCGATGGTCGATATAGAGCGGGTGCTGCGGTCCGAGCACAAGATCCTCCCCGGACAACCCAACGACTTCGCCATTTACGATCGCAGGCAGTTCCTCGAGACCCGCGAGGAGGCACAACAGACGTTCACAATCCTTTTAGCCAGCATTGCCGGGGTTAGCCTCCTGGTGGGCGGCATCGGTATCATGAATATAATGCTCGTTTCAGTCACGGAGCGGACACGAGAAATCGGGATCCGGATGGCGCTGGGTGCGACACGGCTCAATATCCTGATGCAGTTCCTGATCGAATCGATGTTGATGTGCCTCTTGGGCGGGCTACTCGGAATCGGCGCTGGCGTCGGCATGGCGGAACTGCTGTCACGCACCGCTGGGTGGGCCATGCGCATCTCTCCGGAGTCCGTTATGCTCTCCTTCACTTTCAGTATCGGCGTCGGACTGTTGTTCGGAATTCTTCCCGCGCGCCGGGCATCGAAACTGGATCCGATCGAAGCCCTGCGTTACGAGTAGCTCGGCTGGAAGGGTTATCAAGGACGTGTGAGCCTCACCGCGTATAGATATTGTCCGAAGTGCCGGACGGAGCTCGCAACCCGCACACTGGGAGGCCTGGACCGCAAGGCGTGTCCCAGCGAGTCTTGTGATTTCATCTACTGGGGCAACCCGACACCCGTGGTGGCTGGCATCGTTGAGCGCGCCGGCCGAGTGGTGCTAGTGCAGAGCCACGGATGGCCCCAGGACTGGTACGGGCTGGTCACAGGTTTCCTGGAGGCCGAGGAGAGACCGGAAGAAGCCATCGTACGCGAGGTTAAGGAGGAAATCGGAATTGATGCACGCATCGCAGAGTATCTCGGCGCCTACCCGTTCGCCCAAATCAACCAGATCATTCTCGCCTTTCACCTCCTTGGCGAGGACGGCCCGATCCGGCTCTGCGAGGAGGAGCTTGTGGCCCACAGGGAGGTCGCGATAGAGAAGCTCCAACCCTGGTCGCGAGGCACCGGCCCCGCGCTGAAAGACTGGCTAGCGAGTCGGGGGCTACACCCTCCGGTTATAGAACGGACGCAACCAATAGACTGATCGCATAAGGGTTTTCCTTAAAAGCTACCGGTTGGCCCATCAGCGGACGCGTGTCACACTATACTTCTTGAGAATTAACGGGCGCACAACATGAATGACTCTCTAAAACCCGAATCGAACAAACGGCTGATTGCCAGCGTCGCGGTTGCAGCGGCCGCAGGCGTGTTGCTGCTAGTGACGATCGTCCTGCCGGCGGAATACGGCGTCGACCCCCTTGGTGTCGGAGGGTTGCTCGGTCTCAACGCCATGAACGCGGAACCTACTCGGACAATTGAGATTACCGACATCATCGGCGGGAACGAGGAACTAATCGATATCGAGATACCGGACTTTGGTGAACCAGTTCCGCTACCGAATCCTGCCATCCATCAGGACGAAACGACCCCGTCCCAGACACGCACACTAATAATCTCCATCGGGCCCGAAGAGGAGACGGAGATCAAGACCGTACTGGGTGAAGGCAAGATGATCCTGTATTCCTGGGAGGTCGACCGGGGCGACATCTATTCGGATTTCCACGGCCATAACCCCGAGTTCGGCACAGACTTCTGGGTGCGTTACGAGGAACATCAGGAGGGCTCAGGCAACGACGGTTCTTTGGTTGCTCCGTTCGAGGGTGAGCACGGTTGGTACTGGCTCAACTACAACGAATACCCAGTCGAGGTCACCCTGACCGTCAACGGCTACTTTGAAGACATCATCGACTACGGGATTTTCTAATCCTTAAATCTCGATGATGCACTGGATGGTGGCCGATGTTATGCCTTCGCGTCACTTTGTCGTCTAGGCGTTTCGGGTAAAGGGTATACTTGGCGCCCTGAGAGACCGTTATGTCCCAACAACGAAACCCGAGATACTGGGCCTCACTTTGGTACACCACTAAGTTTGCTGAGCAGCCTTGGCCGCCCGGATGGTATTGGCACGATCAGCACTACGACTGGACTGGGCCCTACGAAACAGAAGAAGACGCGCGCAAGGCACTGGAGTCGCACGAAAAGGGTCGTGCCCTGCCGATATTGACTTCCTCATTGCATTACTGAGGCATCGCACCTCGAGAGATTCGATTCACGGAGGTGCTTGATCTCGGGCGATATGCAGTGTCTCCGGCACCAGAAAGAAAAACATCAGGCCACCCACGACGCCAAGGCCCGCCACGGCGAAACTCGCCGCGGAGAGACTCACCACATCGACTAAGATACCCGCCAGGAGCGGCCCACCCGCCCAACCCGCATCACTGATAAGGCGCCAGACACCGAGGAACTCCCCCCGTGCGTCCGGTGGTGAAAGGTCCATGCCGATGATCTGCACCAGCCCCACGCTTAGCCCGTTCGCAAAACCGAGGATCAACCCAGCTCCGAGCAAAGTGTAAAAACCCTGGGCGAAGGGCAACAGGATCAGGCCGAGCACGAAAAACACAATACTCGGCATGCCGGTCCACTTCCTGCCCCACCGGTCCATAGCGATACCGACCGGGTAGAACAGTGACATGTCGACGGCGGCGGACAGCGAATAGATCAGCCCGATAGTGGCTGCGTCGAGCCCTACTACTACACCGAACAGTGGGATGAGCAACTGGCGAACGGCGCGCATAAACTGAAAGATTAGCGCCACGGCACCGGCCGTCGAGAAGGTCTTCTTATTGGCAACGAAAATCCTTCCGATCGTTTTGAGATGGCTTGTCTCCGCCGGTTTCGCCGGTTTCGCCGGATGAACGTTATCGGTAAACAAAAACGAGAGCGCTGCGGCTAACGCAGCTATCACGCTACCGACGAGGAACGCCGTGGGATAGCCTACGCCCTGTGCGATGACGCCTCCCGCCAGCGGGCCCGCGAACGAGCCGAAGCGCTGGATACCAGCCACCGCCGATGTTGCCCGGCCTCGCTCATCGGGTGCGCAGGTGTCGGTGATATATGAAAGCCAGCCAAGAAACCAGGCAGCGTGGGCAGCTCCCAGCGGCATGACGAGCAGCGCGAGGGCCCATTGAGAGGTCGCAACGGACAAAGCCAGCATCGAGACGGCAATCGTTGCTAGACCGCCGAACAGCACCCATTTGTCCCCAAACCGGCGTACCAGTAGCCCCGCAGGAACATCAAACAACAACACACCGAAACCGCGCAACCCAACGACCAACGCTGCGAACGCAACGCTCCCACTGAGCTCCAGCGCGTAGAGTGGCAGTAGCAGCACCATGGCCTGATTGGCAACAGCCATCAGCGCCGATGGCACGTAGATGGGAATCAGTAACCGATCGTATGGAGCAGGGAGACCCACGGCTAGATCGTGGAGGGGAAATGAGGCCGCATCTTTCGCCAGGCAGCCGCTTCGCCGAGCCCGAGCATTTCAACCAGCACCGATGCCAAGGCAATTCTCAACGTTGGTCTGAGTCATCACTTGTACGCCGCTTACGACCTACTCTGGAACTGGCTTGACCAGCCTCGCCTGGGTTGGGTCTTCACTCAAGCCGCAGTGAGAACTACAACCCTCGCTCCAGACCAGCGCCCAAACAATCCTCTCCTTCACCATCATCAGAAATCCTGGAGAAACGTGGGTCTATAGAACAGCGGCAATCGCATCCGCCACATAATCGACGTTGGACCGATTGATGCCGGCAAGATTGATCCGGCTGGTCTCCACCATGTAGACGTGGAACTCCTCTCGAAGTCGAATCACCTGTTCCAGTGAAATCCCCAAGAATGAGAACATTCCACGCTCGTTGACTATATACGAGAAGTCACGAGGCACACTCCGCTCTTGCAGCTTTTCTACAAGCAAGAATCGCAAACTGTTTAGCCGCCCCCGCATCTCGCCGAGCTCCTCGAGCCACTGGGCGCGCAGCTCTTTGTCGCCCAGAACGCGAGCGGCGATCGCCGCGCCGTGGTCGGGTGGCATGGAATAGATTCCGCGCGCAACGTTACCCAGATTGGACTGCGCAGCCTTTGCCTGTTCCGGTGCCTTAGAGACTAGGCTGGCCATACCGACCCTCTCCCGATAGAGGCCGAGATTCTTCGAACAAGAGCTCACGACCACAACCTCGTCCAGGCGCTCAGACATCAGGCGCACCCCGTAGGCATCCTCTTCCAAGCCTTCCGCGAACCCCTGATAGGCGAGGTCGAGAAACGGCACGATGCCGCGCGCCTCAAACAGCTCCGCTAACACACCCCATTGATCCCGGGACAGATCGGCGCCACACGGATTGTGGCAACAGCCGTGCAACAGCACCAGATCGCCTGGACCCAGATCATTGAATGTTGAGACCATCGCATCGAAATCGATGCGATGGTTCTCATAGTCGTAGTAGGGGTACTGCTCTAGCTTCAGACCCGCGAGCCGCAAAAGCGGAAGATGATTCGGCCAGGAAGGATCACTCAGCCATACCCTGGCTTGCGGCTGAGCTCGGACGATGACATGACCGGCGACACTCAGCGCGCCGCTGCCACCCGGGGTTTGGATCGAAACCACTCGACCAGCCGTTCTCGCGGGATGATCGACCCCGAACAGCATCGCTTCCATGCTCTCATTGAAACCCGCATTCCCGGCGATGCCCACGTAATTCTTCGTGCTCTGTTCCTTGAGAATTTCCCGCTCCGCGCGTCGCACGCACTCGAGCACTGGCGTGTTCCCGCTCTCATCCCGATAAACGCCGACGCTCAGATCCACTTTCCGAGGATCCGCATCCTGGCGAAACAGGGCCAGGATGCCGATGATGGCATCAGGGGGTAAGGGCTCTAAGCTCTGGAACACAGACAGTCCTCGAATGCGGCCGGGTGCCATCCCTGCCGGACGCGGATACTAAACGACAAGCGCAGTCTTTATAAAATTCAGCGGCGAAGGTCTATCTTCGATCTCAGCCACCGAGGAACTGCGCGAGGAGTCGCTGCCAGATCAGAACCAGGGACATCCCCGTGAATACGGCCAGGCTAAACCAACCAAACCACTTCGCGAACACCGAGGGATAAAAGGTCTTGTCCGACTTGGGGATGACCGTAAAACAGTAGTAGAGATTAAGGAAGAATATGACTGGCGCGACAAAATAGGCCAGCGCAGAAGCCACGAGGACCAGAAATACCGGGCGCGGAAGACCTGCGATGATCAGCACGGAGGTGATGAGCGAAAAGAACATGCTCAACCGATAGATGTTGTACTCCGAATACCAGTACTTGAGGTCCTCGGGATCAATATCATCTCTGCTGGTTCCCGGAAGTGCGGCCGTGGCTTTGAACAAGTTTCGGCAGCACGCGCCAACAACTCTAGGCCAACCATCAAAGTAGTTGAAAGCGGTCGAATAGGTCGCTGCCATGGCGCCAAAGAGAAACACAATCATCATCCCAGGGCCCACGCTGTCCGTGAATATGCGGGCGATTTCTCCCATTACGGCGTTGCCCTGAACGTCACTGGGAAAGAGCCACACGGCGGCCAGCAACAGGAAGATGCCGGCCAGGATGAAGGAGATAACGTGTCCGGCACGAAAATCCCAGAGGGCGATCTTGAACCACCTCCGACAGTACTCCTGGGCATGGGCAGGCAAACGACTGGTGTCGACCGTGAGGTCGCGTTTGGTGCTGGTGAAGGAGTTAAAACGTGGCGCAATGCCTTGGGCCTCCATCTCCTCACGGATCCGGCCCATCCCGGTTTTCTTCGCCTTGCCCCACTCGGAGGCCTGCAGAGAAACATCGATACCCGTCGGCAGGAGACCGAGGAAGGCCGCAATGATCAGCCACGAACCCTCAGGTGTATCGAGCTGAAAGAAATGCACGAACTCGCCGATCGGGGCCGGCGCCACGGCGTAGACACCAAAACTGGACACGACCAGTATCCCGGCCGCGATCTTGGTTACCAGCTCGACGGCCCCATATTTACCGACGAGAATGATGGCGACAGAACTTGCCCCGAGCACAAACCCGTACAGCCCGAGCTCGGCATCGTCCCCCAGGCCGGGAATGTCCACTCCCATGTACTCCCGGAATATATAGAAGAGCACCGCGGCAGCCGCAATCAGTCTTCCAGCCTGACCGATAGCCGATTGTATGATCGTAGTGATGAGTACGTACCAGACGGGCCATTTCTTCCAAGCCGTGGAATAGGCGTCCAGCATGCTGCGTCCGGTGGCGTTCGTGAAACGGAACGCCATCTCGAAACCGTAATACTTGAAGATATAAGCGATCGGTAGACACCACAGCAGCGCAAACCCAAAACGCCCACCCGCAACCGGAGCCGTGACCAGATGACTGGTCCCGATTCCGGTCATCATCAGGATCATCCCTGGACCGAAATGACGTACCAGACTCCCCGGAGCCATGGACGGGAGTTGTAAGGACTCAAAGCCCTCTTTAGAGTCAGCGACTCCGGACGATTCAGTGCTCATGCTGCGCGGTTCCCCCGGCTTTTTATTCTTCGGGTCGTATAGTACATGAAGCGGAATCAGTCGCCACCGGCAGCGACGGTGCTGACTCAGGCTCGTGTCTCTTTGGTCGGAAAGGCTGATCGGATCGATCTATTGACAGGAACGATCCGGGTACTAAGGTTGTCTGGCCCCAAAACGAGACCGACGATATCAGCGCGGCGGCCATGACAAAACAATCAGCCCGTTTGACAGCAATTCCTGGTATTCCTTTGGTCAAACCCGGAGATAACCTCGCCAGGCAACTGATAAAGGCCCTGGAGGAAGCTAGGATCGAACCATGTGACGACGACGTCATCGTAATCGCACAAAAAGTCGTGTCGAAAGCTGAGAATCGCTACGTCAATCTGGAAGATATTGAGCCGTCGAAGCGCGCCCGTGACCTGGCAGAAGCAACTGACAAGGACCCGCGTCTAATAGAGGTGATTCTCTCGGAGTCGGAGGAAGTGGTCCGCTACAAACTCGGCGTACTAATCGTGGCGCATCGTCTCGGCATAGTCTTAGCGAACGCCGGTATCGACGCCTCCAATTTGGATCCGGACACTGAAGGAGAACTCGTATTGCTCCTCCCAGTGGACCCCGACGCCTCCGCGCGGCACCTCAAGGAACGTTTAGACGAACACTTCGCAGCCAATCTGGGCGTCATCATCAGTGACAGCGTGGGACGGGCATGGCGTAACGGCACAGTGGGAATCGCACTGGGTGCGGCGGGCCTACCTTCCCTGCAAGATTTCATCGGTCGCACCGATCTGCGAGGGAGGGCTCTCCAAGTGACACAGACGGGGTTTGCCGATGAGCTAGCCAGTGCCGCGTCTCTCCTGATGGGACAGGCTGATGAACAGCTTCCTGCAGTGATCATCAGTGGCCTCGCGTGGGATGCCCCGAATGCTAACGCCCGCTCCCTGATCCGTCCCAAGGAAGAGGATCTCTTCCGATGACGCAGGACTTCCACGACACGCCAGTGCTTGCACTATGCGGTGGAGTGGGTGGTGCAAAACTCGCGCTTGGACTCTATCGCACACTAAACGCCGATCGGCTGACTCTCGTCGTTAACACGGGCGATGATTTCAAACACCTGGGGCTCCACATCTCTCCCGACATGGACACGGTTCTCTATACGCTCGCGGAGCGCAGCAATAAGGAGACCGGTTGGGGGCGAGAAAACGAGACGTGGACTTTCATGTCTGTGTTAAAGGAGCTCGGCGGAGAGGATTGGTTCCAACTTGGAGACGGGGATCTCGCGCTACACGTCGAACGAACCAGGCGACTCGCCGCCGGTCAGCGCTTGAGCGAGGTCTCGGAGTTCTTCAGACAGCACCTAGGCTTAGGCGCACGAATCGTTCCGATGTCCGACGATCCGGTGCAAACAGTCATCCACACTCCTGATGGAGCCCTGCCCTTCCAAGCCTATTTCGTCCGTGATCGTTGCCAGCACACCGTCAAGGGAATCAGCTTCGAAGGCGCGGAGTGCGCAGCACCGACTCCGGTTTTTGTGGAGCAACTAGAAGACCCCAGCCTGCGCGCCGTAGTGATCTGCCCATCGAATCCCTATCTTAGCGTGGACCCTATCCTTGCCCTACCTGGCATTCTCGACGCACTCAGAACGTGCGTCTCGCCTGTGATTGCCGTGTCACCCATTGTCCGTGGGGAGGCGCTCAAAGGCCCCACGACGAAAATCATGCGAGAACTGGGTGTGGCCAGGAGCAACGCAGCCATCGCGCAGCACTATGAAGAAATAATCGATGGACTGATTATCGATGAAGCCGATTCGGCAGATTTAGACACCATCACACTACCGTGCATTGCGACCGCCACCATCATGAAGAACCTCAACGACCGCATTCGCTTGGCTCAATCGGTGCTGGACTTCGCGGAACGACTCGACTCTCGGCGCGGAGATGCAAGAAACGGGACAGTCAGTTGAGGTCTTCCCACGCGGTCGCTGTCGTTCCGGTCAAGGATCTCTCAATCGCGAAACGACGCCTGGAGGGCGTCTCTGCCGAAAACCGACGGCAATTATCACTCGCGATGTTGTCACTGGTACTGTCTACGCTGAAGCGGGTAAAGGGTCTCGATGCGATCGCTGTGGTAAGTCGCGATTCCGATGTCATCAACCTCACTCGCTCCCTGGACCTACGGGTGCTGGCAGAGAGGACGAATGGCTTGAACGAGGCCATCGCGGAATCAGCCCACATATTAGTCCACGAAGGCGCTTCTACCATGGTCGTCATACCCGCTGATGTTCCGTTGATCACACCGACGGAAGTCAGCCGCATTCTTGAGGCGCAACGAGGGGGACCCTCAGTGACCATCGTTCCGGATCACAATGGAACAGGTACCAACGCCCTGGCCTGCTCTCCGCCCGATGCTATCTCCCCATGCTTCGGCCTCGACAGTCTCGAGAACCACGCGAACGCGGCTCAAGACACCGGACTCGCTCTCGGTGTTCTGCCGTTGAGCGGCCTAGCTCTAGATGTCGATACGCCCGATGATCTAGTCAAGCTCAACTCACAATTACCCGGCGCAAGCGATTACGCTGCATTAAGCGCGATCCTGAATAGCATCGAACACGTCGGCACGGGTGAGTCTTGAATACCGGGCTCGCAGAAAACACACATTAATCAGGGCTGGCAGATCACCATGATCACAGTTACCGGAACGTACTACCTTCTCCTCCAGCCCTTACTTAATAGCGCGGACTATCCCCTTGCGCGATACGCCCGGGCGGGCTGGTACCTCAGAGCCGCCAGGGGTGGGACACAGTCGGACAGTTTAATCTGCTCCGGATCTGGTGTGCCGTAAAGCGTTGTGCGCTGGCGGGAACGCCTCCCAAGCCTTTCCACCAAGGCGCGCATTCGGGTTGGCGAGAGTTCTTCCCCGTGATCAGCGCCGGCGGCCCGCGATATTGATTCGTTCATCAGGGTGCCACCCAGGTCATTAGCACCCGCCGCAAGACAATCGCCAACGCCATCCGTGCCCATCTTCACCCAGGAGGTCTGAATGTTGGTAACCAACGGGTGCAGAGCGAGCCGTCCGACAGCGTGCATCAGTATCGTTTCCCGATAAGTCGGCCCCGGCCGGGCTCGCCCCCGACGAAACAACGGGGCTTCCATGTGAACGAACGGCAAGGGAACGAACTCCGTTAACCCACCGGTGCACTCTTGAAGATCTCTCAACGCAAGAAGGTGTCGCGCCCAGTGTTGCGCCGTATCTATGTGACCGAACATGATGGTCGACGTGGTCCTAAGACCCAAACTGTGGGCAGCACCCACGACGTCAAGCCATTCCGCCGAAGTGAGCTTGTCGGGGCAAATAACCCTGCGCACGTCATCGTCCAGAATCTCGGCCGCGGTTCCTGGCAAACTCGCCAGTCCCGCCTCGATAAGCCTCGAGAGAAACGCGACGATCGAAACTCCCAGGGTCTGAGCACCGTGCATTATCTCGAGTGGCGAAAACGCATGCACGTGAATACCGGGTGCCGCCTGCTTCACGGCACGGCATATATCGAGATAAGTCTCTCCAGTAAAAGCGGGATGAATGCCGCCTTGGAGACAAACTTCTGTCGCGCCGCGATTCCATGCTTCTTCGGTCCGACGAGCGATTTCATCCAGATCCAACACATACGGTGAACCGCGTAAATCGTCCGCCACCTTACCTTTCGAGAACGCGCAAAACTGGCACTTGTACACGCACAGGTTGGTGTAGTTGATATTTCGGTTGATGACGAACGTGACATCATCGCCGCTGGATTCCCGTCGCAACGCATCTGCGCACTCGCAAACCTCTTCGAATTCGGAACCTCGCGCACTGAATAGCCGAGAGACATCGTTTTCTCTCAGGCGCTCCCCTGCGCGCGCCCGGCGAAGAATGTCACTTAGCTCGACCGACGCCGCCCTGACCGGCCTCGCGCCACCCACAGAAAAGGGAACCGAAGCGCTCAGTCCCGGCGACCATTTGTCGGATCGGGCGAATCCTTCGCTATCTGAGTGGCGCAGTATGTGGGGAACGAGCTCGGGATGAATCCATTTCTCCGGTTCGCACACGTACTCGGGGTATATAGTCAGTCGCTCCACGAGCGTCTTTCCGGACGCAGCCGTCTGACGCTCTAACGCTTCGATCTGCGGCCAGGGCGATTCCGGATTCACGTGATCAGGCGTAACGGGCGACACCCCACCCCAATCGTTGATACCGGCGGAGATTAAGGCCGAGAGGAGCCCGGGATTCAAGTTAGGTGGGACCTGAATGTTCATCCCTGCCCCGAAGAGACACCGCGCCACCGCGACGGTCCACAGCAACTCGTCGCCATCCGGCGCATCCACCCCTGCCATCACAGTGCCGGGCTTCGGCACGAAGTTCTGAATGATGATCTCTTGGATATGACCGTAGCGCTCGTGAAGTTCTCGAAGCGCGACGAGGCTGTCAACACGTTCCTCTCGAGTCTCGCCGATGCCGATCAAAATTCCCGTGGTCAGCGGCACCCCGACTTGACCGGCGGCAGCTATCGAGGCGAGGCGAAGAACTGGGTCTTTATCAGGAGAACCGAAATGAGGGCCACCCCGCTCGCACAAGCGAGAGGAAGCCGATTCGAGCATCAAACCCATGGAAGGCGCGATGGGACGGAGTCGTCGATAATCCTCGAGAGTCAATACGCCAGGATTCAAATGGGGCAATAGTCCGGTCTCTCTGAGTACGAGCTCTGCCACACTATTCAAATATTCGAGCGTCGACGCATATCCCAAAGCCGCAAGTGATTCACGTGCCGCAGCGTAACGCAGCTCCGGTTTGTCGCCGAGTGTAAAAAGCGCCTCCTTGCACCCCTGCGCGCAACCCTGACGCGCGATATCAAGGACTCGTTCCGGGGAAAGATATGCCGAGCTCAAGTGTCGCGGCGTCTTCGCGAACGTACAGTAGTGACACACGTCCCTGCACAACTCGGTGAGAGGAATAAAGACCTTTCTGGAGTAGCTCACCAGGTCTGACTTACCTCGATCGCGAATATTGCCAGCCAAGCTGATCAACTCGACTAAGGCAGCGTTCAGGAGGAAGTCCTTGTTCATCTAGGGCTTATCTACCGGCACGGGGCGGGGGGCGCTATACTATAGCACTGCCTAATACTCCAAGCCGATCGTCTCACGGGACTCGCGGAACAGATAATAAACACCGTCGGCAACTCGACTTTGGAGACTAAAATTCAGCAAAGAAAAACGCGTCTCCTTCTACTGACGGCGGGGAGAGCAGTTTGGGTTTTTTGAGATTCGGTTATAAAGCCTCCGCCGAGCAGTTTGCGCCCACGGATCTCCTGGACTATGCCGCTCTCGCCGAGGAACATGGGTTCGACTCCGTTTTCATCAGCGATCATTTTCAGCCATGGCGTCATACAGGCGGTCACGCACCGTTCTCCATGGCCTGGCTGGGTGCGGCGGGAAGCCACACTTCCCACATTACCATCGGCACGAGCGTCCTAACCCCCACCTTCCGTTACCACCCCGCGATCGTGGCCCAATGCTTCGGGACACTTGGAACCATGTTCCCCGGTCGTGTCATCCTCGGTGTTGGTACCGGGGAATCGTTGAATGAGGTGCCAGCCACCGGAGCCGAGTGGCCGGAGATCAGGGAGCGTTTTGCGAGGCTAAGGGAGGCCGTCACACTGATCCGTAAACTATGGTCAGAGGAGCGGGTAACCTTCGAGGGAAAATTTTACCGCACCGAAAATGCCACCATCTATGATCGCCCCGACGAACCACCTCCGATCTACATCGCCGGTGCCGGCCCAATGATCGCAAAATACTCGGGGCGAGTGGCCGACGGCTTCATCTGCACGAGCGGTAAGCCGACCGAGCTTTATACGGACAAGCTCTTGCCCAATGTTGCTGCGGGCCTCGCGGCGGCGGAGCGGGACGCCGACACCATCGATCTCACAATCGAGCTGAAGGTATCCTTCGATACGGATAGAAATCGGGCACTGGAGGACACCCGATATTGGGCCGCACTCGCGCTCTCGCCCCAAGAAAAGATGTCGGTCAAAGACCCCCTGGAAATGGAGCGACTCGCCGATAACCTGCCGGTTGAGAGAGCCGCATCCCGATGGATCGTCTCGACTGACCCGGACGAACATGTCGAGAAGATTCGGCCATACATCGAACTGGGATTCCGCCATCTCGTTTTCCACGCGCCCGGACCAGATCAGGCGCGCTTCATACGACTTTATTCTAAGAAAGTATTGCCCAGGCTTCGGGCAACCTTTAACTGAAGGAGGTTTTCATGCGTCTCGGGGTGATCGGATTGGGACGGATGGGTGACGCCATCACCCGCCGGCTTCTAAAGGCGGGGCACGCCGTGGTCGCCCATGATCAGGAGACGTCACGAATCGACTCAGCAGTGGAGTCGGGTGCAGTCGGTGCTGCGAGCGTCGATGATCTCGTTACCGCT
>Ga0310125_10000460_pt1 | contig 19107 bp, 16 predicted proteins | sample CB11b_Tmax_Bot8__FD_203508 | JGI IMG/M metagenome (GOLD analysis project Ga0310125, IMG submission 203508) | Marine microbial communities from Western Arctic Ocean, Canada - CB11b_Tmax_Bot8 | ecosystem: Environmental > Aquatic > Marine > Oceanic | place: Canada: Western Arctic Ocean | collected... | reverse complement strand
CTCTTTTTAAGGGTCAGATTATTGCATGCGCCGGGATTGGCGAATCAGCCGGAGCATGCGGCTATGGATTGCCTCGTTCGCGGCAAGCACATCGCCCGCGTACACGGGCTTCGTAGCGCCATTGGTGCAGCTGACCATGGCGCCGGCTTCCCGCGCCAACAGTATTCCGGCAGCAATATCCCATGGCGCCAGGCCCGTTTCCCAAAAGCCATCGAAACGTCCCGCCGCAACATACGCCAGCTCTAGCGCGGCCGGGCCCATACCTCTAATCCCGCCGCATTCGGCCATTACCGCTGCCAACTCCGCCAAATAGCCTGGATTGTCAGGGCGCCCCAAATGGGGGATACCGGTACCTATGACCGCATCACTCAAGTGCCGGCGCGAGGCAACCCTTAGGCGGCGGTCATTCAGAAAAGCGCCCTGCCCCCTCTCGGCCCAGAACATTTCGTCTGATATCGGTGCATAAACCACCCCAGCCGTCACTTCCCCCGCTTCCTCGAGGGCAACGGAGATGCAGAACATCGGAATGCCATGAGTGAAATTAGTTGCGCCCCCGATGGGATCAATGATCCAACACCGGGTCTCGTCCTCTCCTACGGTCCCCCCGCCTTCCTTGCTCAAAAAACCAAAGCTGGGGCGGGCCTGCTGTAGGGTATCCCGCAGTTTTTCGTCCGTACGCACGTCAGCGGCCTTGACAAAATCCTCGGGTCCCTTGAGCGAAGCCTGCAAATTTTCTACTTCACCGAAATCACGCACTAAGCGGCGCGAGGCTTTGCGCACCGCCTGTTGCATCACATTCACAAGTGGGGAAGTTCTAGACATCTATTCAAACTTTCGGCCTAAAGCATACCCTTCGTGGATATGCTCAAATCTCCTAGAAAAGAGCAATTTTTCCAATTGCTTAAGCCGCGTTAGCAACTCTGGATAACCCAAAATGTCGCAGTAGTTTAGGCGGTCATTTAGTGCCGGCGGAATTCGGGCCAAATGTCGAAAAGACTTGCCTGAAACTATGAAAGCGCCGCCCGCACCACTAACCATCGGCCCGTTTGACGTAAGTACCATCTTCGGTATTGATGACAATTTTGTCGCCGACACCAACGAACGGCGGCACGGACGAGCGGACGCCGTTTTCCAACACGGCCGGTTTGTATGACGCGGTCGCGGTTTGGCCCTTCAGCACAGGTTCAGTATCAGTCACTCCCAGAATCACTTGCTCCGGCAGAGAGACGCCAAGTACGGTGTCATCGTGACTCTCGACGGTGACCGTCATGCCATCCTGCAGATAAGCGGCCTGTTCGCCCAGCTGTTCCGAATTCAACTCCACCTGCTCGTAAGTCTCGGTATCCATAAAGGTATAGCTGACGCCGTTACCAAACAGGAACTGATACTCTTTTTGATCCAGACGCACGCGTTCGACGTTTTCCGAAGCGCGGAACCGCTCGTTCAATTTTCTGCCGTCGCGCAGGTTTCGCAATTCGACCTGTAAATAGGCTCCGCCCTTACCCGGCTGGGTATGGGCAATTTTTACCGCCCGCCACAAGCTGCCTTTATGCTCAACAACGTTCCCGGGCCGAATGGCATTGCCGTTGATCCTCATGATCCCATTCTCATGGCGCTATCCTCATGCGTTGTTCCATGCTGATTTTATTTACCGCTAACGGCGCGGAACAGCGGCGGAACCTACCAGGGCAGCCCACGGGACGCAACGGCGAAGCTATCATGAAGCCGTCGAGTGAGCAGACGTAAACTTTTCGTTTTGCCATGGCAATTTGCTAGGCTAGGATTTTGGCAACAACATCGCAAAATTGGAAAGAAGACAAATGGAAATTACCAGGCACAATCCGGGCTCACGCATGAGCCAGGCGGTGGAACATAATGGTGTGGTCTATTTGGCTGGGCAGGTGGCCAACGATCAGAACGCTGACATCGGCGAGCAGACCAGTCAGGTCCTCGGCAAGATCGATGCCTTGCTAGCGCAGGCGGGGAGCGACAAATCGAAATTGCTGTGGGCCCAACTTTGGGTAACGGATATGCGAAACTTTGCCGCCATGAACGAGGTTTGGGACGGCTGGATTGATCCTAAAAACCCGCCCGTCCGGGCCGGTCTCTGCAGCGCCCTGGCGGCGCCCGGCTATCTGGTTGAAATCATGGTAATGGCGGCAAAGTAAACACAATATTCAGGATAGATGTGTAAAGTCTGTATTCGGAGAAAAATTGGCTGAGGCACGCTTTGCAGATGATCAACACGTCATATAGGTACCTGGGGCTGTCGCGCTTATGGCTCGGACTATTTTATACCTTGTTCGTGCTGGGCCATAGCGCTGCCATGGCAGACTGGAAGGAAGCCAACGCGGCCTTGGAGGCCGGCAAAATGTCCGAAGCCTTGTCCCACATTAGCTCCCCGGCAGGGCCATCCCTGCATGACGTTGGCGACACAAGGCGCACGGCCTGCTCGCCTTGATTGAGCAAAAAACTATTCCCGGATTGAGTTTTAACACTTACCCTAGGCTCGGAACCAGTTGACGCTTTGCCGCGCGGCATCGCGGACAGGTAAGGGGAGAATTACGACATGAGCCGACCAAGTAGGGCGTATATCGCGGGGGCATATGAACATCCAACGCGGCACGCCGTAGGCATTTCCGTGGCGCAATTGCATGCCGACGTCGCCAAAGGCGCGCTGGCCGACGCTGGCTTAACCAAGGACGACGTGGACGGCTATTTCTGCGCCGGCGACGCGCCGGGCCTGGGCGGGTTGTCCATGGCCGAATATATGGGCCTAAACCTTCGCTATACGGACACCACCGAGACGGGCGGCTCGTCATATGTCATCCATCTGGGCCATGCAGCCGAGGCCATCGCAGCCGGAAAATGCTCGGTTGCCCTGATCACCCTAGCCGGACGGCCAAAGATGGCCAACTCCGGCCCCGCGCGAAACTATGGCGATGACACCCCCGATGCTGGGTTCGAGACGCCCTTTAGCCCGACCATCGTCAATAATTACGCCATGGCAGCCATGCGCCATTGTCATGAATTCGGCACCACGCCGGAGCAACTGGCTTGGGTGAAAGTGGCCGCCTCGCATCATGCCCACCACAACAAACACGCGGTGCGGCAGGAAGTCGTCACAGTTGAGGACGTGTTGAATTCGCCCATGATCGCCGACCCCCTGCATCGCCTGGATTGCTGTGTGATCAGCGATGGCGGCGGCGCCCTGGTGGTGGTCAGCCCTGCGATCGCCAAATCTCTGGGTGACCGCTGCGTCAAGCTACTGGGCCAGGGCGAGGCGGTCAAACATCTAAACGGCGGTAAGATTGATCTGACCTACACCGGCGCGGCCCAATCAGGCCCCATTGCATTCGCCGAGGCGAACCTGACCCCCGCCGACATGGACCTAGCCATGATCTACGACAGCTTTACCATTACCGTATTGATGACGCTGGAAGATCTAGGCTTTTGCGAGAAAGGCCAGGGCGGCCGCTTCGTCGCCGATGGCAACCTGATTTCCGGCACCGGCAAGCTTCCCTTCAACACCGACGGCGGCGGCCTGTGTAACAACCATCCCACCAACCGGGGCGGCATGACCAAGGTGATCGAGGCCGTGCGGCAATTGCGCGGCGAGGCTCATCCAAAAGTACAGGTGCCCGACTGCACCTTGGCCGTGGCCCATGGCACGGGCGGACAAATCGGTACCCGCATGGGCAGCGCCACGGCAATTCTGGGAAGGAACGACGCATGAGCGAGAGCGAAAGAAGCTACCCGCAACCATCAGTGACGGTGGAAACCCAACCGTTTTGGGACGGCACGGCTAAAGGAATACTGCTGCTGAAACGTTGCCGGGACTGTGGCGAAACCCACTATTACCCACGCGCGCTCTGCCCCTTCTGTTTCAGCGGGGAAACGGAATGGTATGAGGCATCGGGCCAAGGCCGCATTTATACATTTTCGGTCATGCGCCGGGTGCCCGCGCCCTACGTCATCGCGTTCGTCACCCTGGCCGAAGGCGTGAGCATGATGACCAATATCGTCGATTGCGATCTAGACGCCGTGGCCATCGGGCAGGACGTGCAGCTGACATTCCGCGAAACCGAAGGAGGATATGCCTTGCCGGTATTCACCCCGGTGGCGGCCTGAGGAATGAACTGGATTGCACATGGGCGTTTTGTCGCTATCACGACATTTGCGCTAACTGAGGATCAAGCCATGAAGCGGAAGTAAATCCTGCAGCCATTAAGACAGGCATTTTCGGCGCTTCTGCCCGCCACCCGGCTGATGCCGTAGTGTCGTGCCGTGTGCCGCAAGATGCGTATCGCTTGGCGAGGTGGGCATACATGGTCGGTTTCGTCCAGTCCCATTCTAAGCCAGGGCGGCGCATGCTCAGGTCCAGGCAGGCGGTCTGCAATCTTTGAAAGTATAAAGCCTCAACCGCATACCAGCCCGTTTTGGCGCCTTGATCTGAATTGAGCCCGCCGTTTTGCAGGGGTGCCAGCCGTCGTTCTCGCACACCTTGATCCCGGAAAGCGTCACGCGAAGGCCGTCGTTAGATTGGAATTCAAGCTCGTGAAAACATTCTTTAAAACGCATGAAACCTGCAATAAAGGTGGCCACTTCTTCCCACAAATCAGAGGTCAGCACCTTCTGGACCACTTCCGTGTCACCATACAAAAAATCCTTCAGGGGTTTTCCCGGTTCCGCGCGACTGCGGTAGCCCTCCGCGGCGTCAAGCCATAGCACATCGCCATAGGCGTACTTGACCGGCGAGGCCGGGCGTCAATACCGATTGATCCGGCTGCGGGCTGGCTGGCGATAGCACGAAGATACTCTGTGCGTTCATGGGCAACGTAAAAAGCATAAAGGCGATGACCAGCCGCAACAGGCCTAGCCTTTTCAGCGCAGCTGTTTTTCCTTGCTCGAACATACCCCAACTCCCCAAGAAATAGTGGGCCATCAGCCGGAATGGAGGCAAATAATGTTTAATTTGGCAATAAATTTACTCGATTTTCGCCTACCCTGCCCATTGCAGACTTGCGCCGCCCGCCGCTTTCTCATATATCCCGCAGCAGCGATACATCACCGCGCAGCACCAATGCACGGATGATATCTTCGGGCGCGTAGCTCAGATGGTTAGAGTGCCGTCTTGACATGGCGGAGGTCCCTGGTTCGATTCCAGGCGCGCCCACCATTTTTCCACTCACACCAGGTACTCCAAAACGTTCCAGGACGCCTTGCGTGGCGATGATATATACTAACACCAAAACTTCCCCTCAGTTGAGGGGGATTACGTCCGGCAGCCTCGCCGCGGACCGATTTACTCGGAGACTCCAAGCGACCTGTCATGGGGCAATTGGCCCCTATTAGTTGAGGCCGCCACGATACGGACGCGCCCAAAAAGGGACAAAGTTGACTTTTCGATACACAGGCGCTTCGAAAATTATGCAGTGCAAAATACCTAGAAATAAAATGAAAGCAGGCTCTACTTAGCATTTTCTATACCTTATATTGCTTTAAAGCCATAACTTATTATCGTACGACAGAATTTGGTTCACTAATCCTTGCCGTCTTCTTGATCAGCCAGATTGCGCAAGGCAATTTAGGCTTCTTCTCGGTTGATTGGGGTGTCGAGCTAGATTCGATCAAATCAAACTTGGACGACATTAAAGACCCCTCCGCCGATCCATTTTGCCTCGGTGTCCAAGGCGGCTTGGTCGCGCAGGGTACCTGCGAGGCCTACGTAGTAACCTGGTCGGACGCATCGGAAGGCACGGACAGTCAAAAGCTGACTTCACAATGGCCTAACCCGACAGGGGCCCCTTCCACCTAAACCACCAAGACTAAATTCCAAACTTAATATCGCACGCGGCTTGCGCGGCCGTACACATTTGTCAGCGCCAGCTCCGCCGCAGGCATCTGTCCGTATTTAAGGCCCGGGGCCGGAAGGCTGTCGATAGTTTCAGGAGCTGGCAGTGTTAGATTTCTGAACTGCATTTTTTATCGTTGGCATTTTCCTGGTTGCGCTTGCCGCAGGTATATTTGCGCCAGCTACAATAGATCTGTTACGCGGCAATCCGGACTGGAAAGCCTTCCTTGCCGGCGCCGTCGTCACGATGTTATTCGGCGGCGCCGCGGTTCTGGCCAACGTGGGAGTGCTAAAGAGAGACAATCAGGTCCGCGCCTATCTCGGCGCTCTGTTCGTCGCAACGATAGCAATTGCCGCATGGCTGTTTTCCCTGGCGGCATGCCGTTGTTGTTGTCGCCCCATAATGCCGTTTTCAGCGTCGTTTCGATAATGACGGGACCGGGATACGTCTCCTCAGATTATGGCCAGTGGGAAACCTTTCTATTTGGGTTTTGTTTTTCTGACCTTCGTCGGTGGTTGTGCCGGCTCCAAGGCATGCAGGATGAAGGTATTTCGGTTTCAGATTCTTTTCGCGGCTTGCGATGCCAGATAAATAAGATAGTCACACCTCACGCCGTCATGCAGACTCGTTACAACGGTGGCAAGGTCAACGATGAAGTGCTTACCTCGATTACAGGAATTTCTCTTGTTCGGTATATATCTTGTCGTCCTATCCATGGGACTGACCCTAGCCGGTCTGGACTTCGTGACCGCGCTGTCCAGTGCCGCCACAAGTTTGTCAAACGTCGTCCCCGGGCTTGGCTCGATCGTTGGTGAAGCCCTGATGGCGCTGGCAAATATAAAAATTCACACTGCAGGTGATTGCTGCCGACATCCAATTTTCACTTCGATAAGCTGTATGGTGCTCTGCTCCTGGGCAGCGACTATGCTGGCTGCCTGTTTCAGCCGCCACGAAAAGGTCGCGCGCCCATGGCTAGCATATTCAGCCTTACCTCACACGTGGTCTATGGCTATGTGGGCGCCCAGGCGGCGGTGCCAGCCTGGCATTTGTTGGGCCACCAGGTCTGGCATCTGCCCACCGTGTTGTTTTCCAACCATCCGGGCCATGGCGGCTATGGCGGTGGGCCGGTGGACCTGGGCAAACAGAACCAATTGTTGGACGGGCTGCTGGAGCGCGATCTTCTGGCCGGCTGCGCCGCCTTACATACGGGCTATCTGGGCCAACTGGGCAGCGTCGATGTGGCCTTGCGCGCCATCACGGCCGTGCCCGGTGCATTGGTGCTCTGCGATCCAGTTCTGGGTGATGCAGGCGGGCTGTATGTGGATCCTGAACTGGCGGCCGGGATGCGGGACCGATTGTTGCCCAAGGCTGATTTTGCCACACCGAACCGGTTCGAATTATCCTGGCTAACCGGTCAGGGAATCCATGACCTTGATGACGCCATCCGCGCCGCCCAGGCTCTGCGCCGGCGTGGTCCCAAAACGGTGGTCTGCACCGGCGCGGCGCAGATGGGGGCTTGGCTGCATAATTTAGCGGTTGGGCCGGACGGGATTTTTCAGGTCCGGGTGCCCTATTTTGCTGACGAGGCCGCTGCGCCCAAGGGCACCGGGGATGCCTTTGCCGCCATTCTGTTGGGCCATTACCTCAACCATGGAGACATCGCCACCGCCTTGGCCTGGGCCTCCGCCGCGCTGCACGGCCTGATCCAGGCCAGCATCGCCCTGCAATCGGGCGAACTGGCTGTAGTCACGGCCCAGAACGAGATTACGGCGCCCAGTCGAATGTTCGAAGTTGAGCGCCTGAATTAGGCTAAATTCTATATTCATCAAATTAAGACTAGCCTTTTCGTTCACGCCAGTGCGCCGAGACGCACGGCTCACCATAAGTTTTGGGGGCGGCGCACTAACGCCGGGCCGCCGTTGCGGCCTTAAACGACCATTTCAATCTAGAAACGGGGCTATAGCGCGGCCGGTTTGGGGCCGCCGGTAGCCCAGTCCAGCAATTCCACCGTATGCACCACGGGGACATCCAGGCCGCCGCGCAGTTGTACCATGCAGCCGATGTTGCCGGCAGCAACCACGTCAGGTTTCAAGCTTTTGATATTACCGGCCTTGCGTTCCAGCAAACGGCCCGCTAATTCCGGCTGCATCAGATTGTAAGTACCGGCGGAGCCGCAACACAAATGCCCTTCCGGCACATCCATGACCTCGAAACCCGCCCGCTGCAAAAGCTGTTTCGGCAGTGCGGTTATTTTTTGGCCATGTTGCAGAGAACAGGCGGCGTGATAGGCCACCTTCAATGGTTGCGGTTGCCCTGGCGCCGGCAGGTCGAGGCGCTGCACCAACTCGGTAACATCCAAAGCCAGTTCGGCAATCCGTTTTGCCGGTTCGGCCCAGACCGGGTCGCCGGCCAGAATATGGCCGTAATCCTTGACCGTCGTGCCGCAACCCGATGCATTGATGACCACCGCGTCCAGGCCATCGCCATCCAGTTCCGCCGTCCAGGCCGCCACATTGGCCCGTATGGAGGTCTTGGCCTCCCCTTCCCTGCCCATATGGTGGGTCAGGGCGCCACAGCAGCCGGCCCCTCTCGCGACCACCACGTCACAGCCAAGGCGGGTCAGAAGCCGTACGGTAGCGGCGTTGATGGCCGGGTCCAGCACCCGTTGGGCGCATCCCGTCAACAGAGCCACCCGCATCCGCCTGGCACCCTGGGCCGGGTGAACCTGGGGGCGGTCCAGGGAGGAGGCCTTGGGCAATTTGTCTGGCGCCATGGCCAGCATGCCCCGCATCCGTCCCGGCGCCAGCCCGGCCAGGGGCCGGACCAGGCGCGCGGCCTGCAAGGCCAGGCGAAACAGCGCCGGCCGGGGCAACACCAGCGCCAGGGTCCGGCGCAACCATCTCTCGCCCAAGGGCCGGCGGAACTGCGCCTCGATCCGGGCCCGGGCCCGGTCCAGCAGATGCATGTAATTGACGCCCGAGGGACAGGTGGTCATGCACGCCAGACACGAAAGGCAGCGGTCGATATGGCGCACCGTGCGGGCATCGGGTGGGTTGCCCGTTTCCAGCATGTTCTTGATCAGATAGATCCGGCCACGGGGGCTGTCCAGTTCATCGCCCAGCAGAACATAGGTTGGGCAGGTGGCGGTGCAAAAGCCGCAATGGACGCATTTGCGCAGGATACCGTCAGCCTCAGCCACATCCGGATCGCTCAGTTGCGCGGGTAGAAAATCCGTACGCATGGCTATATTCCTCTGTACATGCGGCCGGGATTCAATATCCGGCGGGGATCGAACGCATCCTTGATGCGCGCGCTTAACGCGGCCAATGGCGGTGCCACGGGTTGAAAGACCTCTACGCTTTCCCGCAACGCATCCGGGCCGCGCATCAAGGTCGCGTGCCCGGCGTCCGACCCGGCCAGGGCGCCCCGCACCGTCGCCACGCCGCCATCATCCCGATTTGCAATCGAAAGCCACAGCAAACCCCCGGCCCAGTCGTAATAGCCCTCGCCTCCCGCCGCCAGAGCCGCCGCCGCAACGTCCGCGCCCTGGCTGGGCGTTACCGAAAGTTTCCAAATAATGGCGGCGGGATCAGGCAAGAGAGGCGCTACATTGGCAATTTCCCGCCACAAGGCGGCGCTGTTATGGCCGTGCAATTCCTCAACCGCGCCCAAGACGCCCCATTGCCGGCGCAAAGCCTCCGTGCGGTGCGCCACCGATGGCGCAGGGCCCTCCAGGCGCACGGCGGTCATAGCGGTACCGGCGCCGGAGACATAAGATACCGAAGACCGGGCCGCGACCACGCCAGGCAGGTGGGCCAGACCGGAGACTTCATGCGGGCTGCCAGCAGCCAGGCTCATGGCGTGAATAGCCGCGGCATCATCCTGTCCAAACAACAATACGGTACGTACTTTTTCTGCCGCCGGCAGGACTTTGACAGTTACCTCCGTTAACGCCGCCAACGTACCGAAACTGCCGGCCATCAGCTTGCACAGGTCATAACCGGTGACATTTTTGACCACCCGGCCGCCGGATTTAAACGCCTTGCCCCGGCCCGAGACGCCTTCGACGCCGAGAAAATGATCCCGCGCGGCGCCCGCCTTGATACGGCGTGGACCGGCCAAGTTAGTGGCCAGGACGCCGCCGATGGTCTGTTCCCGGATGTTTTGGTACAAATCGCCAAAATCAGGCGGTTCAAAGGCTAATTGCTGGCGCTGTTGCGCCAGCATGGCCCTAATCTGGCCCAGCGGCGTGGAGGCAGCGGCGCGCAGCACCAGTTCCTCTGGCTCATACAGATTGACGCCATTCAGCGCGGATAGATCAAGGCGATAGTCCGTGGCCATAGGCCTGCCCAGCGCCACCTTGCTGCCGCCACCCACCACTTCCATGGTTGTTGCCTCGGCCGCCGCCCACGCCAGAACCTCCGCTACCTGGCCGGCGTCCTTTGGTCTGAGGTCTTCGGCCATCAAAAACGCGGAATTTCGGGGAACGGCAGTTGCCCCTTATGCACATGCATTTGCCCCAGTTCGGCGCAACGATGTAGAATGGGGAATACCTTGCCCGGATTGAGGCGGCCATTGGGGTCAAACGCGCATTTCACCCGTTGCTGCTGCGCCAGATCTTCTTCCGTGAAGACCTCCCCCATCAAATCTCGCTTTTCCACGCCAACACCATGCTCTCCGGTCAGCACGCCGCCAACCTCGACACAGAGCCGCAGGATATCGGCCCCGAATTGCTCCGCCGCTTCCAGCTCGCCGGCATTGGCATCGTACAGGATCAGGGGATGCAGATTACCGTCGCCGGCATGGAAGACGTTGGCCACCCGCAGGCCATAATGCTCGCTCAATGCACTTATCCGGGCCAACACCTCTGGCAGCCGATTGCGCGGAATTGTGCCGTCCATACACAAATAATCCGGGCTAATCCGCCCAATGGCCGGAAATGCGGCCTTGCGCCCGGCCCAAAACGCCACCCGCTCGGCCTCATCATCGGAAGCGCGGAGTGAGGTGGATCCACACCCTTCGGCAATCGCGGTTACCTGCTCGATCAGGTAATCCACTTCCGGGGCGGGGCCATCCAGTTCGACAATCAACAAGGCTTCTGCTGCCAGCGGATAACCGGCCTGGCAGAATTCCTCCGATGCGTGGATCGCGGCTTTGTCCATCATTTCCATGCCGGCGGGAATTATCCCGGCGCTGATCACCTGGGCCACGCAGGACCCGGCGGCCTCGCTAGACGGAAATCCAATCAGTAACGCCCGGGCGGTTTCCGGCTTTTTCAGAATGCGCACGGTCACTTCCGTAATCACCCCCAACAAACCTTCCGAACCGGTCAACAGTCCCATCAGGTCATAGCCGCCACTATCCAGATGCTTGCCGCCCAGGCGAATAACCTCGCCCGACAGCAGCACCATTTCCAGGCCCAGCAAATTGTTTGTGGTAACGCCGTATTTCAGGCAATGCACGCCGCCAGCGTTCTCGGCCACGTTGCCACCGATGGAACAGGCAATCTGGCTGGAGGGATCGGGCGCGTAATAGAACCCGGCCCCATCAACTGCCTGGCTAATACCCAGATTGGTAACGCCGGGCTGCACCCTAATAGCCCGGTTTTCTAGATCAATTTCCAGCACCTGGTTGAATTTTCCCAGGCCCAGGATGATGCCGTCGGCCAGCGGCAGGGCCCCGCCCGAAAGCGAGGTACCGGCACCGCGCGGCACGATCTTGACGCCCCATTTATCGCACAGGCGCATCACTGCGGAGACTTGCGCCACAGTATCGGGTAAGACGACGGCCATGGGCGTCTGGCGATAAGCTGTCAGGCCATCGGATTCATAGACACGCAGCGCAACGTCGTCCGCGATCACGCCCTCCCCCGGTACGATTTGGCGCAGGGCGGCAACCAGTTCCTGACGCTGCGCCAGAATATCAGCGTCGGGTTCGGGCATGCGCATAAATTCATCTCCGACCGATGAGAAAGGCCAGTAATAGCAAATGTTTCAACGATTATGAATATAAAACGAAAAACCGCACCCAAAGGCACGGCATCAATGTCCAATTTAGGGCCCGCGTCAGATCCGCATACGCCTTGTTGAATCTGTAGTTTTAGCCCTGACGCGCCTTAAAGCGGGGGTTAGTCTTATTGATCACATAGACCCGCCCCTTGCGGCGAATAACCCGGCAATCACGATGGCGCTTTTTCGCTGACCTCAAGGAATTTAGAACTTTCATCTCACCACCTATTCGCGGCCCCTGTCCGGGGCAAACGGTCGGCGGAACATACAGACGCCCCCAACACGTGTCAACGCCGGCAAGCAGTCAATAATAATGCCAGATAATTGCCCTAAAATCGGCTAGCCCTCGGCCAGAAGGTCGTCCTGGTCGGCTACGTTATAGTTTTCATCATACCACCAGGCAATGTAATCACCATAAGTGATAGGTGGAAAAGCCGGCGGGTTGTCTTTGCTGCAACACGTGGGCAGGCAGGAAATCAGGGTATCTATATGCGGGCCCATAAAATAGGGTATGGCATAACGCGCCTGGTCGGCGGGTGGCACCGCACGGTGGGCAGTCGATTTAAAGCGCCCATTGGTCCAGCGGTGCAGCATATCGCCGGTATTCACCACGAACGACCCAGGCACGTGAGGCACATCCCACCATTCGCCGGAGGCCATCTTGATCTGTAGACCGGGCACTCCCGATTGGGCCAGGAAGGTCATGAAATTGGCATCCGTATGGGGCGCGATACCGTACTGGCCGGGGGGCCGCTGCAGGGGTGGATAGTGGGACAGACGAAAAGAGAACTGGCTTTCCGCGAAGGCGGCATCGAAGGTATCCGGGGCCAGTTCCAGGGCCAAGGCCACCGCTGGCAGCAAGCGCCGGCCTAAGGCATCAACTGCCTCGGTATAGGCCAGGAGCGCCTCACGAAAACCTGGCAGATTCGCCGGCCATTCATTCGGCCCGGCGAAACGCCGCTGGGCCAGCGCCAGGGGGTCGTCCGTCGGCCGTTCCCGTTTGATGAAAAACGCCTCGTTCATATCCGGCAGAGCCTCCTCGCTGGCCCGCGAGGTTCGGACATTGTACCGGCCCATGGCCATGTAGCCATTGTTGTGGGCGTTCATTAATACCGCCTGCTTGGTTTCCATGCTCTGGTCGTGGAAGCGCTTGGCTTGGGCAAAAGTTTGATCGATCAATGCCTGCGGCACACCATGATTGAAGATCATCAGGAAACCAATTTCCTCCAGCGCATGGCGCAGGGCCGGAACAATTTTCCGTGCGCCCGACAGGCCGCCATCAGCAAGTGGCGCCAGATCTATCAGCGGTATGGCGTGATCCGAAGTTGCAAGAGAAGACGTAACCATGGTCGTTTCCTTTCCTTGGGTCCCAATCGGGACGAGACTCCTTAGGGTAGTTCGATGATGATGTTGCCAAAGTCATCCTGTCGGGCCTTGGCGCCTGGCGGGACCAGGCAGGTAGCGTCATACTCCTCGATGATCAGGGGGCCGGTGCGCGCCTCCAACAGGTCGGCACGGCCCACCACCGCCGCCTCCATCCATCCTATCTCGGGGCCGAAATAAGCCTGCCGCAGGCTGTTTTCCGCCGCCGCCCGCTCGTCCATCCCCTTCAGACGGTCAGGCACGGGTGGGTGATCAGGAACAGCGCGGCCGATCAACTGCGCGTTGACCAGCATGACCGGTTCTTCCGGGCCGGCGCGGTGACCATAGGTGCGTTCGTGCTCCTGGCCAAAGCGCTCCTCCAAAATGGCGATCTTTGCCGCATCAAAATCACCGTCGGGCGCCGGCACGGTCAACTCGAAGATCTGGCCCTTGTAATGCATGTTGGCGGTGCGGCGGATTTCTACCTGTTCGGAGCGGAAGCCGTCCGCTGCCAGTTGTTCCCGGGCGTCCTGTTCCAGTCCGCCCCAAATATCGTTCAATGCCGCGGGTTCGGTGTCGCGGAGAACCCGCATCATGGAGCGCGAATAATGATGCTCTACATCGGCATAAAGCAAGCCGAAGGACGAAAATAGGCCCGGGAACGGCGGCACCACGATGCGGCGCATATCCAGCGCCTTGGCCATGCCGGCCGCGAACAATGGTCCATTGCCGCCGAAGGCGAACAGGGCATAGTCCCGTGGGTCGCGACCCCGTTCGCTGGAGATGGCGCGAATGGCACGGATCATGTTCGATATGACGATTTGATGTGCGCCATACGCGGCATGGGCCAGCTCCAAGCCCATGGGCCCGGCGATCCGTTCTTGGAATACTTCGCTGCTTTTATCCGCCTGTAGCGCCAACTCGCCGCCGACCAGATAATGCGGATTCAAATAGCCCAGGACCACATTGGCATCAGTGACGGTGGGATCTTCTCCGCCCATGCCATAGCAGACGGGGCCCGGCACGGCGCCGGCGCTTTGCGGTCCAATCTGCATGGAGCCCCCGGCATCAATCCAGACCAAGGAACCGCCCCCCGCGCCGACCTCGGCCAGATCAATGGCCGGAATTTTCAGGTGATAGCCGGCGCCGGACATCAGCCGGGAGCCGATCATGATGCCGCCGCCCACCTGATAGTCCAGGCTACGGGTAAACTCGCCATCCTCGACCAGGGAGGCCTTGGCGGTGGTGCCACCCATATCGAAGGTGATGATATCGGGCAGGTCCAGCTTGCGGGCCAAGGCCTGGGCCCCGACCACACCGCCCGCAGGTCCAGATTCGATAATATTGGCGGGTTTCCGCTCCGCCACTGCCGCATTGAGCAAACCGCCGTTGGACTGCATCAACAGCAAAGGCGCATCAATGTCGGCCGCTTTCAGCCGGGCGCTCAATTGCCGCAAATACTGACTGACAATGGGCATGACATAAGCGTTGATCACCGTGGTGGAGGTGCGTTGATACTCGCTGATCTCCGGCAAAACATCGGCGCTGATGCAATGCAGCAGATCCGGCGCCAGGCGCTCAATCACTTCCTTGATAGCCCGTTCATGGTCACCATTGGCATAGGAGTTGATCAGGCAAACCGCGATGACCTCGACCTTTTCGTCCAACAACCGCTGGACCACCCGTTCGACCTCATCTAAATCCAGAGCCTTCTCCACCTCGCCCCGATGATTAACCCGCTCGTCCACATCCCGGCGCAAATAACGCTCGGCCAGGGGCGGCGGCTTCTCCCAATTCAGGTCGTATAGGCGAGGCATGCGCAAGGTACGTATTTCCAAAACATCGCGAAAACCCTTGGTGGTGATTAGGCCGGTCCTGGCGCCCTTGTGTTCAAGAATGGCGTTGGATGCGACCGTGGTGCCATGCAGCACCTCGGCGATCTGATCCGGGGTCAGGCCGGCCGTTGTAAATACGCTGGACAGGCCTTCCACGATTGCAACTTCATATTCGCCGACGGTGGAGGGCACCTTTTTCGTATACAAGGTGCCGTCCTCGCCCAACAAAACCAGGTCGGTGAAGGTGCCGCCAATGTCCGCGCCAACTCTGAATTTAGCCATACCTATTTACCCCTCTACCGCATCGGCCAGCGTCGGTTCTTCCCACATAACCTTTGCCGTATCGGCCGGACGGCGACCCCGCAACCCCACTCTTTGCGCCTCGGTCGCCGCCCTATCGACGGTCCAGCTAGCGGTATCGACCACGACACCATAGTCGGCCAGAGCCGCTTCCGGGCTGACCAGTTCGTTACGGACATCAGCCAGAACCTTGTCCACGTCACGCTCCAGTGGATCGCCCCAGCCGCCACCGCCCGCCAGTTCGTGGCGGAAAACCATGCCATATTCAATGTTCATGGTAATCTTGGATTCCAGCGGCTGGTTTTCCGTCTCCGGGTTCATGCTGTTGGCGGAAGGCTTGCCGGGATAGCCACCATAAAGGCCGTAGGGCCGGAATTTGCGGCGGTCCGAGCGCACCTGCAAGACCGCCTCCCGCTCCAGAAAACGATAGTCCCGGCGGAATGGTGCCCCGCCCCGGAATTTGCCCGGCCCCGCCCGGTCGGGGACGAATTCATAGGATAATATCTGCATGGGCTGTTCCGTTTCGATGACCTCGATCGATTGCGAGGCCATATTGGCGAACATGTTGGAATTACCCTGCCAGCCGTCCGCCCAGGGCCGCCCGCCGTGGGTGCCGCAGGAGAAGTCCACATAGATATAGGGCTTGCGCTCGTCATCATAACCGCCGATCGATACGCCGGTGTTGCCCCCATCGGAGGCGGCGCAAACCCGGTCCGGCAGCATCATGGCCAGGGCGCCGAACATGCAATCCCCCATGCGGAAGCCGGTCAGGCCACGGGCCGCACAGGCCGCCGGCAGCACCATGTTGGTAATTGTAGCGGACGGCGCAATCACCTTGATGACCCGGAAGACACCTTCATTACTGGGAATATTCAGCGGCAGCACGGACCGGATGGCGCCCACGGAATGGGCCACCGTAAAGGACAAGGTGCTGTTGATGGCACCTTTGACCTGGGGCGAGCTACCGGTCCAGTCCACGGTCATGCTGTCACCGGACTTGGTGATGGTAACGAACAGGCGGATCGGCTTGTCCAGGTCTATGCCGTCGTCGTCAATCCAGTCTTCAAAGCTCCACTCACCATCTGGCAGCTCGCGCACCGCCGCCCGGGTCAGACGTTCGGCATAATCAACCACCTCCACCATGTATAACGCGACCTTGTCGACGCCATAGCGCGTAACCAGATCACCGAACTGGGTCTCAGCGATGTGACAGGCGGCCAGCTGGGCCCGCAGATCGCCCAAAACCTGTATGGGAATGCGAACGTTTTTCTCGATCAGGGACCACATGGTCTCGTTACGCGCTCCCCTGTCGAACAGCTTCAGGGGCGGTATGCGTAGGCCTTCCTGATAAATCTCGGTCGAGTCAGAGGCGTTGGAACCCGGCACCCGCCCACCCACGTCGGAATGATGGCTAATGGTCGCGGCAAAGGCGATGTGCCGTCCTTCGTGATATAGCGGCTGGAAGATGAAGATGTCCGGCAGATGCATCCCGCCATCAAAGGGATCGTTCAGGATGAACATATCGCCGGGATTTATGTTGCCTTTGAAACGTTCCACCACCACCGCCAGGGCTGCCGGGATGGAGCCCAGATGACCCGGAAGGGTCAGGCCCTGGGCCACCATCTTACCATCCGCGTCGGCAAGGGCGGTGGAGAAATCCATATTGTCCCGTAGTACGCCGGAATACGTGGTGCGGCAAATCGTCACCGCCATTTCGTCGGCGATGGCGAAGATCGCGTTCTTGAATAATTCAAACTCTATGGGATCAGCTATTTTGGCCATGACGTTTTCATTCCTAAGGGAAAGGCCAGTGAACTATGCCGCTCCCACGCGGTTCCGTCCAGCCCGCGCGCATGGATTGCGGTGTGCGGCGCATGTCGGCTAGGCTCAAAGTATGAGAAAAGCTATAATTCTGTATGAGAATATGCGCACAGTGGTTTATGTGCCCTTTTATCTGGCCATTCAGCGCGGCGATTGGGCGGCGGTGGGCATTGATGTCTCAGTCCAGACCTCGCCCAGCACACAGGAAACCGCCCAAGGTCTGATCGACGGCCGGGCCGATGTCTCCTGGGGCGGGCCCATGCGCGTGATGCTGCATCATGACCGCGACCGGGATTGCCCCCTGGTCTGCTTCGCACAGGTGGTGGCCCGGGATCCCTCCATCCTGGTAGGGCGGCAGGCCAATGACCGCTTCCGCTTTGCCGATCTAGCGGGTCTGCGGGTGGGCGTGGTGGCGGAGGTGCCCACGCCGTGGATGACCCTGCAGGATGATCTGGGCCGGGCCGGCGTTGATCTTACCACCATCAATTGGACCAAGGACCAGGGCATGGCCGAGAATGCCGCCGCGCTACGCGCAGGCGACCTGGATGTGATCCAGATATTCGAACCGTATGTAAATAGCCTGGTGCAGGCCAGAGAGGGCCATATCTGGCACCGCTGTGCGCAACGCGGCGACAGCTGCTGGACCGCGTTCTACACCACCCAGGCCTTCACGAAGCAACAGCCAGAGACCTGCCGGGCCCTGGTAGGTGGCATAGAGCGAGCCCTCAAAGTGTTGCATAATGACACCCCGGCCAGCATCGCCGAAGCGGTCGGCAACTATTTTCCCGATCTTGCCACCGATGACCTGGCTCGCATGATCGATGGCTACCGCGCCTCGGGCCTGTGGCCGCGCGCCACTGAACTGCCCGTCGCGGCTTTTGTCCGCCTGAAAGCCGCCATGATTTCCGGCGGTTTGATCAGCTACGACGCGTCCTATGACCGCCTCGTGACGAATTTCCCGGATTAGCGGGTGATGGATATCCCACGCATCGATATTTCACCCTTCCTGGAGGGCGATGCGGCAGACAAGCGCCGGGTCGCCGATGCCGTGGCGGCTGGCTGCCGGGACCTGGGTTTTCTGGTGCTCACGGGCCACGGACTGGATGTGGCTGGCTTGCACAACGCCTTTGCCCTGACCCGCGGCTTCATGGACCTGCCACTGGAGCGCAAGGACCGCTGGCATCCCACCGGCCCCGCAAAACAACGCGGCTACCATGGTTTCGCCACCCGTGGCCTCGCCTCCACCATGGACCGAGTGGTCCCGCCCGATCTGCGCGAAACGCTATTCCTCGGCCCCTTGGATGACCATCAGGCCCATTTCGCCCATCTACCGGCGGCGGAAACCGCATATTGGCGCAATACCATCCCGACCGAACCGGCCGGCATGGACGCTGCGTTGATTGCCCTCTATCGCGATTTCGAGAAACTGTCCGAAAGGCTACTAGCAATCTTCGCCCTGGGCCTGGATCTGGCGGAAGATCATTTCGCCGCCAGGATCGATCGGCATTTTTCCATTCTGAGCTGCCACCATTACCCCGCTCTGAACGCTCCGCCCCAGCCTGGGCAGCTACGCACCGGGGCGCACACAGATTTCGGCGCCATGACCATACTGGCCATGACCGACGCCACGGGCGGTTTGGAAGTTCGCATGCCCGATGGGCAATGGCGGGGGGTGGTGGCCGCGCCCGATGAGCTGGTGGTCAATTTGGGCGATATGATGGAGCGCTGGACCAATGACCGTTGGAAATCAACCCTGCACCGAGTCGCCAATCCAGCCAATTTGGCAGACTCAGGGAGCCGGCGTCAATCCATCGGCTATTTCATGCATCCCAACTTTGACACACCAATCGAATGTTTGCCAACATGCCTGGACCCCGGCGAGGCCCCGCGTTATGCAGCCATAACGGCGGGTGAGCATATCGCCAT
>Ga0310125_10000459_pt1 | contig 19108 bp, 17 predicted proteins | sample CB11b_Tmax_Bot8__FD_203508 | JGI IMG/M metagenome (GOLD analysis project Ga0310125, IMG submission 203508) | Marine microbial communities from Western Arctic Ocean, Canada - CB11b_Tmax_Bot8 | ecosystem: Environmental > Aquatic > Marine > Oceanic | place: Canada: Western Arctic Ocean | collected... | reverse complement strand
GGTACTGATTGGCCTTGAAATCCTTGGTGACAGAACCGATGCCTGCATTAAAGATAATTCGCTCAATCTTGTCAGCCCACTTGGTATTGCCGGTAATCATCAGCATATATCCTGCGCCCCAGGAGTAGGAGCTCACCACACAGGTTTCGTGAGCCACGCGAGGGTTCTTTCCTGCCAGGCATTCGTTAGAACTGGGGCAGCCGTCGATCAGCATATGGTCTCGGTCAAGTTTACGAAAACCGTTGATAGCTGCATCCAACAACTGCTGTTGCCCGGTGTACATGTACAGAACTGCCGGTATTCTTAAGGCCTCTGTGTACGTCAAGCCGTGTGCAGTTGCCTTCTTATCAGAAAGTAGAACATCCAGCGGAATGTCAAAATTTCTGTAGTGGGCAATCTCAGGCTCGTTAACTTTCTGCCACGCCATTAATGCTCTTTCCATCATTTGCTTATTACCAGTGAGCCCGTAGAGTACACTCATGTGCTCTATATTACATACGCCCTGGTGAATGGCATGTTGTATAGGCGGTATGATTAAGTAGTGCTTTTGCATGGCAGGCAGAATCCGGTCATCACCTGTGGCAAAAAATTCAGCCTTCAAAGCATGAAAGAACCTGAACTGTGCGTATCGCCAGGCGCCTTTCTCATGTGGCCCCACTTCAGTCCAATCATTCCAGTTTGGTCCCAGAATGCCGTTCTTGGCTGGATGAGTAAGCACATACTCAAATTGTGTTTTTGCTTTTTGAATCAGAAAATTATCTTCTAAGAGGTATCCACAGCGTATCATTCCGTCGAGCCACAGTCCCCATTCTGGGTATGTGCCGAAATCACCGCCTTTTCCAGGATAAGGAGCCGCCCAGCCGGCTTGATTGAAAGGAAAGCCGGAAGCCTTATCCAAGTGTCCGGTCAAGCCGTCGCGCTGAAGCTGTAGATATGTCTTTAGCCATCCTCGAGGCTTAATACTGGTAACCGGCAGCTCTCGGAACTTGTCATATCGTTTTACCTCGACGGCACGAACACTGTTGGAGAACGCTGACAAAAATGCAACTACCCCCACGATTCCTACAACAATAATTCTCTTTCTGCGACTTGTCATCATGTTGTTTCTTTCTTTTTTGTGTAAATTGGAATTTCCAGTATAACGTGGTAACTCTCGCTGTAACTGATAGGAAAACTGATTTCCACCGACAGATCTGGAGCCTACAAGGAGGAAATAGTGAATTCAAGTGGGAAAGGCATCCAAGGGCAGGCTGGTCGGCGGATTCGATAAGCTGATGCAGATATTTGCCTATCGGGAGTGGCTGGCGGGAGAGTGACTGTAGTCCTTATTCTTGTCTGACAAGGAGCTATCATCGAAGTTCCCGAACTCTCGTTTTCAGATTGGATGCCCTGGGCAGATCGTAAGAGGATCGATGGGAGAACGAAGCCGGCCGTTTACATTCTCGCTCGTTTCGAGCATCCGCCAAGCGGGACAGCGTGTCCTCTCACAGAGGAAATCATTTACTTCGGTGAAACGTGCAGCCAAACTCTCTCAGCCCGCTGGAATCAATTCAACCGATCTGCTTTTCAGGGGAAATTCGCTCACAGTGGTGGCTGGACTTATCGTGAAGAATTTGGCGACGATGGGCATACACTGTACGTTGCCGCCTGGCCTGTAGACGGACTGCCGAAAGAACTTCAGCCGCACTTCATTCGCGTGGTTGAACGAAAACTGATCTGGGAGTACATCTTGAAGTGGGAGAGGCCGCCGACCTGCAATCGCAAGTAGCTGTCGGATGGCGTCATCCCGGCAATCTCTTTCTCATCGCCCTCGTCGGCTGCTCAACAGAAAACTCTTCAGCGTCGAAAGAGCCGCTCCACTCCATGAAATCGTCGTGCTGCTCGTGATCGGGATCGGCAAAAGTGCGAGAGGGCTTACTTCGTAAACAGCCGGCATGCTACTCTCCTCCGCAGCCGGCGGTGGCTGCAGTTACGGCTCTTGGATCAAAACGTCGATCGGATTCGCTCCGCCTCGATAGTTTCTTTGAACTTTCTCTATGTATGAGATCCGTCCATGTCACAGACCTTGTTGATCCGTGAGGTTGCGAGGCTTGTTGTATCAATCGGAGTCGGCATAACCGGCTGTGTGATTGGTACGAGTGCCGTCGCCGAAGGAAGCCCCCCACACAGGACGGTCGCAAACTGAGGCGATCACCTGCCTCGGTCGACCCGCCTCTGTTTCTAAACGCTTGTCATTAACATGCGGCCTTCACGACCGCCGTGGCCGGTCCAGGGGAGCAGCCAATCCGGGCGGGCATTGTAAACGAAATACTCACCCCACTTCTCCGTCCGGCTCGATAGGGCCTCGGGAACGGTTACGCCGGTCGCTTGTAGATTGTCCGCACAGGTCAAGAGAGCCGACGCCGTGCCCGTCGAGTACATAAACGTCGTCTCGGCAAAACCGCCGTCGGGATAGGTCATGCCGCTGGAGGATTTCGAGAGATAGCTCATGGCCGTCTTCTGCCAACCGTCTGACTGCTTAAACTCCGGCAGTGCCGTGGCGATCGAGAGAATGGCATTGACCGGTTTCCGCCGCGAGGCCCCCTAGTGAGCCACGGGACAGGACCTTTGGGCAGGTACGCAACGATCCGGCAGAAGGCCCTTGGCTTCAAAGCCGGCGAGCCCAGGATCATCTCGAGCGTGCTCGGATGGATCAATGCCTGGTACATCGGGGCCAGGCCCTGGTTCTTCCGCCCGCCGTCGGCGCGGCGAATCCAGTCGGTCCAGACGGAGACCAGCTTCCCGACGTACTTGTCCTCGCCGGTGAGCCAGTAAGCCTGTCCAAGCACGGGCATGAAGTAATGCCGATGCACGAACCCGTTGGTGTACGGGTCGTTGTTGGTCACGATGTCCCAGTTCCAGGGGTTTCCCATTTCCAGCGGCGGCAGAAAATCTCCCTGGCGGATATGTACCAGGCGGTCCTTGAGCATCAGGTCGGCCATTTCAAGCAGATTCCATTCGGTCGGCGCGTCGAAGTCTGCCGAGGCATTTCCCTTGTAAATCCGGTTTTTCAACTTCTCGCGGTCCCGCCACGAAATCGTCCGCGGCGCCGGATCGAGGAAGAAATCGGAAGCGGAGCCGGTGCGCACTGCCAAGCTGCGCGGCGGGAAATGGGGGTTCCAGAGGATTCTCCGATCCTTACGGGTCCGCCAGAACTCCAAGTAGGCCGTTTCGGCCGCAGGCAGGTCGTCGGTGTCCAAGCCCGGATTGCCTCTCGATCGGCATCTTTTGCTCCGCGGCATTCCGTGGGTGGGAAGAGAACCACCGTGACTGCAAATACGGCCGCGCCGATCCTTGTGTGGGGGGTCATTGAACAACCTTTCCTCTGCACCCCTTACAATGTATTGGATGCATGTCCAAAGTCGTGAAAAAGACCCCTACGAGCTCGTCTCGTAGGTGAATCAGATTCGTGGCTAAAACCGAGCTCGCAACGCCGCGACGCGATCTGCCGAACACTACACCGCTTCCCTCGTTTGGCGCCTACCAACGACACAAAGATACCCCGTTCGAGGAGATCCGCAAGGTGTTACGCTACTTCACGCGCACTCGCGAGGATGGCTTTTCAGTGGGGAAGAACCTCTCCTGCCGCGGCAGGCCAACAATCACGGGGGCCCGTTCCATCCCCTGGGTAAATCCTACAATCCAGATCCCGGCAAGTCCGAAGGCAGGAGAAACGTTCCCCGGATCCAGGGAACACCAAGAAGCGGCCAGGGGTGATTGGGGAGCTGCTTTATCATCGGCGCAGTGTCATCGGTGTAGTTGACGACGAAAACGCGTCCGTCCTCCAGCTCGACCCAGCCCGAGTAGCCCTGGTCGTTGCCCGTGATACTGGCGTCGACTTCAATAATGTGGTCCAACTGGTACTGGTCCGGAAAGCCGTCACTCCCGGCGCGCCAGGTCGCCGTATACTTGCCTCCTTGGGGGTCGTCAAGAACCACACTGGCGCGGCGCCAGACGCTGTAGCCGGTCACCTTGCGGCTGATCTCATAGTCGTGAATCAGAGGCCAGGGCGTTTCCGGCTCGTTCCCGAAGGCAAGCCGGTAGAGGCTACATTTCGGTGACGCCCAGCTGGTCGGCAGGAGACGCTGATCCGGTTTCTTCACCTCCAGCGTGACCTTGCCGTCGATCGTGACCTGCGCCGAGTCGTTGCGCCGTACAACGCGATAGACGTGAAACTCGTCGGGAGTCACCGCAGCGGTCAGGACCGGCTCCTCAACGCCGTCGTGAGCCAATTCGACACGGTCTCGGAAGACGCGGAGTTTACCTACGTAGGGAACGGAGAGCGTGGCAGCGCGACCGCTGTTGGCGAGGACCTTCACTTCCACGCTGACGTCGATCATCGTCACGGTGCTGTCCGGCTGCCGAAGATAGTACTGTGTGAACTGACCCCGGGCACCGTCCCCGTCGATGTGCAAAGCGTCTTTTTGCAAACCGACGCTGGTGTTATCGTTGAAATGGGCACCGGCAGCGAGATATGGCGTCGAGTCATCGGGGTCTCCTACCCAGGCCCAAAGACCCGGCCGGCCGATCATCGTCCGAAAGGTGAGGAGCACGCGACCATCTTTTAGCAGTTCAGCGCATGTTCTCCCGACGACGGCAAAGGGCAGCTCGTGAATCTCCCACGTCTTGCCTTTGTCGTTAGAGTACGCCTTCAAGCCGGGGGAGCCGTCGTCTCGGACTTCGCGGGCATACATCAGCAGCCGACCGTCGGGCAATTCGATGATGCTCTGCTCGCTGAGATTGAAAGGTGGGTAGGCTGGCGGTTCCGACCAGAACTTCCAGGTGATAGCGCGGTCAGTCGAGCGGTAGAACTGCAGCTTCTCCGTCTCGTTCCCCTGCTTCGGAAAGTAGACGGTGCCGACAAGCCAGGAGCCGTCGGCAAGCTCCGCTACCCGACTTGGACACGACGCCCCTTTCCCTCTGAGCCAGCGCAGGTTCGTCCACGTACTACCGCCGTCTGTGCTTTCCAGCGAGGAAGCACGCGTGGGAGCTTCCCCCAGTAGGAGAAGCGCACCATCCTTCAGCCTCTGTATCCGCGGACAGCCGGCTTCACCTTCCTTGATGGGGACCGGCTCGTCCCAGGTCCGACCGCAATCGTGGCTGTGAGCTACGGAGATTCGGTTCTCGCCCCCGGTGTGAGACTGGTGATTGAAAACACAGACGAGATGGTCGGGACCGGCCAAGGCGACATCAGGAAACGCGTGGTGGGCAGCGGGTCCCCGGGACACGGTCACGTGCCGCTGGGGCTTTCTCCAGACCGAGCGCATGGGCTGCAGGTGGATGCCTGCACCTGGTCGGACAGCGCGCTTCTGCTTCGCGCTCGGATGCGGGCGTACCGTCTCACCGGGTGACCAGGGCTCACTTGTTACCCTGATGTCCCGGATTCCTCGGGCGCCGACAAACTGCTCCACTTGGAGCCCATCGATTGCTGTCACGTCGTTGATGAGCAGAGCATCATCAGCCAAGCGGAACCACTCGTCATCGCCCCGACCGCTGACCCACGCGGTCAACCGCTTCCGGTCGAGGTCGATGCTGAGCTTGAAGTCGTACGGTGTGCCCGGCCGGGCGTACATGCCGTAGTAATGCAGACGTCCGTCAAAAAGATAGGGCGTGATGAACGGCCGCTCGGCGACGGTCAGCTTGTGGCTCTCGCGTAGACCGAAACGCACGACAGGCGTCAACCTTTCGCCCTCGAACTGACCCAGCGTGATCCTCTGATTACCTTGCAGCTTCCCGCCCACCAGGGGCAGTGGATTGGATGACCCCACGTCAAACGTGGCGTACACATGGAGTACCCCCTTGACGGCAGGCAGCCGAGTCCCATACGTGCGCACGCCACCTCGGCTGGCTACTTCATAGTGTTCGGTGATCTCCTTATTCGTAAGTACATCGGGATAAATGGCTACCTCGTCGATGGCTCCTTTGAACTTTTGAAATCCTGTCTTGGGTGCAGGGCTGAAATGGTCGAAACCACCGATCCAGAAAGGACCATCACCGGTTGGGGCCAAAAACCCTTGTTGAATGGTTTTGACGCCTTGACTGACCCCATCCAAAAACAATTCGCCGTTGGAACCGTCGATGGTTAAGACCACGTGGGTCCACGTGTTCTGCAGCGCGGCCAACTCTTCGGTGGACATCTGCCAGGTCACGTCGGCTTCCAGCGGGGTTCCCCGGGCATAGTGAAATCCATGACGGGCAGGATTATTCGGCTCTTGTACATCGTCGAAAAGCATGAGGTGGTAGTTGATCGGGTTGTTGCCTGGACCCAAACTCTCTCCCTTGGCCACAATGGTTTGGCGCGGCGGAACGGCGGTGGCACCGCTTCTGCTCATGTTGATCCAGGCCTCGAGAGTACCTTGGCCGGTCAGGTCCAGCGAATCGTCGCCATCGCGTACTTGGACATAAGGCCCCCTGGTTTTGAGCCTCTGTCTTTCTGTGGAAAAATATTCACTGTTAAAATCCACTGCCGCGTCGCCATCGTTGGTGGCACCCGATACCCCGGTCGATGCACCGCCGAAATAGCTCCCCGAATTATTGCCCAGCTCGTCGACAGCCGTTCCCCCTTGTGCCGGTGGTTCGCTGTTATCGGCGGGCGGTGCCCCGCCGCCAACCGCCGAATGCTCGCCAAGCCGATAGTAGGCTACAGCCCCGTCGGACAGGATCAAGTCACTGTAAGTGGAGGCTTTTGCCGACACGGTCAAGACGGCCGCCAGGGCAACGGTCGCCATGAGCGTCAAGTCAAAAGGCCGGTGTATTCGCATGACTGCTCTCTCCTGAACTCAGGTTCAAACCGATAATTGGTTCCGGTGGCAACTAGAACTGCTCGATAAACTTAAGCGCCTGCTCACGCACGCTGGCACAGTCCACCGGCGGAAGGACCGTGCCCACCACCGTCCCGGATTTGTAGTTTATTTCCCAATCAAGGGGAGGAAGACCAGGCCATAAGGTGTTCGGGTAAGTCTGGTCGTAGAGATCCTGGAACCAGGCGGCGATGAGCGGCACGTGCTCGTTGCCGGGGTTTTCCTCCACCAGCCGCTCCAACTGGCGCAAGATACGATAGTCCACCGTGCCGTCACGAAAGCCTTCCAGACCCGCGGTGGCCATCGGTCCTTCTGGCGTGGGTAGGGCATGCTCCAATACGTATTTGGCGTTCCATGTGCCGTCTTCAAGCACCTTGCTGGCAGCGTCCTGCATGTATCCCCACACCAGGTTGACGCGAGGTCGGACTTTCCAGGTCCACACGCCGGTGTAGTAACGATGGAAGGCCGGGTTGGTTCCCTGGATACGGCAGTTGTACATCCACCATCCCTTGTCGTCTCGCTGACATCTCTCGCGCAGGAAATCACTGGAGCCCGGGGAATGGACGATCCAGACGTCCAATCCATCGCCAAAGTGCAAGCACTGCGAACTGCCGATGGCTGTCGCCGTTCGCAAGGGGATCCTCGCCTGCCTGCCGATCTCGTGAATCTTGCGGGTCAGCGCGCGGGCCTGCTTCCCAGCGTCAACCGTGTTTTGGGGCTCGTCGTGGCCGTAAAAAATCAGTTCCGGCCAGTCCTTGCTGTATTTGCCTATTTGCCTCGCTTTGATTATTACTTCGAAGTGCTCTGGGTCTGGAGAGCCGTCCAGAACCAACACGGCAAAGCGCTTGTCGAGCAGGCCAGCTTCGTACGCGATGTCGAGCTGACGCACGATGTCGTCGGCGCTGCCGCTATACGCCGTAAACGTATTGCACCCCATCTCGCGCATGTGCTCGAAATACATGCGCTCATACTTGGCTCCCTGATAGCCGTAACGGCCTTTGTCAGTGTAGAAGCCGAAACCGCAGTCGCTGGGGGGGACGGGGGCGGTGACGTGGATCGTCAGCTGGATCCGCTTTCGCTTCTGCCCGCCCACCAAGGGCACGATGTCCAACTGTTGCACGCTCGGTTTCCCGCAGCGGATTCGAACTGCCCACATCCGCTTCTTAGGCTGCTTGCCTTGATCGCCCACCCAGTCCTGGTCTTCGGGGAACCACTTGAGCCACTTCGTCGGACACAGGTAACGCAGAATCCTCACCTGGCGTTTCTCGGGATCGCCTTCGAAGTTGAACAACGAGTCCGGGTCCTCCGGTGTCTGCTGCAGGACGGGGGTGCGGTATTCCTCAGGATAACGGAGTATCGGCTCTTTGGGCAGCTCGTGCATCTTGTACCAGACGCGCAGGACCTCGGTCTCGATCCCTTCGTTCGGGACCAGCTCGATCCGATCCGCCTCGTAGACCGCCACGGTGAGGAATTCTCCCGCGGGCACCCAGAAAATATTCTCTTCGGCCCCTTTGTAATTCTGCGGATAGAGCGCCGATAGCTCCGCGACGTAAGGTTCGTCCGTGCCCCGTGCCGCAGACCCCGCGAGTAACCAAGTCACCATGATGCAGCAGATGCTCCACCACGCCACCGGCATGTTGAGCTTCTTTCCGTTTCGCTTCAGTGTCATTCCCATGGTTTGAACTCCTCAATGAAGGCCAGCGCCCTTCTTCGGACCTCGACGCAGTCGAGGGGGGGCAGGGCCTCGGCAAGGTCACTGTTCGACGTTTCGAATCGAGAGGGGACGTCGTCGCGTAGTCTCCCCAGGAAGTTTACACTCTTCGGCAACTGGTCGCGGTAGATCTCCGCCGGCAGGCGGCTCTCGTTGTCCCCGCGCGTGATCTGGTCAATCAGCCGTTCCAACTCGCACAGGATGCGATAGTCCACCGTCCCGTCGCGGAAGCCGGTCAAACCCACGGTGGCAATGGGACCCTTGGGCGAAGCCAACGCCCAGGCGGACGTGTTGATCTTCCCATCCGCCTCTTGAAGGCGCCAACCACCGTCTGCCAGGACACCGGAACTCTTATTGTCCATGTACATCCTGGCCAGGTTGCCTCGTGGCCGGTGCTTCCAGGTCCACAGCCCGCTGTAATAGCGGCTCAGAGCCGCATTCGACGCGCGCAGCCCCCCGGTGTAAACCCACCACTCCGCCCCGTCACGCCGTGCCTTGTCTCGTAACAGCCTGCTCTGGTGCTCAGCCGAAACGATCCACGCGTTCAGCAGGTTGCCGTAGGGAAACGCGATGGCGGGGCTGATAGCGGCGCCAAGGCGGACCCCAAGCGCGTCGGCCTGTTTACGTGTCTCGTACACACGGGCCATGTCATCGCGCTTTGGCTCGTCGCGCAAATGCATGATCAGCTGCGGCCACTTGTCCGGGTACTTGCCGAACTGTCGAATCCCGTCCATGCCTCCGGCAATGAGAACGGAAATATCCTTGTCAAACAGTCCGATCTCGACGCCGTGATCCAACATTTTCGCCGTAACTCGCAAAGACTCTTCCCCGGTCTCGCCGGCCGGTTGGAACGCGAGGGTATTGCAACCATACTCGCACATCTGGTCCAGTTGCACAGGCAAGTTTTCCGAATACATGTGCTGGTTCTGATCGACGTAGAACCCAAAGCCGCAGTTACTTTTCTCTACCGGTTCGCTGACGATGACTTTGACGGTCGACCTAGCACCATCACCTTCAATATAGACTCTGTATATGCCCTGCTTCCTGCAATAGAGGCGCAAGGCCCACGAGGTCTGTGCCTCGAAGTCGGGAAGATCGGGCAGCTCCGGCGGCGCGAGAAACCTCGGGATCGGGCCGGCCGACCCCTCACCGCCGACGTGACGAATTCGGTACACGTCCATTGCCAGCGCCGGAGGGGCCTGTGCATTGAGGGCCTCGGTTTCGTAGACACCGACCGTAATGAACGTCTCGACAGGGGTGCGGATTTCGATGGCATTGGCTTTTGCTTCGTGGGCCTTAATATCCGATAGTTCGGCGATCCATGACGGACCAGCCGCATCGGCAGCGCTCCAGCTTGCCAACAGCAAGCAACACAGCGCCCCGATGCTCGCGGGCAATCGAGCTGCAATTGGGAAAAACTTCATCTTCATTTTCCTTTCAACCGGGATTTCCCGATAAACGCCTGCCCATAAAATGATAGCGATTCCAATCCCAATACACACACCCGACGCACCGGTTTTCGACTTCCTTTTCTTCCATTTGGCCACGTCACGGGGCAATCCGGGCGGCTTTTGGCACGATCCGGGCCGTGACTGCCTGCAGACCGCTCCGAACAGTTGAGCAGAGCCCTCGCAAACGATAATCGGGAAGTTTTCACGAGAATAGGCGGTGGTTGGTCATGCTCGGTTTCATGGAAACGGCCTTTTCAGTGTGTGTACCAGAACCTTCCTGTGGGCGACTCCGGGGGAAGAGACCCTATTCTACCATCACCGGTTTTCAATTTTCAAACCCCCGAAAGCGTGCTGTCTGTCATTCAGGGTAGAAGGTAAAGCTGCTGATTTTTGCACCACGCCCTCGCTGCGCAGGGGACTCTAACGGATGTGGAGCAGGAAGGCATCGCTTTCCGTGATTCTCATTGGTGCTATAAGGTTTGGACCACGTGGTGGCCGCAACCGTCTTCCGGTAACATTGACAGGCACAGCAATAAACGAGGAATTCACCGGGCGTCAACTAGACGTACTTATAGCGACAGTTCTCCATCATGCTTATCGCAAATTACATGCGACCTGCTTGAGCATCGATTCTTGCGTTCCAGGAGACTTCCCCTCATGGAGACGAGGAATCAGCAATTTCCACGACTTTTCCACTACGTGCTGACTGGTCCAGGGCATCCACGACTCGCTGGTTGTCGATCGTGATTTGTGGCCAGTGGTCATCCAGATCCCCACTCCGCACGATCTGGCAGAAATGTTCGACCATGCATTCTTCCTGGATCAAGGGCTCGGCAACGTGCTCCGATGAATTTCCCTCGACGTCATGGGTCCAGTAACGAGGCCGGGCGGGATCCCAGGGAGCCAGGAAATCATCGCAGACCACCGTCCCCCTGGTTCCTGTGATCTCGAACCACTTGCGGCGGGTGAGGTTGAAGGCACAGTCGAAGCTGGCCATCGCGTCGCCCGGGTACCAGAGTGTCGCACTGAATCGCATGTCGACATCGTTCTCGTACTGGCCACTTCCCAGTACCCGCTCCGGCAAGGCTCCGAAAGCCCACAGGGTGGCCCGGATGTTGTACCAGCCCAGATCCATCAGGGATCCACCCCCGCGCTGCCGGTCATAGCGAAGCTCATCCTCTATCGGGTCGAGCATGATGGTGAATGCGGAGGTGACACGGGACAATTCCCCCAGTTGCCCTGATTCGAGGACCTGTTTCATGTCTCGCACCCGTGGACTGTGTACCCACATCGTGGAGTCCATCAGTTGCACGTTGTTCTCCCGGCAGGCTGCAGCCATTTCTTCCGCCTGGCTGGCATTCATGGCGATCGGTTTTTCACAGAGCACGTGCTTTCCGTGCTCGGCTGCCTTGATCGTCCACTCGTGATGTATCGATGGCGGCAGGGGGATGTAGATGGCATCCAGCTCGTCGTTTTCCAGCAAGGCCTGGTAGCCTTCCGTACTCTCGGGAATATCGTGCTCGGCTCCCCAGCTGGCTGCTCGCTCGCCGCAACGGCTGGCAATCACGCGCGCCTCGGCACCCGCCACCGCGTGAATGGCGCGAGAAACCCGCGTCGCGATGCGGGCTGTTCCCATGATTCCCCAGCGGACGGAGAGTAACTTGTCGTTCATGGTGATCTTTCCTGCTTGGCAATGGCGTTCCACGACTGGACGTAATCATAACCCTATTGCCCGGCTGTTTCACCCATGGGCAGCCCTGCTGACTTGTGTCGTGCACTGGGCGATGAAATAATTGAGCGGCGACGGTAAGTGATCGTTCCAGGGAACGGTGACCGGCACGAGTGATTTCCAGAACACAGGAGTAGCTGAGATGATCAACCGAAGAACCATGCTGGCTGGTCTGGCCACGGGGGTAACAGGATATTGCCTGGGAGGGTTCCCGAGACAGTCAGCAGCAGCAGAGACTAGCTGGTTTGATGTTGCCGACTGGGGCGTGGAGGGAAAGGGGTTCGAGCAGACAACAGCCTATTACGATCGCCTGCCAGCCACCGCCGAGCAGGAGGTGCGAGCCCCGGTCTGGTCATTGAGCCGGCATAGCGCGGGGATGATCGCTCGCTTTCGGGCGCAGACCAGCGAGCTCTCGGTGCGTTACTCGCTTACCTCCGGCAGGCTTGCCATGCCGCACATGCCAGCGACAGGGGTCAGTGGCGTGGATCTTTACGCCCTTGATGACCAGGGTCGTGAGCGCTGGGTCCAGGTCTCGCGGCCGACTGCACAAACGGTCGACGCGGTGCTGGCCCGTGGCATCGATCCGCCAGCGGGAGGTGGAATGCGCCAGTTTGCACTCTACCTGCCACTCTACAATGGCGTCACGAAACTCGAAGTTGGCATTGCATCCGGGGATAAGCTTGAGCCATTGGCACCCCGGAAGGATAAACCAATCGTGTTTTACGGAACGTCGATCATGCACGGTGCCTGTGCATCCAGGCCCGGTATGGCGATCCCGGCAATCCTGGGCCGGCGTCTGGGTCTCCCCACGATCAACCTGGGATTCTCGGGCAACGGCCGCATGGAGCTGGAGGTTGGCAAGTACCTTTGCCAGCTGGATGCGGCGGTCCAGGTGATCGACTGCCTGCCAAACCTGCAGGAAGACCAGGTGGCGGAGCGGACGATCCCGCTGGTCAAGCAGTTGCGAGCACGCCAGCCGGAGGTGCCGATCCTGCTGGTTGAAGACCGTACCTATTCCAACGCCGGTTTCTTTGCCAGCTCGCGAGCACGCCATGAAAAGAGCCGCCAGGCGCTGCGAAGCTCTTACGAGAAGCTCCTCGCCGAAGGGACCAGGCGACTTTACTACCTGGAAGGGAAGGATCTGATCGGTAGCGATGGAGACGGGGCGACCGATGGCTCACATCCCAACGACCTGGGGATGATGCGCTACGCGGATCATTATGAGCCGGTCCTGCGAAAAATCCTCAAGACAGGATAATGTACCGCAGGATATCCGCCTGGCCTTGAACTAGGATGAAAGAAGCTCGTTTCCTTTTCATGGAGAGTTCTTTCATGTCTTGTCGAATTGCCTCGCTGTTGATTTTGCTTGTGGCGAAGGAAGTGCTTCTGGCCCAGCAGCCTTATGTACAGCCAGTACCTGCCGTCCAGGTACAACCGAGAGGGGAGAAGGCAAAGCAACTTGCCCCCGAGAAGGTGCTCCGCATGCTCGGTGCCAATGGAAAGACCGCCTACGATGCGATGTACGTGGGTGCTTTTTGTTTCCTGAACCAGAACCGGGATAACTATCTCACCTGGCAGGAATACGTCATCAATGGTCGTTACGGGAGCGAGACGATTCGTGGGGTGATCTTCCGCGTTACCGACAAGGACCAGAACTGGTATATCTCGCTGGCGGAGTACCGGGAAAACCGGCACGTGGCCGACGTGGCCAAGGAACTGCTCGAGGTAGCAGATGTAAACAAGGACGGCTACATCACCCGTGCGGAATTCCTGCGACACCCGCGGATCAAGAACGAGAGGCGAGCCGGGTTTTCGAGATGTTCGATTTGAACAGGGATGGATGGATTTATGCGGCAGAGTACCTCTACACCGGGCAGACCTGGGTCAAGTCCCTCCCCATCGCGTGGAATGCGGATACCGTCGCCACAGAAAAACAGGGTCGCAAGAGAAGCAAGTAGTCACTGAAAAGTAACGATCGCGATCCATCGATGTGGTATAGCCGGAGCGGACGATGACTGACGTAATGGCTGTCAAGACGCTGGAGCTCGCCGGACAGCAGCAATGCCAGGGAACTGTTTTCCCACTGGTGCTTGAACCGCTTGTCGAGGGCCTGGACCTGGATACCACGATCAACTGGCTGGCAGGCCAAAGGAAAGTTCTCAGGGACCAGGCACGGGATTACGGTGCCATCCTGTTTCGCCCGTTTCCCCTGCAGACGGACGTGGACTTTGATCGCTTCATTGCAGCTTTCAACTTCGAGAACTTTCCCTACCGTGAGTCGCTTTCCAATGCCGTGCGAATCAACCATACCGAGCGCGTCTTCACGGCCAACGAGTCCCCGCCAGAGGCGAATATCTACCTGCATCACGAGCTGGCCCAGACTCCGTTTTTTCCCAGCCACCTGTTTTTCTTCTGTGAACAACCGGCCGACAGAGGAGGGGCCACGCCGGTCTGCCGGTCGGATGAGCTCTGGAGCCGGCTGGAGCAGGCCGAACCGGAATTTGCCGACGCCTGCCGCACAAGGGGACTCTTCTATTCGAACATCATGCCGGCCGATGACGATCCCACGTCGGGGATGGGGCGAAGCTGGCAGAGCACGTTTCGTGTTGAATCACGGGAGGCGGCGGAACAGCGGATGCAACAGCTGGCAGTGGCTTGAGGATGACAGCCTGAGGGCTACCACACCGGTGCTCCCTGCGGTACGGGAGATTGCCCAGGACAGGACATCATTTTTTAACCAGCTGATTGCTGCCTACCAGGGATGGAGTGCCGACGAGATCTCGCCTGACAAATCGATCACTTTTGGAGATGGCTCTCGCCTCGATGCCGACAGTGTACAGACCGCCGTGGAGATTGCCGGCAGCCTGTCCTTTGATATCCCCTGGCAGCAGGGGGACGTGGCGCTGGTGGATAACCACGTCTGCATGCACGGGCGGCGTACTTTCCAGGGGGAACGAAAGATCCTTACCTCGCTGGTCCGCTGATTGACCTACTTCCCGACCGTTTTCATCATTGCCGCCTGGATCCTGGGGACGCGGGCATGCTCGTCCTGGTGCTCGCGGGCGTACTCGATCAGCTACCGCGTCATGTTGCGGGCGATCTCCTGGAGCCCCGGTTTGCCAAACAGGTTTGTCAGTTCGCCGGGATCCTGCTGGATGTCGATCAACCAGGGGTCATCCAGTGCCGAGTAGACTAGCTTGTAACGGGCGCTCACCGCGCAGAGCCAGGGTTGCCTGGGCGTGCTGCGGAGGAAAGAAATGTCGTTCCACGTCTCTTTCTCGATACCTGCCAGCAGCAGTGATACATCCCGGCCGTCAACCTTCTTGTCGTAAGGAACGTCGAGCAACTCTAGCGCAGTGGGGAAGAAGTCGACAGTACCAAGCGCCTCCTTGACCGTGGTCCCTGCCGGGAGCTTGCCAGGACAGGAAACCAGGAAGGGAATGCGGCCGACCCCTCGTAAGGGACTCCCTTGTTCAGCCGCCCATGCTCCCCGCAAAGATCCCCGTAGTCGGAGGTGAAGACGATCATGGTGCGATCGACCAGGTCGTGTTTCCTGAGTTCCTTGAGAATCCGGCCGACGTTGTCATCGATACACTTGACCATCCCGTAGTAGCCAGGCATGATCCGCCTCAGGGCGGCAGCATTGACGTTGGCGTACATCGTGTCGTACGGCGCGCGATCCGTGTTGGGGCCGTGCGGGTCGGGCAGGCTGAGGTAATAGTAGAACGGCTTGTCCTTGTTCGTGTTGATAAATTCAATTGCCTTGCTCGCGAGCCAGTCGGTGGAGAAGGTCTTCTCGTCGGCACCATCGACCGCGTAAGTGGCCTGGCCCTTTTCATTGCGGGCAGCGATCCGTGGGCCCCTGGGAGTATCGTTGAACTTTTTCCAGTGGCCACGGTTGAACATGAAACGGTTATCGGCAAAACCGAACTGGCGATCCGGGGCCCACTGCGGCTTACCTGGTCCATCAAGGTGCCACTTGCCGGCGAACCCGGTGGCGTAACCACGGCGGCGAAGAACCTCTGCAAACGTTACCACCGAGTCGGCCAGCGGGATATTGTTGGTCACCACCGGGGTCTTCTACGGGTAGCGGCCGGAGATGAACGACGCCCGTGAGGGAGAGCAGACCGGGGTGGTCGCATAGAAACTCGTGCAGGTGACTCCTTGCTCGGCAATCCAGTCGATATTCGGCGTGCCAACAATCGTGCCCCCGTAACAGCCCAGCGTCCCGAAGTGATGTTCGTCGGTCTGGATAATGACCAGGTTCAAAGGAGGGTCCTGGGCGCGGACGGTGGAAAAGGCCAACAGCAGGGTTACCAGGGCGAGCGAAAGGGTCTTGTCTTGCATCGAAATACCATCATCCCATGAGAAATGTGTCTCAAGCTTCCATGTTCCTCTTTCACCACCCTGATGAACAGGTCCCTGGATGCGAGATCGCCCACCCGGAGTAACGGCGGATTGTCGTCTTACTTCCGCGTCGGAGTTGTGTCGCGTTGCGACTGTGCTAACATCTAATCTCTAACCTCTAACCCCTGGTGCTCCCATGCCAACGGCCACAGATGTTGATCGTGAGTTCTTTGCCCGGGAACTGGAGTCGTTCCTTCCCGACCGCATCTTTGACGCCCACACGCATCTCTGGCGGCAGGAGTTCATCAACTGGAGCGTCGGCGACATCGCCGCGGACATGGGCCTGGCCGAGTACCGCAAATGCATGCAGGAGATTCACCCGGGGCGACCGACCTCGGCACTCTTCATTCCCTTCGTGACGGCAGAGAACCGTGACAAGTCGCTCGCTGCCAACGAGTGGGTGTCCGAGCAGATTGCCGGGGACAGCAGCTGCCGGGGCCTGTTTTTCGTACGGCCGGAAGATGACCCGGAATGGGTGCGGGAAAACGTCAAGCGGCTCGGGCTGCACGGCCTGAAGTGCTACCACACCATGGCGACGGTCGACCCGACCTGGGAAGCGGACGTGGAAGCCTTCCTGCCTGAACCCCTGGTGAAGGTGGCCGATGAAGAGGGCCTGGTGATCACGCTGCACATGGTCAAGTCTCGCGCGGTGGCAGACCCGGCCAACATCGGTTGGATTCGTCGCACCTGCCGGGCGTACCCGAACATGAAGTTGATCCTGGCTCACTCGGCCCGCGGTTTTCAACCTGCCCATAACCTGGAAGGCCTGCCGCAGCTGGTGGGTCTGGAGAACCTCTATTTTGATACCAGCGTTAACTGTGAACCGATTGCTCACCAGGCGATCATCCGGCTGATGGGACACGACCGGCTGATGTATGGTACCGACCTGCCGGTCAGCCACATGCGGGGCCGCAGCCTGTCGGCGGCTGACAGCTTTCTCTGGATTTACGACCAGCAGCCGGTCTGGGGTGAAAACCACATGCAGGTGGATCCGGTCATGGTGGGACTGGAACACCTCCGCTCGCTGAAGTGGGCCTGCTGGTCGGAGGGACTGACGGACACGCAGGTCGAGGATATTTTCTATAACAATGCGGCACGACTTTTTGAGGTCGAGGGCAGCTGATACCAGTGGCCAGGGAGTGAATGAAGATGAAAAAGTTAAATTACCTGGTAGTGGGCTTGTTTGTGTGGGCGGGAATCACCGCCACGGCCCCGGGAGAGGAACAGTTGCTATACCTGGCAAGCCAGCAGGACAAGACGATCGTTGTTTCCACGGTGAACCCCGACACGGGTGCCCTGCTGGAGAAACACAAGGTTGAGCTTCCGGGAACCCCCGGTCCGCTTGCCTTTTCACCGGACAAGAAGCTGGTCTATGCCGCCATGACCAACGTGGGGGACGTGCCGGCTTCCTGCCCCTGGAGCTGGCTGTTTTCCAGCAGCAGGCACGACATCAGTAGCGTGACGAGAATTCTCACGGGGATTTCCTTCTGTATCACGGGAAAAGTGCGGTAGAAGTCGCCTGTGAGCGCCTAGCGGCGCGGGCGGCCACGCGGTTCCTCGGGGGTTTGGCCGATCACGATATTGAAGTTTGCCGAGAGCTCGTTGGTCTTTGAGCCCGGGATCGGCTTGAACTCGGCCATCAGCAGCTCGGCCAGCTTGGGATCGCGAAGCCGGTTAATGACCGGGTCGGTCTGGTTCTTGGGCTCTCCCTTGACGTAACACTCGGTGGTTAGCATCCGCTTGCCGCCCTGCAACACCGCCACGTGGATATGAGACGTGCGGGAACCGTACCGAACCGGCTTGATGGTGCGGAAGTAGTACTCGCCGGACGACCCCGTGAGGAAACGGCCAAATCCCTGAAAGTTCTTGTCGATCTTCTCCTGGCCCGGACTCTGCGTGTGGATGTAGATACCGTTGACGTCTGCTTCCCAGATTTCAATCGTCGCGTTGCGGAGTGGTTCGCCCGAGGCGCTGAGGATCTTGCCTCCCAGGTGAACCACCTGGCCGACGGCCGGGGTGATCTTATCGTTCAGGACCAACAGATCGTTATCGGTATCGAGCGGCAGCTTGTCAGGGTAGAACGGCCCCTCGGTCTGGCGGGGGGTGAGCGAGAGTTCCTCGGCATAGACACCAGGGACAGTGAAGGCCGCGGTGGCAAAAGCCATGTTCTGCAGGAATTGACGACGTCCGCTGGAAAAGTGACTGCTCTTCATCGATACTCTCCTGGTCCATTGGGATCTGCTACTGTCTGGCATTATAGGCCGCATCTGTTACCCGGGGTTATCGGCAGGGGAATTTTTCATCTGCAGACAGGGTGCTCTCCGGATGCATGATAGCACATACAATATTGGTTCTTCTATGGACGGAAGAGAGAATACAATTCAAATGGTTCATGGAAAACATCCAGAAAGCTGTTGTTGAACATTGTCCCGATATCGTTCATGCCCACACCCCTTATCGAGTAGGCATTCCTGCAATGAAGGTGGCAAGAATGAATGAAATTCCATTCGTCTACGAGATGAGAGGAATATGGGAAGACACTGCAGTTGCTAATGGAAGATGGGAAAGGTGGGGGCTTGCATATAGACGTTTCAAGAGAATGGAGACCAAGGTGTTACGTTCCGCTGACAAAGTATATTGTATCAGTGAACAATTAAGAAATGATGCGATAAATAGAGGTGTTGACATTAAGAAAATCAGTGTTATCAGGAATGCAGTAAATGAGGATCTATTCTTGGATGAAGATTCTGAGGACAATGAGGTGATAACGGAGATAAGGAAAGAACTGATACTTGAGAAAGGAACTTCGGTGATTGGCTATATCGGTAGCATCCAGCCTCTGGATGGTTTGGATTAACTACCCCCCAGCTTTTGTACCAGGCTGAGTGAGAGAATCGGGGTTAAGTAGTGCGGCTGTGTTCTGGAGGCGCAGGCGTAGCCAAAGCCGGAAGAACACAGCCGTCCGCATACG
>Ga0310125_10000457_pt1 | contig 19144 bp, 10 predicted proteins | sample CB11b_Tmax_Bot8__FD_203508 | JGI IMG/M metagenome (GOLD analysis project Ga0310125, IMG submission 203508) | Marine microbial communities from Western Arctic Ocean, Canada - CB11b_Tmax_Bot8 | ecosystem: Environmental > Aquatic > Marine > Oceanic | place: Canada: Western Arctic Ocean | collected... | reverse complement strand
GCGTGGTCGAGGCTGGTTGATCGCCTGCTGAGTGATCCTCGGATGGGTGAACGCTGGGCGCGTCACTGGCTGGACGTGGTGCGGTTTGCCGAGAGTTACGGATTCGAGCACGACCTGGACAGTCCCAACGCCTACCACTTCCGGGACTTCGTGATCCGCGCCTTCAACGACGACATGCCGTTTGATCGGTTCGTCGGTTGGCAGTTGGCCGGCGACGAACTGGCCCCCGACGATCCGCTGGCCCGGATGGCCACCGGTTTTTTGGCCGCGGGGGTCCACAACGCCGACATCGCCAAGGTGCGGGTCGAGCAAGAGCGATACGACGAGCTGGACGACCTGGTCAACACCGTCGGCACCTCGTTGCTGGGGCTTTCGATTGGTTGTGCAAGGTGCCACGACCACAAGTTCGATCCGATCTCCCAGGAGGAGTACTACCGGTTCGCGGCGATCTTCGAGCGAACGATCCGGGGCGAGGTCAAGCTGTCGACTTCCGCCACCAGCGGATCGGGAATCAAGAGCGTGCTGGTTGCCGGCGAGGGACTCAAGCCCTTGCCCCGGCTCTACAACCCCGGCCCGGCCTTCTACACCAGGACCTGGTTCCTGCGTCGCGGGGACGTGAAGTTGAAGGACCACGAGGTCGGACCCGGTTACCTGGACGTGTTGTTGGGCGAGGGAGTCAGCGAGCGGGACTTCGCCGGTGCTCCTCGACCGGCCCCTCCGGGGGCGGATCCACCGACGTTGCGGCGATCGGGCCTGGCCCGCTGGGTGACCGACACCCGTCGTGGTGCCGGAGTGCTGCTGGCTCGGGTGATCGTCAACCGGATCTGGCAGCATCACCTGGGTCGCGGGCTGGTGCGGACTCCCAACGACTTCGGCGAACAGGGCCAGCCTCCGTCTCATCCGGGACTGCTCGACTGGTTGTCGACCGAGTTGATCCGGGGTGGCTGGCGATTGAAGCCGGTCCATCGCATGGTGCTCTGCAGCGAGACGTACCGGCAATCGGTGCTGGCCGAGGCTCGCAGCGAGCAGGACGAGTTGCTGTTTCGTGGGCGGTCTCTGAGGCGTCTCGAGGCCGAGTCGATCCGCGACAGCCTGCTGGTACTGGGCGACCGATTCGACGCCCGCATGTTCGGCCCCGGTTCGCTCGATTCGAGCAACTCGCGTCGCGCGGTCTACTTTCGGGTCAAGCGCAGCCAGCCGGATCCGCTGATGGCGCTGTTTGACCTGCCCGACACTCTGCAGGGCACCGCGATCCGCTCGACCACGATCGTCTCTCCCCAGGCCCTGGCGTTATTCAACGGCCCCTGGGTCCGTCGCGCGGCGATCGCGTTTGCCCGCCGGTTGCAGTCGAACCGACCGCGTGCCCATCTCGGCGGCCTGGTGGCGGAGGCATTCAGCGAGGCGTTGGGTCGCGAGGCGACCCGGCACGAGTCGGCCGCGGCCACCGAGTTTTTGGACCAGCAGCGAGCCGCCTATGCCGAGCTGGCCCGCGGCGGCGGATTCGAGAGGGAATCGGCCCAGGGCAGGGGGCTGGTGCTTCATCTGACCGCCGAGGGCCTGGCACCCGGTGAGGTCTCTCGTTGGGCGGACCGTCGAGCCGAGCGGACCGGGGTGGTGTTTGTTCCTCGAGGCCCAGGCCGTCCTCGTCTGCACGAAGGGGCAACGCCCAGTGGGCGGGGTGCGGTGCTGTTTGGTCCCGGGCCCACGGTGTTGCAGGCCGCTGACAATCCGCGGCTGGAATTCGGCACCGGTGACTTCAGCATCTCGGTCGTCTTTCGCCTGCACCCCGAGGGTGGCGGAGTTCAGATCCTCGGCAAGGATTCGTTTCCGGGCCTGGGGTCGTCCTACACCGGCTACTTCTTCCACGAGATGTCCGGCCACCTGAGATTTTCGACTCGCGACCTGAAGAACGGCAAGGGGCCGGCCAACTACCTGGATTCGCACGGGCTGATCCGGCGGGGCCGTTGGCACCGGGCCACGGCGGTCCGCAGCGGTCGCAGCGTGAAGTTGTTCCTCGACGAGGCGTTGTCGCCGGATCGGGTCCTGGTCGAGCCCTCGCCGACCAACACCGATAACCTCGTGCCGCTGAAACTGGGCCTGATCGACGAGTCCATTTTCGGGGCGCTGCATGGGGAGTTGGCCGAGGTCCGCATCTACCGTCGGGCCTTGAGCGACGAGCAGGTACGGCTGCTGCATGTTGTGCAGGGTCAAGAGTACCTGGGGCTCGAGCCGACCGATCCGCTGGACCTGGCCCTGGTCGACCTGTGCCAGGCCCTGTTCTGTCTCAACGAATTCCTCTACATCCAGTAGCCCGATTTGGCACCTGTCATGCCCGAGTCTCGTACCGCCTTTCGGGTGACCGGCTACGGTTCGCGTCGCGACTTCCTGTCGCGGGCCGGGTCCGGCTGCGGCACGCTGGCGTTGGCGAGCCTACTGTCCGAGCCTGCCACGGCGGGTCCGGATCCTCGAGTTCCCCTGGCTTCCCGTTCGGTTCACCACGCACACCCGGCCAGCTCGGTCATCTGGCTGTTCATGCACGGGGCACCCAGCCAGGTCGACACCTGGGACTACAAGCCCGAGCTGGCTCGCCGGCACGGCCAGACGGTCAAGGACTTCGACCAGTCGACGGGTTTCTTTGCCGGGGCGGGTGGCCCGATCATGCGATCGCCGTTTTCATTCCGCCAGTACGGTGATTCGGGGACCTGGTGTTCGGAGCTGTTTTCCCGGACCGCCGCACACAGCGACGAGATGGCGTTTGTTCATTCGTGCTTCGCTCACGAAAACAACCACTCGCCGGCGCAGTTCCAGATGAACACCGGGATGGCCCGGATGGGATTCCCCTGCGTGGGGTCGTGGGTGACCTACGGGATGGGGACCGAGAACCAGGACCTGCCGGGCTTCATCGTGATGTACGATTCTCGCGGCCGCGGGACTCCCAAGTCGCGGTCGTCGGCCTGGGGCTCGGCCTTCCTGCCCGGCGTGTACCAGGGGACGCCGGTCCTTAGTCACGACACCCCGGTCGACAACCTGCGACGGCCCGCGATGCTGACCGACCGGATGCAGCGACGGCAACTGAGCCTGATCACCCGGCTGAATCGGAGGCACCAGGTGAGTCTGCCGGGACGGGGCGAACTGGAGGCGCGGATCCGCAGTTTCGAATTGGCCTACCGGATGCAGATGGCGGCACCGGAGGCTTGGGAACTGTCGCAGGAGACGGCTGCGACCCGGTCACTGTATGGGCTGGACGACCCACGATGCGACCACTTCGGCCGCCAGGCGTTGATGGCTCGCCGGCTGGTCGAACGCGGCGTGCGATTCGTGCAGCTGTACAGTGGTGGGTTCAACAACGACGACTGCTGGGACGGTCACAGCAACATCGACAAGAACCACCGCCAGTTCGCCAGCGAGACCGACCGTCCGATCGCGGGGCTGTTGGCGGATCTGAAGCAGCGAGGTCTGCTCGAATCGACCCTGGTGATCTGTTGTGGTGAGTTCGGGCGGTTGCCTCTGGTGCAGACCGGCGGGACCGGTCGCGATCACAATCCGCTGGCGTTCACGACGTGGATGGCCGGAGGCGGAGTTCGTGGCGGGACGCATTTTGGTGCGACCGACGAGATCGGGATGAAGGCGGTGGAGAACCGTGTCAGCGTGCACGATTTGCACGCGACGATCCTGAACCAGCTGGGGCTGGACCACGAGCGGTTGACGTTCCGTCACAACAGCCGCGACATCCGGCTGACCGACGTGGCCGGGCGGGTGATCGAGGAGATTGTCGGTTAGGGCCAGCTGCTAGCCGGCGGTGGCTGCGGGCAGGCTGATGACCAGTGTGCCGTGGTGCCGCTTGATGTCGTACTTCTTGCCGTGCCAGGTGGGGTGCTCGTGCGAGCGTCTTGAGGCTGTCGCTGCTGGTGAACTCGATGTGGCGGGCGTAGTAGTGCAGCAGCACATCGGTCTTGCCGTAGCGGTAGACGCCTCACATGCCAAACGAGTCGACACTCCGCGGCCCCTTGGTGGGCAGCCACCTCTTACCCGGCTTCTTGGCCACTTCGATCTTCAGAGCCTTGGGCTTCTCGGCGGTGCGGATCCAGGTCTTGACCCGCTTGATGAACGGGTCGAGGTACTGACCGTCGCCGGGTCCGCCTTCGAAGTAGATGTTTGTCGTGCCGTTCTCACCGGTCTTGGCGTTAACAGTAACCCACAGGTAGTGCGCTCAAGCGGTCGAACTGCTGAGAGCGACGACCAGCAGGCTGGGGATCAGCAGCGAAAGTGATCGGCGTCTTATGGCGAGGCTCACGAATTCGAGGTTGTGGGGCGGGTGGGACAGAGACCGAATTATCACCGAATCGACGCTCCGGTCGCAAGCAGCGGGATCGAGTTGTTCGGGGAGCGGCTGCTAGGGGTGGATCTGGAACCACTTCAGCACGTGGGCCACCTTGACCATCAGTCGGCTGGGCCGGGCGACGATGCCGTGGCTGGCTCCGGGGATGCGGACCATCATGGTCTCGATCCCGCGGAGCTTCAGCGACTGGTAGAACTGTTCGGATTCGGAGATGGGCGTGCGGTGGTCGTCTTCGCCGGTCAGCAGCATGGTCGGCGTGGTGACCTTGCCGACCAGCGAGATCGGCGAGCGGGCCAGGTAGCTTTCGGGTTCTTCCCAGGGCATGTGGTGGAACCAGTAGCGGGCGATGCCGGGGTAGGCGTCGGTGACGCCGATGAAGCTGTGCCAGTTGATGACCGGTTTCTGAGCCACCGCGGCCTGGAATCTGCCGGTCTTGCCGACGACCCATGCCGTGAGAATTCCTCCACCGCTGCCTCCGGTAATGTACTGCCGGCTGGCGTCGGCCCAGCCCCGATCGATCAGCACGTCGAGGCCGGACATCATGTCCTGGAAATCGCCTTCGCTGGGGTAGTTGTGATCGATCAGGTCGGCGAACTTCTGGCCGTAGCCGGTACTGCCTCGCGGGTTGGTGTAGAGCACGATGTATCCGGCGGCGGCGTAGAGCTGGATTTCGAACGAGAATCGCTCGCCGTAGTTGGCAAACGGGCCGCCGTGGATTTCGAGCATCACCGGCAGCGGCTTCGACGTCTTGGTTCTGGCCTTGGGGTCGAAGCCCGGCGGCGTGACGACCCAGCCGTGGATCTGCTGGCCATCGAACGACGACTTGTATGTGATGTGCGTGGTGCGGGCGAGTTCCCGTTGTGAGAACAGGTCGTGGTTGAGCCGGGTGATGAGCCGGGGGGGCTGATTGCGCCGTGCAATCGCCACGTCGGCGGGGTATTCGGGTCGGGTCTGCGTGTAGGCGACGGTGCCCTTGCCTGAGACGGAGAACGTGCCGCTGGTGTAGGGGCGGCCGATGGTGGTGCCGCCGATGTTGGTGGCGACGGGTCGGACCTGGTCGGGCTTCTTCAGAGTCACGAAGCCGATCCGGGTGATGCCCTGGTTGTCGTACTGGAAGAACAGGCCCGAGCTGTCGGCGGCCCAGGTCGGGGCCGACACCGAACGATCCAGTGATTCCGCCAGCACGCGTGGCTGTTCGCCGGGCCCCTCGAGCGGTCCGACGGTCAACTTGTCGATCTGGTAGCTCTTGCCGGTGTCGCGATAGCCCAGGTAGGCGACCCACTTGCCGTCGGGTGAGACGGTGGGGCCGTGGTCGGGACCCTCGCGATCTGTGAGCGTCGTGATCGTGCCATCGGCGACGGCGACGGAGTGCAGGTTGGATCGGCGGGTCTGCAGCTGCCAGTCGGGTCGTCGCGTGGCCGAGAAGATGATCCGCCCCGAGTCGGGAGTGAACGACAGGCGTCCCGAGTGGTTGTAGTTGCCGGAGGTCAGTTGCCGGGGTCGGCCACCCTCGGCGGCGACGATGAAGATGTGAGTGAACCCCGGGTCGAGGTAGCCTTTGCCGTCGGCACGGTAGCGGACCTGGTCGAACACCCGGGCCGGTTTGGCCCAGCTGGCACCCTTGGGAGCAGAGGGCACGGTGGCAAAGGGCTTGGCCGGGGCGGGAACGAACATGGTGAAGGCGAGTTGCCGGCCGTCGGGGGACCAGGTGATGCTGCCGGGTGAGTGGTCGAGCTGGGCGATTCGGGCGGATTGTCCCGAAGCGAGCCAGCGAACGATCAACTCGTTGCCGGATTCACCACGCTGCGAGTAGGCCAGCCGCTTGCCGTCGGGGGACCAGGTGGCCCCGGAGGCGTCGATCGAGTCATCGAGCAGCGGGCGGTGGTTTGAGCCGTCGGTGTCGATGGACCAGAGCCGGCCGCGGACCCGGTCGGTCATGATGTCCATCGAGTTGCGGGTATAGATGACCTGCTTGCCGTCGGGAGAGACCTGGGGGTTGGAGGCGAATTCGAGTGCGAAGGCGTCGATCAACTCCAGGGGCTTGGCCGCGTGGGCGTTGGTGGAGGTGATTGCCAGGGCCAGGGCCAGGGCGAGGGCAGCGATCGTGAGTGGGCGGTTCATCGAGGTCTCGTGTTGTGAGAGTAGAAAGAACTGCGTGGTGGTCGGTGGTCAGGGCGAGTTGATGGCGTGCAGCTTGATCATGGCGTGTGCCATGGCGTCTCCGATCAGGAAGTAGCTCTCGGCGTTCCCGAACCAGTGGTGTCCGTGTCCGACATTGGGTGAGAGCCTGGCGGGTCGGGCGAAGGCGGTGGTGGAGACGAAGGCGGTGTAGCGACCGACTTCGGGTCTCGAGGCGGCCGCCTTCTGGGCGGCTCGGATCGCCAGCATGTTCTTGCCTGCCTTGGGTCCTCCGTTGCCCAGTTCACCGATCACAAACGGCAGCCGGGGCTCTCGCAGGTCGTGGCGGATGTCGTTGATCAGGCAGACGAGGTTGTCTTCGTATTGGGCCACGGCCGTATCGTCGACCATGTCATTCCAACCCTGGAACCAGACGAACCCGGCCAGGTGATAGCCTCCGGCCGCGGCCCTGGGGAACTCGGTGTCGAGGTTGGCCAGTGCCTGGTGGATTTCGGCGAGCATGCGGTGGTAGTAGGGTCCGGTGGGTCCGAAGGCGCTGGGCGGTCGGAAGTCCTTGTGGAGACTCTTGCCGCCCCAGGCGGTCTTGACCAGCAGCACCGGTGCGGTGATCGCATCACCGATCACGTGTCCGAACTGGTACTCGGGGCCAATGTGGTGTTTGCCGGGGTAGCCGCTGAAGCCGATCGAGTGGCCTCCGAGTTTCAGCTCATTACGGGTCTGAAAGCGAACGAATACGTCCTCTCGCACCACCCACTCGCCCTCGGGCGTCTTCAGGTGAGCGAACCTCCTGGCCGCCTTGGGATCGGCCATCACCTTCAGCAGGGTGCCCTGGCCGCCGTTGTAGTGCTTGGGGTGGTCGAGGTCGACGACGCCCTGTCCCTGCATGTTGGACTGTCCGGCGAGGATGAAGACCTGGAGCTTGCGGGGCCGCTGGTCCTGGTCCTGGTCCTGGTCCTGGTCCTGGTCCTGGTCCTGGTCCTGGGCGGGGGCGGGAGCCGTGGCGACGAGCAGGAGCAGTATGATCGCGAGTGAGATCCTGGCGGGTGACATGCGAGGAATCCGTTGAGGGGTCTGCTGCAGCCTGGTCCCCGGGGGATTGGCCCGGCGCGGTGGCTGATGGGGTCGATGGTCCTACGCGCGGACCAATCGAGCGGCGAGGTTGTTCTGGCCGCCCACGTCGGTGAGTCGTCGATAGCGGCCTTCAAAGAGGTAGGTCAGTTCTTCGTGGTCGATGCCCATCAGGCCCAGCATCGTGGCGTGCAGGTCGTTGACGTGCACCTTGTCGTCGATGGCGGCGAAGCCGAAGTCGTCGGTGGCACCGATCGTCTTACCCCCCCGGATGCCTCCACCGGCCAGGAACGCGCTGAACCCGTACGGGTGGTGGTCTCGGCCGTTGGACCCCTGCTTGATCGGCGTCCGGCCGAATTCTCCGACCCAGACCAGCAGCGTCGATTCGAGCAGTCCTCGTTGTTCGAGGTCGCTGATCAACCCGGCGATCGGCTGGTCGACCTTCTGTCCCTGCGCGGTGTGGTTGCCCTGGGTATCACCGTGAGCGTCCCAGCCTCCGCAGATCAGCTGCACGTAGCGAACGCCTCGTTCGACCATCCTGCGTCCCATCAGGCACATCTTGCCGAAGCGGTCCGACGGCTTACCGTCGCCGATGCCATAGAGGTCGTGGGTGGATTGAGATTCGTGGCTGAGGTCGATCAGTTCCGGAGCGGCCGACTGCATGCGGAAGGCGAGTTCGTAGTTCGAGATGCGGGCATCGAGTCTCGAGTCGCCCGGTCGGGTCGAGCGATGCAGCCGGTTCCAGGCGTTGATCTGGTCGAGCAGTCGACGTTGTTCGGAGGCGGAGATCGAGCTGTGTCGCTTGAGGTTCTGGATCGGGGCCCCCTCGATCCTCATGTCGGTTCCCTGGTAGACCGCCGGCAGGAATCCCGAGCTGTACATCGAGGCACCGTTGCGGAAGATGCCGTCGGTCATGGCGATGTAGGCCGGCAGGTTCTGGCTCTGGCAGCCCAGCCCATAAACGACCCAGGCTCCGGCGCTGGGGTGCCCCAGCAGCTGGGTCCCGGAGTGCATCATGATCATGGCCGAGCCGTGGATGAACAGGTCATGATGCATCGAGCGGACGATGGCGAGCTTGTCGGCGTGTCGGGCGAGATGGGGGAAGATGCTGGAGATTTCCTGCCCGCTCTCGCCGTACTTCTTGAACTCGAACCGCGGCGCCATCACGGTGGCATCGGCGGTGTTGATTTGTGCGAGGTCGTAGTCCTGGAGCTCCTTGGGGAGCAACTTGCCGTCGAACTTCTTCATCACCGGCTTGGGATCGAAGGTCTCCAGTTGGCTGGGTCCTCCCTGCATGAACAGGAAGATCACGTTGCGGGCGGTGCCGGGCAGGTGAGGCGATTGGGCCGCGAGTGGCGCGACCGAGCGGTCCGAGTCGGCCAGGGCCTGTCGCCGAAGCAGGTCACCCAGCGCGAGAGCTCCGAAGCCCAGGCCGCCGGTTTCCAGGAAGTCACGTCGTGAGTGCATGGATTCAGTCGACAAAGGCGAATTCGTTGAGATTGAACAGGGCGAGGCAGAGCTTGGCGAGTGCCCGCCGACGGGGGGCGGGCAGTTTCTTGAGCGTCGCGGGAGGGTCTTGGAGACTGGACTGCTTTGTTGCCGCCAGCGAATCGAGCAGCGTGAGGGCCGAGTCGGTTTCGGCGCCTGTGGGGGGCCGGGCCAACACGATCTGCCAGGCGAGCCGCACCTGTTTGCGGGGGTCGGCTCCGGCTTCGCCGGCGACTCGACCGGCCAGCTGAGTGGCCTGGCGGATGACCGAGCCGTTGTTGAGGCTCCAGAGTGCCTGGGGTGCCACGGTGGTGACATCGCGGACGGGGCAGCTGACGGAGGTCAGCGGGGTATCGAAGACCTCGAACATCGGGAACTTGAAGTTGCGTCGGACCATGATGTAGAGCCCGCGTCGGGTGTGCTGGGCGGGGTCGACCGAGACGGTCCAGTGCCACTTGTTGCGGAGCGAGGCGATTTCGTCGGCTGCCAGCGGGGGGACGACCGGCGGTCCACCGAAGGCTCGATTGAGTGTCCCGGCGGTGGCGTGGACCGAGTCCCACAGGGCTTCGGCTTCGAGCCGCCTGCGGTTGGCTCGCCACAGCAACCGGTTGTCGGGGTCGTCGGCGAGGTGTTGTTTTGAGGCGAAGCGGCTGCTGCGTCGGTAGGCGGCCGAATTCATGATCAGGCGGTGCAGGTTCTTGATCTTCCAGCCGTCGGCGACGAAGCCGGTGGCGAGCCAGTCGAGCAGCTGGGGATGCGAGGGGGGTTGTCCCAACTTGCCGAAGTCGTTGGAGGTTGTGACGAGGCCCTGGCCGAAGTGCCATTGCCAGATGCGGTTGACGAAGACGCGGGCGGTCAGCGGGTGGTCGGCCCGTGTCAGCCACAGGGCCAGTTGTTTGCGGCTGCCGAAGGGACGCTTGAGTTGTGCGGGCGTGCTGGTGGCGTGGGCCAGGACCGCGGGCAGTGCGGGTGTCATCTTGGCCCCGGGCGTCTTCAGTTCACCTCGGATCAACAGGTGGATCGGCGGGATCAACTCCGGGTGCCGTCGTGCGAGCACTCGAGCGATCGGCTTGTGCATCAGCCCGGCGTAGTCGACGGCGAACTGTCCGGCGGCCTTTTCGGGCAGTGCCAGGACCGAGTGGGCGACGGCGTCGAGCAGTTGTTGTTTCCGCTTGGCCTGTTCGGGGGTCATCTTCTTGCCGGCGTGTTGTTTTTCGAAGAGCCGGTAGGCACGTCGGGCGCGTTCGACTGCGATCACTCGAGGGTAGGACTGTCTCCAGTCGGCTTCTTCCATCGCCGTCCACAGCGGCAATTCGACTTCGCGGGCGGTTGCGAAGACGGCGTGCAATGCGAAATAGTCGGCCTGGGTGAACGGGTCGAACTTGTGTTCGTGACACCGGGCGCAGCCCAGCGTGAGTCCCATGAAGGCCGAGGCGGTGTTGTCGACCCAGTCGATGGTGGCCTCGTAGTGCAGCCGCCGGGCGTCGAGTGCGGATTCGTGGACCTGGGGCCCCAGCGTGTAGAAGCCGGTGCCGATGCGGGCTTCGAGGTGGCGGCGTTTGAGGTCCGAGACCTTATAGACCTTGCGGGGGTCGAGATCGAGGTTGTCGGGCCAGATCTCGTCGGCGGCGATCTGTTCCTGGACGAAGATGTCAAAGGGCTTGTCGTCGTTGAAGCTCTTGACGACGTAGTCTCGGTATCGCCACGCATTGCGGTAGTAGATGTCGGTTTCGTATCCGCCACTGTCGGCGTAGCGAGCGACATCGAGCCAGTGTCGGCCCCAGCGCTCGCCATAGTGCCGCGACGTCAGCAGCCGGTCGATCAGCCGCTTCCAGGCGCCGGGCCGGGTATCGGCGAGGAACTGTGCGGCCTGCTGGGGCGAGGGAGGCAGTCCCAGCAGGTCGAAGTGAGCTCGGCGGAGCAGTGTCAGGGGGTCGGCTTCACCGGCGGGCTTCAGCCCGGCGTCCTGCAGACGCTTGAAGACGAACTGATCGATCGGGCTGCGGACCCGGTCCTTGAGCTCGAGCCGTTTCGGGTCCGGTGGTGTCGGAGACTTGGGCCGTTGGAAGGACCAGTGAGTCGCCCGGGGTTGGGCGGGCGCGTCGGCTGCCTGGACCGGAACCCTGCCGCAGGCGAAGACCAGCAGCAGGACGGCAGCCTGTTGGCAGCGGGAAGTGATTGGCATGAGGCTAGTATGCCAGATTCTGTGTCCCGGACACGAGAGTCTGGTATCGGCGGAGGACGAGTCGGTTCGGGCGGGGGCGGGTGAAGGTGGTATCTTGGTCTCTCGAGCCTTGGTAAGCTGATCGGTCTTGGGGTTGCGAGGGATTCTCGTCGCCAGGGCGACTGTTTCCGATGCGAGGGGGTTTGACATGTGTCGAATGCGGCCCACTTCGAGTTGCATCCTGTTGCTGGTGATGGCCTGTGCGGTCAGCGGCGTGTCAGGTTGCGGAGACGAAACGACACCGGTTGCAGGCGGCGGTGGTTTTGGTGGCCAGGGTGGCCCAGGAGTTGGCGGCGGCCCGGAGCCGGGTCCTCCGCCGCTGGAGACCGAGCCAGGTCCTCCGCCGGGGGTCGACGAGCCGGGTCCGCCACTGGCAGTTTCCGATCCCAAGCCGCGTGACCCGGTTACGGTCCCCAAGGTCGCACCCAAGGTCGCACCCAAGCCGGCCACCGTGGCTCCGCCTCCGGGGAAGGCGATCGAGGTGGTGACTCGCGAGGGTCGCAAGCGTGCGAGTGTGGCGGCGGGGGTGGAGTTGGACACGAAATTGCTGGCGTTGCTGGCCGATGCGGGCGGGTTGCACGAGATCGACGTGAGTGCCACCGAGGCCCCGTTGCTGAAGGTGGTGCCGGTGATCCGGCGGTTTCCTCAGTTGAGTGTCGACTTCCGTGCCGGGAGCTGGATTCCCGGCGAGGTGACCCTGAACGAATTCGCCACCGCGGCCGACTTGCGGGCGGTGGCATCGATGCGGGAGGTGCGGAGACTGGACGTCTCGGGGTGTCGTCTGGGTGACGCCGAGTTGGCCGAGCTGGACCGGATGGCGGGCCTTGAGTCTCTCGATCTGCCCGCCACCACATCCGACGGCATCGCCCCGACGCTGGTCCGGATGCGGTCTCTGAAGGAGTTGTCGCTGGAGGCGACGCAGGTCACGGGCGCCGGCCTGGCCACGCTGCCCCGCAGTCTCGAATCCCTGAACCTCTCGAGTACCTCGATCGATGACGCCGCGGTCGAGCATCTCCGCCGGCTGCCGGGCCTGAAGCAGTTGTGGCTGGACGAGACGTCGGTGGGTGACAAGTCGCTGTCGGTGGTTTCGACGCGGACGACGATCGAGGTGCTGGGCCTGACCGGCACGGCGGTCACCTCCGAGGGTCTCAAACACCTGGTCGGTCTCGAGAAACTCACCTCGCTGTACCTCGCCGAGACATCGATCGACGACCGGGCCCTGGGCCAGCTACTGACGATGAAGCAGTTGAAGGTACTGGACGTGACCGAGACGGGGCTGAGTGTTGCGGCCCGGCAGAGGCTGGTTGGGTCGTTGAGTCCTGCGGAGGTCCGCGTTGACCTGGACGCGTTGGTGCAGGCCCTGGAAGACGCCGGTGGCCGGATGGAACAGGCTCTGCCTCGCATCGCCCGGGTGACCCGGGACAAGGCGGGCCAGGTGGTGTCGCTGAACATCTTCGACCCGAGCTTCTCGGACATCGGCATGGCGATGCTGCGTCGTTTCACATCGTTGAAGCGATTGAGTCTCGAGGGGACGTTGGTGACCGACCTGGGGCTGAAGCAGTTGGCCGCGATGACTCAACTCGAGGAGTTGTGGCTCAGCAAGACGGAGATCAGCGACCCGGGCCTGGATGCGCTGCGTCCCTTGAGGGCCTTGCTGCAGTTGCACCTGGATGGCACTCGTACGACGGTCTCGGGCGCCCTGTCGCTGTGGGGGGCGATGCCTCGAGTGACGATGAGTTTTCCCGGAGGTCATCTGTCGCCTGGGCTGTTGGCCCTGGATCGACGGGCGGGACCGCTGGAGCTGATTCCGCTGGAGGGTCTGCGGGGTCTGAAGCACCTGCAACTTGAAGGGGTACGGCCTGGTGACGCGGGTCTCGAGCACATCTCGAGCCTGGTCGAGCTGGAGACCCTGGGTTTACGGCGTGCGGGGATCCATGGACCCGGTCTGGTGCACCTGCACAACATGGGCGGGCTGCGTGTGCTGGACCTGACCGGCAACCCGCTGGACGAGGTGACCGGCGAGCTGATCGCCGCCTGGGTGGAACTCCGCGAGTTGACTCTCGATCACACCAACATCCAGGACCTGGCCCCGATTGCCACGCCGGGTCGCACGGCGTTGAAACGGCTGAGCTTGGCGGGGACTCCGGTGGGCGATGAACAGCTGGCATTGCTAGGGATGCTCAAGAACCTGGAATTGCTCGATCTGACCGGTTGCCCGATCACCGACCAGGGACTGGGTACTCACGTGTCCGGCTTGCCGCGTTTGCAGGCGTTGGCGCTGGGCGGAACGGGTGTGGGTGATGAGGGGATCGGAAAGTTGGCGAAGTGCTCGTCGCTGCGGGTGTTGCGGCTCTCGGACACGGCGGTCACATCCGCGGGCCTGATGCCCTTGGCCGGGTTGCCTGAGCTCAGCCGCCTGGATCTCACGGGGTGTGCGGTGGGTGAGGCCGAGTTGACTGCCGTCGGCCGGATGCCCCGTCTGGCCCGGCTCGATCTTCGCCGCACGTCGCTGCCTCAGCAGGCGGTCGCCACGTGGTCAGCGGCTCATGCCGAGTGCGAGGTGATTTTCGCGGTCGACCCGCTGCTGGAAGCGCTGGCGGCCGGAACCGACAAGAGAGCGGCCACCCTGGATGCGGCGGTTCGCCAGGTGGCCGAGGTTGAGGGATCGAAGTCCGAGGGCGTGTCTGTGACGGTCACCGACGCGGACCTGACCGACGTCGGCCTGGCCCGACTCTCGGCGCTCGAGGGACTCTCGCGGCTGGTACTCAACGGCGTCGGCGTGACCGACGCCGGGTTGGGTTCGCTGGAAGCCTCGACGACACTCCGCGTGCTGGACCTCTCGAGCACCTCGATCACCGACCACGCCAGCATCAATCTCTCGCGACTGGTCGACCTGACCGAGTTGTCCCTGGCCGACACCGACTTTTCCGATCGGGGCCTGTCGCGTCTGGAGGGTCTCGAGAAGCTCGAGAGCCTGGACCTAGCCGGGCTGTCGATCTCGGCCGACGGCCTGACCGCCGCACTGCCCAAGTTCATCGCGCTGCGTTATCTGAACCTCTCGGAGACCTGGATCGTGAACGCTGATCTGAGGGTGCTGGGTACGGTCAAGAACCTCGAATCGCTTGCCATCCGCGACACGGTGATCAGCGACCGCGGCATCGCGGCGATCTCGTCGCTGAAATCTCTGAAACGGCTCTGGATCGAGCGAACTCGGATTACCGAGAAGGGTAGTGAGGAGTTGAAGAAGGCCTTGCCACGGTGCGAGATCTTCGGACCTTGACCGGCGGTCGCAGTTGCTGTCGAATTGACTTGGGGTTCTGTCATGGTGTCCAATCCAGAAGTTGAATCCGTGCAATGTCGTTCCCTGGGCGTGGGCCAGCCCGGCAAGGAGAGTGAGTTGATGAAGACGGTCTCGTTGTGGATGCTGGCGGCTGCCGTGTTCTTGTGCCCCGGCGCGACCGGTTCTGTGGCCGTTGCCCAGGAAGGTGGCGGAGGCAACGGCGAGGGACACAGTCCTCCACCGAGTGTCCTCAGGCAGCTCAGGCACCGCCTGCTGCACCGCTTCGACGAGAACGGCAACGGTCGTCTCGATCACCGCGAGTCTCACCAGGCACTGCGGACTGTGCTGGGAGTCCTGTCGCGGAACCGTGGTCGTGCGATCAACATCTCGGAGCTGCCCGCCGGGCTGCGACCGATTTTTGCCATGTTCGATCGCAATGGCGACGGAGTGCTGGGTCCGATCGAGCAGAGGGCTCTGGGCCACGCGATGCGGCACGCCGCGAGACCACCTCACCGACCTCGTCCTCCCCGACCGCCCGGCGACGGCGAAGAGGGAGCCGATAAGCCTGAGAAACCCGAGCGCCCCGAGAAGCCCAAGCCTCCCGGCGAGGGAGACGCGGACGAGGATGGCAAGGACGGTCCGCATCGGCCTCACCCGCCGCGTCTGACTCCCGAGTTGCTGCGTCGCCTGCGTGCGTTGTTGCTGGCGGCGTTTGACCGCAACCACAACCGCCACCTCGATCCTCCCGAGCGGGGTCATGCCCGCCGTGTGTTGTTGGGGTTCTTGTCACGTCACCGTGGTGAGGTGATCGAGATCGCTTCGGCTCCGCCTCGACTGGGTCGGATCCTGGGCCTGTTCGATTTCAACGGCGACGGCAAGCTGGGCCCGGCCGAGAAGCGGTTGCTGCACCGGGCTCTGCAGATCGTGTTGCGGCCAGGTCCTCGACCCGAACCGGGCGAGCCCGGCGAGGGTGGGCGTCCCGAGCGGCCTCGACCGGACCGTCCGATCGGCGAAGACTTGGACGACTCGCACCCGGACGACAAGCCGGCTGACGGGGGTTTCGAAGTCCGACCCGGCCGACCGCCGCGTCCGGACTTCTAGACGACCATCTAGACGACCGGTTTCCAGCCGTCCTGGTAGTCACGTTCCCAGAGCTTCGAGGCCTGGGCGTTTCCGACGATGTGTCCATCGGCGGATCGGCAGGTGATCGCCTGACCGGTCCGCTGGGCGATATTTCCGAGGTGACACAGCAGCGTACTCTTGTGTCCTTCGGCCACCTCGCAGTTGAGTTTCTGCGGGGTATCGTTGCGGATGGCGGCGGTGAAGTTGTCGATGTGCTCGATATCGCCCCGGCTCTTGCCTGCGACCTTGTCGACGACCTTGTCGGCCCCGTTGTAGACGGTGTGTCCGCCGTCGCTGTCGAGTTCGAGGCTTCCCTTGTCGCCGTAGAAGGTGACAAAGCCGCCACGGTGCCGGTTGCAGCTGAGGCCCTGCCAGGTGATGGCTCGGTTGCCGGGGAATTCGAAGGAGACCTGGTGAGTATCGGGCGTCTGCTGGTCGTCGTTCCAGTGGTAGCGGCCGCCGCTCGAGTTGACTCGGATCGGGAAGTCGACTCCCAGTCCCCAGCGGCACAGGTCCAGGGTGTGCACGCCGTTGTTGCCCAGTTCGCCGTTGCCCCAGTGCCAGAACCAGTGCCAGTTGTAGTGGACCCGGTTGTCGAGGTAGGGGGTGCGGGGTGCGGGGCCTTGCCAGAGTTCGTAGTTGAGGTTTTTGGGGACGGCGGCGGCCTTGCCGCGACCCAGTGAGCCTCGGGCGCTGTTGTAATAGGCCCGCACCAGGTAGACGCGTCCGATGACGCCCTCGTGGAGTTTCTGCATGGCTTCGATGGTCTGAGCCCCGCTGCGTCGCTGGGTTCCGACCTGGACGGCTCGCTTGTGCTTATGAGCCGCCTCGACCATCCACTCACCTTCCTGCGGGTTGTGCGAGCAGGGCTTTTCGCAGTAGGCGTGCTTGCCGGCGTTGACGGCCATGATCGTGGCCGGAGCGTGCCAGTGATTGGGTGCGGCGATGACCAGGGCATCGACGGACTTGTCGTCGAGAATCTTGCGGAAGTCACCGATCGGCGTGGGCGGCTTGGCCCCGGTGCCTGCGACCAGCTTGGCACAGGCCGCCGCGCGGCCGCTGTCGACATCGCAGACGTACTTGACCTCGACGTTGGGTCGTCCGGCGAAGGAGACGGAGAGGCTGCGGCCTCGGCTGAGCCCCATCACGCCGACCACCACCTTGTCGTTGGCCCCGTTCGCCGCCCGGGCAGTTGCCGTTGAGAGGGTGGTGGCTGCGGTGGCTGCTGCGGTGTTGGCCAGGAACCTGCGTCGATTGACGTTCGAGGTCATGTCACGATCTCCGGGTCTGTTTTTTGTTCGATGAGGCCGTTTGATTGGGTCAGGGCATCCTACTGCATCTGTTGGGCGGGAGCGACCACCCAGCGGTCGGCCAGCCAGGCCAGGACGAGTCCGCCCAGGAACCAGCCACCGGAGAGGTCGAGAACACTGAGCCCGGTGAGCAGGGCTCCGAAACCGAACCAGCTCCATTGAGGCACAAACGCGGCGATGCCGGCGGTCAGGCCGACGAGTCCCAGGCAACTGGCTTTGCGGATCGAGCCTCGGGCCTGGATCTTCAGGACGATGCACGAGAGGAATGCGGCGATGATCAGGTCGATGACGAATTGCCTGATCAGGAATGTGCCCATCGCTTCGTCGCTGGACTTGTCGAGCTTCCCGGTGGTGTTGCTGATGGTCGTGCCGGCCGGGTCGGCGGACATGTCGTGGGAGAGGAAGATGCCGTACTTGCTGAAGTAGGTCCCTGGTTCGGAGGCGATTTCGTCGATCAGCTCGACCAGTTGCGACTCGCCAGGACCGTCGAGCACGGTGATCGACTCGAGTGAATGGTGCAGCACCGAGTGGACCAGGAAGCCCCATGTGAACAGCAGCAGTGCAACGGCGATGGTTCCGACGGCGTGGTAGCGAAGGCTCATGAGAGAGTCCTGTTGCTGCGAGTGAACTGCGAGTGCATCGTTGGTGGGGTCGGCCGGGCTGCTAGTGATCGGTCACAGCCCCATCGGCGAACCTCATTTTGGGCCGGTTGGCCGGTACGTAGGGCCGTTTGGCGGCGACTTTTTCGTCGAGCGTGGCACCGAGACCGGGCTGATCGGGGATCAGGGCGTAGCCATCCTTGAAGACCGGCCCGGCGCCTCGGAAGAGGTCCTGGAAGAACTGGGTGGGAGGTCGGCTGATTTCCTGGATCGCGAAGTTGGGTGCCGTGGTATCGACGTGAAGCGAGGCGAGGGTACTGACGCTGCTTTGCGGGTTGTGAGGTGCCAGCTGGATCCGGTACGCCTCGGCGATCGTCGCGATCTTCTTGAGTTCGAGGATCCCGCCGCAGTGGACGACATCGGGCTGAACGTAGTCGACCAGGTGCCGGGCACAGATCGGAGCGAACCCGTACTTGGTAAACAGCCGTTCGCCGGTCGCCAGTGGCACTCGGGTCTTTTGCCTGAGGTGGGCCAGTTCGTCGACGTCCTCGATCTGGGTCGCTTCTTCGACGAAGTACGGGTGAAACGGTTCGGCCCGGGCACAGAACTCGACGGCCATCGGCGGGGTGGGGAATCCGTGCAGGTCGATGAGGATCCGGAAATCGGGGCCGACGGCTTCGCGGACCGCCTTGAGTCGATCGATGGCGTCGCGGACATCACGTGAGGGGTCGACGACGAGGCCACGCGGTCTGAGGAACCCGCCCTTGGCGGCGGTCCATCCCTCGGCCTTGGCCGCCGCCCAGTTCTTGGCGTAGTCGGCCGGAGTGGTCCCCCCGGCGTGGACATACATCTGCATCCGGTGTCGGGCTCGTCCTCCGAGCAGTTTCCAGACCGGCAGTCCGACGGCCTGACCGAGGATATCCCAGAGTGCGATTTCGACGGCGCTGATGGCGGAGTTGAGGATGGGTCCGCCGCGCCAGCGTGGCCAGCGATACATCGCCTGCCAGTGCATCTCGATATCGGTCGGGTCCTGCCCCAGCAGGTATCTCTTGTGTTCCAGGATCGCCTGTTCGACGGTCTTGGCCTTGCTGGTGATCGAGCCTTCCCCGAGACCGACGAGTCCGTGGTTGGTCAGCACCTTGACGTAGACGTAGTTCTTGTTGCCCGAGTTGACGATGAAGGTCTTGAGGTCGGTGATCTTGAGTTTGTCCTTGCGGGCCTTTTTCTGTGCGGCGGCCAGCGGGCTGTCGGGTCCGGTGAGCCCGGTGAGTCCCGAGGCGGCTGCTGCGGCGGCACAGTGGAGCAGATCACGGCGGTTGAGTTGGCGGACGGACATGGCGGCGTTTCCTGGAGGGGCCTTGAGGATGAGAATCCGAGACGCCGCCAGCTTCGACGATGCCGCAGCCGGTTACAAACGCGGGTGGAGACAGCGAGGTCTCGGTCGGCGGCGGCCGGCGGCCAGTGGCTCAGGAGGTCTCTTCGACGGCGAACCCGTGCTGCTTCTGGTGGTGCGGCCCGTCGAAGTGCTGGGTGCTCTTGAAGAGTTCGACTCGACCGTCGCCGGCGGCCTCCTGG
>Ga0310125_10000455_pt1 | contig 19203 bp, 20 predicted proteins | sample CB11b_Tmax_Bot8__FD_203508 | JGI IMG/M metagenome (GOLD analysis project Ga0310125, IMG submission 203508) | Marine microbial communities from Western Arctic Ocean, Canada - CB11b_Tmax_Bot8 | ecosystem: Environmental > Aquatic > Marine > Oceanic | place: Canada: Western Arctic Ocean | collected... | reverse complement strand
CTGTTAGCGCGTACGCACCATCGATGTCGACCCGTGATACAGCAACGGCACGTAACGTTTTTTCAGATGTGCCCCCGTTCGTATCAATACTTATCGCTCGGACACTTGCCCCGACAGGCAACCTGGTCCCGTTTGGTCCCGTTCCGATCAGTCGTCCGTTGATAAGCGAAGGGACAGTCCGGAGGAAAACTTCCCACCCCATATCCCCGGTGACATCTAACTGCTCCGCGTGCACCGGGTAGCCGCCCGCGTCCACTGACAGTTCATATCGCCCCTCGGGCAGAGTGGGGATCACGTATGAGCCGAACTCATCGGAGGTGGCGATAACGGTGGCGGTGACGCTTTTGACATCTGTAGCGGTGACTGATGCGCCCTGCACGGGATCCCCAGAATCTCGGTTGGTAACACGACCAACGATATCGAACACGCGCCTGCTGGAGGCATCGCCACTGACGACGAGCGCCAGATCCAACCGGGTCCAGCTCTCGGATTCGATCTCGACCGTGGATGATTCCACGCGATATCCGCTGATGTTCAGACCGTGAGAACCGGGATCGACACCATCGATACGGTAGAAGCCGAACTCGTCAGAAATCCCGTATGCGCCGTCTTCCCCTTCCCTCACGGTTACGCCTCTGAGCGGATGACCGTCTTCGGTGTCCACGATAAATCCTGAGATCGTGTGGTCCCGATCGGGGTCGTTGAACGTGGAGACGCCGGCACGCGGCGGCGCGACGATGACTGCACCGGGAGAGGCCGTTAGGGGTTTAGCAGCGGGTTCGAACGTCGCCGTAGACCTGGGAGTGGATTGCTCTTGCACCGGGGTCGATGTCGACTCGATCGGCGCTTTATCGCCGCCGGAACATGCGGCAATGATTAAAGCCGTGACAAGGATGGAAGATAACGCGGACAGCTGGAGTAACTTGCGCGTTGTCAACTGTCCTCGCAGTCGCATGATGCCCTGTCCGGCGTGCGTCCCGAATTAGGAAAAATCCGGGAAAGTGATGGTCGAAAATATCGGGCCCGCAATTTGATGCAGGCCAGGGAGTCGGACAGATAACTTTACGTGGACGGGCGATTGAACTCTTAGGGGCGCGCAAACACGTTACGACCGATTTCGGCCGTAACGTGTTTTTGATTACGTCTTCAATGTAATCCGTGCAGCGCCACGGACGACTAATTTTATGAGCCGTAAGCCTTGATACGCTCGCGGTCGAAATCGGTCAGGTGCGGCTGCAAGGCTTCCACGATTTCGGCTAGCGTTTCGTCCGGAGACGCGGTGCTTGTGTCCACGTGGATTTTTGGGCCGATGGTTGATCGGGCGACACCTTCTTTGAAGCGCTCAAGGATCGCCGGGAAATCGGCCTCCTTTACCGGGCTGTATGTGTGCTCGGGAGAGTCTTTCAGTTCAGCCATGCGTCGTGCCAGCACGTCCGGGGTAGCCGTCATATGCACGATGATGATCGGGTCTTCTGAGATCTGCTTCAGCCGCGTCTCGATCTGCTCGGTTATCGCATCGCGATCGTACTGTGAGCCGGCGAGGCCGTATCCGTAATACATCCGGGCGTAGATCGCTTCCTCAATATGGAAACCCACGCTCAGGTCATCCGCGCCTCGATAGTGATGCACGTGGTAGTAGATGTGATATCGGTGATACATCTCTTTGAGTTTGGGGGTCAGGCCGAGGATCTGCTGCTGTTCCTCCAGAGTCGTGTCGTCCGGGTGCCCGGACGTGTGCGGCAGTTTTGAATGATCGTGAAGGAGGGCGAAGGGTTCCCCGGTGACCGATTTTTTCCAGTCGTCGATTTTGTGGGACATGGTTGTAGTTCCGACATACTCGGAACCGACGAGGAGAATTTTCAAAGTAGTGACCCCTGTGTGATCCGTTGTTCAGGCCGGTGGTCCGGCTTATCGATGGCGCGCACAGTAGACGGCCAAACAACGCAACGGTCAAGGCGATCACCACATGAGACGCCACGGCGTCCACCGGTCGCAAGAATTCGGCTGTCATCAAGAGTCAGAGAAGCGTGTTCCGCACGCGGCTTGTCCATGGCGGGGCCAAGTCGCCAGGTCCGGGAGGCCTGTTCAGCGCGTGGAACTCGACGAGGCTCAGTTGGTCGGAGATCTGCTCATCCTGTACCGGGAGGCTCGCGCGTACAGCGCAGCAGCGCGGTGCCTGGGGGAGGGTGGGCTCAGATGACCGGGCTGGGCGAGCCTGAGCCCCAAGCAGACATCCACTTGAAGCAGTTATTGACAAATGCAAGACCGGCGTCGGGTGTTTCGCTACTTCGGATGCGCGAACCCTGAGAATCGTCGCGTACAGATGGCGGTCTAAACGGCGATGGAACCGGCTGATGTCTGGTTCGGCAGTCGCGGATAGCGCCTGCGCGTCAGCTCAGCTATTGGAGATTCCTTCTGTATGTGTTTGGAACGGCTGCACTGAATGCACTTTACAAACTTGCCATACATGTCATCGCCAAGCATTACATCGCCGCCACACCGTGGGCAGCCCTTGTGCAAAATCATATCGGTGGCCCCTTTTGGGTCGAGAGTAAGCGTCCATTGGAGAAATACATTCGCAGGCCCGTTACGTCTTCATTACGGGTCCGTTGCGCCGGTCTTGTTTGCTGTAGTCCCGGATTGCGCCGGGTGTGGACAGGAGTTCCGGCATGCCGTTACTTTCAACGTAGCAACGTTTTTAACCGGAACCGTGTGATGTGTTCTACGTAGCCTTTAGACGGGTTTTGTCGAAAAACCAGGAAGATTCAAACGATCAGATTGAATCGGCCTTTTCTAGTTGATGGCCAGGGGATGCCGACGTACGCTGCCGTGGCCGGATAGACAGGTCGCGTTTCCGGTTGCGCCAGAGAGCTGTGACCCGAACGCTAGGATCTAGAGTTATCGGAGTATCGATTTGACCGAAATGCCATTCACGTCCGACGCGATTGAGGTGGAGGATGCACTTCAGGCGATAGAGTTATATGCAGAGCGCGGCTGGACGGACGGGCTGCCGATAGTTCCGCCGACCGAGGGGCTGGTGACGCAGTTCGTTGAGGCATTGAACGTAACCCCGGACGCGGTCCTCGGCGTTGAGCCGACTAAAGGCGCCGTGATTACGGCCGAAAAGGCGGCTATTAATGCCGTCATGGCGGGGTGCAAGCCCGAGTACATGCCGGTCCTCGCCGCCGCCATCGATGCGATAACCGACCCGGAGTTCGGACTTCACGGCATTTCCGTCAGTACCATGGGATCGGCGGTTCTATTGATCGTGAATGGCCCTATTGCATCTGAACTGGGAATGAACTCCGGCGTTTCGGTCTTTGGCCCCGGTAACAGGGCCAACGCCTCGATAGGCCGTGCCGTTCGTCTCATAATCATTAATGTGCTTGGCACACGAGCGGGTGAGCTTGATAAAGCGACCATCGGTCACCCCGGCAAGTACGCGTGGTGCATTGCCGAGAACGAGGAACTTTCCCCGTGGGAGCCGGTGCATGTGACGCTGGGGCAATCGGCCGGTAACAGCGCTGTCACCGTAGTACCGGGACTCGGCCCGTTTCAGGTGGGACAACACCATGATGACAACCCGGAACGTATACTCGACGCGTTTATCGATGCGCTGTTCGCGATGGGTCCGCTCATGAAGGATGCGATTATCGTTTTGTGCCCGGAGCATCTTGAGCATTTCCGCGCAGCTGGCTGGGCGAAGTCGCAAGTAGGCCAGTATCTGCATGAGAACGCCAGCCGATCTGTTACGGATTGGGCGTTTGCGGGTAGACCCGTCGCTGGGGCTGACCTAGACGGTTCGGAACTCGTCAGCGCACTTGTGTGCCCGGAATCGCTGATCACCGTCGTTGCCGGCGGTGGGGGAGGCGCGTGGAGCCAGATTATCCCGACGTGGTCGCACGGCCGAGCGGCCAGGGTGGTGACAAAGCAGGTGTCGGCCTAAATCTACGAGACTGTTCTCAGTTTATGGAGGCGAAGATGGCAACTAACTCGAAATTGCGCGTGTTGGATCCCACGGGGCAGCCGACAATTGTGCAGCAGGGCATGGCCCAACGTCCGGACACGTTAGACGGCGCAATGGTTGGCTTGCTCGCCAACCATAAACTCAACTCGGAACCCTTACTTGAGGCGATCTACGACGTACTCTCGGAGCGCTTTGAACTTGGTGGCCGCGTCGCCGTCAACAAGGGTGACGCCAGCAGGCCGGCGGCTCCGGAAGTGCTGGATGGCATCGCCAAAGAAGTGGACGTAATAATCACCGCAAACGGGGACTGAGGAAGCTGCTCGTCGTGCAGTGTGCATGACTCAATCCAACTGGAGCAGCGTGGGATTCCGACCATTGCGATTTGTACGGAGCCGTTCGAGTCCGGCGCTCGCGCCATGGCCAAACTCGGTGGGATTCCGGACTATCCATTCGCTCTCATCCCGCACCCGATCGGGAGTCTCGACGAGGCCGGATTGCGGAGCAGGGCGGTTGAGGCGTTACCTCAAGTGATAGCGTCACTTCTCGCCAGAAGTTAATTCTGACCCTGGAACAGATCAATGTTGGAGGAATGCCCGCGCCATTGCGCGGGCGTTTCTAAGTTGGAGGATATTTTGGCAAGGTTGCCTGAACTCTCAAATCGCGACATCCTCTCACCGGAGGCACAGGCTTCGTTCGATGCGATCGCTGGCACGCGTGGAAGCGTGCGTGGGCCGTTCGCCATGCTTCTACACAGTCCAGAACTAGCCGAACGAGCTGCCCATCTCGGCGCGTACATTCGCTTCGGCTCTCAATTGCCGGACGCAGAGCGTGAACTGGCGATCATCACGACGGCTCGCAACTTCGATTGTGACTACGAGTGGGCAGCGCACGCACGTATCGCTAGTGATGTCGGCGTCTCGGAAGAAGCCATCGATATCGTGGCAAATGGGAAGCCTGTTTCAGGCCTATCTGACGATTACGCGATCATCGTGCAGTTCGCCCGGGAACTTCTTGGCCAGCACCGCGTATCGGATGACGTTTTCGCTGCCGTCAAGAAACGATTCGGCGAGAGCGGTGCGATCGAACTTACGGCGACCGTTGGCTACTACTCGATGATCGCATGTGTGCTTAACGCCACCGAGATAGAGTCACCGGAAGGATCGCCACAGTTGCCCTAGGCCGGGTCGTCGTCGTTGTCTGAGAAGCCGAATAACAGCGCCTGGACGCCCGTGGCGTAGATGTCGTCGCCGTCCAGTTTTAGAGTGATCTGGGGCAGGCCCTGGGTCGCATGCCCGGAGATTATGATCCCGTGGTGTGTGAGGTCGTAGGTGCTCAGATGCCAGCCGCAGGGCCCCATCACCTGGTGGTCAGGCTTGTAGGTGCCGCTCAACGGGAAACCCATGTGTGGACAGATGGTGTTGAAGGCCACGACATCGTTGTCCGGGCCGATACCCCCACCTGCCGGGGCACCTAGTTTGACCAGGTTGTTCAACGCGTTCGGGTGCTCGTATGGGTAATTGAAGGCGACCGGAACGCCGACTTCGAGATCGCTCAGAGAACCGATGCGTTGTCGATCGAAGTCCGCCGCTTGCGCGTAAAGGATCCGGCCAGGGATTACGCGTTCAAGCGCGACCAGGCTCACGGCGACGGCGCCCATGAAAAGGAACTGTCGCCTTGAGACGCAGGGTAAAAAGCCCTTTTTCTCTTCATCCTCTGATCCATCATCGGGCAGGGGAAAACCCTGTGCACGAGTGCCATCGGTCAATTGATCACCTCGTACGGCGGTAGTTCGGTAGGTACGTCGAACGGCGGATCGTCGCTGGCTAGGCTGCGCAGGAATGCTACGAGAGAGCCGATCTCATCCCCTGTGAGGTTGAGTGGTTGGAGCAGGTCGTCTTTATTTGGCGTATCGCCGCCACCGTCGTTGTAGAAACGGACAACATCATAGAGCGTCTCCATGACCCCGTTGTGCATGTAAGGTGCGGAGCGGCCAACCTCAAGGAGCGATGGGGTGCGGAAGCTACCGCGATCTGCTTCGTCGTGCGTAAGGGCGAGCCGTCCGGGGTCAGACCTGAGTTCGGCGAACTCGCCGACAGCGAACTGCTTGAAGAAGCGCCGGAACGTGATGTGGCGATCTGTGTTGGTGAATATGTTCGGGTTGGCGGGCACGCCTGTCACGTGGAGTCCGCCGTCGGCCAGCAGATCACCGCTGTGACATGAAGAGCATCCTGCTTTGCCGTCAAACAACTCCAGCCCGGCAGTTTCCTGCGCAGTAAGAGCGTCTCGATTGCCGGCCTTGAAATCGAGGTACGGGTTATCGCTCGATTCCAGCGTGGCAACGAAAACCGCAAGGGAGTTCAGCACGTTGCCGTAGTTCGCCTCGCCTCCGAAAAGCCGTTCAAACGACTCTGCGTACACCGGTACCTGGAGCATGCGCTCAACCAGCAACCGGCCGTCAAGGTTCATGAAGTGGGCTTCGGCTATGTGGTCTCGTACCACGGTCGCCATGTCTGAGCCGTCAAATCGTCCATCCCAGTCTAGGAGGGTCATGTGGCTGGCGTTTAGCAACGTGGGTGTGTTTCGGAAATACTCGACGCTCGTGTAACCGGTGGAGAGGGCCTGTCCATCTGTCCAGGCTTCGTCAGGAAGGTGGCAACTAGAGCATGAGGTGGCGTTGTTGCCGGAGAGTCGCTTGTCAAAGAAGAGGAGTCGGCCAAGATCGGCCTGTGTCTCGATCGACGCGACCGAAACCTGATCCTGGACAGAGGTCTGCTGGTCCAGTGCAGGCGCACTTGATCGTGATGCAAGCGCCACGGGCACTGATACCGCGGCGATGAGTATCACCGAGAGCAGAATAACGCCGAGCCGGCGAGGGGTCATTGCTGTCCCTTTCCCTCTGCTTAAGTCTTCTTAGATGGAGGACTATCGTCCCAGAAGTCTCGGGGCGTGACCGATGTGCAACACATCCTCTCGAGGCCCTGCCCAACTGATCCTAGTGCCTACTTGTTAGTGAATGTCATTACACAGACGTAAGAATACGAATGTTTCCGTCAAATTACCCATGGATACGGAGACACAGACAGTCCGACATACCTCGAATCGGTTCCCAGATTCTTCGCCATATTCCGTTTTGCCCGGCTCTCTGGCCAGATTAGCGAGAGGCTGGCGCCGTTTCCCCGGTGTTATGCATGTCATCGCCATCCGGCATATGTAGGGGCTTTGGCGGGCTTGCCAGCGCAAATCCGAGGACCGATGCGGTCAGTAAACCAAGGGTAATGATGAATGCCAGTTCGTATGTTCCCGTGGTGTCGAAAATAATACCGGCCATGACTGGTCCAATCAGAGTTGGGATGATCATGGAGGGACGTGTCAGCCCTATGATGGCGCCGAAATTTTTGAGGCCGTACATCTCGGTAATCGTGAGCGGGCCGAGCGCTCCGACGCCGCCCATGCCAAGACCAAATATGATCAGGCCAATCCACGTGGGCATGCCTCCGCCCGGGATAAGGATCACGGCCAGCCCCGCAACTTGGAGTGACACGACGATCACGTAAGACCACCGGGCCGTGATCCACTCGCTTACGGTACCAAACAGGATTTTTGATGTGACGGCGAAAAAGGCGAGGAGCATCAATCCTATTGCCGCCTGTGTGGCGCTGAACCCGACTTGCTCAAGGTGCGGGATAAATTGCGTCGCCACCGACGTGCGTGCGAACTGTTGGAGCGCCATCCCCACAGAAAGCAACCAGAACGCTCTTGTACGGATCGCCTGACTCGTGGTGAAGCCCTGTAATGCTGCACGCGCTGCCTTGCCGGCGTCGCCCTTCGGCGCCCAGCGTTTGGCGACCTCTTTTTCGACGTCTTCCGGTTTGTCCCGGATAACGAAAATGACCAGTATCAGGACGCCGATCAACAGGAATCCAGTGCTGGCAAACCCCCAACGCCAACCCCCGATCACGATCACAGCCGTGATGATTGGAACGGCGATCATCCCGCCGAAATTGTTCCCAGAAGAGATCAGTCCCATCATCCGGCCCCGTTTGGCGGCGAACCACAATCCGACAAGCCGACCGACCGGCAACATCGATGCCCCGGGCGTGGCTATGAAGATCAGCGCGCTGAAGACGTAGAACTGCCAAAGGTCGGTCATGACGGCGCGGAGAAAGAATCCGACAATCATCAAGATCAACGACACGATCATGATCGGTCGCGCACCGTGCTTGTCCATCAGACGGCCGGCGAACGGCGCCAGGATGCCCATGAAGGCGGACAGCGTCAACGAGATGTTGATCTGTGTTCGTGACCAGCCGAACTCGTCTTCGAGCGGGATGATGAACAAACCGAAGGCGAATTGACCGGCGCCGATGGTCGCTGCGAGGGTGAGAAAGACGGTTCCGGCGATCGGCCAGCCCCGATAAATCCCGGGGTGTCTTACGGGAGCCCTGCCGGAATCGGCTGAGCCAGGGTCCTCATTATTTGAGGTGGAATTGGAGATGCCTGGGGTCCTTGGTCGAGACTGTGCGAGGGAAAGTTGTAAACGTGAGACATAGCCGTCGTCGCCGAGGATTTTCGACCGATAGAAATCTTCTCACACCAATCCCCACAGAGCAGGTATCCGGTCTGAATATGAAACAGTCGAGAAGTACAGGGATCGATTCCCGACTCCGTTCAAAAGTCCCGAGAAAACTCTAAGCGAACGCCGGAGCGACTTTTTCGCAGAACAACTCCAAAGAGCGATTCAATTTGTCTTCGGGTAAACGCTCTCCTGCATTGAATTCCAGAACCATCCCGGACAGTTGCAGCGCATCCCCGATTTCTTTGATCTTGTCAACGACCACGTCTGGGGTTCCAACGATCGCCTTTTCGCTGGTATGAATGGCTTCCCAGTCGAGGTTTCCAAGTGAGTCAATCCGTTGTTCACGTTCGCCTATGTAGTTGGCACGGCCAGAAGCCACCATTCGTTGCAAAATCTCACTGGCTGAAGAGTAACGCCGACTGAAGCCTTCCATCGGTGCAGTCAGAGCGTCGTCCATGGTGTCTGAAACGTATATTGGAATACGTAGAGCGGCATCGCGAGGTTCGTTGAATCCGGCTTCAACCTTGGCCGCATCATATGATGCGAGTAGGTCTGAAAGCTCGTTTATGCCTAGTTGAAGCACCCCGCAAAAAATTGGCATCCCCAGAGTTCCGGCCATCTCGAAAGTCGCACTTGAGTTGACTGCCCACCGCATTTTCGGATACGGGATCGTCAACGGGCGCGGAACCATCGAAACGTCGTTGTATTCGTAGTAGTCGCCCTTGTAAGAGAACCGTTCCTGGGAGAGTGACAACTTCAAGATTTCTAGGCACTCAGAAAAACGAGGCTGACTTTCGGCGTAGTCCAAATTGAAGCCCTGATAATGGCTTACGCCTCCGCTGCGCCCAATCCCGAGCTCAAAACGCCCGTTAGAGAGGTGATCCATGTTGGAAACCTCTTCGGCAACATGGAGAGGATCATGACAGGGAACGACAATTACAGCTGAACCGATCTTAATACGTTCGGTTCGGGCGGCTATCGCCCCCGATACAACCATCGAAGCCGATCCGAATGATCGAGCTCCGTTGAAATGATGTTCGGATACCCACAGGTAGTCCATGCCGCCATCTTCACAAATTTGAACCTGTTTGAAGAATTCACGATATGCATCGTGGTGGTCTTCAGCCGTCACACCGCGTGTGTGCGACTCCATTGAATATCCGAAATCCACTTTGATTTCCTTGTTCCTAATTTGGGCCGGTGACTTTTGAAGCGATGCTAAATAGGGTGTTGACTAATGTCAATAGAATATAAGATTATTCATACCCTCCGACCGGGGATTTAGCTCCCGATAGATTCAACTGCATCTGGAAGAATATGTCACCGAGAACAGGCATAGGTTTAAACGGAATTGTGGATGCAGCCGCGTTTATCGCCGATCGGGATGGTCTGGATAACGTGACGCTCAAGGCCGTAGCAGCTGAATTGGGCATAAAGGCCCCATCGCTTTACAACTACTTCGACGGCGCTCACGGCTTGCAACGTGAACTGACTTTGCTGGGGTTAAAATTACTTGGAGATACGGTCTCCGAGGCCTGCATGGGATTGTCCGGCGATACCGCCGTGCGAACGACCGCTTACGCCATCCGTCGTTTTGCCGCTAGGCGACCGGGAATTTACCTGGCGGCCCATCACTCCGGTGCGCAGGATGATAGTGATCTCATCGAGGCCGGGGATCGTGTCGTGTCCATCTTCACAGCGGTGCTACGTGGTTATGGCTTCGATGGCGATGAGGCGATACACGCCATGCGGGTAATGCGTAACGCAATTCACGGTTTCGTCCTGATCGAGGCGGTGCACTATTTCCGGTACTCCGCCGGCGTGGACACGAGCTTTGAACGTCTGATAGACGTGCTGATCCTCGGCCTGAACTCGTGGCCGGAGAAAGCGACTGGTTGAGGGCCGTAAGTACCGGGGAGGTCTAGGCCGGGTGTGGTTCGGCGGTTCGAGTATGGATTACGCTCGGTCTCCACTGTCCTGTTTTGCGGACGCGGGGGACTCGTCCTCTTCGTACTTTAGCCACTCCAATTCGGCTGCAGGTCCGGTCAACCAGCGTCTGAGCATAGTTGAACGCCCGGGTGGGGGATCCACTCCCAAGCCCTGGGTTACCCGATTGGAGAAGTTGTACTGGCAGGTGATTAGTACGACCGAGATGATCTGCTCATCGCTTAATCCAATCGTTCGGAGTTTCTCCATGTCTGCCTGCACCACGTCTTCCGGGTGCCGGGTGAGTTTCACGGCGTAGGCACACATCGCGATCGTGATCTCATCCAAGCCGGATGTCCGATAGTCTTGTATGACGCCGCTTGCAAGCTCGGAGTCGTGGGAGTGCTGACGGAGGAACCCTCCGTGGCCGAGAGTTCAGTAACGGCAGCGATTGGAGACGGAGACGGATGTCGCGATCGCCTCCTCCTGGACCCGGGTCAATGCTGAGCTGCCGAAGGAGATCGCCATAGTCATCTCGTACACGGCGTCCATCGCACCCGGCAGAAGTGAGAGCGGCTTAACCATGTCCGTGTAGTGATCGTCTACCGATTTCTGTCGGATCCAGGCCAAAGTGATACTCCGATACTGTCTTATGGGCGTGTGGGCGTATGGATTAACGAACGGGGTGACCGCGCCGGTGTCAGGGTAATCCAGACTTGTCGCAATGTGACGAGTTATGGCAAATCGGCACTACTGGTTAAGTAGGTCAACCGAATCTGGTAATCGCTAGCTTGTGTACGCCACAGCAGCGTCTGTAAACCCGCTCACTCTGGCGGGCAAGACACTCGGGAACACTTCGACCCGTATCGGCCTGTCGTAGATCACCTCGAAAAGGAAAACGCCGATAAAGTTTCATTCGTCATTGATCGCCACGACTTTTACATTTGATGTTCACGAACCTGTGCGGATGTGATGGGCGACGCGTACACTCCCGTGACCATATGACCTGAATTTACCGGAATCTAACTTTTACCAACGATATGTCACTGTGCACGGTCCCGATTCCGGTGTAAAAAGAACCAGCAGTTTCTTAGAAATTTCATAGGAGTGATCAGTGGCAACTCGTGGCACATCGAACTTCGGCCTCGTCGGCACCGACTGGCAGCAACGCATCAACTGGGACCGACTTAGGACCTACAGGCTGAACAGGGCACGGGCCGAGATGGAAAAGGCAGGTCTCGGCTCGATGCTTGTCATGTACGACGAGAACAATCGTTACATCACCAGCACGATCACACCCGGATGGTGTCGCCTGAAGCCCGGACTTCGATACGCACTACTGTGCAGGGGGGGCGAACCTGTCCTGTTTGAACAGGGCGATATCGGCATGCAGATCAATCGCCACTGCCCGTGGCTGCCCAAGGAAAATGTCCGTCACGCCTACTCCTGGATAAAGGGCGCTGTTGGCCCCGCGGCCGATCAGCAGGTCACGAAGTTCACCAATGCAATTAGGGAAGAGATGGAACGCCACGGCGTTCAGAACGATCCGCTCGGCGTCGACATGATCGACCTGAACATGATCAATTCCTTTAACGCCGCCGGCATCGACTGGAAAGACGGAATGACCCCGATGGTTGCTGCACGCGCCATCAAGAACGAAGACGAGCTCGAGGCGATGCGGATCGTCGCCGCAATATGTGACGGCTGCCACACGGCGATCGCTCACTACATGCGTGCGGGAATGCAGGAGCATGAGATCACGGCGTTCGCTATGGACTACCTGTACAGCATCCCCGGCATCGAGGATGTTGAGGACATCATTGTTTCATCCGGTCCCAACAGCTGGCCGAACTGGCGTAACTTCTCGGACCGAATCATCCAGCCTGGTGACCTCGTGATCATCGACATGGCCGCCGTGACCTGGAATGGCTACAAGAGCTGTCAGTACCGCACCTACTGCGTCGGCAAACAGCCGACCCAGGAGCAGAAGGACTACTACAAGATCGCTTACGAGTGGCTGTACGATGCCATCGAGATGGTGAAGCCAGGTGCGACGACTGCCGATGTGGCTGGTGTATGGCCATCGGCTCAGGAAGCGTGGGGTTACGCAGAAGAGGACCAGGCCGCGGCTAACCTGTGGGGCCACGGACTGGGATTGGCGCAGTACGACTCGCCGGTCATCTCCCGGATCTACTCGCTGGATCACCCGGTTGAGATAGAGCCGGGGATGAGCTTCGCCCTCGAGACCCAGCACGGCAAGCCTCTTGAGTGGGGCGTACGTGTTGAGGAGATGATGGTTATCAACGAGGACGGACCGGAAATCACGACGCAGTTCCCGATAGAAGAGATAACCGTAGTCGGCACGATCTAGGGGTTCGGATACGGGACGTCCCCCAATGGAGTCCCGTACTCGTCATTCCCAGGAAGGTAGGAATCCAGATGACCTACGGAATGGCGGAACCATCGGGAATCGAGAGCGCAGGAATCACGACGCTCTCGATTCCCATACGGGTGCATCTGGATTCCCGACAACTCCGCAGTGGCTGGTAATTAGCGAACCTCCTCAGAAGAAATGAGGCCCAGTTGAACGACAACAACACGAAAGAAATCGGACTCGCCATCATCGGCAGCGGGACGATCGGACGCATCAGGGCGATGATCGCGAAGGACCACCCTGGCGTCGGCTGGATCGGCCTTTGTGACATTAACGAGGAGGTCGGCCAGAAACTCACGGAAGACTCCGGGGCCGACTACTTTACCGGGTCTTACGAAGAACTCCTCAGGCGACCTGAAGTGAATGCAGCGATCATCGCGACCGACGAGAACTTCCACGTCGGTCCGACCCTCACCGCCATAGAACAGGGCCACGACCTGTTCATCGAGAAACCTTTGGCGACCGACGCCGAAGAGTCGTTGACCGTGTTGAAAGCGATCGAGGCGAGCGGCGTTGACGCTGTTGTTGGCTACACGCAACGCTTCCGGCGGCGCTTCCTGGCGACCAAACAGAAGCTGGTGTCGGGCCAGATCGGCGACGTCACTGCGGTGGTGACACGGGCCTTTATGAACCGGATGGTGCCGATCGCCACGACGCGCCGCACTGATATCCGCGAAAACCTGACGCCGATGGTGGTGTCCGGGACGCACGCCGTAGACATGTGCATGTGGCTAATGGAGGGCAAGAGTCCCGTCTCGGTGTACGCGCAGTCGTCGGACAAGGCACTCGGCGATATCGGCACAAAAGATGCCACGTTTGGCGTGTTTACAATGGACGACGGCACGATATGGTCGATGAACATCAGTTGGGCACTGCCGATCGTGTGGCCGGGCGCTGTGTACGGCCTAGAGATCGGGATCGTCGGGACGACCGGCGTGATCGATATCGAGGACACGCATCGTGACACCGTGGTGGCGTCCGAGACGCCGCAGGGCGCAGGGTACAGCCCGGACGGCTTCAAGCCGGAGGTTCTGCGACACGTCGATTTCATGACCAGCTATCCGCCGGGCGACATGTACGACGGCCAGCTTTGGGGGCCGATGCGCGAGGAAACGAATTCCTGGTACGCGCGGGTCGGTTCAGGCATGAAGACGCACCACGCGACCGCGGCGGACGGACATCGGAATCTGATGTTAACGATGGCGATGGACCTGTCAGCGGAACGGGGTGAGCCGGTGTCACTGCCGATAGACCCGGGGGAGTTCAGGAGGTAGGGCGCGGATTGGGGACACGGTTTTGTGGGTGGCCACTGCCCGCTCATGCACGTTGCTGTGGCGGGCCATAAGCTAACTTTATCTACCTCCCGATTGCGGATGATGTTTTTTAAGGTTCTTACCCCGTATACAATCCCCGGGTTATGAGAATTGATGTACATGCACACTTCCTTCCCGAGAGTTGTTCCGAGCTCATGCCGTCGGGATCAGGCCGCAATCCCTTTGGACCGGCCGCGAATCTGAAGGACGATCCGTCGGATCTCGAATTCCGGATGCGTAAGATGGACGAGCGTGGAGTGGACATCCAGCTCGTGTCAGGGCCTAACTGGCTTCAAAACGCTGACCCCGCTCAGTGCGCCAGGCTCAACGACGCCGTCGCCGAGGCGATCGACGGGAACGACCGTTTCATCGGCCTCGCAAGCGTGCCGATGCAGGAACCTGAGACGGCTGCGGCCGAGCTTGAGCGCTGCGTGAAAGAACTTGGCATGCGTGGGCTCGAAATGCTCACCCACGTGAACGGCGAGAATCTGGATGGACCACGATTTGCTCCCCTTTATCGGAAAATGGAGGAGCTTGACGTCCCAGCTTTTATGCACCCGAACAATGTCCTCGGCGCTGATCGTCTCGGCTCGTACTTTCTCAACAACCTGATCGGCAACCCGACGGACACCTCTGTGGCGGTCGCGAGTCTGATTTTCGGCGGCATCCTCGCCGAGATGCCGACCCTGAAGTTCGTGTTGTCACACGGCGGAGGTACGAGCCCACATCTGCGCGGACGCTGGGAGCATGGCTGGAGGCAAGGACTGGTCGAGACGCCAATTACACGACCGCCCTCGGAGTATTTTCGGCTGCTCTACTTCGACACGATCACGCACAGCGTCCCGCTCCTGAACTATCTTGTGGAGACGGTGGGCACAGATCGCGTGATGCTCGGAAGCGACTATCCGTTTGGGATGGGCGACTACGCTCCGGAAGAACAGGTCGCGGCGCTTCCGCACTTGACGGACGATCAGAGAGCGGCGATCAACAGTGAGAATGCCATACGCGTGTTTGGCCTGGATCTCTAAACCTGTAATCGACTGGGAGGCCTGATATGGCGACCACAACTGGTATCGACAGCAGGGAAGAACTACGCCGAGCTGCTGTGAAGCACCTCTGGATGCACAACCGGGGTTGGTCTGAGATGGCTGAGCGCGGCGAGCCGGTCGTGATGACCGGGGGTGAGGGCGTCCACGTCACGGACAATACAGGCAAACGCTGGCTGGACGTGAACGGCGGCTATATGTCGGTGAACATCGGCTACGGCCGTACCGAGGTCGCAGACGCTGCTTACGAGCAGATGAAGTCGTTGGCCTACTTCCCGCAGGCGACAACCACCGAGCCTGTGGCGCGGCTGGCTCAAAAACTCGCCGAGATCACACCGGGCGACCTGTCACGCACTTTCTTTGTCAGCGGCGGTTCCGAGGCCAACGAGACGTCGATCAAAATCGCCCGGGCCTACCAGCAGCGCGTGGGCGAACCCGGTCGCTACAAGATCATCAGCCGAAAGGCGTCGTATCACGGCGCGCTTGGCCTCACGACATGGCTCGGCGGGCCGCCGTCGGGAAGTACACGGTCCGATTACGGACCTGAATTCCCGGGGATGATATATGTGCCGCAGCCCAACCCGTACCGCTGCGAATATGGCGGACAGACGCCGTCTGAGTGCGCCGAGCTATGTGCCAAGGCTGTCGAGGACGCCATCCTGTTCCACGGCCCCCAGACAGTTGCTGCGATGATCGCAGAACCGGTCAGCGTTCCGGCATCCGTGGCGGTTCCGGGTGACGAGTACTGGCCGATGCTCCGAGAGATATGCGACCGATACGGTGTGATGTTGATAGCCGACGAAGTGATCACCGGATTCGGCCGCACCGGAAAGATGTTTGCGGTGGAGCACTGGGGGGTAGTTCCGGACCTTATGTCGGTCGCCAAGGGAATCGTATCAAGCTACATGCCGTTGGGCGGAAGCATCGCCCGAGAGTCGATCGCCGACGCATTCGCGGGCGGTGACGAAAGTCGATTCCTCCAGCACGTCCTTACATTTGCCGGACACCCGGTGCCGGCGGCGGCGTCGCTCAAGAACCTTGACATTCTTGAGTCGGAACGCATGGTTGAGAACTCTGCGGAGATGGGAGCGTACTTCCTGGAGGGCCTCCATGACCTTCGGGAGAAACACCCAATGATTGGGAACGTCAGCGGACTCGGCCTGCTGGTGGGTATTGACCTCGTGAAGGATCGGCACACGAAAGAAGCGTTCCCGAAATCCGCGAAGGTCGCCGAGCGCCTCATCGGGGAGTTCGAGAAGCGTTCACTGATCCTTCGTCCTTCCGACACGTCAATAACTATGGGCCCGCCACTGTGTATCACACGCGGTGAAGTGGGCGAGATCGTCACCGGGGTCGATGAGGCTCTTGGTGAAGTGGAACGACAACTGGCGGTCCGCGCTGACTAGAGAGTTTCGACCGGACTTGTTATGGCGATAACGTCGGGAGGTGCTGGCGAAACAGCGCCGGTAAATCGTCGAGGCCTGTACAACGGCTGGTATATCGCGCTATTCGCGTCGCTTGCCAGTGGACTCACGATCGGCACGTCTAACTATGCCTTCGGCGTATTCATTGAGCCACTTGAAAATGAGTTCGGTTGGTCTCGTACGCAGATCAACACTGCTCTGACGTTTGGCGTGGCGTCTGCGTTGATATCGCCGCTAATTGGTCGGTGGCTGGACAGATTTGGCTCCCGACCGGTAATGGTCGGATCTCTGGCGTTGGTGGCCGCCGGGTTCTTCATATATGCCGGGATGACGACGTTGTGGCAGTTCTACGCCGCCAGTTTTCTCCTGTACCTGGGATTGCCCGGAGCCACGATGATTCCGAGTGGTCGGCTAATATCGATTTGGTTTGCCAGTACACGCGGCCGAATGATGGGGTTCGTAACGGCCGGGAATAACCTTGGCGGATTGACGATGGTGCCGCTTGCTGCGCTTGTCGTCGGAATGTCTGGGTGGCGCGGGGGCTACGTCACGTTTGGCGTAGTGGTACTTGTGATAGCGGTGCTGGTTCTCTTATTCGTGCGAGATAGCCAGAGTGACGTGACCGCAGCCCGGGCCAAGCGGTGGGCGCCGGCCGTTAGTGACGACGATGGACCCGGGGCCGCTGTTGGCTACTCGCTGGGCGATGTGCTGCGCATGAAGTCGTTCTATTTCCTGACGGTGGGTCATGCCATCCCTTCGTTCTCATACGCCGTAGTGCTCACGCAGTTGATCCCACACCTTGAATCACAGGGCATTTCGAGCGGGGCTGCGTATAAGGGCGTGATGCTGCTGGCCATATTCGGCATAGCGAGCAAGATCATATTTGGACGGCTCTCGGAGACGATTACCGCCCGGTGGGCTATGGCGATCAGTCTGGCTATCCAGTCGGTCGGGCTGGTGCTGTTGATAGTCGTCGGCGGATCGAATGCCGTGTGGGTCGTGATTGCGTTCTACGGAATGGGCTTTGGAGCTATGGGGGCGTTGATACCTCTCACCGTTACCGAGGCGTACGGCATGCGTCACTTCGGGAGCATCCTGGGGGTGACCAGCATGGCCGGCGTGATACCGATGGTCGTCGGACCGCCGATGTCAGGAATTGTGTTCGACACCTACGGGAACTACGACGTGATGTTCGCCATCATGGCCGTGATGTTCGCGATTGGTACGCTGGCGATGGTGTTGGCGCGACGCCCTGCACCACCAGGAACGACGATTGCCAAGGCTTAGCTAGACCGGTCTTGACGTGATATCGCTGGAAATCGCCCGCTTCAGGAACTGGCCGTCTCCGGGTGAGCCGAGTAGCTGCCCTTTATCCACAACAACCTTGCCCCGCAAGATAGTCGTGATCGGCCAGCCGGCGATGTCGAAGCCCTCCCAGATGCTGTAATCGTTCATGTGGAGGTCGTCCGCTGTCAGCTTTCGCTTGATTGACGGATCGATGATGGCGATATCTGCGTCGCTGCCCGGCGCAATCGCACCCTTTTGGGGATACATGCCAAAAATCCGGGCTGGGTTGGCGGACGTGATGTTCACAAACTGTTCAAGCGACATGCCACGGTTTTCAACGCCCTCGGTGTAGGCGATGCCGACCCGCGTCTCTATGCCGTTGTGGCCGCCGGTAACGTCGGCCACCGTCTTGAACCGTATCTTCTCCTCCCAGGTCGTCGCAACGAGGTCTGTGGCGACCGTAGACAGCGTCCCGTCCACGAGCGCCTGCCAGAGCGCCTGACCGTCCGCCTCGTCCTTCAACGACGGGTAGGTGTGGTACTTCATGCCGTTCTCTTCACGGTAGTTGGCGGCGCTGAAGGAGGCGTAGTTGTGGAGCGTCTCGCCGTAGACGGGCATTCCGGATTTCCTGGCCCGGGCGACTTCTTGAATACCCTCGATTGCGCTCACATGGACGAAATAGATCGGGCAGGACTTGAGCTCAGCCAGGCGAGTCACTCGTCGGAACGACACATCCTCGGATTCACGCGAGTGAACCTCGTTCATGTGCCACCACTCGTAGTTACCCTCGGCCTCGGCGCGCTCGTAGTTGTAGTGCACCATTTCGTCGTCTTCCGAGTGCACCAGCAAGATGCCGCCATTGGAAGCCACCTGCTCCATGATTGAACCAAGCCGCCCGAAATCGGTCTGCCGGTCCTCCATCTGCGGGCTTGGAGGTCTGATGCTGGTCGTAAAAATCTTGAAGCTAGGTATGCCTGACTGCACCAGTTCCGGGATCTGGCCAATGTCCGTTTCACTTGCCCGGTGTCCGAAGATCGGGTGGTACGCGTAGTCGGTGTAACCCTGACCCTTCCAGCGTTCCGCCGCCTCGTCCACGGCGTGAAGAAGATCATGCCCGGGGACCTGTGTCGCAAAGTCCAGCACAGTAGTGGTGCCGCCGAAAATAGCTGCCTTGGACACCGGTTCGGCGCCGGACCGCTCAGGTTGGCGTGGCCCGCCGATATGGGCGTG
>Ga0310125_10000454_pt1 | contig 19232 bp, 12 predicted proteins | sample CB11b_Tmax_Bot8__FD_203508 | JGI IMG/M metagenome (GOLD analysis project Ga0310125, IMG submission 203508) | Marine microbial communities from Western Arctic Ocean, Canada - CB11b_Tmax_Bot8 | ecosystem: Environmental > Aquatic > Marine > Oceanic | place: Canada: Western Arctic Ocean | collected... | reverse complement strand
GTGTAATCAGTACACCTTATATCGACACCTCAGTGGTTTGCCTGGCCGTACCACAGTCGATACGGTGATACCAGGAGTATACGACCATGACCGACACGCACGATGGAAGCAACCAGATGTACCCCGACAACACGCAAAAACCACAGAATTTGGGCGACGAATCCGCCCAGGGTGCCGGCGTGTTTGGCCAGCAGATTCACCACCGCCAACTAAGCGCCCGCGTGCCTGATGCCGTCGGGCGTGGCACGTTCAGCACCGGCGCCATCGTGCTTACCGGCGCCAGTGAATTTGTCGTCGATTTTCTCGTTCGCATGGCCCGCCCATACCAGGTGGCCGCCCGCGTCGTCCTGCCGCACGCTTCCATGACCCAACTTGTCCGGGCACTACAGGACAACCTGAGCAAATACGAAAACCGGTTCGGACCCATTGCCCCCATGCCTCCGACCGACCCCAATGCAAAGCGTCCCTCCATCCAGGAAATTTACGACGATTTGAAACTTCCCGATGAATCGCTCAGCGGAGTCTACGCCAACGCCTGCATCATCGGCCATTCACCCGCCGAATTTGTGCTTGACTTCATCACCAATTTCTTCCCGCGATCGGCTGTTTCATCACGTATCTACCTGTCCTCACGCCAGGCTCCACAATTACTGAAAAGCCTTCAGCACGCTGCCCAACAACTCGATCAACGCCTCCGCAAAGCACAGATGAAAAATCAGGATGACACAAACACGATACAGAACCCCGATCTGCCTGCCGGCACGTCCGACCACTCCGCTGATACCTATCCCCGGAAGGACGACGCCGACCGGGGCAAACTAGAGGGCTAGCCCCGTCGATGACCAGACATGGGCGGAGACAGGCCATATCCCTATCGGGGCTATCTGATGACTTGGAATATTTATCTTGCCGGCGAGATTCACAGTGATTGGCGCGACAAGATCATCGATGGCTCGGCAAAAGAAAACCTGCCGGTCGTTTTTTCATCACCCGTTACAGACCACGCAGCCAGTGACAACTGCGGACCAGCCTTCCTTGGATCGGAGTCCGACGGGTTCTGGAAGGATCACAAATCCGCAAAAATCAATGCGATCCGCACCCGCACGTCGATAGGTCAGGCTGATGTCGTCGTGGTGCGCTTCGGGGAGCATTACCGCCAATGGAACGCCGCTTTCGATGCCGGTTACGCCGTGGCGATGGGTAAACCACTGGTCACTTTGCACGACGCGGATTTGCAGCATGCCTTAAAGGAAGTGGATGCAACTGCGCTTGCCGTGGCCAGCACTGCCCAACAGGTAGTTGATATTCTTAATTACGTCATCAATCAGAAATGACCACAAAGCATGAGCCAGCAACTGCGTCTAGGAATACTTGGCACAGGAAACATTGCAAGACAATTTATCCAGGACCTGCGCAAGGCTGAACATTGCACGGTCACCGCCATTGGTTCGCGCTATGGGGACTCTGCCAGATCGTTTGCCGAGACTTACGGCATCGACCGCCATTACGGCAGCTACGATCAGTTGATCAGCGACGACCAAATTGACGGTATCTACGTTTCACTGCCCAATTCTCTGCATCACGAATGGACGGTTAAGGCCCTACAGGCCCGCAAACACGTGCTTTGCGAAAAGCCGCTGGGCCGTAACGTGGCCGAAAGCGAGCAAATGTTCGACACGGCCGACTCTGCCGGACTCGTTTTAACCGAGGCATTCGTCTATCGCAGCCATCCCATGACGCACGCGGTGATGCAGCAATTAAAAAACGGCGCAATCGGCCAACTTCGCGCTATCCGCACAAACTTCTGCTTTGCCACCACCACCATTACGGGCAATATCCGCTTCAACAGCGACCTTGCAGGCGGTTCTTTGATGGACGTGGGCTGCTACTGCATCAACTTCTCTCGCCACTTCGCCGGCAGCGAACCGGTTGATGTCCATGCCGTCGCACACCTGCATGAATCAGGAATTGATGATTTTGCTGCTGCCGTGATGCAATTCGGCAACGGCGTCGTGGCCAGTTTCAACTGCGGCATGACAGTTCAGGCCGACAACACCGCCTATCTTTGTGGCGACCAAGCCTATATCGAAGTGCCCGTGCCGTGGAAACCGCCGGACAAGACAACGTTCTGTGTCAAGCACTCCAGTCCACCGCGCCAGGACAGACCCAAAGATCTTGATGTTCCACCTGTCGAAACTTTCAAAATCGAATCGACCAAGCCGATCTTCGCACATGAGGCAGACGATTTTGCCGCTACTGTCCTGTACGGCGCCCCGCCGCGCATCACCCGCAGCGACAGTATTGCCAACATGCGTGTCCTCGATGAAATGCGCCGTCAGGCTGGAATCCCATTTTGACGGTATACGGTCGTTAACCCGTCGCCACGCGCTCGTGACGCAGTTGGCCACAAGCAGCGGCGATGTCCTGGCCGCGACTGGCACGGATATGGGTATTTATCCCAGCATCCTTCAGGATTGACTGAAATCGATGCGTGTCATGGCTCGATGGACGTGAGTACGGTATGCCCTCGACCTCGTTATAGCGGATCAGGTTCACGTTGCTGCGCAATTGTTTGGCTACTTTCGCCAATTGCTGCGCATGAACCGGCTGGTCATTGACCAGCCGTAACAGAACATATTCCAGCGTTACTTCACGACCCGTACACTTAAAATAGTACCGTCCCGCATCAATCAATTCGTCTATGCTGACATTTTGTGCCCAGGGGATCAGTTCACGGCGCAACTTGTCGTCGGGCGCATGCATGCTCAACGCCAGTGTGACCGGCAGTTGCAAATCTGCCAGTCGGCGCATCTGGGACGGCAGACCAACGGTGCTGATCGTGATCCGCCTACCTGAAATGCCAAAACCCCAATCGGCCGACAGGACTCGCACCGCTCGCACCACCGCATCGAAATTGGCAAGCGGCTCACCCATTCCCATAAACACCACATGCGATATCCGCTCCACACCCTGCAGCACGGTCAAATGCCTGACCTGTTCGACCATCTGCCCGCCGGTCAGGTTTCCATCCAGCCCGCCCAGGCCGGATGCACAAAACTTGCAGCCGACGGGACAACCGATCTGACTCGAAATACATGCCGTGTACCGCGAATCAGACCATTGCAATAGCAACTTCTGTACGCCATCACTAGCCACCTCGTGTCGCACTATGTGGCCTGACGAAAACCCCAGGCGCTGCTGCAACACCAGCCGATCCTTCGCTGGCAGGTTCATCATCTGTGCCGGTTCAAAAGTGTGCTTGCGATAGATCCAGTCGAGAATCTGATCGGCCCGGTAGCTGGCCATACCCCACTGATCAACCAGGGCCCGCAGTTCGTCGGCGTCAAGATCAAATATGTGGGGTCGGCTATCCAACATGCTCCACATATCATAAACGAACTGCCGATAGCCACCTTCTCACGTTGCTACAATAGCTGACATGAGTGACACGTCGCCCAGCCTAGCCGTCAACCTCGCCGGCCTGGAATTGGCCAACCCCATGATGACCTGCTCGGGCACCTGCGGGTACGCATACGAATATGAAGACTTCGTTGATCTGACCAGGCTGGGCGCATTCGTCACCAAGAGCATCACCGCCAAGCCGCGCAAGGGCAACGAGGCCACACGAATCGTCGAAACCCGCGGCGGCATGCTCAACGCCATCGGATTGGCCAACGTCGGCCTCGAGGTTTTTCTCAAAGAAAAACTACCGCAACTGCGACGGCTGCGCCAATCCGGACCTCGCATTATCGTCAACGTGGCCGGCCACAACGCAGACGACTTTGCCTCGACGGCGACGCGTATCGCCGGCCAGGACGGCGTCGACGCCATCGAACTTAATGTCTCCTGTCCCAATGTGGCTGGGGGGCTGGATTACGGCACGGACCCGGCCATGCTCGAGCCACTGGTCACCCGCGTCCGCGCCGCCTTGCCCGACCCCGTCAAGCTGATCGTCAAGCTGTCACCCAACGTCGGCGATATCACCGCCACTGCCCGCGCTGCCATTAATGGCGGCACGGATATCCTCAGCATGGTCAACACCTTCTCGGGGATGGCCATCGACATCCACACCCGTAGGCCACGGCTCAGCCGCGGCAGCGGAGGGTTGTCGGGGCCGGCGATCCGGCCCCTAGCGGTCAACATGGTCAATCGTGTCTATCTCCATGTTGCCAAAGATGCTTCCGTGCCCATTATCGCCATGGGTGGCATCCAATATTGGCAGGACGCCGTCGAGTTCCTAATCGCCGGCGGTACCGCCCTAGCTGTCGGCACTGCTTTGTTCGTCGACCCGGCCACACCGGTGACAATTATGCAGGGTCTAGCCAAATACCTCTCACAGCAGGGCGGGCAATCCATAAACGACATTATCGGTACACTCGATGTGCCATAACCCTGTCACCGGCCCGTTCGTCCTTAATCTACCCTGCCAATAAGTCGATTCCATATACGCCGGTGTTGTGCGTACGTGGAAATATGAACACCCGTAAAACCATCATCCTGAGTTTGACCGCCTTTGCCTGCTTGATCGCAGGCATCGCCTTGCTACGCGCCAGTGAAAACGGCAAAGCCAAACCGGTTGCTGCAAGCAAGCCGGCCGTCGTCCGCTGCATCAAACTGGCCTCACTATCCTATCCGGTCATTGAGTCATTCTACGGTATGCTCGAACCGAACATCCGCGTTGACATGGCCTTCCAGGTGGCCGGACGAATCGCCACATTGGGGACCCAGCCGCTGCAACCTGGTGACATAATCCGTACCGGACAGGTGCTGGCCACTGTCGAATCACAACGCTACGAGGCGGCCGTGGCTCAGGCTAATGCCATGACCCAGCAGGCCAAGGCGACCATGGTCGAGGCCAGAGCCAACATCGCCGAGGCCAGAGCCAAGTTCGAAGACGCCGAGCAGAACCTTGAACGCATTCATCTGCTGATGCGCAGTGGTGCGGCCAACAAACGTGACGTCGAGCGAACTGAAATAGAACACCAGCAGGCCTCAGCCACGCTTCAGGCGGTCACCGCCCGGTACGATGCAACCGAAGCGGCCTACAATGCCGCCCTGCCCAATGAGACCCTGGCGCAGGTTGATCTGGACGGCGCCACACTACGCGCCCCCATGGACGGACTCGTCGCCTCGGTGACCGCGGAAGTCGGCCAAATTGTCAAAGCCGGCCAACCAGTCGTCAGCCTCGTGGACCTTAGCAAGATCAAGTTGGTCATCGGCGTGGTCGAGCGCAAGCTTCCGCTTCTAAAAGTGGGCCAGAAAGCATCCGTCGATGTGCTGGCACTTAAAGTACAAGCCGACCTGTTACAGGATTCACAGGTACTGGCTGGCCCCCGCCATGGAAAAATCAGCGTCATTCCACCCGCGGCCGACCCCAAGGACAACCTCTTCAAGGTTCAGCTCATCTTCGACAACGTAGATGGCTTGCTTCGTCCGGGCATGATCGCACGGGCAGATGTGACCATCCTTGAGCGCCAGGTCGTGGCCATTCCCGCCGACGCCGCTGTGCGATCGGGTGACACGGTCGCGGCATTCTTCATTGACCGGCAACTCCCGATCGGTTTGAACTTCGAACCACTGGCTAGCGGACGCATCGATGTGCCGGCCAACGTAGCTCGACGCGTCGAGTTCAAATCTGTGATTTTCGACAAGGATCACTACCTGCTTCTGGACATGCCTAACGATTATGACCGGCTGATCGTCGAGGGCTTCACCCGACTGACGGACGGCCAACGGGTTCGTGTGCTGGACGACTCGATTGTCGCTCACACCGCCAACGCGGCCGAGCCTGCCCCCTGACTCTTGCGGCCGAACATGAATCGTCAAACTTTTTGATGTAGGCCCCACCATGCACATAAGTGAACGTGCCATCGAGCTGCCGCGACTGGTCCTGGTGGGCGCGGTGCTGATCTGCGCTGTGGGCTTTGCGGCCCTGTTTGCCCTTCCCAAGGAGCGCACACCGCGGGTCAAACTGCCCGTGATTGTCATTACCGTACCCAATCCCGGCGCCACGCCCGACGCCAATGAGCGTAACATCGTTCGTAAACTCGAGGAGGAACTGGCCACCTCGATCGATGGGCTGCGCCAGGATGGCGGCATTTTGTCGCAGTCAATCCACGGTGCAGCTGTGGTCCAGTTGGTCTTCGATCACAGTACCGACGTGAAAGACGCCCGGCAGCAGGTGCAGACCGTCGTCAACCGAGTGGAAAACCAGTTTCCACAGCAGGCGCAAACAGATCCGGGGCCCATCGTCAACGACATCGCTTTTGAAGACTGGCCGATCATCCAAGTTGTCGTGGCCGGAGGTGATGATGGAGCCAAGCGCAAAAACATTGCCAAGCGGCTAAAAGCAACCATTCAGAAAATCAACGGCGTCGCGGGTGTGGACCTGTTCGGCGGCATCGAACCGGAAATCGGCATCGAGATCAACCCGCATTTGATGGTCCACTACGGATTAACCTATGAACAGGTACACGATGCTGTAAAGCGATCCAATCGCGACGCGCCGACCGGCCAGATCGATACCCACGATGGGACTAGCCGACACGTCCGGTTACGGCCTAAACTGGCTGACCTCGAAGCCATCGAGCAGGTTCCCATCGGCGTGTTCAACGGTAAACCCGTCACTCTCAACAACATCGCCGACGTGGTCATGGGGCACAAAAAGCTGACCAGCATAGCCCGTTACGGCGGTGAGGATGCGGTGGTGCTGCTGGTTCGGGCACGCACGGACATCGACATCCTGGCCACCACCCAAGCCGTACAACAGTTCGTCGATCAATTTGAACCCGATGACCCAGCTATTTCATTGGGTACCGTCCGATCACAGGCCCGCGAAATTGGTTACATGATCGACCAACTGGGCACCAGCGCTATCTACGGAACGATCCTGGTGATCATTATTCTCTGGGTCTTTCTCGGTTGGCGCAACGCCGGGCTGATCAGCCTTTCCGTGCCTTTTGCCATACTGGGAACCTGTGGATTCATGTGGCTGGCCAAGTTGACGGTGATGCCCGATTTAGCGATCAACAATATGACGTTGTTTGCCCTCATCCTGATCGTGGGCATGGTCGTCGACGGCTGCATCATTGTCGGTGAAAATATTTATCGCCACCGCCAACTTGGCGCTACGCCGGTTGGTGCCGCTAAACAGGGTATCCGCCAGGTCGGCCCCTCACTGATCTGTGCCTACATGACCACCTTTGCCGCCTTTGTGCCAATGTTCGTCGTCGGCGGTGTCACCGGCGACTTTCTCAAGATATTGCCGGTCGTTGTGCTCTTTGCACTTTGCGCCGCCTTGCTCGTTGATCACTTTCTGCTGCCAGTGCTCAGCGTATATTTCATGAAGGTGCCCGCCAACAAAGCACAAGACACCCACCTCGAACCCGGGCCCAGCCAAACCACTGGCCTGAGTACACTCGAGATTCAAAATACACGGGATATACTAACCCGTAGCCGTGCCGTACAGGTTTACAGCCGCATGATCGGTTACGCCCTGCAATACCGTCTGCGCGTGCTGGGCCTCGCCTTCATCGTCACCCTCATGCCCATCGGCTTTTATGCCATGGGCGCTATCGGCGTCGAGTTCTTTCCCGACAGTGACTATGCTGCCATCGAGGTCTATTACGAGTTGCCGCTCGGTTCCTCGATGGAAAAAAAGACCTCGCAAGTCGGCCACGTCATCGAACAGGCCGTTCTACGCGCCGTGCGGCCACGGGAGTGGTATCAGCCCAGTCCTGACAGCGACCGACTCAAGCCCGTCACGACCATCGGCCAGGCAGGCGCTTTGAACATCCGCCTCGACGCTGAACACGGCGCCGGACCAGAATACGGCATGGTGTATGTCGAACTGGAATTGGCCGGTAAGCGCAAACGCACCCTCGAACAGATCCGCCGTGCCATCGCAGACGAAATCCCCGACATGCCTGACGTCATCGTGGACCTACGCACGCCCAAGGAAGGCCCGCCCGTTGTCGCACCCGTCATCATTCGCGTGCTTGGCAGGCAGAACGCCTCGCTGGCCGACCTGGCCCAGCATGCCGAACTGGTAGAACATCTGCTTGCGGACATCCCCGGCGCTTACGACGTTAAAAGCGACTTTCGCCTGCGACCCGAGTTCGTCGTCACACCCGACCGCATGCAGGCAGCCCTGTTCGATATCAACGCCGACCAGATTAGTTCGGCCATCAACTTCGCCCTCGAAGGTGTTCGCGCCGGCGTGGTGGACTTCGGTGGCGAGGAACAGATTCATTTGCGCATCCAAAATCAGCAGGCTGAACGTGATCAATTCAAGGACCTAGCCAATCTGCCGCTGCTTAGCAACACCGGCAAAAGGGTGATCCTCGAACAGGTCGCCGCCGTTGATCGCGCCCAAAACGCCAATGTCATCCGCCATCACGATCAACACCGAGTGGTCAACATCCGCTGCCAGGTCCAGGACGGCGTACTTGTCCAGAACGTTCTCGACCAGTTTCAGGACGCTTATGCCACCGCCGCAATCACCATGAGCGATAACGCACCCGACATTCGCATTGGCGGTGAGAATAACATGCGAAACGAGGCCATGTCCGACCTGATGATCGCCCTGATGATCGCCTTGGCCGTCATGCTGATCGTGCTCGTCCTCAAGTTCAATAGCTTCATTCAACCATTGATCGTGCTCTCCAGCGTGCCGCTGAGTCTCGTGGGAGTATTTTTAGGGCTGATGATCTTCGGGATGAATTTCTCGGTAGCCGCGATGATTGGGGTTGTGGCCTTGGCGGGCATCGTGGTCAATGATGCCATCGTCTTGGTTGACTTTATCAATCGCCTGCGCCAGTCCGGCTTGGCCCTCGACAAGGCCGTCGTGTATGCCGGACAAATGCGCCTGCGACCGATCTTTCTGACCACGGTCACCACCATCGGTGGCTTGCTCCCATTGGCACTGAATATCACCGGTGGCGGTGAGTTCTGGCAACCGCTGACCGTGACCATCATGTCCGGCTTGGCTTTCGCCACTCTGCTGCAACTGTTTATCATCCCCCTGGCCTGCTACAGCCTAGACCGCCGGCACCGCGCAAGCATCTTCGATCCCATGCACCACCCCGAGTTGGCCGGAGATACGTCGGATGAAATGATCGCCGCCTGACAGCGCTTGCTCATGTCCCCTCGCTGCGTTACAACCTGCCGATGCTCAAACTGGCCACCATTCTGGACAATCCGGGTGAACCGCTGGCTGACACCCAGTACCGTGACCCCAATGAACTCAAACGACTGGGCTATAACGGCATCGTTCTCTATGAAACTACCGGCCTATCCGGCATCGCCAATGCCAACGTCATTCAGGACGAGGAATTGCGACACTGGGTTGAACAGCAGTTCGACCGCGTAACCCAAACCCTGCAACGCGCCCGGGACAGCGGTCTTGATGTCCTGATCAGCTACGACGTCCTGTCCTTGGCACGCAATCTTGTCGAACAACAGTCCACAACGCTCTGCTGTAAAGGCGAACCCGGTACGCTATGCCCTGCCTCCGATATCGCGTTGAATGCCTGCCTCGACGCGCTGGGCGCACTGATGGATCGCTTCGGACAGATTGCCGGGATCGTCCTGCGCTTTGGTGACAATGCCGCCGAGCAACTGCCCTACTTGGTCGGTAACGACATCTACCAGCCACACTGCCCGCGTTGTAGCCAGCTTGATCCACTTGAGCGTATCACTCGCGTCATCAACGCCTTCTACCAACTCGTCGTAGTCGATCGATCCCTCACGCTGATCGCCCGCACATGGAATGCCCAGCCCAATGGCCTGCACGACAACCCTGATCTTTGTCACCGCGTCATCGAAAAATTACCCAACCACCCGCGATTGATACTCTCGTTCAAATTTACCGAAACCGATTTTTGGCGTCACCAGCGATGGAACCGCTCCAGCCTTGTGTGTGGTGATCGGCCGGTCATGTACGAACTGGAATGCCAACGCGAGTTTGAGGCCAAGGGCGCCATTCCCAACTGGCAGGTACCGCTGTGGCGAAACGGGCCGGACGAAATGCAAGACAATAAATCACCGACAGGCCTGGCGCAGGTGCATAGGCAGGTCAATCTTGCCGGCCTCTGGGCGTGGGTGCGCGGTGGCGGTTGGGGCGGACCGTTCGTGTCCAATGAGACATGGATCGATGCCAACGCCTTTGCCGTTCCCATACTCGCTGACCAGCCCGACGCTGATACCCAGTACCTGGCCCGTCAATGGATTACCAACCGGCTCAAAATCAAAAATAGCGAACTGGTAAGCAACATGCTCAGCGTCCTGGACCACTCACCGCAAACGGTGCTCGAAGGGTTCTACATCACTGCCCTCGCCCAAAACAGAGCTGACCCTTGGCGTCCCAATGGCGGATGGATTGCAGACGACCTTTTCGACGCCCATGCCGCTTGGCGCATCGTTCAACAGGTGCCGCAGGACCAACTCGATTCAATCGTCGAAGAAAAGCAACGCGCTGTCGAGCGCATCACTGGCGATCGCGTTGGCCTCTACAAGGCCCTCGGTGACGCCGACTTCACAACCATTGAACCACTGCTCAATACGCTCGAATACGGTGAAGCGTTGTTGCGCACCCTGTGCGAACTGCTGGCCGGCCTCGTCGAATACCGACGCTATGGCGATGATCCGACACCGACTGCCGCCCAGCACACCAAACGACACCTGCTCGGCGCCCAGGCCGCGTGGAACCATCACACCCAGCGCACCGCTTCACTGCATGGTGCTGCCACTGCTTTTCGTGAAACCGGTTTCTGGGAGTTGACCCAACAGATTCTGGACAAATTGGCCTAATCTACTTTGCGCCAAGCCAATCCGGCCCGATACCCACCTCCACCTTCAACGGCACACGTAACGACATGGCTGATTCCATCACCTGCCTGACTATCGCCGCCTGCGCCTCGGCCTGATCGGCCGGCGCTTCGATCAGCAACTCATCATGAACCTGTACCAGCATCCTCATTGGCAATCCGTCGTCGTAAATGCGATGGTGAAGATTGACCATGGCGGCCTTGATCAGGTCCCCGGTTGCACTGCCCTGTACGACCGTGTTGATCGCCAGTCGCTCACCCAGCGATCGAGACTGCGCGTTGTGCGAATTGATTTGCGGGATTTGTCGCCGCCTTCCCAGTATTGTCTGCACATAGCCGTGCTCCAAGGCGTAATCTACGCAATGATGTAGAAACTTGTCGATACCGGGAAAGTGCGCACGATAGTCCTCGATTAGCTTCTTGGCTGATTCCACATCCAAGCCCCTGATCCGCCGGGCCAGCCCATACGGTGTTATGCCATAGATAATGCCGAAGTTGATCATCTTGGCGTGATCACGCTGGGAGCCAGTCACCTGATCCGGTTCTACGTCGAACACCTGCGCGGCAACGGCCGTGTGAATGTCCACGTCATTTTCAAACGCTTCGATTAGAGCCGAATCTTCACTCAGATGGGCCAGGATACGCAGTTCAATCTGCGAATAGTCGGCGCATATCAGCACATGGTCAGGTTCCGCGACAAACGCCTTTCGGATTTTCCGGCCCACATTCGTCCGCACGGGTATGTTCTGCAGGTTCGGGCTGCTGGATGAAAGACGGCCGGTTGCCGCGCCCAACTGGGAGTACGACGCGTGAATCCGCCCATCGTCCTCGTCGATGCTGTGCCGCAGATTGTCCAGATAGGTATTGACCAGTTTCGTATATCGGCGGTACTCCACGATCAAACGTGGCACCTGAGTCTTTTCCGGAGGCAAATCCTCACGGTTCGCCAACCGCTCCAGCACTTCCACGTCTGTGGACGGGCCTGTCTTTAGCTTTTTGATCACCGGCAGACCCAGATTGTTGAAAAGCATCCGCCCTACCTGCTTGGGAGAGTTTAACTCAAATGTTTCACCCGCTGCTTCAAATATCTGTTGACGCAACTCGTCGATGCGCTGATTCGATTGCCGCTTCTGTTCCAACAACTCATCCGGATTGACTCGAATACCGTTGTGTTCCATTTCGGCCATCACCTCAACCGCGGGCATCTCCACGGCCGACAAGTTCTCCATCCCCTTTTCCAAAATCATCGGTTGCAACTTGTGATACAACCGCAACGCCATATCCGCATCTTCTGCCGCGTAAGGCATAATTTGTTCTACGTCAATCTGATCCATCGTCGCCTGCTCATCGCCTTTCGGCCCGATCAACGCGCTGATCGGAATCATCGTGTGGCCCAGCAAAGTTTCCGCGATCACGTCCAGGCTCGCGATGGCAAAACCGAGTAACTGACTGGCGATCATCGTGTCGAATGCGATCCCACGCAGTTGAACGCCAACATGCCGCAGAACCAGGGCGTCGTATTTCAGGTTGTGCCCGCACTTGGCAAGCTGCGGGTTCTCCAACAATGGTTTCAAAGCAACAAGTACCGCTTGCCCGTCAAGATGCTCATCCGGACAAGGAGAAACCATCGGCACGTAAACGCCGCTATCGGCCTGCCACGCCAACGCAATCCCACACAATCCCGCCTTGCGCCCCAGACCAATCGTCTCGGTATCAACACTTATAAGCGTTTGGCCACGTAATTCCGCGACAAGTTCCTCCAGTTGCGGCTGCGTCGTAATGGCACGATAGCTGCCCGAACCGGCCGATGTGAGCGGCGTGGACGCGCCTACGTCAACCCGTGAAGCTTCCTGGACATCAAAAATATTCTCGCAGAAAGTCTGCGCTTCGGCAGGTACCGAACCAGCGGTTTTGACCAATGTGTCAAGGTCACGCACATAACGACGAAAGCCCAAAGTCTGAAAAAACTGCCGTAACGCCGGCACATCAACCTTGCCGGGCCGGACCTCTTCCAGGTCCAGATCAATATCCACGTCACGCTTGAGTTCAACCAGTTCCAGGTTCAGCGACAGCCTATCCCGCGCCGTTTCAATATTGTCGTGTCGCTTACCCTTGATCTTGTCCAAGTTCGATAAGATGCCTTCGATCGAGCCGTACTCGCTGATTAGTTTTGCCGCCGTCTTGGGCCCGATACCTTCCACGCCGGGAATATTGTCCGCGGCATCGCCCATCAGCGCCAACACATCCACGACCTGCTCCGGGCGAATACCCTTTTCCGCTTCGAGCCGGCCTGTGTCCATCGTCTCGTCTTTGTGAATGTCGAGCATCGTGACCCGAGGGCCAAGCAACTGATGCAGGTCCTTGTCACGGGAAATGATCCGAACTTCTGTCTGTCTCGATGCCTCGTCATCTAATACGCGGTGCGTCAGCGTGGCGATCACGTCGTCCGCCTCGACACCTGCCACACCGACCACCGGAATGCCGAACATCCTGGTCATCTCGAAAATCCGCTGTTCCTGGGAAAAAAAATCGTCAGGCGGCGGATCACGATGCGCCTTGTATTGGCTATACATTTGGTCACGAAAGGTTTCTCCCGGCACGTCAATGGCCATCACCACGTAATCCGGCACGTATTCGCTCAGCAGTTTGAATAGCATCCCTGCAAATCCAAACACCGCGTGCGTCGGCTCACCCGTCACGGGACTGCTCATCCCCCCACGAATCGCGTGGTAGGCACGGAAGATTTGCGCGTGGCCATCAACCAGGTAAAGCGTCTCGGATTGTTCAACAGAGGTTGGCAAGAGCGTTTATTTACCAATCCAGCGGGTCGCGCCAGGTTTCGAGCAACTGGTTCAGCGACAAGTTAACCAAGCTATTCAGCGCCAGCCGATCATGCTCGGCAAAGTGACCGATGACGGCATACGACACGCCCGCTTGCTCAAGCTGCGCCGTAGCAGCCTGCTGTTGCGCCGCTTCAATTTCGACCAAGTAACGCCCGGGCGTTTCGGCAAAGCACAGCGTAGTCAGATCGATATCGTGGCTTTCAACCAGTTTCAGGTCTATTCCGATACGTCCGGCAAAGGCCATCTCCGCCACTGCCACGAGTAGTCCGCCGTCACTGCAATCATGCGCAGCGCGAACCATGCCGTTGCTGATCAGCCTAGCCACCGCAACCGCGGCCATAGGCCCGGCCTCCAGATCCACACGGGGAATATGCATATCGCGCGTCTTGTCGCCGCTGACCCGCAGGTAATGCGATCCACCCAGCGCTGTAGTGGTCTGACCTACCAATACCAACACATCACCCGCTGCCTTGGCATCCATGGTGACGCAACGCTTCACGTCGTCCACCATGCCCACCGCAGTGATCAGCAGCGTTGGCGGAATGGTGATAAGCCGCCCCTCCTCGCAGGTGAACTGGTTGTTCAGCGAGTCTTTGCCGGACACGAAGGGTGTTCGGTAGGCCAGCGCAGCGTCGTAACACGCCTCCGAGGCCCGCACCAGTGAGCCGAGTTGCTTCGAATCATCACAACCTGGCCAGCAGAAGTTATCCAAAATAGCGATTCGTGCCGGGTCGGCACCGACGCACACGACATTGCGCACCGCCTCATCGATCGACGCCAGTGCCATCCAATACGAATCACCGTCGCAGGCCAACGCTGGAATCGCCTTTTCACCGATGCCCGGTTGCATCCCCGCGCCGACCGCCACCCCACGATCACTGGCCAACTTCGGTCGAATGACCGCCGCGTCGCTGGGACCATCCTGATGAGGCCCGACCAGTGGCTTGACCACCGATCCACCTTGCACTTCATGATCATACTGACGCACAATCCAGTGTTTGGAAGCGATATTCGGATGGGCCAAAAGCGACAAAAGCGTCTCACCAATATCCACCTGCGACGGTACATCCGGTTTGGATTGCTCTGCCCCGCACTGCCACCATGCCTGGCGCGTAGGCGTCGGAATACCATCGTGCAACAACGGCATCGAAATTCGCCCCACCTCCACACCGTTGTAGGTTAAAATCAAAAGCGGTTCGCCCTGATCATTAAACACTCCGTATTGGCCCAGGTCACAGAACTCCACGTCCTCACTGTCACACAACTGGCGGAGGCTAACCACGTTATCCGGCGGCACGGCCAGCACCATTCGTTCCTGTGCTTCGCTGATCCATATTTCGGTATATGAAAGGCCCTGGTACTTCAGAGGCGCGCTCGACAGTACCACCTTCGCGCCGACCTTCTGGCCCATTTCACCTACCGCACTGGAAAAACCACCCGCGCCGCAATCGGTAATCGCGTTATATAGAGGGCCGCCCTCTGCATCACGAGCCTGGATAATCACGTCAAGCATTTTTTTCTGTGTAATCGCGTTGCCAATCTGCACGGCGTGGGAAAACTCATGAGAGTGGGTATCCGTCAACTCGGCGCTCGAAAACGTCGCGCCGTGAATACCATCCCGGCCGGTGTGTCCCCCCAGCACGATAATCCGGTCACCAGACTGCGGTTCACCGAAAGCCATTTCCAGAGGGATCAAACCGACGCAACCGGCAAACACCAGCGGGTTGCCCAGGTAATCCTCATCAAAGTAAACCGATCCATTGACCGTCGGGATGCCCATACGGTTGCCGTAGTCCCTGACACCGGCGACTACCTGTTGCAGAATGCGTTGGGGAACGATGATACCCTTGGGTAATGCGGTCGCCTCCCTGTTTGTGATGCTGGGCGGTGCCACGGCAAATGTATCCATGTTGGCGATCGGCCTTGCCGCAAGGCCCGTGCCCATGATGTCACGGATACACCCGCCTATCCCGGTTGCCGCCCCACCGTATGGCTCGATCGCGCTAGGGTGATTATGCGTTTCCACCTTGACGGCAATCCCATCATCGTCATCGAAGCGTACAACGCCCGCATTGTCCGAAAATACACTTACACACCAATCACCGATCGCAGCATCCCGGCACAATTGCTCCGTGGCGGCCACAATCGTGCTCTTGAGCAGATTGTCGATCGTAATCGACCCATCGCTATTAACCGTATGGCCAGGGCGCAAGCTCATTTCCTGTAGTGACAATCCGGGGATGAATGACTCCAAGCCATTATCGCGGTACTGCACTTTCGACTTCAGCGTCTTGTGTACGCAGTGCTCCGACCAGGTCTGGGCAAAGGTTTCCAGTTCAATATCCGTCGGCTCCCGGCCAGATTCGCGATAGTGGTCGCGGATCGTGCGCATCTCGTCAAGGGACAAGAATAGGTGCGCATCCCGCGATAGCTTCGCCAGTTCCACATCATCCAGACCCACAAGCGGCACGTGCCTGATCTTCAGTTCATAAATAGACCCGTGACTGAATCGCTCGGGAACATACGGCTGGTCGTGAATGTCCTGAATCACCGGGTTGGCCAATGCCGCCAGTGCCAATTGCTGCGCACTTTGCCTGGTTGCTCCCGCGCCGGTCAGGTCGTATCGCGTGCCGGTGCGCACCGTCACCGCCTCTTGGTCTAGATGCGGCAGCATTTCCACGATGGCATCGCGCGTCGACTGCGCCTCCGGGTCCATGACGCCGGGTTTGTGATGAATTTCGACGATAACTCCGCGTTTCGGCGGAGGCTCGGCACCAAGTTGCGCCTGCTGATTGACCGGGTCGGCCAGCAGTTCAGTCGCTATACGGCCCACATCGGTCGCTGCCAAATCTGCCTCGATCAAATAGACCCGTGCCGTACGGATTTGATCGATGTCGCAGCCCAGCAATCGCGCCTCTTCCAACGCAGACGCCGCTATCGGATCGGGTTCCCCTGCCTGCAGCCAGACTTCCACACGGTGCACGATGACCGCCACGTCAGTACGAGACGATATTGTCGCTGTCATCCAAGGCAGAATACTGGCAAACCACTGCGAACTGCAAACCCCTTACAGCACGCCGAGTTGTAAAAGATGCTGTGTCATCTGCGCCACGGGGTTGGCGTCGGACGTGACCTGCATTACCCGCCAGCCGCGATCAGCTGCTGCTTGAATGTTAGGCTCATGATCATCAAAGAACACGATCGCAGCAGGCTCAACATCAGTCATTGTCTCCAGGTGCAAATAAATGGCCGGGTGCGGCTTGGTGTAACCGATCTCGTGGCTGACAAACCGGTAATGCAGTCGATCCAACGGCAGGCCTGCTGAGCCGGTACCGGTCATCATCAGCCAGTGTCGATCATTGGTATTGGATAAACACGCTGTCTTCACACCGCTGGCATCGACGCGGTCAATCAACGCTTCAATGCCCGCAAACGGCTTCCTCAGCCAGGCCGTCGCGACCGACGCCACCTGTTCGACCGTTAATCCCGTCAACGTTGATGTCAGGCTGTCGAATGTTTCACTATTGAATAGCCCCCGCCCGTGCTGCTCGGCCAGTTCACAGACCCACTGCATCGTCTGACGGTCGCTAAAACACGCCGGCAAGTGCACACCACTGGCGTGACAAGCGTCAGTCCAATCCTTGCAGATGCGAATAAGCACATTGCCCACGTCAAACACGACCAGTTGAACGCAATCCACGGCTACTTCAACTGGCCGGTGCCGCGCACGACCCATTTGTAAGTGGTCAAGTCGGCAGCACCCATGGGCCCGCGGGCATGTAATTTGTCCGTGCTGATGCCAATCTCAGCGCCCAGCCCATATTCACCGCCGTCGGAAAAGCGCGTCGAACAATTCACAAACACGTTCGCCGAATCGACGCCTTGCACGAAATCGTCGGCCGCGGAAACACTGTTGGTGATGATTGCATCCGTATGTTTTGAGCCGTATCGATTAATGTGATCGATCGCCTGCTCCACATCCGACACTACCCGCATCGCTACGATCAGGTCAAGATATTCAGCCGACCAGTCAGATTCGTTCGCGGCTACAGACGCGGGGAACAGTCGCCGTGTCGCCTCGTCGCCACGAATCTGGCAACCCTTGTCCGCCAGCGCCCGGCAGATTCGCTCCAATAGGCCGCGTTGGACGGCGTCCGTGTGTATCAATATTGACTCGGCTGCGTTGCACACGGCCGTGTATTGCGTCTTGGCGTTTACACAGATGTTCAATGCCATTTCGTCGTCGCAGGCGCCGTCAACGTACACGTGGCAGTTGCCCGTGTAATGCTTGATGACCGGAATGTGCGCCTGCTCGACCACGGCCTTGATCAACGATTCACCGCCACGCGGGATCACCACGTCAATTTTGCCCACCTGGCGCAGCAACCGCCCCACGGCTTGACGGTCCGTGGTGGCCACCAGTTGCACGCAGTCGCTGCTCAACCCTGCCTCTTCCAGGCCCTCGGCGAGGCACCGTGCGATCGCCACATTCGTGTGCGTCGCCTCCTTGCCCCCACGCAAGATCACGGCGTTGCCACTTTTGAGACATAACGCCGCGGCGTCCGAAGTCACGTTGGGCCGACTCTCGTAAATGATCAGCACCACGCCAATCGGCACACGCACCTTTTCAATGCGCAGACCATTTGGTCGCGTATAACTGTCAATCACCTGCCCGACCGGATCGGCCTGCCCGGCGATCAGACGCACTGACTCCGCCATTTTTTCCACACCAGATCGATCCACCCGCAGTCGCTTGAGCATCGGTTCGGCCAGTCCACTGTCCCTTGCCACCAACCAATCCTGCCCATTGGCCGCAATGATCGCATCAGCGGAATCCAAAATCCGCTGGGAAACCGTGACCAGAGCGGCAGTCCTAGCCTCGCCTTCCACGCGGAAAAGCGATCGACTCGCCGCCACCGCGCGGTCGGTCAGTTGGTCGCAGTAGCTATCCACGTCAACCTGCAACGGCGTCGAACTGACCCGAGTTGTCGATGCACCGGCCACTACAGATCCTCCAAGCAAAACAGGCTGTTTTAGGCCCGACACACACGCCGCACCAGACCATCGCTATTGGGGTCATGGCGAGCTTTCATCTTTTTCAGGCTGCGACGGCGCTATCACCTCACCGTTCACCATCGGCTCGGGCACCCCAACGATCCGGATCGTCACCGATTCCGGCTGTGACAACAACTTGACCTTCGGGATCGGGATCATCTGGATACGTACAGTCACTTTGCTCTTGTCCACATCCTCATTGGTCAGTTCAACAAACAGCTTGACCTGCGTCTGCCCATTGTTGATACGTTCAATGACGTCTTTCGGTCCAGAAAGTTTAACTCTCCTTAATTCATCGACAGACTCGAGTTCGAATCTGTATTTGCTCCACAATGCCGGGTCTATCAGAATGTCCACACTCGCCTGCTTTTCGATCACCTTGTTCTTATCCGTGATCGTGAAGCGCACTTTAGTCGTGCCAGGATCGATCACAGCCACAAAACCGCTGGGAAGTTCGGCGTCCAGTTCGGGGGGCAGGCTGATCGCGACCTGCTCTTCCTGCGCCATG
>Ga0310125_10000453_pt1 | contig 19242 bp, 12 predicted proteins | sample CB11b_Tmax_Bot8__FD_203508 | JGI IMG/M metagenome (GOLD analysis project Ga0310125, IMG submission 203508) | Marine microbial communities from Western Arctic Ocean, Canada - CB11b_Tmax_Bot8 | ecosystem: Environmental > Aquatic > Marine > Oceanic | place: Canada: Western Arctic Ocean | collected... | reverse complement strand
TCAACTACATCCAGCCGTCGCTGCTGATGCCCGTTGCCGAGGGCGGATTGGGGCTCGATGAATCGCAACTGGCATGGGTCGGCCCGGCCTGGCAGTTGCCGTATTGCCTCTCGCAACTCTTCGCCGGCTACCTCTCGGATCGCTACTCACGTCGCAAGGTGATCCTCTGCAGCCTGCTGGCCAGCTCGGTCTGCCTGGCGGCGATGGGCCTGGTCGGCAACCTGGGCGAGCTGTTGCTGGGCCGCGTGCTGCTGGGATTGGCCCAGGCCTGTGCGGTGCCGGCGATGGCCGGAGCGATCGCCGATTGCTTCCGGCCTCACACCCGCTCGCGGGCCATGGCCTTCTACCTCTTCAGCTACAACGCCGCGGTGATCGTCGCGGGCAAGTACGGCGGTGCGATCGCCGACCTCGAGCCTCAACACATACCCGGCACACCCGAATCATGGGTCCTCCACGGATGGCGATTGTCTCACTTTGCCTTCGCCGCCGGAGGCCTGCTGGCCTGGATCGTGCTGCTGAAAGTGCTCAAGGAACCGGCTCGTACCGAGCGGCACGAGGACCGCGGGCTGGGTGCCGAGGGAGGGACCCTCTGGCAGACTCTCGGACAGGTCGTCCGCGTGCCCACCTTTCACCTGATGTACCTCACCTTCGCCTGCGCCGGGATCGTCGTCCAGATCTCGAGGTTCTGGATGCCTCAACACTTCTACAAGATGTTTCACGAATCACTGGGCTGGAACCAGGAGGATGTCGGCAGCTTCTCGACTCTCTGGATCCAGATCGGCAGCATGACCGGCCTGCTCTGCGGAGGAATACTGGCCGATCGGCTGGTGCGGCAGACGATCCGGGGTCGTGTGTGGGTGCAGCTGGGAGGCTGGATACTGCTGACGCCCTGCCTGGTACTGATCGGGACCCAACAGAGTCCGATGGTACTGCGGGTGGCCATGCTGTTGATGGGCCTGGGGCTGGGTGCCTACCAGGCCAACTTCTGGACGGCCTCGTTCGACGTCATCGATCCCGCCGCCCGGGCCACTACCATCGGACTCTTCAACCTCTCCTCGGGTCTCCTCGTCTCGACCTGGTTCGACCCGTTTCTCGGCTGGTTCGAAGCCTCCGCCAAGCGGCAGGGTGAATCGATCCTCGGGCCTGCGATCGTGTCGACTTCCGGCGTCGGTGTGGCCTGCATCGTGCTGCTGCTGCTGATGATGTGGAAGACTCTGCCTCGAGACTACGTGGGCGAGGGTGGGTGAGGACCCCGGCGGCGACTGAAGGCGAACGGCCTTGCCCTGTCGAGGACCCCGCGCGACAATGGGTGGGTTCCCCGGCTCGAGGACGGTGCCTGATGCGATCGATCATGGCTCTACTGTTCATGGCGATCCTCGCCGGGCCCGGTGCGGCTCCGCTCGAGGCGGCTCGCAAGAAAAAGGACCCCAAGGTCACCCGCTGCCTGAGCAAGGCACTCGACTATCTCAAGCGCGAACAACGACGCCAGGGATACTGGGAAGCTCGCGGAGGACAGTACCGGGTAGCGATGACCGCACTGGCGGCCAACGCGCTCTTGAGCGAAGGGTCGACCACCACCACCGGCAAGTACCGCGACGAAGTGGCCCAGGCGGTCGACTTCCTCGTCGGCCAGTCTCGTTCGAGCGGACTGATCGGCTACAAGAGCGACTACCGTTACACCTACGGTCACGGATTCTCGATGCTGTTCCTCTCGCAGGTCTACGGCGAGGAAGAGGACAAGAAGCGACGCGGCGACCTGAAGAAAGTGCTCACCAAGGCGGTCGACTTCTCGGCCAAGGCCCAGACCACCCGGGGCGGCTGGGGATACGTCTCGGCCAAGGACGGCAACGATTTTGACGAGGGGTCAACCTGCATCACTCAGGTCCAGGGGCTCCGAGCCTGCCGCAACGCGGGGATCCCCGTCCCCAAGGAAATCATCGACAAGGCCCAGAAGTACATCCGCGATTGCATGACTCCGGATGGCGGAATCCGCTACCGGTTTGGTCAAAGCGGCGGCGCCCGGCCACCAATTACCGCCGCCGCAGTCGCCTGCATGTTCAACTCGGGGGAATACGAGACCGAACAGGTCAAGAAGATGATGGCCTACTGCGAAAAGAACGTCTGGCCCGGCCGCGGTGTCACCAGCCGATTCGGACACTGGCACTACACTCACTACTACTACTCGCAGGTGATGTATCGCATGGGCGAGGAGAAGTGGGGGAAGTACTCCGCCGAGATCAAGAAGCAGCTGTTGAGGACTCAGTCGAGCTCGGGAGCATGGCTCGAAGGCTACATCGGACCGGTCTACACCACGTCGATCAACGCGACGATCCTGCAGCTGGACAACGCCTTCCTGCCGATCTACCAGCGCTAGCCGCGGCGGCATCACGATGCTGCGACGCAGCCGATAACTGCTCCCGATGTGGCCTCCTGTTGTCTGTCATCGGCAAACGCCGATACAATCAGCGTATGCTCAACCTGTTCTCCAGTCCCGGATCTCGAGATTGCAGCGGCTTCTCGCGCCGCGAAGCCATCTCGGTCGGATCGCTCGGCCTCGCCGGGCTGGGAGCCGGTTCACTGGGGCTGAGTGACCTGTTGCGAGCCAGGGCGGCGGCGCCCTCGGCGTTTCGTGACAAGTCGATCGTGCTGCTGTTCCTGACCGGAGGACCCAGCCAGGTCGAGACGTTTGACCCGAAGATGACGGCTCCGGCCGAGGTCCGCAGCGTCACCGGCGAACTGAAAACGAGCCTGCCCGGTGTCACCTTCGGCACCACGTTCCCCGGCCTGGCCCGCCTCGCCCACCGCATGGCCGTCGTCCGCTCGTTCACTCATGGAAACGCAAACCACACCGGGGGAGCCCAGGACGTGATGCGGGGCGGAACCGGCAACCAGATCGGGATGGGCTCGATCGTTACCAGGTTGCGAGGCACCAACCATCCCACCAGCGGCATCCCCACCCAGGTCTACCTCAGCCACCAGGAACCCGATCCGCAGTTCAACAAGGAACGGTTGAGACTGCTCGAGGCGGCCACGGCTGGGGAACTGGGGGCAGCGTTTGCCCCCTTCGATCCGCTCGGCGATGGACCGGTCAACCAGAACCTGACACTCAACCTGCCCCGCCGTCGGCTGGCAGACCGCCGTACGCTCAGACAGTCGCTCGACCGGTTGGCCCGCAGCGTCGACGCCAGTGGCATGATGGAGGGCCTCGACCGGTTCGAGCAGCAGGCGTTCAACCTGCTGCTGGGTAAGGGTCGCCGGGCCTTTGATCTCTCGGGCGAAGACCCGGCACTGGTCCGACGTTACGACACCGGGCGATTCAATACCGCGCTGCGGATCAAGACCCGACACTCGACACTCGGTCACCAGATGCTGATGGCCCGGCGACTGTGCGAGGCCGGAGCCGGGTTCATCACCGTGCACAACCCCGGCTGGGACATGCACGGCGGCAACACGCAGTTCAATATTCCCTTCGGCATGGAACGGCTCGGCCGACCCGTCGACCAGGCCGTCAGCGTGTTCCTCGAGGATCTCGAACAACGAGGCCTCTCGGACAAGGTGCTGCTCATCATCACCGGCGAATTCGGACGCACGCCCAAGGTCAAGGCCGACGGCGGACGCGATCACTGGCCCAAGCTCAGCACGCTCGCGTTCTCCGGAGGCGGATTGCCTATGGGACAGGTGATCGGTCGCTCGAACCGGAACGCCGGCGAACCCGCCTCACGGCCCGTCTCGCCCGAAGATCTCTTCGCCACGATCCTGGCGACGATGTTCGATATCGGTGAACTCAGGCTACTGCCCGAGGTGCCTCGTGATGTGGCCCGCCTGATCGAACGCGCACAGCCGATTCCCGAACTGGCCGGGTAACCGATCCGCCAGCTGGGCCACCGGCCGGTTCGACACGATTGTCCGAGTGTCTGGTGCCCGGCTATGCTGCCTGCTTCACCCGAAGCAGGAGCACCACGATGAGCATCCTCGATCGATTCAAACTCGACGGCCGCGTCGCCCTGGTCACCGCCGGATCGGGGCCGCAGTTCGGCAGCAGCCTGACAGAAGGACTGGCCGAAGCCGGAGCCACCGTCGTCTCGGCATCACGATCGCTGGAACGCAACCAGCAGTTCGCCGAGGGACTCCGTGAACAGGGATACGACGTACACGCGGCCCAGGTCGATATCACCGATGTCGATTCGATCCACGCGCTCCGCGACTCGGTGCTCGCCGACCACGGACGACTCGACGTGCTGGTCAACAGCGCGTTGGCCCGAGACGGTCATGCGGGAGCGTTTGACGAGCAGACTCCTGAGGTGATCGGGCGGTCCGCGGCCGGTGACTTCACCGGGCTGTTTGCCATCTGCCAGGCGTTTCTGCCGACGATGGTCGAGCAGGGCCGCGGCTCGATCATCAATATCTCCAGCATCTACGGCGTGGTCGGAAACGACCCGACCCTTTACCAGGGAACCGACATGAAGCAGCCGGCCACCTACACGTTCGTGAAGGCCGGCATGATCAACTTCACACGCTACCTGGCCAACTACTACGGCAAACAGGGCGTGCGGGCCAATTGCATCAGCCCGGGCGGCTACTTCAACAACCAGCCCAAGGAGTTTGTCGACGAATACACCCGGCGAGTCCCCGTCGGCAGAATGCTCGACAACGAAGACATCAAGGGAGCCATCGTCTACCTGGCATCCGACGCCTCAGAATACGTCAACGGCCACAACCTGCTAGTCGACGGAGGCTGGACGACTGTCTAGCTCGGGGACAGGCACCGGCGCCGCCGGGGGCGGCTCTGGAGCCAGTCCCTGACTCACTCAACGTAAAGAAACTCATCCAGGTTAAACAGCACCAGGCAATAATCAGACAGCGTCTCAGCAAACGACCCCTCGCCGTTCTCCAGAAACGCTCGACCCAACGACAGCTCATCAGGACTCGGCCCGCGACCCAGCGCCAACCGGTAGGCTCGCTCCACAACCGCCACCGGCGCCCGACCCGCCTCGTTCTCGAGCCGCGAAGCAAACGCCTGTGACTGCCGAGCCAACTCGGGACTGTTCAACAGCGTCAGCGCCTGCCCGGCATGCGAACTCTGGTTCCGCCGCCCGCAACTGACCATCGTTCCCGGTGCGTCAAAATCGGTCAGCAACGGCGGCCGGTTGTTCCGCTTCACGAACAGGTAGATCGAACGGCGGTTGTGCTGGAAGAGATCGGGATGAGCCTGCCAGGTGCCCTTGTACTGAAGCGCAGCGACCTCCGGCGGCAACGGCAAACGTACCCCCGGCCCGCCCGACTGGAGATTCAGCCGGCCGCTGACAGCCAACAGGCTGTCACGCAACGCCTCGGCCTCAAGACGATGACGCCGGGCACGCCACAGCATCTGGTTATCGGGATCGGCATCAAGTCCCGCCGCGGTGGCTGCGGTGGCCCCATTGGCCAAAGAACTCGATTGCTGGTAGGTCGCAGAGAGCACCATCAGGCGATGCAGCGGCTTGATGCGGCCGTGGGTCGAGACCAATTCGGTGGCGAGCCAGTCGAGCAGCTCGGGATGAGTGGCGGCTGCGCCCATCACGCCGAAGTCGTTCGGAGTGGCCACGATGCCCTGGCCAAAATGGTGTTGCCAGACCCGGTTCACGAAGACCCGCGCGGTCAGAGGGTTCGACGCCGAGGCCAGCCAGGCAGCCAGCTCGGCACGCCGACCCGGCGACTGACCACCATCAGACTCCGACACCTCGTCGATCGACGGGCGAGGCCGTTGGCGGAATGAGGTCGGACGCACCGTGCCTCCGGCATCGACCATCACCGACGGAAAACTCGGAAAGACCTCCTCGCCCAGGTCATGCGGATCACCGCGTACCAGCCGGTGTGTCACCGGCACCTTCCGGCCACGGTCCACGATCGCCATCACCGACGCCACGGCGGGAGGCTCGGCAGACTGCACGGCCTGCAATCTCGCCTGAACCAATACGTACTCCCGACGCTCCCCCTTGGCCAATGACTCGCGAATGTCCGCCTCGCCAATCACCAACAACCGCTCGGCAGCACTCGCCAACCGCGACTGGCCGGGAGTCCTTATCGCCGGATCGATGGCGAGGGCGGCAAGAGTCTGGGGGCTGAAGCCTCGCCGACGCTGCTCGGTCAGCCGTTTCCTGGCCGGGGCCTCGATCGCTTCCAGTGTCTTGCGGATCTCGTCCCGCCTGGCCATCCAGCTCTTTCGAGCCGCCTCGCGACGTGAGCGTTCCTTGGCAGCGACCAGCGGCAGATCGACCGCGCGGCTGGCGGCGAAGAAGGCCTGCAGCCTGTAGTAGTCGGCCTGGGGCAGAGGGTCGAACTTGTGGTCGTGACACCGAGCACAACCGAACGTGACTCCCAGGAAGGCCGAGCCGACCACGTCGATGATCTCGGTCAGACGTTCCTGCCGGTTCTTGGCCACGTCCTGGTTGCCGGCGTTCATCCGCAACGGGCCGAGTCGATGCAGGCCCAGGGCCGGCAACGCGCGGGCGTCCTCGGGAAACAGCTCGTCGGCGGCAATCTGCTCGCCCACAAAGCGGGCAAACGGCTTGTCGTGGTTCAGCGATTCGATCACCCAGTCGCGGTACCGCCAGGCATGCGGCCTCGGGTCGTCGTATTCGAAGCCGTCGCTGTCGGCGTATCGAACGACGTCCAGCCAGTGCTGAGCCCACTTCTGGCCGTAGGCCGGTGAGGCCAACAGTCGGTCCACCAGCCGTGTCCACGCATCGGGGCGAGTGTCGGCAAGGAACCGGTCCACCTGCTCCGGGGTCGGTGGAATGCCGACCAGGTCGAGATGGAGGCGTCGGACGAGTGTTCGGCGTGATGCACGAGGAGACGGGCTGAGGTCGAGATCTTCGAGTCCCTTGAGAATGAAGGCGTCGACGGGATTGGCCAGCCAGTGGGTATCCTGGACCGTCGGGACTGCCGGGCGATGGACCGGTGTGAATGCCCAGGCTCGCTCTTCGTCCTGGGCGCGCACGGCTCCGCTGGTCAGCAGCAGAAACAGGATGGCCGGCAGCAGTCTGCGCATCGAATGTCCTTGATGGGATTCTCCATCTTCGGAGCCGCACGTGGTGAGGGTCAAGCCGAGGTCATCCGCGTGCAGCCACCGCTTCCGACCCATCTACCGCTCGGGTAACCTATACCTGTCATGCACGACACTCGCCTCACAGCATCCTGTCCCGGCCCACGTCCGGCCGTCGACCGCCGAGATTTCCTCGAGCAGAGCGGTCTGGGATTCGGTTCGATCGCCCTGGCATCGCTGATGGCCAGGGACACGCTGGGCAACCCGGGCACCGGCTCGCCGCAGGGCAACCCACTTGCTGCACGATCTGCCGATGTCAGTCCACCGGCCACCTCGGTGATCTTCCTGTTCATGACCGGAGGCCCGAGCCAGGTCGAGACATTCGACCCCAAGCCCGATCTGACCCGACTGCATGGCCAACCGGTCCCCGCCAGCCTGGGCAAGGTCCAGACCCAGCAGGCCAGCGAGAAGTCCCTGCTGCTGGGGGTCAAACGGAAATTCCGGCCCCACGGCGACAGCGGGCTGGTGATGTCGGACCTCTTCCCCCACCTCTCAACCTGTGCCGACGATCTCTCGGTCGTCCGTTCGCTGCACGCCGACAGCATCGTGCACTCCGCTGCGCTCTACCAGATGAACTCGGGCCGCACCCTGATGGGTCACCCGACAGTCGGAGCGTGGTTGACCTATGGGCTGGGCAGCGAGAGTGACAATCTGCCGTCGTATGTCGTGATGCTCGACCCCGACGGCGCCCTGGTCGGCGGTCCGCCCTGCTGGGGTGCCGGCTACTTCCCGCCGATCTACCAGGGCACGCTGTTCCGACCCCAGGCACCCCCGATCCTCAACCTCCGACCCTCCGGCGGCCGCACCATCGCACGGCAGCAGCGGAACCTCGACCTGCTGCGACAACTCAACCAGATCAACCGCCGACCTGCCGACCCCGTGCTCGAAGCCCGTGCGGCAACCTACGAGCTGGCCTTCCGCATGCAGAAGCACGCTCCCGAAGCGGTCGATATCTCCCGCGAGACGTCCGAGACCCAGAAACTTTATGGGGTCGATCGAGACCAGACGTCCGAGTTCGGGCGTCGCTGCCTACTGGCCCGTCGGCTGGTCGAACGAGGCGTCCGCTTCGTGCAGCTGTATTCCGGTGGCGGACCGGGGAACATGACCTGGGACGGACACGGAGACATCGAGGAGAATCACCTGAGGATGGCCGGGCAGGTCGACCAGCCGATCACCGGGTTGCTCAAGGATCTCAAGAGGCGAGGATTACTCGAGACGACCCTGGTGATCTGGGGCGGCGAGTTCGGACGGACTCCGATGTCGCAGGGGAAGGCGGGTCGAGACCACAGCCCGTTCGGGTTCTCGATCTGGATGGCCGGTGCCGGTATCAAGGGAGGTCGCATGGTCGGAGCGACCGACGAGATCGGACTGCGGGCCGTCGAGAACCCGTACCACGTCCGAGACCTCCACGCCACGATCCTCGATCGAGTCGGTCTCGACCAGGACGCCCTGACCTATCTGCACAACGGCCGTGAAGAACGGCTGACCGATATCGGCGGACAAGTGATTTCGGAACTGCTCTAGCCCGCAGCCACTCCGCGCTTCGCGAGAAGAGCCATGACCGCTTCCAAGCTGCTGTTTCGGGGTCAGACGCCGCCCGTGGCGGGGCCTGAACCCTTCCTGATAGCGACGCTGATCGAACAAAGGGGTCAGGCCCGGCCACGGGCCGCATCTGACCCCGGCACCTCCGTCAGCTACCGACTCGCCCTGGCCATCCTACTGCTGGCAACCATCCCGGCCAGCGCCCAGGACACCCGGTCGCCCAGGAAGCCGGCCGCGTTGACGATCGCCATCGACGCCGATGTCGTCTACGGCCACAAGTACGGCCTGGCGTTGACCTACGACGCGCTGCAACCGGGTTCTGGCCGCAACGGCGCAGGGGTCCTGTACATGGTCAGCGGCGGCTGGGTCTCGCTGTGGGGGCCGCCGGAACGTTTCATCGAGAGGTTCCGGCACCTGCTCGAAGCCGGCTACACCGTGTTCCTGGTCCGGCACGGCAGCAGCCCGAAGTTTGTTGTTCCCGAATGTGTGAATGACGTCCGCCGAGCTGTGCGACACGTCCGCTCTTCTGCCAGGCGATTCGACATCGACCCCAACCGCCTGGGCGTGCTCGGCAGCAGCGCCGGCGGGCACCTGGCACTGATGCTCGGCACCACCGGACAGGATGCCAACCCGAAGGCGAAGGACCCACTGCAGAGACATTCGAGTCGCGTCACTGCCGTCGTCGCCTACTTTCCGCCCACCGACCTCTCAAAGTACCTCGACCCGAAACTCGAGTTCCTGGAACGATTCCCCGCACTGAAATTCGACCCCAAGCGATCCCCGGCCGTCTCACCCCTGCTGCAGGTCACCCCCGATGACGCTCCGTCACTGATGATCCACGGCGATAAGGACAAGCTGGTGCCGTTGTTCCACAGCCAGACGATTCACAAGGCACTGGGTGAGAAGAAGGTGCCGAGTGAGTTGATGGTGATCGAAGGAGCCGCCCACGGTTTCAACTCGGCTGACAACAAGCGGGCCAACGCCGCGACACTGAAGTGGTTCAACCGCTACCTGTTGAAGCCGGCGGCGGCACCCACCAAGAAGAACTGACATTCACGGAGAGGCTCATGGCTCGCCCGCTTCACCAAGTCCTTGTTGCGATCCTGTTGATCGGGGTCACCCACGCCTCGACTGCCGCTGCTCGGCCCAACGTGGTGCTCGTGCTGTGCGACGACCTGGGCTATGGCGACCTGGCCTGCTACGGCAGCCCCACGGTCAAGACACCGCACATCGATCGCTTCGCCGCGAGTGGCCTGAGACTGACCAGTTGTTACGCCGCATCGGCCAACTGCAGCCCCGCCCGGGCGGGGCTGTTGACCGGACGGACTCCCTACCGGGCCGGCATCCACAACTGGATCCCCTCGCTCTCGCCCATGCACCTCCGCCGCGGCGAGATCACCCTCTCGGGGCTCCTCAAACAATCCGGCTACAGCACCTGCCACGTCGGCAAATGGCATCTCAACGGCCGCTTCAACTACGCCGATCAGCCACAACCCTCGGATCACGGATTCGATCACTGGTTCAGCACGCAGAACAACGCACTGCCCAGCCACCGTGACCCCGACAACTTCGTCCGCAACGGCAAGCCGGTCGGGCCGCTGGAAGGCTATTCCAGTCAACTGGTCGTCGACGAAGCACTCAGCTGGCTCGACACGACCCGCGACAAGCAGAAACCGTTCTTCCTGTTCGTCTGTTTCCACGAGCCTCACGAGCCGATCGCTTCGGCGGAGATCTTCGAGAGGCAGTACCCGGATCTCAAGAACCCCGCCCAGGTTCGCCACCACGCCAACATCACCCAGATGGACCACGCCTTCGGTCGCCTGCTGGCGGGGCTCGATCAGCACCACCTCAGCGACGACACGCTGGTGCTGTTCACCAGCGACAACGGCCCGGCCATCACCCGCTATCACCCTCACGGATCCACCGGCCCGTTGCGGGAAAAGAAGGGTCATCTCTACGAGGGCGGCATCCGGGTACCTGGGATCGTCCGCTGGCCGGGGCACATCAAGCCGGGCACGACCAGCGACACGCCGGTCAGTGGCGTCGACGTGCTGCCAACCTTCTGCGAAGCGACCGCCACACCGCTGCCAGCTGACCGCCACTTCGACGGCAGCAGCGTGCTGGCACTGTTTGACGCTGGCCCGAACAAGCCGCTGAAGCCGATCAAGCGACACCAGCCGTTGTTCTGGCAGTTCCACGTCGCCAGCAGCCTGCCCAAGGTGGCTCTGCGCGACGGCGACTGGAAACTGCTGGCCCACCTCGACGGACCCCGGATCAGGCCCTTCGGTGACATCCGCGCCGAGGATCAGCAGGCCATCAAGACGCAGTCGATCGGGAAGCTCGAGCTCTACAACCTCAAGGAAGACATCGGCGAAACCCGTGACCGGGCTGGTGATCAACCCCAGCGGCTGCAGCGAATGGGCACAGAACTCAGACGGCTCTTCAAACTGGTCCAGCACGAATCTCCCACGTGGCCGGCCTGGACCTGGCCACGTCTCGAGGGTCAGCGGATCGCCTGGGCGGGGCGGTTGCGTGGATACGGCTGGAGAACCAACGGCCTCGGCAGCCATCCCGACATTGATGCTCCAACTCACTGGAGCCCCGACGAGAACATTGCCTGGGCCACTGTGCTTGCCACCCGCAGCAACAGCCTGCCGGTCTTCACCCGCCGGGCCGTGTTCACCTGCGTCGAACCCTTCGGGCTGGCCAAGCTCGACCTCGCCGACGGCAAGATCCTCTGGCAACGCACCAGCAGTTACACCGATGTCACCTCGCCGGGCGACTGGGCCGGGATCCTCAAGGAGGTCGCTGTGCTGAAACAGCTGACCGACCAGGCCGCACAGCTGAAGAAACAGCGAGTGGTGCTCGAGGACAGTCTCGAAAAGGCCAAGGACAAGAAGGCGGTCGTGGTGGCGATCGAGAAGATCGAGGCCCGCGAGGACGTATTGCACGAGAAGATCGACGGCATGCCCCGGGCGGCTCGCTACACCCTGCCAATCACCCAGCGGCAGTACAACGGCTACACCACCGCCACACCGATCACCGACGGCCGACTGGTCTGGGCGGTGTTTGGCAACCGCGTGGTCACCTGCTTCGACATGCAGGGCAAGCGGAAGTGGGCCAGGGTCTTGCCGGACAACCCGCAGATGATGTGGGGCCATTCGGCCAGCCCGCTGCTGGTCGCCGGTCGACTGATCGTACCGATCGATGACATCGTGGCACTGGACCCCGAGACGGGCAACGAGTTGTGGCGGACCAGTTACGGCCAGACGTGGGGGTCGCCGGTGCGGGCCGAGATCAACGGGAAGCCGTTGATCCTGATGGCCAACGGTCGCATGGTGCGGCCCCGCGACGGCAAGGTCGTCGGACGGCTCTCGCCCCTGGAACGTGCCTCGCCGGTCGTCGTCGGCTCGACCGCGTTTTTTATCGGCCAGCGAGCCGAGGCCTTTCAGTTGCCGGCCCGGCTCGATCCGGCCGCCACGAAACGGCTGCGGCCCAAGGCGTTGTGGGAATCGAGTCCTCCGGGCGGAGGCTTCAGTTCCTCACCGGTCATTCACAACGGGCTGATCTACTGCGTGGCCACCCGAGGCATTCTCAGTGTGCTCGACGCGGGGACCGGAAAAACGGTCTACACCCGCAGGCTGAACCTGGGCAACGGGCCGGTGTGGCCGAGTCTGTTGCACGCCGGCGACCACGTCTACGCCAGCAACCGCGACGGGAACACCGTCGTCTTCAAGACGGGCCGCAAGTACCAGGAAGTCGCTCGCAACCACCTCGAAGAATTCATCTCAACCCCGGTCGTCCACCAGGGCAGGATCTACATCCGTACCTACGGGCACCTGTATTCGATTGGCGAGTGAACCGCGGGACGATCCCCAAGCGCGAGATCAGTCGCGAGATCAGGCGATCACGCCGTCGACCGGGTCGCCGTCCAGGGCCGCTCGGTGTTCGCGGCCGGTGCGGTCGTAAATCGGCATCCGTGGGTCGACTCCGACCAGCTTGTACATCGTCGCCACGTGGTCGGCACTGCTGACCGGATAGTCGACCGGCCAACCGGCCTGCTTGTCGCTGCGACCAAAGATCGTGCCCTGACGAACTCCCGCACCCGTGTAGACGATGAACCCGCACTGGGTCCAGTGGTCCCGACCGGCACTCTTGTTCACCTTGGGCGTCCGGCCCATCTCACCCATCAGCACCACCAGCGTGTCATCCAGCATCCCCCGACCGGCCATGTCCTCGACCAACGCCGAGTAGCACTGGTCAAGTGTCGGCAGCAGGAAGTTCTTCAGCAGGCGGAAGTTGTTTCCGTGAGTGTCCCACTGGCCGGCACCGATCTTGCCGTTGAGCTGCGATTCGAAAGTCAGGCCGACAAATCGTGAACCCGATTCGACCAGCCGACGAGCGGCCAGCAGGCACGAACCGAACAAGTGCTCCCCATACCGCTCCCGAGTCGACTCGGACTCGCGAGCAATATCAAACGCATCACGCGTGCGGGTCGAGGTGAGCAGTTCCAGGGCTTTCCTCTGAAACACACCGAGCGTGTCCGCCCCGGGCTTGTCGCCCAGGCGACGGCGGACCCTGTCGACGGCCGCCAGCAGGTCGCGGCGACGGCCCAGCCGGGCTGCACCCAGACCAGGCTGCTCGTCCAAGGCCGGAAGCTGAGGCACAGCGTAAGGCACCGGCGGATCGATGTGGGCGTTGCGGCCCTCGATTGATTCCCGGAACTTCGGCGTGTAACTGGTGAACAACGGATCGAACTTCTGGCCCAGGAACCCTCCGTACGGCCCCGCACGCTGCCTGCCCTGGCTGTGACCGGGAACCGTTGGCATCCACACGTAGTTGGGGACTCCGGCCGAGCCGAGACCGGCCAACTGCATCACCGAGCCGACACTGGGATGGTCGGTCGGCTTGAAATGGTTGCCGTTGATCACCGGACCCGAATAGCCGGTCAGCATGTTGTACGGACTGTGCGTGTTCCAGAGATGCGTGTGAGTGCGAACCAGGCACGAATGGTGCATCGTCCGAGCCGTCAGCGGCAACAACTCGCAGACGTCCAGACCTGGCACACTACTGGCGATCGGACTGAACTCGCCGCGGATCTCGGTGGGAGCCTCGGGCTTCATATCGAACATGTCGATATGGCTGGGACCGCCCATCAGGTTGATCAGGATGACCGACTTCGCCGGAGCATCGGCGTCCACGGCCCGAACCTCTTCGGACGCCAGCAGCATCGGCAGCGACAATCCACCAGCCAAACCCAGGCCGCCGACCTGCATCAGGTCGCGACGCGACAGGCCGTCGCACAGCCGCTTTTGTGAACCCTGGATCCTCAACATCCGCCGTCACCCTCGGTGAATTGACTCATCGTATTGTAGATCACCAATGCGTTGTCTGTCATCTGGTATCGGCAATTGGGGATGTGGGGACGCGGATTTGATGGGTCAGGACCCGTCCGCCACGGGGTCCGCCCCAGCAGGATCTGATCCCGGCAGCTCCTCGGTTTCAGTTTCCACCACGACATCTGATCCCGGAGGCGTCCAATCGCCCCAATGGTCCAGGTAATGTGCATACGCCGGGCAATCCTCCCGTCGCTCCTCCAGCCACTGTTTAGTCTCGGCCACCAATCGCTGCTCGGTCTCGATGTCCAGCCGGCCAATCATCACCCGCGACCTCAGGAACACGAAGTACGTGTCGAGCACATCGCAGCGACAGTAATCGTTGATCTCCTCAACTCGACCCTCGTCGTAGAAACCCTGGACCATCGAGCCGTCGACCCCGGTCTTGCCCGGTTTGCCGATCAGGTGAGCCAACAGGTTCAACCCGCCATTGACCCGCGAGGCTCCGAAGTTCGACACCAGGTCCATCAGGTCGATGTGCGACTGGATGTTGTACCGATTCCGTGCCTGGTCATACGTGCGGGCTTCGACGTTGAACCACTCGGGCAGCGTGATCCCGTAGCGATAGGCTGCCAGCTCGAGCACCGGCAGGTCATAGCCTCGGCCGTTGAACGTCACCAGTGTCGGCTGGCTGTAGTGTTTCCAGCCCTTCCAGAACAGGTCGGTGATCACGTGAGGCCGATAGGCGGGTGCGTCGAGCACGGCCAGGTCCAGCAGCCGGAACCCGCTGTCGACCTTGGCGACGGCGACCGAGATCGGCAGCATCCAGGTCGGAGGCAATACGTCGCTGCCTCGCTGCTCGAGTCGCTCGGCACCGAACTTCGTGATCGCCTCAGCCGGCGACATCTCCGCATCGCCAAACTTCGCCCGCGCAATCAACTCGCCGTCAGCAATCGCCTCGACATCGAACACCAGGTAACTCACCAGGTCCGCCACCACAGACTCCTCTCCGTGTCTTCCTGACCTCAGCAACCCGCATCACCACCGCAACTGCCAATCATCTCGCGGGTACGTTACCATGAACCTCCGGAGCCTCAACCCCGCCCCCCAACCCTCTTTCTCGTTCACCCCGCTGGCCCCATGACCGACCCCGTCGAAGTCACCGAATCTGCCGGGGTCACCGGGCCGGAGATCATCGAGAGTGATCCGGGCAACGGGGACGCTGGTGGGGTCGAGACCGAGTCGGCCAGCCGTGAAGCGATCGATCAACTGGCCGCCGCCTACGGCCGCATGCGGACCGAGATCGGCAAGTCGATTGTCGGACAGCACAAGGTCGTCGACCAGTTGCTGGTGGCACTCTTCTCCGGCGGCCACTGCCTGCTCGAGGGTGTCCCCGGCCTGGCCAAGACGCTGCTGGTCAGCACCATCTCCGAGATCCTCGAACTGTCGTTCCGCCGCATCCAGTTCACTCCTGACCTGATGCCCTCGGACATCACCGGCACCGACGTGCTGCAGGATGATCCCGAAACGCACCAGCGGGCGTTTCAATTCATGCAGGGGCCACTGTTTGCCAACATCGTGCTGGCCGACGAGATCAACCGCACGCCGCCCAAGACCCAGGCCGCGTTGCTCGAAGCCATGCAGGAACGACGGGTCACCGTCGGCACCAGCACCTACCCGCTGCCCCAGCCCTTCTTCGTGCTCGCCACGCAGAACCCGATCGAACAGGAAGGCACCTACACCCTGCCCGAGGCTCAACTCGACCGATTCATGTTCCATGTCGTCGTCGACTACCCGAACGCCGACGAGGAACTCTCGATCCTGAAACAGACGACCGGTCAAAGTCAGCCGCAGCTCGAAGCCACGCTCTCGGGAGAACAAATCCTCAAGCTGCAGGAACTGGTTCGCCAGGTCCCGGTCGCCGAACATGTCTTCGTCTATGCCCGAGACCTGGCACGGGCCACTCGACCCACCGAACCGGATGCCGAGAAGTTCGTGAAGTCCTACATCGCCTGGGGCGCCGGACCGCGGGCCGGACAGTACCTGGTGATCGGGGCCAAGGCTCGAGCCGTGCTCGAGGGGCGATTGCACGTCACCACCGACGACGTCAAGGCAGTCGCTCACCCGGTGCTCAGACATCGACTGGTCACCACCTTCCTGGCCGACAGCGAAAACATCACCTCCGACGACCTGGTCGACATGTTGTTGGAGGCGGTGCCTGTGGAACTGGTCGAACGGGCCGTGTCGCGGGTCCCCTGAGCCGCTCGCACCTCGAGCCGGCAACCGCGGAACGATGTCGCCCCGCCGGAGAACTCAACATGCCTCGAATCTTTGATATCGCAGTCATCGAAGGAGACGGGATTGGCCCCGAGGTGACTCGGGAGGCGATCCGGTCGGTCAAAGCCGCCGCGGCACTCGATGAAGCATCCTTCGAATGGACCTCCTACCCCTGGGGCAGTGAGTACTACTTCGAACACGGCCGGATGGCCCCCGACGACTTCCTCGATACGCTCGCCGGCCACGACGCCATCCTGCTGGGTGCCGTCGGACACCCCGAGGTCCAGGACCACGTCACGCTCAACGGACTCCTGCTTCCGATCCGCCGCAGATTCGACCAGTGCGTCTGCCTGAGACCCTCGTATCTCTATGACGGGGTCGAGAGTCCCCTGCGAGACAAGCCGCCCGGTTCGATCGACATCCAGGTCTTTCGCGAGAACACCGAGGGCGAATACGCCAACATCGGCGGCCGCCTGTACGCCGATCGCCCCCAGGACGTCGCCGTCCAGACCTCCGTCTTCACCCGTCACGGTTGCCAGCGAATCATCACCGCCGCCTTCGAAAAAGCCGGCACTCGGCCCGACCGCCACGTGGCATCGATCACCAAGAGCAACGCACAGGGCTACGGCATGGTGCTGTGGGACGAGGTCTTCGAGGAGGTTGCGGCGGGGTTCCCCGACATCCAGACCGAATCGCTGCTGATCGATCGGGCGGTGATGGAGTTCGTGCGGCGGCCCGAGTCGTTCGACGTCGTCGTCGCCAGCAACCTCTTCGGCGATATCCTCACCGACCTCGCAGCAATCATCGTCGGCAGCATGGGCCTGGCCGCCAGTGCCAACATTGATCCCACGCGGACCTATCCCAGCATGTTCGAGCCGGTCCACGGCTCGGCACCGGATATCGTCGGACAGGGCATCGCCAACCCGCTGGCCGCCATTCTCTCGGCCGCCATGATGCTCGAACACCTCGAATTGCCAAACGCCGCGGTCGCGATCAACGATGCGGTCAAGGGGCAGCTGGCCGAGCGAGGTCCGCGGACGCCGGACCTGGGAGGCGACTCGACCACCGAACAGACCGGGGAAGCCATCGCAGCGCGAGTTGCCAGCACAACCGGAGCCGTCTCGTGACCACCGAATCGCTCGCCGAAATCTACCTCGACAACAACGCCACCACCCGGCCGTTGCCCGAGGTGATCGAGACGGTGGCGCGGCACCTGGACGAGAGTTTCGGGAACCCGGGCAGCCGGCACGCCGCTGGACGACGGGCACGGGTCGTGCTCGAAGACGCCCGCGAGACAATTGCCGACATCCTGGGGGCCTCGCCCGAAGAGGTCGTCTTCACCAGTGGAGGAACCGAAGCGACGAACCTGGCACTGTTCGGTTTCGCCGCCGGTGAACCCGGAGCGATCCTGACCTCAGCCGGAGAACATCCGGCGACAACCGAATCGATCGACGCACTGGTGAGGAAGGGCTGGTCGTCCAGGGTGCTCGGAGTCGATTCCGACGGGCGGTTGCAGCCCGAGGAACTCCAAGACGTGGCCTGGCAGGACTGCCGACTGGCAACACTCATCCTGGCTCACAACGAGACCGGCGTCGTGCAGGACCTCGGGCCGCTCTCGGAAGCGTGTCGTGAGCGAAATATTCCGCTGCACGTCGATGCGGTGCAGGCGGTGGGCAAGATTCCTGTCGATTTTCACCAGCTGGGTGCCGCCTCGCTGGCCCTGGGGGCTCACAAGTTCCACGGACCACGAGGCATCGGGGCGCTGCTGTTGCGTCAGGGATGCCAGTTGGCTCGCGTTGCTTTCGGAGGACACCAGGAATCCGGTCGACGGCCGGGAACCGAAGTGGTGGCGTTGGCTGCAGGGATGGCCCGGGCACTGCAATCGTGGAATGAAGTTCGAGTGGCTCGCACCGAGCAAATCGCGATGCTCCGTGACCGGCTGCAACACGGGCTCCAGGAACACGGCGGACCCAGCCTCGTCAACGGACACCCCGAACACCGGCTCCCCAACACGCTCAATATCGCCTTCCCCGGTCTCGACGGTGAAGCCATCCTGGTCGCCCTGGACCTCGAACAGATTGCCTGCTCGCTGGGCAGTACCTGCAGCAGCGGATCGGCCGAGCCGGCTCCGGCCCTGGTCGCGATGGGGCGGGAGGAGGAGGTGTACAGGGCGAGCGTGAGGTTCAGTGTGGGGGTGGAGAACACCGTTGAGGAAATCGACGAGGCGGTCGAGCGGATTGCGGGCGTGGTACAGAGACTGAGAGAATCGGCTCCGGTGGCCTGAGGGCGCCGGGTGGGATGTCACCAATAGAGACTGACCCAGGGCGGGGACGCGGACCATGGTGGTCTCGGGACGCGAAACCGAACCGCTGTTACTGGTGCCCGAGATCCGGCTGGCTCATACCGCCATCACCCAACTGGGCTCACGCAGCCGGTCGCGACCACCCAGCGTCTACATCACCGGGCCGCCAGGGACCGGGAAGTCGCACCTGGCCCGACTGTTCCTGCAGGCAGACACCGGACGCAAGGCCTCGGTGCTGGCCAGTGAATTCGCGGCCGAACTGGCCGAGGCGGCACAACACAGGGATATCCCGGAGTTCCAGGACCGATTCCGGAAACTCGACACCCTGGTCTGCGAGGACCTGCAGGCGCTGGTCGGACGGAAAGAGAGCCAACAGCAACTGCTGGCAGTGATCGACGAGATCCTTGGCCGGGGAGGACGCGTGCTGATTACCGCGTCGCGATTGCCCGGACGGCTCGATCGCTTCGATCGGAAACTGGTCAGCCGATGCCGCGGGGGAGTGGTCGTCTCGGTCCGACGGCCCGGACCAGCCAGCCGACTGCAACTCCTGGAACACTTCGCCTCCAGACACCAGGTCCCACTGCCAGTCGACGTCGCCCAGTTGCTCGCTCGAAAAATTACCGGGTCGCCCCGTGACCTCGTCTCCGCACTCGGACAACTCGAGACCCTCTCGAGAATCAGCGGCGGCGTGATCGACACCG
>Ga0310125_10000451_pt1 | contig 19262 bp, 3 predicted proteins | sample CB11b_Tmax_Bot8__FD_203508 | JGI IMG/M metagenome (GOLD analysis project Ga0310125, IMG submission 203508) | Marine microbial communities from Western Arctic Ocean, Canada - CB11b_Tmax_Bot8 | ecosystem: Environmental > Aquatic > Marine > Oceanic | place: Canada: Western Arctic Ocean | collected... | reverse complement strand
TCTCTTATATGATTATCATACTCATCAATATCCTCTCGGAACTTAGTACTGTTCGCGTAACCGGAGTCAGAATTGATCGGCTCCGGTCTAAATCCAAAAGGACCGGCAGACTCGTTATATGAACCATCATTATAATGTATGATTTGAGGTCGCCACCTCACGTTGCAGGCCTTAGGAATCTTAACGAGATACTTCTTCCCTAGATTTTCTTCGGCAACCTTTTTAACGAAGTTGTAAACCTTTTTTGCATTGTCGAGGTGATTTTTGGCTGTCTTGGGAAGGTTGGCTATCATCCTAGTTAGAGGAGTGTCCTTAGGCTTGTTCCTACCATCTACTTGGCCTAATGCATTTTTAGTTGCAGCTAATCTTTTGCTCTTGTCCGCCCTTGCCTGTTTGACTACTTCCGCATAGCTCTTGTGGAATGCTTTTGCTTCTTTTAACGCTAAAGCCAAACTTTGGTACTGGGGGATGTCTTTGTATCCCCTGCTGTCATCCCCAGGGTGGGTGGCATGCCAAGATTCTTGCATCTCTCCTAGCGATTTCTCATAGGTCTCTATTCTGGTACGCAAATCATCTTTAGGTACAATTATGGGTTCTGCACCCCCCTGAAGTTTTTCATAGTCTCCGACCATCTTGGTGACGGCGTTTTGTATCTCAACAACCCCAGCTTCGGGAATACCTACCTTTTCTGCTCGCTTATAATAAAGAGGGTAGCCATACGGGGGATTGCAAGGGCTGGCCGGATATCCGTCTTGGCCCATGTATGCTTGGTCGGAGTTCCACACGGATCTGGGCACGGAGACGGCAAACTTTCTCTCTTTGAATCCAGATATGGCTACCTCAAGCGGATCTCCCACGTTAATATTTAGGGTGGCTTGCCAGTCACTTAGGACTTCGTTTATCTCTGTATTTGCGGCTGCCGCCGCCGCATAAGTAGCACCAAACTGAGAAACATCCTGTATATATGTTTCGTTGTATGAAAGCAAAAACTCTTTCCATCTTTGAAAGGAAACTAGTGCCGCTCTCATTTCCATCTCGGTAGCTACATAATAATTACCCACGCCATAAGCATTTAGTCCCCTACTATCAAGGAGTATCTGCTGATAGGGTCCAAACCCTTTGGGTATAGTGACCGCCTTATCGTCCCCTATAAAGCCGTAGAAAGGCAAAATTTGTTGCTTCAGAGAAGTCTCAAGGGACCATTGATCTTTTTGTAGTTGTTCTACCTTGTTGGGTAATCCTAATTCATTTCTTCTTTGTTGAAGATTGTCTCGGTCTTTGTTGTTACTCAAGAAGAGCATATCTATTCTTTGAGCACCAACCACAAACTTGTCGGTAGTCACATTAGACAACTCAAACCCAACATCTTGGTTCTCGACGTGAATTCCCTTGTTATCTAATCCCTCTATATATTCTTTAATGGCTCCATATCGAGGCTGCTGGGTCTTGTTGATAGCCTCAATTCTGATAATGCCCGCAACCATCTCTGAGTTTCGGCCACTTTTAGCCAAGTCGTTATTCCTCTTATATAAATAACTACATGCTGGATGGTCTATAACCGGAAGTAGCGTCACATATAATTCATGACTTATGATGTCACAAAGTTCCTGTGCAAAACTCAACATATCTAACTGGTCAAAATCAAAACGGTAGCTAAGGGGGATTAAATCTGCCGGGATACCAGTAAAATCAACAACATAATTAAATCCCCTAAAGTTTATAACCCCGCCAAATCCAGCATCTCGATATTCTTGTGGTATGGGGCCATCATATTCCAGTAAAGATCTAAGAGATTGTGCTATTCTATAGAAGGGCATCCCTCTACCAGATCTCCTAGAGAACCCCTGACCCGTTACTGGAAAAAAGGAAGGAATAGAAAGTCTGACGGAGGCGGCTGCTGAGGTATGATATTCATCCAAAAGGTTTCTACCTCCTACGGATGCTGGTGGTGGATCAGCCATGTCTGGATCTTCAAAGCCAGCATATGTGGCAACCCCATTAGAATCCAAAGACTTCCTAACAATCCCCTTTCCTTTGGCCCCAGCGTCAATTTGAGACTTTAGGGCTTCGGACGGGTCATACTCTAGGAACCCATATATATTAAATAAGTTCTTATTGTTATAGGTTGTTCCCTGATAGTTATTAAATATTAGTATGGCGTTTGAAAGTATCTCTCGCGGGTCATTGACATTTACTGAGAATAGCGGGCTTCCACCAGCACCTTTGTTTTGAGTATAACTTTGTAATATGCCACCGAATACAAAGTGATCTCTGCCCCTGTCGAACGTATCGTGCTCCCAAAGTCTAGACTTATCAACAATCTTCTTTGCTTCTAGGTCAACATAATGGTAAGCATCGAGGCTCTCTAGGGGTTCCGTATAAGTCGATGTGGGAAAGGCGGATACAGCTGGCAATGTCTGAATATTATAAAGGTCATCGAAAGTTTTTCTAAACGCCTGCTCAACTGTGGCTGGGTTTTTACCAAACTTGAAAAATACCGGAGACCCTACGACGGGAGGGGAAAATACATCAAGTTTGCCATTGTGGTATGGGTCATCGCCCATTCCTATAGACAACTTGTCGGACTTGTTGTATTCATCGTTAACGAGTTGTAGAGATAAGGATGAGGAAGTGTCTCCAAATCCAGCATTGATATTGAAATTGGTTATAGAAGCCCCTAAAAAGGTTTGTTGTACAAACCCCTCGTTGCCGATAGTCCACCCACCCGTCGACAGTGAGCCATGCTTACCTTGAGGTATAACGTGACTACTAGGCCAATCTTCCTGTGGATCTATTGCCCCAGTTGTTGGTATCGTACTGTATTCATGATCAATTGTCATCTTCTGATCCTTCTACGTATCCCATTCTGACGAAAACGATTCTACAAATTTCATCGAAGACACGAAGTGCTCTGATATATATGGAATTGTAATTGGTGATTTCCCTGGAGCTAAATGGTGGTGAATGTAGTCATTGAATATGTTAAACTTTTCAATTTCTCGTAGTTGAGCTTCCTGTGAATTAGAGAACGGAATCTCTAGTCCACTAGCATTAAATAAGCTGCCACTAACGAAAGGAGTGCCGGGATCCTCTGGATAGGTCTTGACGGCCCCACTAGCTTCCCACCAATCCTCGCTAAATTGGTCTGGAAAGGCCGATGGGTCTTCTTGGGATAAAAATGCCTCGCTGTCCGGTGTTTCCTGATTGGGGTGTGGGAATGGATAGTTGATTCCGCTGCCACCGAAATTAACTTCCCTGCTTTGTTCATGATCAAAAAAATGTCCCTCTCCGGAGGGCATAACCCCAGATATGGGTTGTGCCTGCTGCCCAGCTCCTAATGGTAGGAGCGGGCCATCGTCAGGGTAAAAATCCTTCCATTCGTGTGTCATTATCGATCAAGCTCATAGGTAAATGTAATATTAAATGAGTAGGTTCCTTCTTTCGGACTCCAGTTTTCGGTGGGGGGTGCCACAAAATATTTTCTGACCCCATGTTCCCCTTGAGGGCTTAGTTCCTTAAGAAGATCTGCTATTTGGGTCGCAGTGGGCTCAACTACGCTGGGTTTTTTGAGTAACAGGGTATTTCTTCCAGACCCGTATGGTATCTTTGTATAATCCATAGTCAAATTGAGGGACACATCTCGTCGGTATTCCGTTCTACCTCCAATGTATTGTAAGACGGGGCCGGTCTTTCTCCCGAGGACTGGGATCACGGCGAACACATCCCCAGGATAGGTGTCGTTGACCTGTATGGACTCAGCAATTACCCCCGATATTATGTTGGTTGGCCTATTGTTAAAAGATAGGCTGTAGGTGATCTGGCCAGTATACTGACTTGTACCCAAGCTGATGGATACTGGCTGTGAGTTTAATTGAACCGCGACTAGGTTGTTAGCCCTTTTATATATGTCACTAGATATTCCAAATGCCCCATTATTTGAAACTCCGTTATATTTACTGAGTGCGTTTTTGTAGGCACCACTAGTAGACATGGTACTGAAAACCCCAAGGCCGCTGGGGGACAGCTCTGACATGCCGGTTATTGTGCCATCAATATTTACGTTGACAAATGGATCACTATTAGAGGTAGAAGTGGTCATTTTATAGTTTTCATTGCTAAGACCACTACTTAAGATCCAGTTCTCAGTTACGCTATAGCTTCCAGCGGTTTCGTTAATCTGCTCAGTTCTAACGTGGTTGAAACCCCTATATGAATCAATCAGGTTTACTGTGCCACTTCCAATAATTCCGGCGACGTTTGGATAGTCTCCACTAGGTTGATTTGAGAGTTTTCTTAAAACAAAATCCCTCGCTTGTTGCCAAGCTGGCTTGGAAAGACCCTCCGTGTCATAAAATGTTTTACCGGTCGCATTGATACTATGGGATATTCGATAAGACCTAGGGGACTCAACGCTTTGGCCCTGCTGATCATCTGCTTCTAGTCCCCAGTTCTCGTCAAAACTATCTAGAAAGGCTGTGCCGGGATCATCCAAGAAATCCTCCAGCCCCATAGTTGTGATTACAGCTCCGCTACCGGCTAATGTTCCTTCGGCGTCTATATAAGAATTTTGACCATCCCCCCTGAGAATCACATCCGCCTCAAGAACAATCGTATACTCGCATTTACTTATATAATTCCCCTCTGTAAAGTTGATGCTTTGAACTCTTGGGTTGCAATGAAGTGTTGCTCCAGCCTGATCAAAAATATCAGTTATTTCAATTCTCTGACCATCCTGTGCAAATAACGCCCTCAAGGCCCTCTGTTTACTAAGTATGGCGGAAGCGGCCCTATTCTTTACCTGTTGTCTAGGGGGCCTGCTCTGGACAGATAGGGAGGTGCTATCAAAGACCCCGTATGGGCCAGTTAACTTAATGTTATCCAGATCTAAAGAATCTGGCATGAGATATGCATACGGTGAATCGGTCTGAGGGTCCAACGCTAATGGAGAGCCTTCGTCTGGCAGCAGCGTTCCCGTTAGGGTTATGGAATACGTAACGCCAAAATTACCTATTTTATTTTTAAGGGTGTTCGTAGAAATCTGCACAAAGGGTGTAGGCCTAATATTACACTCTTGCAAAGGATCATTTTGATATCTGACTCTAATTGGCATTAGTAACCCCGTATATTCAGATCTAAGTTGCCAGTTGTTTGAGTACTTGTCATATTTAAGTTAATAATTCCTGATTCATACCCGCTTGGAACCTCCATAAACAGGTTCATACCACTTGGTTTTCCATTAAACGTGCCCGAGGGTCGAGAACCAATAACCCCAAACTGGTAAAGATTCATACTATTATACACATTTGCAGACGGAGCACCCGATAACATCAGGTTCATATTTCCGCTAGAAGAGGCCGGAATACCCGACATATAAAGGTTCATGGGGCCAGACGCTGGGTCTCCCGTCGTCAATATAAGCTTAACTGATTCGACATATGGCCTATGAGCCACAAACCCCTTCGTGGAGGGGTCAAACCCTGACACCTCTAAGAACACGTCGCCATTGTGGTTTGTTATTACTATTCCGTTAACCTTATGCTCCTCGCTCCCCCCTGTTACATTCTGATAGACCCTCTTAAATAGGTTTTCAGCGGCGTCAACCTTCTGGGCAAACACGTGCGTATCCATCCAGCTTCCATTGTTTGGAATGGAGGGAACCTGTTCTCGGAGCATGGCATCAAAGGTGTAGGCACTACCGGCATCATTTAATCCGCTTGTGGGATGATTGCCGCTGGTTGGCCAGTCGTGGAAAGGAGCACCTCCGATAAGAGTGTAATCGCTGTCACCCCTCTTGGCCCTATCAATAGCAACAGACCACCCAAATCTATCGTTTTCTGTTCCACTTTCCGTTATCACGTACTCTCCTGGAGACCCTTCTTTAGGCCCATATTCACTCTGTGTCCTGTCGTTGTGGCCAGCAGAGTAAAGTTTTTCAGCAAAAATCCATTCTTTTGTTCTATGTGCAAAATCTATCAGCTCATGTCTAAAGTTATAAACGGCACCATTGTTAAGCACCATGGTGCCACTCAGGTTATCAAACTTATCTACTCTCACGCCCGAGTCACCTAAATCATAGAAACTATGACTGGGAATATCAAACTCCGCATTAAAGCTTTTTCTCTGGAAGGCGGTATTTAAATCATTCGGTACAATGGAGCCGCTATAAATATGGTGATGCAGGGTTTCAAAGTCATGATTGGGAGCACCAACAGCAATCATGTCCGAATCTATAGACACAGATAGTCCAAAGTTGTCGGACTTCTTGGCGTGGTCTAGAATAAAGGAAGCATCATCTATATTGTGATCGCCCCTCTGCTGAGTCAAGGCTAATGACGCATCTCCGCCAAAATCATAAATTCCAACATTTAAGCTGCTAGGTTTAATCTTCTGTATAAATTCCCAAGGAAGGTATTCGGAAACCGCATTCTTACCGCCGCCCGTGTTCTCAAAGTAAAACGCCGCACCCGCACCGCCATCCTCGGCAATCTTTGCTCCTGATCCGGGTAGGCCATTTTCGATTTCGTGCCATTGAACAATTCCACTAATGCCACTGGCGGCAGATTCAGCATGGTAGGCATTAAATGGGGTTCCGACAACCAGCTTGTTGTCAGTCAAATCCACAGAATAACCAAATAAATCACCTAGACACCCAGAGGAATAAAGATCTAAGTCTAGATAATCTGTATTGTTTAACTTCATAAGATCGGGTAAGCCGCCACCGATACCGGCATCCAAAATGTAGCCCCTAGTATCTGAAATCCCGAGGGGGTTACCGGGCCAGTCTGCGTAGTCTACATAGTCTAAGAAGTCACCGCTAAATCTAGGGAACACTCCATAAGCAAGCTTTGCTGCAATGCCCCAAGATTTTTTCTTAGCTAGCATCGCCTTTCCTTTGAGTTCTTTCGGTCTCCCGTCCGCCCATATTTGAGATGGGCTGCGACTATCTTCATTGTCGGTAAATCTACTCAAGCCTCCCTCTACTCCACCGAGGGCGTATAACGGCTCCGTCATATTACCAATAGACTCGCCCGAGATTGCATGATACTTCGCAGGACTTCCTCTTTCTGGACCTCTGAGCTTTTGTGAAAAGTAGAAGCTTCTTCCTCGATCTGAAATAGATTCTGGATCACTCAACACTGTCGGCTTAATATCAAATACATGGGTCTCTGGGAGCCGAGAGTCAACCGCGTATTCGGTCGGTCTTCTAGGATATAGACTTCTAATAAAAGCTTGGTTGCCAGCAAGGGCTTCGCTGCGATAGTGAGGGCATTGCCCCTGTATCATAGTGGAGTCTGTAATAAGGGTTATTTTTGATCTTTTCGTCCCATTCGGGAAGGATGAGAAATTTTCAAATTCTTCTGCCACAACAACCGGCCCATCTTCTATTAGAGTATCTCCAAAATCTGGACAATCAGTTTCGCCCGGCTTACAGTACTCCTCACTCTTGTGCATGACCGGCCTAGAAAATCCTGGTACGTTCACGGTATGGGCGGGCGTGACAATCGTTTCTATATTTTCTTCTCTGCCGACTTCCACCCGTATGGTTTTTCTTTCGATGGTTTCTCCGGAGTCAATGGGCATTGGACAACCAGATATAGATAAAAGTCTAACGGTTTTGGGTATTGAATTTTCTGTAAAGCCCTCACGAGGCACGGCGTCACCTTTGCCATTGGGAGTCACCTCTATAGTGACCTCAGATCCAGCAGCCACAAAGTTGATATCATGTCTATGGGCAGTCTTTCTGACGGGTGTTCCTGCTAATTTGTACGTCCGAGATATCTCGCCCAGAGGACATCCGTGCTTCTGCGTGTGCTCGTGAAGTGGGAAGTAGTCGCAGGCACGCGGCCTTACACCTCTGGCACCCTTAGTGATGCGAATATCTAGGGCTTGATTTTCTGTCTCTGTCTCAGAAACCCAATCAACGAATAACTTATACCCAGACAATGGAAGGGTTGTCATCTTGATAATTGTTTTGCCCTCCATCCTCCATTTGTGTAAATCAGGCACTTTAGTTGTTATTGGGGCATCATACCAAATAATCTTTTCGTAGTCCTCGCCCCCAGAAATTGGAACAAACTTAGATATGGTGTTATAATGTTCAGGGTTAGTACCAATATACGGCGGGGACGGGTGGCCTTCATCAATATGCGGCACCCAATGTCCATCGGTATGGGGGGACAGCCATAAACCCTCAGTAACAGCGGTATCGTTATAGGCATTGCTGAACACATACCCTTCCGAACAACCACGCAGTGGCTCAGTATTTGACTCAGCATTGGTGAACTGATTACTATGCCATGCGAGCAAGTTTTGCGTTCCTATTGGCGTAACAAAATACTCTCCGTCGGCATAACCATCTGCGTCGTTGGGAACGAAGAACGGCCTACTTGATATATTGAGCTTTTCACATATCTTATCTACATTACCAGCATAATCCTGAGCTTTATTTGTTACACCCGCAGTGTAGGTAATAATCAGTCGTTTATTGCCTAGTTCCATCCATTGTTTTATCCTACCGTACTGTTTATCCGACGGGAGGCCTTCTGGATTGGCAATCCAAAGGAAATTGAACATGGGGTTTATTGCCCTGTTTTCATCTATACTAAAGTTCTCGTCAAAATTCTTAGTACCAATCGTATTCTTAATTGCTTCTGCAAGGGTATGCCTTCTTTCTGCCTCCTCAACCGGAATGTTAACGTAATAGGCGTCTTCAAGTGACTCCTGAGTGAACCCATCGAACCCACCTACATGACGGCCCATAGGGGTTTCTGTGCAGTCATGTGTCAACATGTTAAGATAGAACTCTGTATTTTTATCCTTATTATCAGCCCGAGAAGATATCCCTCTACTGTCGTCATCTTCTGGCCACTGGGAAGCTATGAGGTAGACTTTGGAGGTATTTAACACCCCAGCATCATTTTTCCCAGACTCGGCAAGTGCTAGTATGGATGGTCTGTATAGTTCTACTTCACTGAATGTCGTTGGATCGTAAGGCTGGGCAACCCCCTGACAGATGCCATCTCTGCCATTTTTAGCATCAGGGTCTATTAAGGTGTGGAGATTGAAGGAGTTGTACTTCCCAGAGATGTTAGAATTGGCATCCTCTAAGACACTCATGACACTTGTTGCTACATACTCGTCCCCCCCAAAATCAGATGCGGTTGCATCCGGCCATTGAGCATATGGGACAGCCTCGTCTATAGTCTCTGTGTCATAAAGTGTTGTCCATGTAGATATCGTTGCCTCACTTTCTGGGTATTCTATAACTTTAGGGGGAATGTATTCTGCTGTAGTAAGAACAGGAACAGGTTCAAAGTAGGGTGATACAATTACCTGTTCAATAGGGTCATCGCAGGTCGGAGTGGAGTTCTTAAAATGAAGAGGCCAGTTTTGTTTGAAGTTAACGACCGTACATGATATCTCATCAGATAATATACACTGGTCCTTCCATTGTGCCCGCAAGTCTCCATTGTTCTCCAGTGGGAACTCACACTTATCGTTAATGATGTATGTATTACCATCACAATCCATGCCCTCTGGGCAATTCATGAATTCCTTGAAGTCTTTTTGGCCGTCTCGTTCGATGTTTATTCTAATATCGCCAACGCCCTTGGCATAGAAATTACCTGTAAGTGACATAAACCCAGCATTTCCTGCCGGATGGAATGACTCGGTAATATTATACCTATTGTCTATCTTGTCAGCCTCAGAAACGCAATCCTGTAGGGACATCTCCTTGGTTTTAGCTGCCGTAATTCTCATCCGAGAACCCAGTTTCTCTAACATCTTATTTATATGACCGTTAGAGTCAGAATAAATACCGTTGTCTTCCCATATCGGATCATTGCCAACCAACACTAGGTTTCTATCGCCTAGAGCTAGCCAATCCTTAATGTTCTCTATTTGTTCGTCACTTGCGGGTAGCTCAGGGGTAATAATAAATGCCAATCCAGCGTCCCGAGGAATCTCTATTTCTGAGAAATCAGTTCTTCTAAATGGTATGCCTCCTGGTACTTGATTAGACGGACCAAAGTAGAGACCCATTTGGTCATAGTACCCCTGAGAGACCTCTGATGGATGGAAAGTCCTATCGAGGTTGCCAAACCTGCCGAACTCTACAACCCCGCTATGGTCAAAGGTTTTTCTAGACTCAAAAGTTCTAACGGCCCCAGCATGCTGATAGGAGGCCCAATTGTTTCCGGCTTCAGGGGAATCGCCAATGCAGTCGCCATATACATTCGCATCTTCAAACTCGTTGAACGAATCTGTAGGAGCACCAAATGCGACTGTGGAACCCTCGTCACTAACAGCCGTACTCCATCCAAGCCTTGAGGTTGGAGCAAACGTACTGGGTATAAACTGTCTAGTTCCTTGATACTTAATGTCTCCATATCCATACTTAAAGGAAAGCTTGTAAGGTTTAGACCGAACATCAACTCTAAATTGGAACCTGTCGCTGGCAGATAAGAAGTCGTAGGTCGACTCCTGTGCTTTAAGCGTTCCAAACTCAAGGAACACTTGATGGAAGTAAGCAAGTGCCTCATCCTTCTCGTTTTTAACGAGCCAGCCAGACAACGAAGCATAAACCCTCTTGTGTTCTTGGTCGTCCCTCTCGTAGATCCTGCATGGAGAATTGGTAAATGGAGATCCAACAGAGATGACTTCAGAATTGTTACTGATTCCAACAGAATGGCCAAACCGGTCATTAAACTCTCTTCCGTGAGATAGGAGTCCGACGTTCTCGTTAGATTCTTCATCCGGAATATAAAAGTCGGTGAAGTTGTGTGAGGAGGATATGACCTGGACACAATTAAAGTTGTCTCTTTCCTTCTCAAATACGTAGACCCTACCCCCAGAGTTGGGAGGAATCTGGAACCGAGAGACATCAAACGACTTGGCGTCTCCCCAAATCTGACCAACACCACTGGTGATAAAATCTCTGTTTCGGGTGTCGTTGGTGAAAGTGCTGTCAAGGTGGCCCGTATCAAATGTTTCTTGTATCAAATTGATGGTGGTACTATACCAATGTTCAGATCGTCCCGTTGTTGTGTTTAAGTATCCGCTCGCCGCCAGATTGGTGGTTTGGTCATAAACACCACTCTCGAACGTATACTCATTATAAAACTTTTTAAATTCATCATAGAGAGAATGTGTGACATTGTTATCGTCTGTATACTTTAGGGCATTAGCCGTAGACCCAGAGTCTTCCTTGAACATACCAAAGATGGCCGGAGTTCCCTGATATATCAGACTAGTGTCGTGTGGGAAGGCTTCAACAAACGCCGCCTTCACGCCGGACACCATATCGTTAAATACAATAGGTAGTCCTGCTTTGTGAAATTCAGCTTCCCTATCTGCATCTTCTACGCCGTTGTTCAGCTCATTCGCACCCTCTTGAATAACAAGTTTCCGATCATCTAACCTATCAATATATTTATGAACGAACCAGTCGTTATCCTTCGGAATTTCTGTACGGTTTTTATACGATGCTATGGGTTGTATCACTATAGTTTTCATCTCAATATGAGGGAAGAACTGTACGGCTACTTCAGGATCTGGATCGTCTTGAGGCCAACATCCAAGATCACAGTTCCCATACCAAGGTGCGGAGAAATACTTCCATAAGATATCAAACCTCTTGGCCGTACTCGATATATTAGCAATAGCCTTCTCAGAATAGTCAAACAGGTCGGCAACCACCATGGTTCCACAGGGGATGCCGGATGTAGTAGGATCTACAAACTCCCTTTCCCACTTGGCTCTCGGAGCACCCACCACCACGACCTCTCTGTCGCCACTAGCGGATATGTCTAAAGAGGAACCAAACTCCCTACCCTCTTGACCAATTTGCCACTTAGAACCGTCTATGACAAGGTCGTCACCATCAGGTACCTCAAATTTCAGGAGGTTTTCAACCGTTCTCTCTACATAGTCCTTTCTGAACCCGACGGGTAGCATCAGTGGTTCGCTTGACTGCAAAGACCATCCGGCTTTCTTGCCAGCAACGTCGTCGCCGCGTCTATACAAGAATACAGCACCTCCAGACGGAACATCAACAAACCCAGGATCATCCTTGTACTTATCATACTCGGGAATCGTCATCTTCGGTGCGGAAACAGCCATGAGGTCGCCCTTGACAGCTACTTTGTATCCATACTTGTCTCCGATGCTTCTGCCGGAACTTACTAGTAGTTCTGGATCTATACATAGGTCACCAGTAGGCGGCACTCCGCAGGCATCATCACCTATCAGTTTCACGCCAGAGTATACAATGTTTTGATCGCAGTCCTCTGTACAGCAACCGTCAGCATCCCAAGCTGGCCCACACATACCATATTCCCACTCCTCAAAGTTTCTGGGGACTTTAATAGGTTCTGTAGATCCTGTTTTTATTGTTAATTCAGTATGGTACGCCCTAGAGGGTAACAGTTGGGTGTACTTTCTTATTCCGTAGTAGTTTCCGCTATAACCCATAACTGGAGTATTAAAATCGTCGTTATCAAATTCATCTTTCGACATCCCACCACGCTTAAAGCCAAAACACTCAGAATTAGTATATGTAGCTGTGGCTCTAAAGATTCCGCCCTCGTTGCATGTTAGTGGTCTCCAAATCGTGTCATCAGTAGTTAATGGCTGATCTAGTGCCTTGTCAGGACTGTTACCCGTGCAAGACCCGTACCCAAATAGTTCAACACCCCTTATTTCATTATCTACTGGCACCCTAGCTAGGTGGTTATCCTCAAGCTCTATACCAGTTCCAAAACTATTGTTATACCACAAACCATAAGCAGAACCAAAGCCCTTAGAGCCAACTAGGTAGCTAGCAGTATACAGATTCATATCTCCACTGTGTTCCACGGGGTCTCTCTTGTAACCAAGTGACAGCGGCAGAGTCCCACTAGAAAGATAAGGCGACTTAAGAAACAGTGGTATATCTTTATTCGTCCTAATAGTCTTGAAATTTGGTACGCCTATGACATTAAGGTTTATCGTACCACTTGAAGGCCCTGCGTGACTGTTCGGAAGATCGTTATGGACAGCGAGGTTGAGCATACCTCTGATGCCCGACCCATTACCCACAGCAAACGTGAAGAGGTTTAACTCATCGAGTTTGGGATCATCAGTGTTAAGCATGAACAGTGGAACATACGGCCCTTTTAGTCTAGAGTCGTCCGGATAGCCATCGCCATCTACGTCGCCAAGTAGTACAGAATCGTCTCCGAGGGAGATCCTGTCGTGCGTAACGGGCATCGTGAAGTTAACGCTTCCCGAAGACGGCGTGAGGTGTCCGACGGATGGGCCGACAAGATTCAGATAGGCCTCCCTGCTAAACTCAGGCGTATAAAGAATCATCCCAGCTCTTGTGACATAAGCACCACTTATTGCGAGAGGCAGCCCAGAGGGGACATCGACATCAATCATGATGGGGCCACTGGTGTATAAATTAAGGACACCTGAGTCGTCGAATGGCTGGCTATAAGTAGACAGGTTGAGCGTTCCGCTGGATGGAAATGCCCCAAATGTATATAAATTGCCAGAACCGGAACTCGCCCTTGAAACCACGTTGCAGTCGGACATCCTGACGTGGGATGAGTGTAAGTTTATTTTTGACTCAAACGCGGGACCAGAGGGGTACACCAAGTCGTACTGAACAAACATGTCATTGACATCTTCGGAGAAGTACTTCTCGGTAAACTCAGTATGTCTAGGCTCTTGCGGAAAAATGGACCAGTCTTCACTGGTGTCAACTAAGTCGCCGTAGGTGAATGTCGTATCTAAACGCATAACACAACTAGAGGGTTCCACGTGATGAATCTTGCGGTTGACTAGACCCCAGTTTGGCTCGTCCTCAGTCCAATACGGTTCTTGTTTTTTGCCGTACAAACTAACAATTAATCTTGGTCCCTCTTCGTGATCACAGTGGTGCCAAAAGATGGAGTTGTCGGTATGATGTTCTATAACGCTCTCTACCACCAAGGCACGATCCGAGAACTTGTATCCATAAGGCAGGCTTTTGGTTATTCTCCTATTTACCGAATGGAAATGGTCGGGCACATCGCTAAGATGGAATCTAAGGAAATCATTTTCAATCTGAGTGTGGTATGCAACCCCAGAGTCCACGTTGGATGGCAGGGATAAATCATTTCTACTAGAATAGCCAGATCCATGGTGTTTTATATCAAAGACAATACGTTCTTTGTTGGGACGCTTCTGCCACTGGTCAAAGGCTGTTGAAAATTCGCAGTATTTAAAGTCGCCAATTTGCCAGTCAGTAAAGGTGTCTTCATTAACCCTGTCCCATAATTGGTACTTATCGTTGCCATATGGAACTCCAGAATCAAAGAATGTAACTCTTAAATTGTCGAAGAAATCTTCAGCTGTGACTTGCTTATACGTCCTGTCGGTATTTGATTCAACTATATTGGTTCCAGAGCCGTACAGTGTATCTACACCAGAACTCCAAGTGGACACCCCAAACTCGCTAACGAGCATATTCATGCCAACGCCAGAGCCAGCACTCCAGCCAAGGGTCAGGTCCGCATTGCTTGGCTTCTTGTAAAACTTGTCGGAAGAAGCACGAAGCAGGTATGGCGTTTCGTAACTAGAATCGAAATCTTCGGCTTCATAATCATCAAAGCGATTTTCACCATCTATATACAGCTTCAAACCACTGCTCTGATTATCGTTATACGTCAAAAGAACATTTAATGGGTAGACATAATCACTATATGGTATATCATCAATGATTTCAACTATAGAATCGTCTAAATCATTTGTAGCGTAGGCACAGAGAAATCCATCCTTATAGCCTAGTGCGAAGTCTAATTCAGAGGGGGTACTCCATTTAGAAAATAGGACACCACTATTAAACAGGTTGTGAGTCTGTCCTGAGACGTTTGCGTCTGGAGTAAACCTTGTAAAGATAGAAAAACCACTGGTTGTATCAATGTTGCCAAAGTTTATGTAGTCAGCATTACCAGACAATCTGACAACTCTGTCAAATGCATCTGCTATCTTGCCATACATCGGGTTGCCAACAAAAGTCTGAGAACCCCTAGAGAGGGCTGTCCAATCGGTTGAGGTATAGTTCCCACTAAACAGTGGCAATTGTGACTCAAACAGGGTGCCGCTAGCAAATCTCCAGCCAACGTTCTGGTATATTTCTGGGGAGCCGACCATCAGGCCACTTAATGTTCCAAGGGCGTTTGTGACATCTGTCGGGCCTAAATCTGAAGACTGAACATACCCCGTTTTAATGTTGTCGAACTTAAAGTACCCAGAAAGAAATGGGAAGTCGATGGTTGGATTCTCAAAACCAAAACCAAACGAATCTGGGTCGTACGGTCCACGCACGGTACCTTCAGAGCCACGCCATCTTCTGGCGTAGTTTGTTTTTATTGTCTCTGGCGTTCCATAGGCATGTGGTATATCTCTTATCTCAGAAAGTGGACCATATCCTGAGCCAGCATTAAGTATGTTGTCAATAGCACCCATGGCCGCTGGGAATAACGCACCATCTCTTCTCCCATCTTGGGCACGAGCTAGCCGTCCACCATATGTGGACATGTTCAAGCCATCCTGCGGCTTGTATCTGACGCTTAGGGCAATGTGTGCAATAGAAGCACCGCTAGGAATCGGAAATATATCTAAGTACACATGCTCTAATAGCGAGCTTAGAGTATAGTCTTTTGGAAATCCTAGCTTGTCAACATCAGGATTAATCTTGAGGGGGACTTCGTAGAGTTCAAAGTCGGTCCCCGTCACCCACGGGTACTGAAGTCGCTTGTAATGATCGTTACCACTGGATGTAAAAAAGTCTTCTTTCTCAGAAAGAGCCCTGCCACCCAATGCCAACTGATCTGAGTTTCCTTCAAAGCCTGAGATTACTGGGTATTGCCCCTCTTGCGTAATGATGAGGTCGTTGAGATGAACGCCAGATGGGTCTTGAATAAACCCTCCCGAGGCAGACGTTCTGTTGAGAAGTTTATCGTCACTATATCCTACAACGTCTAATAAGTAGTCTCTTGAGTCTACGGCCTTTTTGGCAAGAACCTTCAGGGTGAGCGTATCAACACTAAAGAAGTTTACGTCTTGTACGTTGGTGTTTACGGAATTCTCTACATTAAATGCACCGCTCGGCTTCCACCAAGTATGTTTGGTGCCCTGATCAAACGCGATGTTGAATGCACCCTTGCTAATATCTTTGACATCGGTCGTACGATTATTAGAAAACTTAAGGGTAAGCTTGCCGGAGTCTGCCACCATTCCGCCTTCGGCAGAGTCTAAGGTAATGAAACTGCCTTCAGAATTCTGTCTAAGAGTTTCAAGTAACTTTTCGGCATTACACTTATTGATATTTTTAACTGTAGAATCTGGAGACCAACTCCAAACACTGCTGACAGCAGGCCACAGGGAAGAATCAAAATTAGAGAGAGGCATAAAGGATGGAAGAAGATCCTGCTCCACCCTGTTGCCCTTAGTGGGTATCTCGATGTGAATAGGTAGATGATGCTCTTGTCTTATTCCGATACCACCGCTGTTACATATTTCTATGGCAGAGACCCTAAAGCCGTCAGTGGGGTTTATAAATCTGGTTTCTTGAGTACTTAGCGGTGCTCCATCAAGTGCTAAATAATTATTACCATCCTCATCAACAATAATCTCCGGTAGGATAAAGTCCTCTTCAAACCCCTCGTCAAAACCTTGGTCGAATGCATCATCTAGGGCTACGGCCCTGACGCTAAAAGAAAGAGAGTACCCAGTCTCCTCGTAGAGATTGGCCGTCTCCGGCCTGTTCCAATCATAATAATCTGCAAATAAATTGGTTTCAGCAGATGTAGAATACGTGGAAAAATTATCGTTTCTATCTAAAGCGTCCCCGCGAAGACTGAAATCTTTATATTTAATTATTAGGTTTCCGAGGGGGTCAACAAATCTAATGTTGTAAACCGTGTATAGTGGGGCGATTCTTGATTCATAGTTTTCAAGTGGGGCCGCGATACGCATGTGCAGGCGGGTGTGATCTGGGCGTACAGTAAAATTAGTTAGATCGCACTTATACTGGAAAAGCCCCTCTGTGTGAATAGTGTCAGGAGTTATAAAGGAGTCTTTGTTGTCACTTAGCGTAGAGGAAGTCCCCCCGTCCTGCATCCTACCATCAAAAACACCCTCATCTATTAGGGCAAACAAATCGCTTGTTTCTTTTATTGGTCCGGTAAACTCCCCAAAACCGGCGTCAATAGCTCGGTCAGCAGAGGGAAATAGTTTCTGCTCACATTCAAACAGCCCAAAGTCCCCAGCAACCTTATCTGTGTAGGTGGGGTCTAGAGTTGAATTAAATGTAAAGTGTTCTCCAGCAGAATACTCAGCTGTGAGGTCGGGCAGTATGTCGCCCTCATTCATAACTATATTTGCAAACTGATCGTTTATCGAGATGGAGAAATAGTACAGCGAGGGTGAGCTGGGAAGCTCACTCAGGATATCTTCAGTTGGAATAGGGATACCCTTCAGGGTGAATCCCGACCCCTCGGCAAAGTCATCAAAACGACCAGAGAATACAATTGTTGTTCGTAAAGGTTCGCCTATAACGGTAACAACGCTATAGAGAGTTACCGTGGCATCTTTATCGTTCCTTCTAATGATATCATATACATAGTTCTGATCATTTCCAGCGAACCAGTCGGTGGGAACTACTTTGAGGGTTTCATCATCAACCTTAGTGGCAGAACCCGAAAATTTAAACTTGTGCTTAGTGTCCTTCTCTAGGAGCTGCTCGTCAGGCTTGAAAGAGATAAAGGCACTTAACGTTGAGTTTATCTCAGAGGTAGCCTCTAATAACTGGTCAACGGTTTTCGCCACAATGGCGTTTGGGAGTGTAATTAAGCCAGTACCTTCAGCCCTGAAGGTTGTGCCGTTTTCTAAAATAAATTTATCAAAACCAAAAACTCGAAAGGAGCCGTCAGGGTTTTTTCTTTGTATTTCATAATACGCATGCTGAGTGCCTAGTATATTCTCCCTAGAAACTATTAGTCTCCAGCCCTCCTCGATAAAATCACAGGCATCGGGTATATTCTCGGTTGGGTTACCAAGGGTAACATCATAGTAGGGACCATCGCCAACAACGGAGGCGTTGGTGGAGGTGCATGAAAGCTTTTCGGCGGGGGACGATATGCTAGAAGTTACGCTCGTTATGTCGGCAACTAGGGATGCACCCTCTACCGTCATATTCGAGTCAACAAACCCGCCCGCTGGGCAAGTTGTGTCAATACCCCTTACGCAAAAACATTCTAAGTTTTTTAGAAACTGTTGTGACATCCTAATTTCCTAGTACTGTAGTTCCAGTTTTGAGATCTCCAGAGGTGTTTGGCTTGGATTTCTTAATTTGTTCGCCAACCTCGTCTAGCAGTTCCTTTTTAATATCTTCCTTCATCGTCTCTAGGAAGGAGGCACCGTTAAAGTTAACATTAACGTTTGTTGGATCAAGTGAAACGTGAAACTTAGTCTGAACCAGCTTGTCTACCGTGGCTGCAAAGTCTGAGAAGACGGCTTGTAAGTTGGGTATGACACTGGACAATGCACCCGCACCACCATCTGACACCAAGTCACCATTTTGATAATACCTAACAACCCCGCCTCCACTCATAGCAGCACCGGGAGCACCTGCATCCCCTCTGCCGTTCATGGCCCTGAGTATTTGAATGTTGTTTCCTCTTTGTACAGCAGATCTGTTTACAACAAACTCGCCCGGTGTCAACATGGCGGGAACGGTGTCTGTCCCCCTAGATACAAACATTCCACGACTAGCGTAAACCATTCCTCCACGAGCCAAGCCTTGATTTCTATCGGAGATTTCTTTTAGTTCTCGATTGAAAGTTAAGTTGGCCGCATTGATAACGGCTTCATTAATTTCTATCTTGGCTTCTGCAAATTGTGCTTGTTGCTGTGCTAGATCCCCCATGACGCCAGATAGCTCCCTGCCCTCTGCTTTAATCGCTTCTTCTTCGGTTGTGCTTCCTGCCAGCAGTTGTGCAGACCGTGTATCGTTAATTCCTACGGAACCCAAACTTAGTCCAGCGGCTCTTTGCATCTCTGTGTCTGACAAGCCCTGCCCCTGAAGGCTTTTAAACCCTGCACCCAACGCACTAGAACCAAATAGTCCAGCAAGCCCAGCGTCTCCGGTCCTTAATGCAGCACCAGCACCGGCAGCAGCTTGGCCAGATATAAACCCTTCTATGTCTCCAGCCAGCAACTTGTCTAATGAA
>Ga0310125_10000450_pt1 | contig 19277 bp, 15 predicted proteins | sample CB11b_Tmax_Bot8__FD_203508 | JGI IMG/M metagenome (GOLD analysis project Ga0310125, IMG submission 203508) | Marine microbial communities from Western Arctic Ocean, Canada - CB11b_Tmax_Bot8 | ecosystem: Environmental > Aquatic > Marine > Oceanic | place: Canada: Western Arctic Ocean | collected... | reverse complement strand
CCGTACCAGTGGCGACCCTGATTGGTTTGTTGAGTTTGTTTTAATAGTGTGGTCGCCTTACAAATTAGGTCTCTGGCACTAAATGGTTTGGAAATCAAATGTTTGATATTTGTTGCGGCCAACTGCTGTGGAGTTAATTTGTGTCCCAGTGCCGTGAGCATCATGAGGGGGATTTTTTGAGTCTTGGCCTGGGTTTTGAGTTTGACCGCAATTTCGTAACCATCCATAACCGGCATCTGTAAATCGGTGATTACCAGATCTGGAAGAATCTTGCTGATCAGGTCGAATGCTGCTTGGCCATCGTTGGCAACAAGCACGTCATGGCCTGCCTGCTTTAGCTTGTAGCTAAGTAGATGCGTGATGTGACTTTCATCATCGGCAATGATGATCCGTGTTGTGTTCACTGATGAATCTCCTTGAAAGATAATCATCAACCAACGGCTATAAGCTGACTTGAATGAAATTAATATCGGTCCAATGGCTGCGGGTAATAAGGCATAACCGGTGATTATAGAGTGAGTTTCAGGGGTAATTAAGGTAGGACAACTCGTAGTTGAAAGGAAGGGCCACGGGTTGTTATCTAGGTTGGTTTGGGGTGTTTAGGACTTGTTGGTTGGTTGTAGACACGGATAAACCCGGTGGGTTTATGATGTAGATCCCATGTGTGGCAGCGAATTGGATTGTAGGGAATGGCTTGGAGCATCAAATTTCCTACTTCACTGGAATTGGAGCTCTGCGGATCTGTAAATTCTAAAAATCAGCAGGAATAGCAACAATGCCAGCCATGCTTTTTCGAACCATGAATGTGGTTGCTAGAGTTGGATCATCGTACTGTTTGATTTGGATGCTTCATTCATTCCTGCCGCCAACTGGATCGGGGCGCGACAGGTAGATTCCAAGACCATAGAGTATGGCGATGAAGCCAATGAGTCCGCCAATAACCAGGCCCATTGGAAATTGATTCAGCATCCAGGGCATTGCAATCAGGGTAATGACCCCCCCGCCAATAAACGGTGCCGATAGTGGTGATGCCAGAGCATAATCCTCCGCAGCGCCCGACTCCATGTTTTTATCAATAATCCGAAGTAGCATCATCCCTTGCGCCGTTGTACCGGTGGACATGCCATAGTTAAGGATCCCCAGTTCAAACCAGTGTGATTTTGGCAGTAGGTGGCGGGCAATGACGAGTAGACAAAAGCCTGTCCAGCAGAAGGCGGCCACCAAGAGGCAGAAAACCGGCCAGCCGAACTCAACCAAAGCCGATAGCTTCATCGAAGTGATTGCTGCGACAATCAGAAATTCCATTGCAGTACCGATGATGCGATGAATTGACGGAACATCGATCAGGTCATCAAGCCGTAAATGACGCATCCCCTCGCGAACCATCAGTCCGCCGAGCAGCGTATAAAGAAACAACGGGAACCGGCTGGTTTGCGGGAACAGCCAACTTGTCACCTCGTGGAGCCCGGTGCCAATGCCAAATGCGAGGGCAATGATCACTATCTGAAAGACCAACGGCTCCATTACCTCCGATCGTACTTTACCAAAGGCAATGGGCTGCGGTTCATTTCGGGATTCAAGACCAGTGAGTAAGTTGATCTTGACCTTACCCCCACGTGTCCAGCCTCTTCGTACGCCAATATTGATGTAGACAATGCCGGTAATCACTCCAATGACCAGTCCGCAAGTCGCAAACAAGAATCCCAGATCGCGGCCTTGTGGAAAACCCAGAGTTTCAAAGATTTCGCCCATGGCGGCCGCAGTGCCATGCCCACCGGCAAAACCAGTTTCGATCAGTTGACCAAAGGACTTGGGGACACTCACTCCCAGTCCCTTTACGGTGAGCCACGCCACGATGAGTCCAACGGCAACTTCACCCAAAATAATGATCCAGACAACGATACCCTCACGTGCAGCGGGTTTGATACTGTGGCGAAATGACTTGTTGGGTCGGTCCAGTAATAGTCCTGAAAAGATGACTGCGATCAGTAAACCGGGCCATGCTTGTAGGTTTCGGACCACCGCCTGGCCGTTCCAGTTGAGTTGCAACATGTGGATATCTAGGGTTGTCTTGCGTTTCTCGATGGCATACTGATTCTGTCCGTCAATAAGGTGCCATTGCTTGTCCGGGGTGTCGACCAAAACAGTGGCATCTGGTGATAGCGCCAGGCCATGAGTCTCAAACGCATGGCGCAAGGCTTTGGGAAGCCCCCTGTCATTCAGTTCCCCTTTGTAGATGTCACTGGTTGTGAATTCTAATGGTGTCGTAATATTGACAATGGCAAATCCAAAGATGCCTGCAACGACGGCAGCTGGAATGAAGAAAGCCTGCAGTAGCTTAACTTTGGCCCGTAGTGCAAAGCCGGCTAGGAGTAACACAGACGAAAAGAGTAATGCGGTTTGCATGTTGTGTGACAAGCGACTTTGGTGCCGCTGTATGTTATTGAAGAAAACTAATCAGTGGGTTGGAGACGGCGATCGGTATTCTATTCAAGTCATGATATTGGTGATTCATAGGTTTGTGGAGTTACTTGAAGATTTCCTGGGCGTTCAGGGTGTAGACCTTTTCTAAGACCTTATCTGGAAGTCCGATGCCATAGATCTTCCATTCTCCGGTTGGTGGAAATGGATGGTCGTAATAATCAAAATATTCATCCATTGTCTCCAGAAAGCGAAAGTAAATACGATAGCGAGGCTGATCAGGTCGGCCGGGAAAACGGTCGGTACCGAAGAGAATGCGGTCCTGGTAAGTGATAAAGAACTGGCGTGCTGAATAGGGTTGGCGTCCTAGTTCGGCGACGCGGCCGGCAATATCTACATAGAGGTTGTCGAACTTATCCATCAGTGCGCCAACGGACCGCAAGTCTTCAGCGTTATTGGCAACGTGGGCTCCAATGAAAATTGTATTCGTGTGCTTCGCAATCACACGATTACGCTGGGCCAGCAGTTCGGATCTCTGTGGGTATTGTGAATCATGGAAACTCCAGTTTGGCCGGCGCTCCAATTGGAGCCACCGCTCGTTAAACCTGTCTGTTGGTTTGAAGAAGGCGGCCGGATCGGCAGTGTGAATCAGTACTGGCATACCCAAATTCCCTGCCTTGGCCCATACCGGATCCAATCGAGGGTCATCCACCGAAACCAGTTTGCCTGATTTATCCTTGATTTTCAGCCCAAGGCTTTTGTAAATCTTGACCCCCCGAGCGCCTTTTGCATGTGCATTGGCCAGGAAATTTTCCATGCGTTGGCCGAAGTCTGGTTGGTCGATCAGGTTAAAGTTCGGACTGCAAAATATGATAAATCTATCTGGCGCATATCCATGAAACTTCGTCAATATCTGTTCAAGTTTAAGTCCCCAGTCGCCGCTGAGATTCACAATCTGTTGAATGCCTCTTTGGTCCATGGCGTTGATCAGTTGTTCCGGGTCTTGATCTAAACCCCAATGGCAATGTATGTCAACGGCGGAATACCGGGATTTTTCGACATGGTGTTGGTCGGTTCCAAGGTTAGACCGTGGTTGGTAGTTGTGGATGCTGCTGCTGTTAACATAACGTGATTGGCCAATGCCGGTTGGGGTGCATGAAGAAAAATAAATGAGTAGTAATAGAAGGAAAATAGTCAGTATGTGTTTCACGTAATAGGCCTCGCGGGTTGCAAATAACATTACCTTGCAAGAATGCATGCTGTCGAAGACCTTTTATACCAAGTTCATCAGATGATGGGTGCAGGTGTCACAACTAGATATATTGGCTGATCAAAAATGACCTGAGACCTGCCGTTGCAACCTTTGGTTGTTTGTACTACAGATCGTACATAGTCTAATGCTCAAGGTTTCCTGAAACAGGAGGAACAGGATTGGCAACCCAAATTCTCGGGCTTATATCCTGGATTCTGATCGCCTCGGGAGTCAGTGGGTGCGAATTTCCTGGCACGGAATTTTGGTCAAAGATCATTGGCTATGATATTAGACGTCATACGGCTGGTCCGTGCGTATCATTTGTCCTGATCACTAAACATTACTCAGGGGTTGTCAATCATCATGAACTGTTCCCAATGCCATCGATTGATGCAGAATGGCTTTATTCCTGCAGGTGGCGGTATTCACTGGTTTCAGCATGAGCCCTGTACTGACCTGTTTCCTTTCGCCCAAGCACTGCCCGGGACTTCTACCTGGTTTCGCCGCGCCAAGTTAGAAGCGTATCGCTGCACTGTCTGTCAGCTTGTCCTCTTCCGCTATGGTAAGCAGGTATATGATACGGATGATTTCAAGCACCGATGATGACGATGACTGCTGGTGATACGCCCTTAATTATTATTGGTGCATCTGCTCGTTCTGCAGCACAGTCAGCCATCAGAGCTGGTTATGTGCCTTGGTGCGTAGATTTGTTTGCCGATCGGGACCTTAAAGAAATCGCACCGGTCCATCGCTGTGCATGGGAGGATTATCCGCACGGGTTACTGAAGGTGGTTGAAGGTGCATCGTTACCCCGGCAGACGCCATTATTGTACACCGGGGGCTTGGAGAACTATCCAGATCTAATTAAAGCGGTCGATCGGCCGATGATGGGATGTCCGGCAGGGACGCTGCGCAAGGTTCGGGATGTCCATGTGTTTCATCGGCTGGAACCATACGATGGGTTGTGCTTCTGTGAGATTCTCTTGGAACCACCATCGTCATCATCCGTGGTGTCGCTCCCGTACTTACTAAAACCCATGCACGGCACCGGTGGTCACGGAATTCAGCACTGGCATGTAGGGGACGCTGTCGATGGGGAATGTTTTTGGCAACATTACATCAATGGTACGCCGATCTGCGGCGTGTTTGTCGCTGGGAATCACGCCAGTCGTTTCATTGGTGCCACCGAGCAACTGATTGGTTGTTCAATGCTTGGCGCAAGTGGTTTTTCATACTGCGGTAGTATTGGCCCGTATAGGATGCCTCCCAAACAGGTCAGTGTCCTGGAACATCTAGGAAACGAGCTGTGCCGACATGTCCCACTCCGGGGTCCATTTGGCGTTGATATGGTCGTGGATGATGACGGCAACATTTGGCCAGTTGAAGTAAATCCCCGCTATACAGCCAGTGTCGAAGTCATCGAACGGGTGATGGATGTCTGTGTTCTGGGGATGGATTCGGCGATGACGAATCATCTCATCGATCGCCCGGCAGGTCTGAAGCGAGATCATCGCCAATCTTGCTTGCTCTCCGGTCCTATATTTGGAAAAGGCATCGTGTATGCGCGAGCAGACTGCGTTGTGCCGGATCTTTATGAGTTGCTTGACGCCAGATGGATTGCTGATGTTCCGGCGATCGGTGAAAGTGTTACCCGGGGTCATCCAATATGTACAGTGTTTGCGTCAGGTACCAGTCGCAATGAATGTGCCTTCCAATTAGGGGAAATAGCAGAAAAGATCTACCGTCATCTTTCACTGTAGTAGTTTCATCGATATCGGATCCTCCATCGGGAAAATGGTGGAGGATCATTGGCTGCGACGTGAAGAATCAACTTTTGTGCAGCCTGTTGTTCTTGGAACTTAGCTGGTCCCCAGCGGGTGCCATATCAGAATTTCACCCTTGCCAGGTACCGATGTGTCACCGTTATACAGATGATAGTGGCCTGCCCTTGGGTCAACGGGAATCGAAATTCCAAGCTTGCCAAGAAACTTGGCGTACAAACGTAGAAATACCGGGCTATAAGAGCACGAGAAATGGAATGTTGGCAGCAAGATAATGGGGATAAGGGAAATGATTGTTCCACGCATCATCCACGCGCCGGTGCGGATTTCAGCTCCTGCTAGCAGTACGATGTTGCCACCTTTCATATCCAGTCCGGTGAAGTCTTTTGCCGGTCCACCCACTACGATCGTGCCTTTTTTCATGCGCATGCCAATTTCCAACCCGGCTGATCCGTCCACAATAATGGCGCCATCTTGCATGCCCTTCATACTACCCCGATAGCCGGCGCCAATTTGTCCGCCGGCGTTGCCGTGAATATGGATTAAGCCGTTGGTCATTTCTGCGCCCACCCAGTCGCCCGCATTGCCATGCACTTCAATACTCCCGCCCTGCATATAGGCGCCGAGGTGCATGCCAACGTTTCCATGGATGGTGATTTGGCCCCCCGTCATACTACGCCCAACCCATTTCAGCCGGCTGATATCACCGTGGATCTCAAGCTGATCACTACGTTCTCCTTCAACTTCGAAGAAATCATCGATCCGTCGCTGTCGTTTGCCGAGTCGAATACTGCTTGCACAGATTTCTGCATGCGATAGGGTTTTGAGCACATCAGGTGATAGTACCTCGACTTCCAGTGGTACTGAAGGTTGCTCTTTTAGCCTTAAGGTAATGGTGTTCATGGGGTTTCAATACAGTTGTTGAATGTCGGCTGTTCAACCCGCTCCATCTCAACCGGATAATTATCAAATGAAATCGTGTAGTAATCTTCAAACTTTGGTCGCAGGAATGTCTCGATTGTTTCATCGTAGGAGGGTTTCACCAAGAGGCCTCTACCGGGTGGCGTTGCACGAATTTCTCCTTCGTCGATCACAACTTCCCCTCCCTTGATGACATAACGCGGATGCCCGAACATCTGCTGTACGTCGTCATCTTCGTTATAGATGACAAGATCAGCGTCAGCTCCCGTGCCGAGTTGTCCTTTCTGGGGTAACCCCAGTGCCCGTGCGGGGCCAGCTGACATAATGATGGCGATTTCATACAACGTGTATTCACGGTTAATTTCGGCAAGATGGATTCTTTTCAGTGCCTTGGTGGACAGTTGGGAAAGGCATTCCTTTCGAAAATCTGAGCACATCAGGAGCTTGATGATTTCCGGGTAACGCCAGAAGCAGGCGCCGTTGGGATGATCAGTTGTAAGATAGATACGCCATGGATCATCTATGAGTAACAGCAACTCGAGTCCAACAGCCCACTGTACGGCATTGACTAGGTTGTTTGGGCGATAGGTGTATGGGACAATTCCACAACCGGTTTCATTCTCCACGTCAATGTTGCCCCACTTGCGTCCCGTCAGTTTGTAAAGCAAATGTTGCCATGGTCCATCGGCAGTGATGGTAACGGTGTCGCCAAATAGCACCGCACCAGCATCGGCAGTGAAATTTGGATGTGTATTGAAGTATTCCGCCAATGCAGGAGCTTCGGACCGCATTGAATTCCAGTCGTTACCACCATAGGCGTGGTACTGCAGATGTGCCATGTGAGCACGGTGCCCTTCCAGGCTCCTCATGGTTTCGAGTGTGGTGGCCAGATTCCCTGGTGCACCAAGATTGTTGCAGTGCAGGTGCATTGGATGGGGTAGCCCCAGTTTATCAATGATCTGTGCAAGTCCTGAAACAATCTTTGCGGGCGTCAGTTTGCTGTAACCAACGACCGGTTCGGTCATCTGTCCGGTATCTTTGCCCCACTTCCATGCTGCCACGCCGCCGGGGTTCACGGCCTTGACGCCGTATGCCTTTGCTGCCCACACATACCACGCCACCAGATGCTGAGCCTGCTCGTACTCTCCATCTTGGAGCAGGTCGAGTAGGATTTCATTATTTGCTAGCAGTACGCAGCAACTTTTGTCAACGATTGGAATGTCACGCAATTCGTCATGTGTATGTTTCGCCGATAGTGGTGCCACGGCTGCTTCATTCACGGTTGTCCAGCCCATTCCGGCATACAGATAGCCGGTTGCAAATGTGGTTGGGGTCATGCCACCAATGCCGGAACGGGTGGTCTGTGATCGAATAAATGCTGTGGTGCGGCGATGATCCTCGGGTGTCATCGCCCGGGCAAAGTTGACTGCCCCGCCCGCCACATGCGTATGAACGTCTACCCCGCCGGGAAAAATAATCATGCCACGCGCGTCGATTGTACGTCCGTCGACTGGTAAATCGACGACTTGGCCATCCTTGATAAAGATGTCCTTGACGACACCATTTAACCCATGGGCAGGGTCGTAGACCTTTCCGCCTGTAATTCGCATAATGCCTTGCAATGCCCGGGGGCCACTGCCAACTGTTATCTGTCGTGTTAAATCTGTGCCGAGGTCATCTTGCCATTGTGGATCATCCAGTCTGGTTTGCTGGCAACCGCATTATAAATACGGCGAATGATCTGCTCATCAGTAGGATACGAAGTTTGCAGTGCAGGCCGCAATGGCAGTGGTACTTCATCCATACGGTATGCTGTACCGGGGGCGCTGATCCCGGTTACAGCAGTTGTAATGTGTATTTTTGCCAGGCGACTGGTATGGGTTACCTTCGGATCGAGCACGATGGTAGGAATACGGGCCAGATGATCAATGCAAGGTTGCGGCATGGTGGCTCCGGGATCAGCCCCAAGAATCAATGCCGCATCTGCATCGCCCCTTACTAATAAATCAATTGTTGTAAACTCACCGGGGTTGAATCTGGGATATCCACGGCTGAAGTTGATGCCAAATGGATAGCCGGTTTGCCATCGCATCACCACGTCAGCGCCAGTTACATTGCCATGACCTCGCATTGGCATGGCAACGAACTTTGTATAGGCATTCAGCTCCGCTGCCAAGGTTAAAATCGCCGCGGAATTCATATGCTTGCCGCGTGTCATTGACAGGCCCATGCCGAAGAAGAACACACCGAACTTTGCTCGCTTCATGCGCTCAACCATGTCTTGTAATTGTTCGATGGTCAGTCCGGTTTCACTGATCTGCGATCTATCAACAGGCTGGTCCTTCACCAATGCCCGTAAAATGGTAAGCACCTCAAAGTCCTTGCCGGGTTTGATCTGGAGGAAGATGTCAGATGCCCGGGCACTTTTAGTTTCACGAATATCAACCAGCACCATGGTGCGGTCTTTTCTCCCACGTGGGACAAACTTGCCCTTGGGAATCAGTGCATATTTTGTGAAGTGGCGGGGATGGCATTCAGCCGGGTTGCCGCCCCAATAGACAATGAAGTCCGCCCGGTTTTTAACTTCACCAAGCGTGCAAGTGACTTTACCACCCAACTGGGCGGCGATTTCCGTTGGACCGTGTCACAACGAGGTGTGACTATCGACCACACCTCCCAGGCGTTCTCCCAGCGCTACAGCTTCCCGCTGGGCTTCACATGTAATGTTGCTCATGCCATAGATGAGTGGCATGTCGGCTTGATCAAGAAGTTCTGCCGCCGCTTCGACCGCCTGATCCACGGATACTTCTTTGCCATCAATCAATGCATCTGGATAGAGTTGTTCCGCCGTATGATTGAGAAACCAGGCCTTACCGAGCATGCAGGCTTTCTTGGCCTCCGTAATACGGTGTTCATCTGCATGCAATTCAATGTCATCGCAAACACAACCACAGAAAGTGCATGTTGCATTTTTTACAATGTTGAGAACCATATCGGCTCCTGTGAACGTGTAGTTACTTTGTGTCTTTGGTCTCACCCGAACCGGGTGAGGGGATGGCAAACGTTCACCCCAATGCCCGCCCCTGGTTGCTTCCACGGATACGACGAGGCATGAACCGCCCCTTCTCGATTTCCTCCCAGGGCGCGTGTCCATCGTGCTTCAGTGGTATGTGAGACCTTTCAACGTGTTCACAGTCTGAGCCGTTGGGATCAGTTTTTACATTTCTTTTGCTCATGCTTTTGACTATCGTATATTAGCGGGCCAGATAATCAAACAAATATGCGGGTATCGATCCCGCATCTAGATACAAATTCCTCGTAACTAAACTGCTTTACAAGTTTAAGTTCACCGGACTCCCCTAGCACATAGATGTTCGGCAGGTTGATGCCATTGAACGTATGGCTTTTGCTGATGGAATAGGCACCGGCATTGGGGAACACGACGCGGCTTCCGATGTCTAGGTACTTGGCAAAGGAGTGCCGGCCGAATACGTCGCCTGGTACACAACTGCAACCAGCCAGTAGATATTCGCCGGGACCATTCTTGATGGTGCCATTGATCAGTGGCTTGATCCGGTACTCAAACAGTTCAGGCCAATGATTTACTGTCATATCTAGGGTGGCGATTGGGCAATCATATCCGTCAGTTAGGTCCTGTACGGTGGATACAAAGTATCCTGATGAGCCTACTACGGCAGCTCCAGGTTCAATGAAGGTTTCCAGTTCATATTGAGAGCGGATACGCTGCAGTTCACATGCCGCGGCTTGGTTCCCGTGGTGTTCATCGAAGAAATAGCCGCCTCCGACATTCAGCCATTGAATTTGATGTAGATCATTACCGAGAATCTTTTCCATTTTCCTGATCGTCGTTGTCAATTGTCCAGCATCGTGGCTGCGGTGGTTTGAGTGAAAGTGTAACCCCGACAGTGGCTTGAATTGGTCTGGGTTTTGTCCTATTGCGCTGCGTAATTGCCCCAGCGGTATTCCCAGGTGTGAATTAACCCGGCACGGGTCGCATCTTTCATCTGCCGCAAAGGAGCATTCGGGATTAATGCGAAGTCCAATCTGGCATTTATGAGCCAGGTCAGGGGCAAACCGGCCAAACTGGGAGAGCGAGTTGAGGGTTACGCTGTCACTAAGTGCTGCAATTTCCTGTATTTCATCCGCTCTCAGGACCGGGCTGATATAACTTAAGAACATCTGTTCGCCACCAATTTCGCGGGCGAGCCTTGCTTCAAATAGTGAGCTTGCCGAGAATCCGTTGAAGTGTGTGGCGGTCGTTGTCAGAGTCTCGTGAAGTGTGAGGGCTTTTAACGCGAACAATGTTCGGCAAGCCGCATCAACGGCAAAGCTCTGGATTGAGCGTATGTTGGTTACAAGGTCCCGCCGGTCGAGAATGAATGCGGGTGTCTGGCAGGCATGGATTACTTTCTCATCAAGCATGGTACGCCTGGTGACGAAGGCTCCGATTTTATTTGAGTTCGTTATCCACCGGTTCAACTTCAACAAGCCAGCCTTTGGACATCGGCATGCCCGTACCGTCGGTGGCAGCGCCCATTAAGCGGCAGGTTGGTGGGCCATAAGGGACAAAAAGCATGCCTTCAGGGGTGTTGCCCGATTCGCAATTGAATGTGGCTTCGCCGTATTCGGTTCGGACAACGACGGAATCTCCCTGGGATACGCCCAGAGACGCCATATCATCTGGATGCATGGTCAACGTATTCACGATCGTTTTGTATTCATCGTTGTCCTTGCCGATGTTGATCTGCGTACCTTGCTTGCCGGTACGAGATGGATTTAGCAGGAACTGTTTTGTTGCCATGCGTTACCTCGCGACGATCAGGGACCCAGCCGAAGTGATGGCTGGTCGAGTAATCAGTGCGCTGATTATCATTGTACCTCTTTAACTCGTCGGTGTTGCTGTTGGTTCGGTCGATATCGCCACATTCCTGTGGGCGTCTGCGCTGATCCATATCCAGCAATCGGGTTATATGAGGGATATCTGGACAAGATGTATGGATTGTATGGTGATCTCAATGTCAAGGATGGCCCTGGACCCTTGGTTACTCAGTCGCTAACGCCACCATACTTGCGGACACGGCGGGCGTATTCACGGATCGCATGATGGAGTTGGTTGACATCAAAGTCGGGCCAGCATGCGTCGGTGATATAAAGTTCCGCATAACTGATCTGCCAAAGGAGATAGTTGCTCACACGCATTTCACCAGCAGTGCGGATCAGCAGGTCCGGATCAGGCAGTCCTGCCGTATAAAGGTGATCAGTCACGGTCTGTTCTGTGATTTCATCCGGATCTAATTTTCCATTGCGAGCTTTATTTGCAATATTCCGAACTGCGTCCGTGATCTCAGCTCGAGATCCGTAGTTGATTGCCAGTGCCAAAGTCAATCCCGTATTGCCTGCTGTGATCCGTGCCGTTTCGTCCAACTGTTCAAGGACACGATCAGGCAGATTTCCCCGACGTCCGATCTGAACGAACCGTACATCATTGTCCATCATGGTGGTTCGTTCTTGGATGAGGTACCGCACGTAAAGGTCCATCAGAAAGTCGATTTCCTCGACTGGGCGGTTCCAGTTTTCGGTGGAGAAACTGTAGAGCGTCAGTACATCCAATTCCAGCCGAGCGCATTGGGTGACAATTTTATTAACGCTTTTTGCGCCACGTTCATGGCCGAATAGGCGTGGTTGGTTTCTTTGACTCGCCCAGCGTCCATTGCCATCCATGATGATGGCGATGTGTCGAGGCAGCACCGTCTTGTCCAGTCCCAAATCTACCAACGCTTGGGCGGTATCCGCGGTTTTGGTTTTCGATGAATTTCCGGTTTTAACTTGCGGCACGGCTTGTTCTATTGGGCAGGAATTTAGGGGGTTAGGCCTGTCGGACAATGATCTGGTCCCGCCTTTTTCCCACACAAACCATTCTGATAGGTATGCCAAGATATTGTTCAACGAACTCTACATAGGTGCGGGCCTGGGCTGGCAACTGGTTGTAGCTACTGCAGGCATCAATGGGCTGGTCGAAACCTTCGAATTGTTCATAAATCGGTTCCACCTGTGACAGGACACCAGCGTCTGCTGGGAAGCCATCGGCCTCCTCGCCATTGTGGCGGTAGCCGATACAGACTTTGATATTCTCTACGCCTTTGAGTACCGACAGGCCCGTACAGCCAATTGCAGTCGCACCCGACAACTTGGCGGTATACTTTACGGCCACCAGGTCCAACCAGCCACACCGTCGGGGTCGACCGGTCGTGGTGCCGAATTCATTACCATTTTCGCGTAGGTTTGATCCGATTTCGTTGTCTTGCTCGGTCGGGAATGGTCCACTACCCACCCGGCTCGTATAAAGTTTGACGATTCCAACGACATTTTCAAGGCTGCCGCCAGGTATTCCGGATCCGGCGTAGATTCCTAATGATGAGCAACTGCTTGAAGTGACGAACGGGTACGTGCCGTGGTCGATATCGAGTAGTGCCGCGTTTGCGCCTTCAAAGAGTATTTTTTTGCCTTGCTCGATGGATTGGCTAAGTAATCGAGTTGTATCGCAGACGAATGGCCGCAGACGATCGGCGTGCTGGCAGCAATCTTTGTAAAGAGTGTCAGGATCAAATGGTTCAAATGTTTGACCACATACCTGCGCCAGTGCGTTCAGCATTGCATTTTTAAGTGTGACGATCCGCTGTAATTTTTCTTTGAGTTGGCTGGTGTGTATCAAGTCGATCATGCGGATTGCGGTGGTACGCAAAGCCTTGTCTGCGTAGCATGGTCCAATTCCACGGCCAGTGGTACCCAGGGGCGCCACGCCTTCCCATGCCTGCGCTACGGCGTGATCAAAAAGTGCATCCTGTGTCTTGTGATAAGGCAGAACCACATGGGCCCGGTTACTGATCCGCAGGTTACTATCCACCTCAACACCCCGGCTGGTCAGATTGTCGATCTCTTCAATGATCCCAGCCGGATCAATGACCAGCCCATTACCCACGACATTAAGTTTTCCGCTGTGGATAATCCCCGATGGAATCAAATGCAGGGCATATTTCTGGTCCCCAATGTGGACTGAGTGTCCCGCGTTATTCCCACCGTTGTAGCGTGCGACGATATCGAATGCTGCAGTGAGAAGATCCACGATCTGTCCCTTGCCCTCATCGCCCCACTGCAGTCCGCATATCGCACAGTGCCCGCCGGTAAGCTTGTCTGGGATCTTCACATCTTCGGCTGCCAATCCTATTGATGGTTCTGTCATGCTCATTTGAATACTCTTGTTCACATGCTTGATGGGTCTGCGATCAAGCCGAACCATCTTAGCAGATGTCCCTATAGATCCAAACGTGGAGCCAACGCTGGCCACGGCAGATGAAAAGGTGTAATTAATAGGGATATCAGTTGTGTCTTTTCGGCTCCGCTTCGAAATTGGCGTTGATGATTTTCAGGGTAAAGGTTAACCAAGCTAATTCAGTTGACATCAACTGGAAGGGCAACTTCGAGCCGGTAATCGATTTTATCCTGTTAGATGGCAGAACCAGATCAAGATGGCATCACCGGTTGGCTGATACTGGGATGATGATTATTCATGGTCGACTACTTCGAAGCCTGCATCTTCGATCATGGTTCGAACTTTCTGAAGTTTATCACCATCTGTGGTGAGGTAGCCATCGACAAAAAGAGAATTTGCAGGGTAGAGAGCCAGTGATTGCAAACCACGAAGGTGCCCTTCGCGCCCGGCGGCGGCGCGAATTTCAGACCGAGGATTGAGGAAACGGAACAGACTTAAAATGCGCAAGCATCGTTGCGGTGTGAGTTGGCCAAATTCACGGATAGGATTACCTTCAATTGGTATCAAGAAATTAACGGGGATCGATGGCGCCTCAAGCGCCCGCAGTTCATATGCCACATCGACAATGTCTTCATCCGTTTCTCCCATTCCCGTAATCATGCCACTGCAGACGCCAAGCCCGGCATGGTGGGCAGCCTTGATGGTGTCAACGCGATCTTGGTAAGTATGCGTTTTAACAATCTTTGTCGTGTGTGCATCGCTGGTATTAAGGTTGTGGTTGAGACGGTCCAGCCCCGCGGCCCTGAATTGATTAGCTTGCTCCTGATTCACCAATCCCACTGACAGGCAGGTGCGAATTCCAACTTCACTGACGATTCTTCGAATCACATGGCTCAGGAATTCGGTGTCCTGATCCGAAGGTCCACGTCCGCTGGCCACCATGCAGTAGCGATACACGCCCCGTGCTTTGGCCTCGTACGCCTGTTGCACGATTGCATCGGCATCTTTCATCCTGTACTTGTTGATCGTGGCGTTGGATATTGAGGATTGGCTACAGTAACCACAATCTTCCGGGCACAGGCCACTTCGGATGTTATTGATTTGGTGTAATTGAACCTGACGGCCAAAGTAGTGCTGCCTCACGCGACCAGCTGCATGGATCAATAGCAAAAGATCAATCGTTTTATCTTGCAAGATGGAAATTGCGTCGGCTCGGGGCAATGGCTCGTCTTTTAGTGCATAGGCGACCCATTGCTGGTAGCCAGAGTCAGGCGGACGAATTGGCGGGCTTGGATGGATTGGTGTTGAATCAATGGTCACCGCCTAATTATATGAGGACTATGGTGGAGCGTAAAAGGGATAGGAACTGGCTGGCCAAGTCGCGAACATCAAAATACAGGTGAAATTACAGTGCAAGGAAAAGAAATTTCAATCCATACAAATCAAATTGATTGGGATGTTGCAAGCCGGTTCTCCCCTTCAAAGACCAGGGGTCACGTGAGCGTGTTGATGCCTGCATGGCAGGCAAAGCATAATGACATCTGTAACCCCCTGGATCCAAAATATCGCCCTTTTTGGCTTGTTTTTGGTTATTTGATTTGTTTTTTTTAAGCATGTATGTGACCGAGTGCGGCAGGTGATCAGCCTATGCAACGCCTGAGTTTGGGTTTTTGGTTGGTTTTCCTGCTGGGGTTTTAGGGTTAAATATGCTCGATATAGCTGGGAATTGCCGAAGAAATCGGTATGATGTAAACATATGAGCTGCTGGTGGTGGTCCACGTCGACCCAAACTAGCTAGCTGAATGGAAAAGCAGTTATGTTTGGGAGAAGCGTCCAGTAAACCATTTCATTGCGGGTCACAATACGTAATCCGTTGTTTCTAAATTGGTTGAAAATGCTGGTCTATGTTTTGTCATGGATTACGCTTGTTATATCCGGCACCTCGTACGCCCGCATCGTAAGCGGCTGATCATCGCTTTGGCGGCAGCGGTTGGGATCATGGCTGTTGACGTAGGTTCGCCCCTCATCATTGCCCTGCTCGTTGATACGGTGATCGATCGCGGCGAGTATCACCTGCTTGTGCCGCTGATGCTCGCATTCCTCGCTCTGCCTTTTGTCGCCGGGGTATGTCGGTGTATCAGCGACTACCTGATGGCGTTGGTTGGTCAGCGATTCATACTTGATATCCGGCGTAAACTCTACTATCGAGTTCAGCGGCTAAGTTGTAATTTTCTTTATAACACGACCACCGGCAAGGTTCTCGAACGGCTTCGCGGCGATGTTCAGCAACTGCAGATGCTACTCACCGAACAGACGCCGACATTGATCGTGCAAACGGCTACCGGGCTGGTAATGATCTTGGTCATGTTTTTCTTTAGCACTCGCCTCACGCTGTTGGTTTTGATGGGTGTCGGCCTTTATGTGGTCAATTACAAATGGTTTGTTGGGCGAATTCGTCGAACGCAGCGGATCTATCGACGGACAATGGACAGGTTGTCGAGTGTTGCGCAGGAACAATTGGCAGGCGGCCTGGTTGTGAGGTCATTTGGAAACGAACGGATCGCATTACGCCATTTTGTTCAGTGCAATTTTCTTTCTGAGCGGTCTTTGCACCGATACCGGGTACTCAACTGTCTCTATAGCTATGTTGCCAGCTTTCTTGGGTGGGGTTGTTACCTGCTTGTTATGCTGGTAGGTACATATTTTGTTGTGATGGGACAGTTGACCTTTGGTGCGGTGATGGCAATGACTGCCTTTACCATGCGGCTGATAGATCCCGCCCTCAAACTGGCTGAGTTGTCCAACCAGATTCAACAAGCAAAAGTTTCCTTCGACCGAATTTTCGAGCTCATGGAGGCAGAAGCGGATACCATCGATCAGCCAGGAATTCGAAAATCCCAGCCACTCCAGGGTGAGGTGGCATTTGAGAACATCTGTTTTAATTATCAGCCAGATATACCTGTTCTACGCTACTTCAATCTTCACGTGCAACCCGGTCAAACAGTTGCTCTCGTCGGCCAGACCGGCTGTGGTAAAACAACCATTACCAGTCTGCTGTACCGCTTTTACGAACCACAGGCCGGGCACTTGGAGATCGACGGTCACGATATCACCCAATACGATACGCGGTGGTACCGCCGCCAGCTTGCATTGGTGCCACAGAATCCAATTGTCTTTGATACCACCATTGCTGAGAACATTGCATACGGCCGCAGAAACGCCAAGCCTCATGAGATCGAACGGGCTGCACGCATGTCGGCATTGGGTGATCTGATCAAAGGATTGCCTCGGGGTATCAACACTCTCCTTGGTGAATATGGGCTAACGCTTTCCATTGGTGAAAAGCAGCGTCTATGTATCGCCCGTGCCCTGTTGGCCAATCCGGCCATCCTTATTTTTGATGAAGCCACCAGCAGTCTTGATGCCCATAGCGAGACGATGATCCAGCTGGCACTAAATGGCGCACGTCGGAATCGCACATGTTTTATAATAGCGCATCGTCTTAGCACGATTACCACCGCAGACCTGATCGTTGTGATGGATGCTGGGCGAGTAGTGGAGACCGGTAATCACAATCAACTGATGCAAAACCCACAGGGGCGGTACCGTCAAATGTTTGTGACTCAGTCCCGTGCCGCTACCCGAGCTTTGGAGGCCGTGGGATGAACGGGCCACGTACTCTATGGCAGTTAATCAACGAACGTTCACTTAAAGGTGAGCAATTTAACTGTGAGAATCGCCCGATGGGGCGTTTCTGTACGAGATATTTTTTGAAGCCATATTGCCGTTGGCTTGCAGTCATCATCATCCTGAGTAGTGTCTGTGGATCTGGTGCATTCGTGTACGCTTGGGCAACCCAGGTCATTGCGGATGATATTGTTCAGATTCATTCGAAGATTTCATCTGAGCATTCAGACCGTCTCCCTGGCATCGCGTCAGAAGGACAAGTCATGCCGGTGGTCGAAGCGTACATCGACCCGACGCTGCCTGGTGAATCAAGGCTATTTCCATCTGGTTCCTACGGGCATGCAGATGAACAGGTTCCATCGGGGACAATTGGATTAGCCAACCAACTGGACACCAGATACGGACGCTCCGTCCATGAAAAAATGCGGTTGCTGGGGGGGATTGCAGCGTTGCTCATTGTGATGGAACTGGCAAGGCACCTGGTTCGCTATTGGGTTCAAAGTCGAATCATCTACATTGGCCAGAATGTTCGGTTCCGGTTACGCCGTCATCTCTATGCAAAAATGATGGGGTTACCACAGCTCTATCACGACCGCCATTCACCGGGCCAGCTGTTGACATACTTGTTTTCCGATATCCAGATCGTCATAGGTAGTATGTCCAGTGTTATCAAGGTGGTGCCAACGAGTATTTTGTCCCTCATCGTTGGCATGGTGATCGTTTTTGTTCTGGACAGTACATTGGCTTGGCTTGTTGTGGTCGCCTTGCCGGCGTATGTCGTGGCGTACCGGTGGTTTCGCACAAGATTACGGGTTGTCAACTCCAACCTTCGTGAACGCGAAGGACGACTCAACGGGCATATCGCCAATCGCATCAGCCAATTTCTATTGATCAAATCCTATCATCGCGAAAGTCGCGAGACTGCTGATTTCGTGCGCCAGGCCAAGCCGATCCTGCAGAATCATTTGGCGGCTTCGGTTCTGACAAGTGGGTTTGCCGTTCTATGCGGGGTGATCATGGGAATATGTATGACTGGTGTCTTGTGGCTAGGCGTCTTACGGGTGCGTGATGGACGAATGACCATCGGGGAATTTCTGATGTTCTACGGATCCGCCGGCTACCTGATTACACCGGCTACTCATCTTGCACAAATGTTTACCAATTTTCACAAGGTTCGGGTGCGTACGAATCGAATCATGCACATTTTAGATGATCCGATCACGCTGTCGGAGCCAGCCGTTACCACTCCTGTCCCACATGGACCTTCGGCCTTGTGCTTTGACAACGTGTCCATGCAATATATTAAGGGTCGGCCAGCTGCGCTGGATGGCATAAGCTTTGTTCTGCCTGCGGGTAAACGACTGTGCGTCATGGGGCCAAGCGGGTCGGGGAAATCCACTTTAGCCAAGTTGGCGTGCCGACTTTATGACCCCACGGGAGGACATGTGCGGTTTGGTGGCATTGGGGTAGACCAGTTCGCTATTGCCGAACTGCGTGAATATGTCGGTATTGTATCCCAGGAACCGCTTATCTTTAGTGGGACGATTGGTGAAAATATCCGCTACGGATCTGAAGATGCTCCGCACAAATCTGTCATCGCAGCGGCACGATTTGCGCAGATTCATGATTTTATTGAGGAGCAGCCTTTGCGGTATCACACGCCGACGCACGAGAGGGGCTTGGCACTCTCTGGAGGCGAAAAGCAACGCGTGAGTCTGGCACGAGCACTGCTCTATGATCCGAAGTTTCTAGTTCTCGACGACTTCACTTCCGCCGTTGATGCTCTTACCGAGGCCCAATTGGTTGATAGTTTCGAGTCAACACTCAAGGGTCGTACGACCCTGCTTGTCTCCCATCGCATCTCAATTGCACTAGAGTGTGATCTGGTGCTGATGCTTGACGGTGGTCGGGTGGTTGAGTTTGG
>Ga0310125_10000448_pt1 | contig 19344 bp, 15 predicted proteins | sample CB11b_Tmax_Bot8__FD_203508 | JGI IMG/M metagenome (GOLD analysis project Ga0310125, IMG submission 203508) | Marine microbial communities from Western Arctic Ocean, Canada - CB11b_Tmax_Bot8 | ecosystem: Environmental > Aquatic > Marine > Oceanic | place: Canada: Western Arctic Ocean | collected... | reverse complement strand
CGAGGCGCGACGTCGATATGGCGAACTGAACTGCACCTGGCTGGAGTGCCCACTGGAGCCGGAAGACCTGCAGGGCCATCGTGAACTGCTCACCCATCCTGGGGCGCCCATCGCCCTCGGCGAGCACTTCCGCACCCACTTCCAGACGGAAGCCTGGTTTGAGTCACCTCGATCGCTGGACATTTTTCAACCAGATATTGGCCGTACGGGATTCAGTGACGGCCTGCGGCAACTGCAACAGGCCAACGCCGCCGGCGTGCCGACGACACCACACATGGGCAACGGACTGGGTCCATTTCAGGCGGCGACTCTGCACTTTTCTACAGCTTGTGGGCACGAGCATCTGCAGGAGTATCAGGCTGGCCTCGCCGATCGGGCAACCCTCGTGGGATCGACTGCCTGGACCTACGCCGATGGCAAGTTCGTTGTGCCAAATACGCCAGGACTCGGCGTCGAAGTCGACGAACAGGCACTGGGCCGTTACGTCGTGAATAAGCCGTAACGGGCAGTTCGATGCCTGATATCGATCTGCCACGCGACAGGTTGTTTCGCGCAACCAGTCTGTCAGATCCGATCGTTGTGGTCGTACCCGACGCATGGTCCACCGATCCCCTGGTGCAGCGCCTCGCAGATATGTGCTCCGCTGCCATCATCCCGCATGGCGCATTTGACCCATCAGCTTTCGGTGAGGCCCATGTCATCGCCTGTGGACACGTCGCCAACAACGCCGCCGTAGCCCGTCTCTACAATGCCCGCTGCTGCTTTGTCGACACGCTGTTCCCTGGCCGCGATGACTACCTTCTGCGTTCGATCAGCGACCCCCTTGGCCTCGGACACAACGCCGTCGTCGCCGGCGCCAGCAGTGAGGCAGGTTTGTACGCCGCCACGACGGAACTGATCAACGTCATCGACGCCTGCGATGGCGCCCTCAAACGCATTTTCAAGTGTGCTCTCGCCAGGCCGCCCAAACCGCCTGAAGCCTCTGAGCTCGACGCCCTCATCGACCAGGACCTGAACACCTGGGATGGTGGCTGGGTCGCCTCTCCCTTCCGCAGCGGCAAGCTGAAACAATATCTCTGGCAGATGTATCTGACCGATCACGAGGCCTGGGGCACCCTGATCACCGCCATCTTCGCAGGTTCCATCGAGCCCTGGCGTCAGCAGCGCATCCGTGAGCCGCAAGAGTATCACGATTTTTTCGGCCTCAACCTGTTCATCCACCTATGGGACCTCATCGAGGACCACCCCGTGTTCGACAATGCAAATCGCCACGCGGTGGTGCAGATGTTCGTCGAACAACTCAGGCATCTCGCGGGGCTGTTCTACTTGCACCAGGAGATCAATCCGGATGGGTTGCCGCGCCAGAACCATGTCACCTTCATCGGGCTGAATCTGGCGGCGGGCCACGACTATCTATCACGCCGATATGGCGTCACGGAATTCGCCGACGCCAGCCGGCGTGTGGAGCGCATCTTTGCCGGCCAGGCACTCGGATACAAACCGAATGATGACGCCGGTGTCGGTTACGTCTGGGCAGTGCCTCGACACACACTTGAATATCTGCTGACACGTGACGATTACAGCTATCTGGATGATGGCCATGTCGCTGATCTGTGCCGGCTCGTCGCGATCACGACCGACAACCTGCGCAGCGAGGTCGGCTACGGCGACAGCAGTGGCTATGCCGCCTTTGAGACAGGCGGATGGCGGTCGCACTTGTGGCCTCTCGTTGCGTCGGTGTGGCACAGCTGCGATCCAACACACTTGTGGCTGCTCAACTGGCTTGCCCAGGACAAGCTGCCAGGACTCGACGACGCCCAACAAAGCTGGCATGCCTCTGTTGAGTTGACCGAGGCAGGCTTCGTGGTACCGGGGGTTGACCCCGAGCCGCCGGATAACCTGCTCGGAGTCACGGCATTGGCACTGCCAGAAACGTCACGGCGCTGGGTGGAGCGCGACGCTGCCGCGGAATATCGCCCCGATCCAGCGGCTCGCTACTTCGACAAGCTGTCCCTGCGTTCGAGTTTTTCGGCTGACGACGAGTATCTCCTGCTCGAAGGCGTCGGCACATTCTGCCATGGCCACGAGGACACCAACGCCGTTCTGCGCTTGACTTGGCTGGATCGAGCCTGGCTCGCCGATGGCGACTACATCCGTGCGGCGCCGAAGTTCCACAACAGCGTCACCGTGCAGCGCGACGGTGTCGGCGTCCTGCAATCCCCGGGAGCGGGGGTTGTCATTCCCCCGCTGGCGCGGCTCACGGTAGCGCGACAGGACGGCGACTGGGGCTTCGTGCAGAGCGTGGCTGCCGGTTACAACGGCGTCGACTGGCACCGCAACATCATCTGGAAAAAGGGCAGATACATCGCCGTCGTCGACGAGTTGCACTGCCGCGAACCGGGTGAATATCGCTGTCGCTGTCTGTGGCGTGTTGTCGGGGACGTGGATGCAAGTCCGGGTCAGGTGCTGCTGTCGCAGGCTGGCACCCAGCTGTTGCTGCTCAATGCGGACGACTCCATGCAACAGATCGTCGAAGATCCGGGTGGTCCATGGGGCGGTTACCCCCATCACGACGGTGCACTTCACGTCGTGCACCAGAAACAGGCCGAGCGACTCGCCGTGGGCGAGTCGATCACCTTCCTGCACCTGTTCACGCCGCACGATGGGGTGCGAATCGAGCGCTGCCACAGGGCTCGCATGCGGATCTCTGACGGAGATGAAACGACCATCGTCGGCCTCGACGAGGCAGGCAAACCAGGCACCTTCGCCGCAGACGACGATCCGATCCCGCGTAAAGTTCCCACGGAGATGGCGGCAATAGTTGCTACCGACGCCAGACACACGAGACCGTTGTGGCAACAGAACCTCGACATCGACGCAGTCGGTCCCGTCACCATCTTCGATTCTGCCACCGACCCGGCCCTGCTGGTGGCTGGCGCCAACGGGGATCTGGCAAGGCTGCGGACCGCAGATGGCATACCAGCCTGGCACGTGCAGTTGCCCTCCCCGGCGACAGCGCTGCTGGCTGCCGACATCGATGGTGACGGCAATCCCGAGATTCTGGTCGGAACGAGCGCCTCTGAACTGATCGTTCTCGACGGCGCCACCGGGCACCAGCGCGGGCGGCGGCCCTTGAAGAATCTGAATGACGTGCCAGCGCCGGTCACAACATTGTGTGTCGCCGACCTCGAGGGTGATGGCAGCCTGAGCCTGCTTGCTGGCACGGCGGGCTGGTTCGTCAATGTCTTCGCAGCGGACACCACGCCGAAGTGGGCGCAGTGGATCCGATATCATGTGATCACCGCCCTGCAGGCGGCCGATGTCGATGGCGACGGTCGAGCTGAGGTCATTGTCGGCAACACATATTCGACGCCGCTCACGGTCCATGAATTCGACGGCGCCTTCCGCTGGTCGACGCTGGAGCAGGTCGGCGCTGAGGGCAATGCTACGACCCCGCGACGAGGCATCGGCCTCACACAGTTGCGACTGTGCGATCTCGACGGTGATACTCGACAGGAAATCCTGTACGGCACCGAGGACGGCTGGTTGTTCGCTGTCGAACCGCGACGAGGCGAAGAGCTCTGGCAGCTGAACATCGTCGGCAAGGTGGTGGGACTGGAGAGGCTGCCATCGGCGATCGTCGCTGCCGGCGAATTCGGCGATCTGTATTTGCTGGGCTTCGATGGCACCGTGCAGACACACAAACACGTGGGCGAATGGATCCGCGCAGCGGCGCGAAGTGGTGACGATATCGTCATCGCCACAGATGAGGGGCGAGTGCTGAAGTTCGGTGCGACCGGAGTGCAGACTGGATCCTTGCAGACAAAGGGCGAGATCCGTCAGCTGCACTGCACAGAGCGTGACATTTTCTGCGTGTTAGACGATCACCGGATCTGCCTGTACCACTTCGACTGAATGCCTGACGCTTCAGAAACGATCGATGGCGTATCGGGAGCGTGGCAACCGGGTGTCACCATCGACGATGAGTTCCGCCAGATGCCGACCAAGAGCGGGCCCGTGGGTGACACCCGCCTCGTTACAGGCAGCCAGGGCATACAGCCCCTCGACCCCGGGTATCGAATCGGCGACGAAACGGCGGTCTTCGGTGTATACGGGCAGACCGGCGTCGGTCTGCTCGATATCGGCCTGTCTCAATAGCGGTAGAACATGCTCCACCTTGCGCAGATGCTCACGCATGCGATATGCGTGATCTTGGGGCAGACCGTCGATACCGTGGGGTGGCGCAGTGGCGTTGATGGCGCGGTCCGCCGGCAGAGGCTGCAGATCCGCGCCACCGATGAGCAGACCACCACGTTCCTCGCGAATGAAGAATCGATGCACGGAGTCGGAGAACATGAGCATCGGCAGGTGCTCATCGACGCCAGGCAGTGGCCGCGTCGTGTAGCGCGCGACGATGGTTGGTTCACCCGGAAGGCATACCAGGGGTGCCAACAATGGTCTTGACCACGCACCGGCGGCGACGACGACGCACTCACCAGCCACAACGTCCTCAGTGGTTCGCACGCCTGAAACTCTGCCACCCTCCAGGGCGAACCCATCGACCTTGACGTCATATCTGATCTCACCTCCTCGTTGCTCGACTTGTGCGGCGAGAGCAGGAATCGCATCCTCCGCACGCAGTCGCAGGGAGCGGGAGTCGAAGATGATACCGACGGTTGTGTCGAAGGCAACCTGTGGCAGGATGGTCTGCGCCCGGTGGCTGGTCAGGACTTCGAGCGGTGTTCCGTAGGCACTGGCCGTGGCGATACAGGGCTGGATATCAGTCCAGCCTTGTTCCGTCAGATACAGATAGGCGATGCCACTGCGATGGAAGGCAAAGTCCTTTCCCGTTGACTGGGACAAGCGGGAATAGAACTCGATACCATAATCCTGCATCAGCCACTCAGTCTGCCCCCACTCCTGTCGGTGGATGGTGGAGAACAGACAGACGAAACCAGCAGCCGCCCGAGTCGTGCGGATTGCGGGGCCCCGGGCTTCATCGAGGACCAGGACTCGGCAGCCCCGTTCCTGTAGATGCCACGCAGCGTTGCAGCCCAGTACCCCGGCACCGATAACAACTGCATCGAAATCCGTCATGTCATCCTCGATAGGTTTGCTCGTTCGTCCGCGAGCTTGTTACATGTGAGAGCCAAGCAGTCAACTTCAGCAAAGGAAACACAATATCATGCCGATTCGACTGATTCATCTTGGGGCCGGGGGCCGGGGCGCTTGGCCGGTCCGCGAAGTCCCTGGGCACCCCGACTACGAGAGCGTCGCCTTCGTCGATACAAGTGCAGAGAATCTCGCAGCGGCTCGACAGGTCAGTGGGCTCAGCGAGTCCCAGTGCTTTGGCACGTTGGCTGCAGCGATGGCGACCGTGGAGGCGGACGCGGTGGCCGTCATCACGCCACCGGATCTACATGCCGAACAGTGCATGGAGGCCGTCGTCGCTGGCAAGCACGTCCTCGTCGAGAAACCTTTCGCCAAGAGCCTCGACAGTGCCGTGCAGATCTGCAGCCAGGCAGCGGCGAAGGATGTCCGTGTCATCGTCTGCCAGAATCGCCGTTTCTGCAATCCCGCCCATCAAATGCGCGAAGTCGTCCGCTCCGGACAACTGGGAAGACCGGAGTTCGGCCAGGTGTCAACCTACGGCTGGCGCCCCCGTACCCATCACTCCGGACGTGATGCTCACGCCTATCTATGGGAGCGCGGCGTACACGATTTCGATGCGGCCATGTATATGTTCGATTCCGTGCCGGCCAGACTCTGGTGTGACAGCTTTAATCCGTCCTGGAGCCCATATCGCGGTGGCGGTGGTATCTATGCATGGATCGAGTTTGCCAACGGCTGCCGGTGTGGTTTCACCTGCACCTTCGCCGCGCATTCCAAGGGCGGCGATACACGCATCGACTTCGAAGGTGGAACCGTCGTGCCTGGCCCCGAAGGGCTGGTCCTCCATGCGCCCGGCGCGGATGCACCCCAAACCCTGACTGCGCCATCCCTGCCATCGCAATACGACTGCATGCTGGACAGCCTGCGCGACTATGCCGCAGGTGGTCACCCCCCCGGAATCAGTGGCCCCGCCAATCTGACAACAATCGGTATCATCGAGGCGATGTCACTGAGCGCAGAGACCGGCGCGGTCGTCGATTTTGCCGACTTCATGCAACAGCACACGGGGGCGCCACCGACCCCGCCGAGTTGATGATCAGGCTGCTTTTGCGGCGGCCTGGCCCAGACAGCGTGACAGACGCTCGACATTTTCGCGCACCATGTCGGGGTTGTCCTTCGTGTGTACGCCGACACAGGTCGCGTCCGTTGGCCGCATGTGGGCGACGGCAAAGGCGAACGCCTCGTCTGGATCATTGCGTCCTGCCGCCATGATTTTGTAGTGAATGGCCGGGCGACGCAGACTCTGGATCAGGCTCACCATGATCTGTCGATCCTCGTCCCGGTAGGTTTCGCGTGCCTCGGCATCCCGCTCGGCTTTTTCGTCCCGTCGTGATGGATTGTAGTAGCAGCACATATAGAAGTCGACATCGAGGTGGTCCTCCGCCCAGCGGTGCACATCGGGGTTGTGGCCAGCGATCCCGGCAGGCAAGCCGGCGTCGCGGATGCGCTGGATGATATCCGTCACTTTGCCGAGCTCACCCTTGGCCAGCATCTGGTCCGTCTGCCCACCGTGCACGAAGATCGCGTTGGCGCCACCGCCGAGGGCCCGACTCACGGAGCGCTCGATGCTGGCCAGTTCCGGTGTGGTCTGGGCGATCCAGTCGATCTGACCTCCCTCATCTCGGTACTCGCACAACATGCGGATCACGTGGTTATCGGCTCGACCGAGAAAGGTCGTTACCCCACTCGCTTCAGCCTCGGCAAGGGTCGCCTTGATCCGAGCCGTCGTATACCACTGACGCATCTCCAGATCGCGGGCTTGCCCCTGGTGCGACACCGTGCTGAAGGGATTGCCACCGATGATGAACCGGCTCACCGAAAGTCCAGCAAACTGTACTTGTTCTATGCTCATATCCGGGCTCCTTGGTTTCCTAGTGCCGTGTCTGGGCGGCCGAATACAGGATTGTTCCGAGACACGGCACTATTCGGATGGTAGCGCCCTTGTCCTACTCCGGCAAGCAGCGGCCTGTTGGGTGCAGACGTCCCAGGCTGCTACATTTCGACCCATGTCGACATCCGACCCCGAACTCCTGGCCAGACTCTATCGTACGCTGTACGGCATTCGCCGCTTCGAGGAGACCTGTATCCAGTTATACCGCCAGGGACACATCCGCGGGTATCTGCACCCCTATCTGGGCGAGGAGGCCATCGCCACAGGTGTGTGTGCCGCCCTGGGGACAGAGGACTACATCGTCAGCACCCACCGTGGGCACGGGCACTGTCTTGCCCGTGGTGGTCGTTTTGACCGTATGCTCGCCGAAATCACTGGCAAGGCGACGGGCTACTGTGGCGGTCTCGGCGGCTCCATGCATATCGCCGACCCGGACACTGGCAACCTGGGTGCCAATGGTATCGTCGGCGCGGGCATCCCCATCGGTGTGGGCGCCGCGTTGGGCGCCACGATTCGTGGCGAAGATCGGGTCTGTATCGTGTTTTCCTCCGACGGTGCCGCCAATCACGGAACCTTCGGAGAAGCGTTGAATCTTGCCGCCATCTGGAATCTGCCACTGCTGCTGGTAGTGGAGAACAACCAGTTTGCCGTATCCACCCCGATCGACAAGTCCAGTCGTGTCGTCGATCTGTTCCACCGTGGGGAGGGTTACGGTGTTGACAGTCTTGCCGTCGATGGCAACGACGTGCTCGCAGTCTACGACTGTGCCACCGATGCACGGCGACGGCTGCTGGCCGGTGAGGGACCGATCCTGATCGAGGCCAAGACCTATCGCCACGCCGGTCACCACGTGAATGATCCGGGTACCTACATGCCGCAGGATCAGGTCGAGCTCTACAAGGGCCGCGATCCCCTGACATTGTGCCGACGGCATATGGCGGATGACAGACGAGCGGATCTCATCCAGAATGAGGTGGACGCCGATATCGAGGCGGCCATCGACTTTGCCCACGACTCTCCAGAACCTGACGTCGACGCCTTCCTGCAGGAGTACGACAGATGACCGACGCCAACGAATCAGAGAGCCGTACACTGCTCTTTCGAGACGGTCTGAACGAGGCCCTGCGCCAGGAGATGGCTCGGGACGAGAGTGTCTTCTGTATCGGCGTAGGCATCGCCGAACGTGGCGGCTCGTACAAAGTGACCGATGGCCTGCTCGCCGAATTTGGACCAAAGCGTTGCATCGATACCCCCATCGCCGAACCCAGCATCGTCGGCGCCGCCGTGGGTGCCGCCATCACCGGTATGCGACCCGTCGTCGAGATTCTTTTCGTCGACTTCACGTTGTTGACCATGGACCAGATCGTCAACCAGGCGGCGAAATACCGACTCATGTCAGGCGGCGCACGATCGGTGCCCATGGTGCTGCGCACCCAAGGTGGTGTCGGTGATGGTGTGGCGGCGCAGCACTCTCAGTCTCTGGAGGGACTGTTCTACCACATCCCTGGACTCAAGCTCGTCATGCCCTCCACGCCTCGAGATGCTCGCGCGCTCCTCGTCAGCGCCATTCGCGACGACGAACCTGTTGTATTCCTGGAGCACAAGCTGTTGTACATGACCGAAGGACTCGTGCCGAAGGAGGAAGAGGTGATCCCTCTCGGAGTTGCCGACATCAAGCGCGCCGGACGGGACTGCACCCTCATCGCCTGGTCGAACATGATTCCCAGGTCCCTGGCGGCTGCCGCAGAACTGGCCGCCACGCATGGCATCGACGTGGAGGTCCTCGACCCGCGTACTCTGGTCCCTCTCGATCGACAGGCGATCGTCGAATCCGTTTGCCGCACCGAACACGTCGTCATCGTTCAGGAGGCGGTACGTCGCGGTGGTGTCGCAGCGGACATCGCCTCGATCATCCAGGCGGATGCCTTCGATTATCTGGACGCACCTGTAGAGATCGTCGCCGGCCGCAATACGCCGATTCCCTACAATCGGGCACTCGAACAGGCCTGTATCCCGCAGACGGATGACATCATCGCTGCCGTGCGTCGAGCGGTGTATTCATGATCGCGGTACGTATGCCACAAGTGGGCGAGAATCTGACGACCGGTATCCTGTTGGAGTGGTCGATTGTCGAAGGGGATCGCGTGCAACGGGGTGACGTCCTCGCTGTCGTCGAATCAGAGAAGGCCGCCTTCGAGGTCACCGCCGAGGGGTCTGGTGTGTTGCTGCGCATCGATTGCCCCGCCGGGCAGCAGGCACAGGTGCTGGACGCCATCGCCTGGATCGGTGAGCCCGGAGAGAGCATTGCCGCCACACCGATTGCCGGTGTCGAAGCACCGCTCTTTGGTGTCGACCTTGCACCCCGGATGGCACCCAGGACTGCTACGGCGACATCGGCAGGTCACGCCGCCTCGCCATCGGCACGACGAGTGGCACGACAGCTCCTCGTCGATCTTACCCGGATCCGTGGCACGGGCCCTGGGGGGCGAATCATAAAACGGGATGTCCTCAGTGCCGCGCTGGCCGAATCCGGCGCCACACCCGTCATGGTTGGCATTGAACCTGTCGTGGAGGGCAGAGATCGAGTCGAGCCCCATGGCCGACTGCGTGCCGCCATCGCCGAGCGTATGAGCCTCAGTGCCCGCAGTGTGCCGCATTTCTATCTCTTCATCGACGTCGACGTAACCGACGCACAGCAACTGCGGACCAAACTCGGCGCCGATCCAGCCCTCTCCCTCACCGACCTCATCGTCGCCGCCACGGCTCGGTCCCTGCGCCAGCACGAGCGCCTCAATGCGCACGTGGGTGAACGGGAAATCGTACTCAAGGCGGGCTGCCATATCGGGCTCGCCGTCGCCGTCGATGGTGGCATTCTGGTCCCCGCCCTGGCGGATGCCGACCGTCACAGCCTCCCTGAGCTTGCCGCCTTACGCCACCAGGCGATCGACGCGGCGCGCGCTGGCGTCGTGGCACAGAAACCGTCACCAACCTTTACCATCACTAGTCTTGCCGGGTACGGCGTCGAACGATTCCTGCCAATCATCAACCCACCTGAGTGCGCCATCCTCGCCGTCGGGCACAGCGGCGAGCGTGTCATCGCCGTTGCTGGCGCCGCCGTCGTGCGCGAGCAGATGACGCTCTGCCTTGCCTGCGACCACCGTGCCGTCGATGGCGCTGGCGCTGCCGCCTTTCTGCAGTCACTGAAGGGTTGGCTGGAAGAACCTGCACGACTCATCGACAACGACGGAGAGGGCGAATGACCGATGGTCCCATCCTGGCGCTGGGAGAGGCCTTGGTCGAGTTCATGCCGGAACCCGTGGGGGCCAGCATGCACGCCGCCAGTCAGTGGCACAAATATGCCGGAGGCGGACCCGCCACCTATGCCGCTGCCGCCGTGCGCTGTGGCCACGATGCGGCGTTGATCACCCATGTCGGCACAGACCCCTTCAGTGATTTCATGATCGCTGCCCTCGTCGAGGAGAATGTCGATGTATCCGCCATCCGCCAGATCGAGTCGCGACAGATCGGCCTCTGTTTTCACGAGTGCATCGACGGCCAGACCCACCTGATCTTCCATCGCCGAGACTCGGCGGCGACGGCGTTGACGCCCGCCGACATCGACGCGGAGGCAATAGCCAGCGCCGCTGCCCTGCACGTGCCGGGCACGACGATGCAGATCAGTGCATCCGCGCTTGAAACTTCGCGAGTGGCGATGGCCACCGCCCGTGCTGCCGGCGTTCCCATCTCCTTCGACCCGAACATACGTTCCATATTGGGATCTACGGAGACGGCCGACGCCTTCGAAGAGGCCCTCGCCAGCGCCGACGTCGTGACGCCAACGCTGGAGGAGGCTGCAGCCATCACGGGCAAGGAAGAGGCCTTCGACGCCGCCCGCGAACTCCGCGCCCGCGGGCCGAAGCTGGTGGCGGTGACACTTGCCGCAGAAGGCTGCGTCGTGTTGACCGAGGGGGATAGAAAGCCCGTGTTCTGTCCCGGATACAGAGTAGACGTCGTCGAGCCTACCGGTGCCGGTGACTGTCACGCCGCAGCGACCATGGTCGGCTTCCTGAAAAATTGGGACCCGGATCGCATCGGCGCCTTCGCCAACGCCGCAGGTGCCATCGCCGTCACCGCCATGGGCCACTTCGGTGTTGCCCTGCCCACGAGACAACGCATCGAGGCGCTGATCGAGGGCAATCCTGCCAAAGACGAGAGGGTATCGTGAACCAGGCCCCACCGAACATCCTGTTCATCCTCATCGACGACATGGGTTGGACCGACCTGTCCTGCTGTGGCTCCGAGTACTACGAAACGCCACACATCGACGCTCTCTGCGCCGACGGCATGCGCTTCACCGACGGCTACGCCGCCTGTCCGGTCTGTTCCCCAACGCGGGCGAGTCTACTGACCGGCAAATACCCCGCCACCGTGGGGATCACGGACTGGATTCATTGGGGTGATGCTCGCCCGGCACCCCGCGGCCATGTCATCGACGTGCCCTATCTGCGTGATCTACCCACTTCAGAAACAAGCCTCGCCAGCGCCTTGCGCGACGGCGGGTATGCGACGTGGCACGTCGGCAAGTGGCACCTCGGCGGTGAGGGGCACTTACCGCAGGATCACGGCTTCGATGTCAACGTCGGCGGTTGTCATATGGGGTCGCCGGGGAAAGGTGGTTATTTCAGCCCCTGGTCGATCGAACCACTCATCGATACGGACGTCGCGCCAGATACCTATCTCACCGACTACCTGACGGACCGCGCCGTCGATCTCATCGACAACGTCGGTGATCAGCCCTTCTTCCTGAATCTCTGGTACTATTCGGTGCACACACCGATCCAGGCAAAGGCGGACCGTACGGAGAGATACGCGGACAAGGCGAAGCGCCTCGGTCTCGATCGCTTCGAGACCTTCGTCGACGGCGAGTATTTCCCGTGTGAACACAAGAAGGGGCAACGGGTGCGCCGGCGCCTGCTGCATTCAGACCCGGTGTATGCAGCCATGATCGACTCCCTCGACGAGAACATCGGCCGTGTATTGCAGGCGCTGGAACGCAATGGCAAGGGGCAGGACACGATCGTCGTATTCACCTCCGACAATGGCGGACTCGCCACCTCCGAGGGATCACCGACCTGCAACGCCCCACTCGCGGAGGGCAAGGGCTGGATGTACGAGGGCGGCACACGCGAACCACTCATAATCAAATGGCCGGGGCATATCACCGGCGGCAGCAGCTGCTGTGTGCCGGTGACGACGCCGGACTTCTACCCCACGCTACTGGAAGCTGCTGGCCTGCCATCAAGACCGCAGCAGCACGTAGACGGCACATCCATCCTGCCATTGTTGCGCGGAGCCGACGCGATTGCACGGGATGCAATCTTCTGGCACTACCCGCACTACGGCAACCAGGGTGGCACTCCCGGTTCTTCGATTCGTGCCGGGGACTGGAAGCTCATCGAGTTCTTCGAGGACAACCGCCGCGAGCTCTACAATTTGACTGATGACCTATCAGAAGAGTGCGACCTTTCAACGGAGCACCCAGATGTCGAGCGCGATCTGCACGAACGTCTCGCCACGTGGCGCGAGTCGGTGGAAGCGAAAATCCCGCAACCGAATGCCGAGTGGGAACCACCGCCGGCGATTTGACACATTGCAGAAATCGAGGGGAAGAGAATTTGTCAGCCAATGCCACAAACTTGAAGGCCGCCATCATCGGCTGCGGTGGACGTGGTCGATCGCACGCCGAGGGATATACTGTCGACCCGCGCACAACGATCGTCGCCTGCGCTGACCCATCGCCGGAGGCTCGTGACGCCTTCGCCGAGTCGTACGAAGTATCCGCCAAGTACGACGACTATCACGAGATGCTGGATGCTGAATCGCCGGACATCGTCAGCGTCTGTACCTGGCCCCACTTCCATCGTGAGATGGTCGAAGCCGCCGCCGCCTCTGGCGCCCGCGCAATCCATGCGGAAAAACCGATGGCCCCCACCTGGGGGGACGCCCGCGCCATGCATGCCGCCTGTGACAGCCATGGCATCCTGCTCACGTTCTGCCATCAACGACGCTTCGGTGACACCTTCCAATCGGCACGGCAACTGGTGCGTGACGGCGCCATTGGTGAACTGCAACGCATCGAGGCCTCCTGCCCGAATATGTTCGACTGGGGAACCCACTGGTTCGACATGATGTTCTTCTTCAACGAGGAAACACCGGCAGAATGGGTGATCGGCCAGATCTCGGTGGATAAAAAGCACGAGGTATTTGGCGTCGCCCTCGACACCAGTGGTATCTCATGGATCCACTTCGCCAACGACGTCGAAGGGTTGCTGGTCACCGGCGAGACCGGCTTCGGCAATCTGCAGAACCGACTCATCGGCTCTCAAGGTGTTGTCGAGGTCACACCTGGCGGCAAGGCTGAACACCCCGTGCGATTGGTGCGTGACGGCAAGTGGACGGACCCTGAACTCACCCTCGGTGTGCCCGTGTCGAAACATACCATCGCCAGCGTCAGCAACCTCGTGGACTGCATGGAAAGTGGCGCCGAACCCGAATTGTCCAGTCACAAGGCGCTGCGCGCTACGGAACTCATCTTTGCCACCTACGAATCATGCAGACGACGGGGGCGCGTCGTTCTTCCCCTGGACGTCGACGACTCGGCGCTGCTGACGATGCTCGCCGACGGCTCGATCGGCGGCTCTGCTCGATGACCGTGCGGGCGCCGACTCCACATGGCCCGGTCGCCGAACCCAGGCCACCGCTGGCGTTGACTGACGAACAGCGCCACCGCTTCGACGAGGACGGCTTCTTCCTCGTTGAAGATGCGCTGTCGCCGGAGGAAGTTGCCGAATTGCTCGGTGTCGTCGACGATCGTTATGCGCGCTGCAAAAGTGAGCAGGATCTGGGTGCACACGAAGCATTCCAGATGCGCAACGCCGTCGCCCTGGACCCTATTTTTCTGCGCTTGGTCGACCACCCACTGATGCTTCGATTTGTCGTCGATCTCATGGGGGTCAACGTGCAGTTGCGTACATCCCACGCTGACGTACGCCCGCCACAGAGCGATGACGCAAAGGGCCATGAATTGGGCGCCCCCGACAGCTTCTTCCCCTGGCATTCCGACGGTCCCAACTTCGGCTGGCCTCGGGTCGGTGGCGTGCTCCCCTTCATGGAGATGAAGATTGGCTATTACCTCACGGACCTGACGGCACCGAACAGTGGCGAGATCTGTGTCGTCCGCGGCAGCCACTTGTCCACCCAGCCCACCGCGGCGGATGGGCGACGGCACATCGACCCCGCCAACATCGTCAGTGTCAATGTGCGTCCGGGTACGGCCCTGGTATGGCGCACGCAGTTGCTGCATGCCTTGCAGCCGAATCTGTCGACTCAGGCCAGGCGCTGCCTTTACTACGGATATCATCCACGCTGGATGCGCCCCTCCGACTTCGATCACCAGTCGGACAGCGTGCTCGCACCCTGCACTCCGGTCCAACGCCAACTGCTCGGCGAGTTGGGCTCGGGACGGACGAGCTGTGACGGTGATGACCCGGAGATACATCCCGTGTCCCGCTACTGGCGGCCTCAGGACGAGGACATCCCATTGCAGGCCTGGGCCCAGAGTCAAGCACCACTCACAACTCACACACCGTAAAAGGAGACCCTTGTGAACAACCCTCGCGCCGTAGTGCGCAACTGGCGAGACTCAGAATCCTACCTCGGTCACGACAACGCCATCGTCTGGCCCATCCTCAGCCCGGTAAAAGCAGACGATCCTTCGCCATTCAACTGCCTCACCATGGCCAGCGGCTTCGCCGGCCATTCTTTGCAGGGGGGCAAGAGTACAGATTATCACGCCCATGCCCAGGCGGAGCAGTACTACTACATCCTCTCCGGGGAGGCGGAAGTCCTCATCGAGGAGGATCGTTTCCCGGTGAGCGAGGGCTCTGTCGCCTACTTCCCCCCTGGTGTCGGCCATCAGCTCATCGGCGAGAACAACCCGGATTGGATGCAGTATCTCATCATCACCTGCCCTGTCCCCGAAGAAAAGCTGGCCGAGGGTCAACCGCTGGGCAAGGCCCGTGTACTCAACTGGCGTGACGCCTCGCCGAACATGGGCGTCCACGGTAATGCCGTCACCTGGCAACTACTCGAGCGTCTCGTAAATGATGACGACCCCGTCACCGATCAGCCCTGCCTGCTCGCCTTCTGGTATCTTGCCCGGCAGGCCGTCAGCAAAGGCAACGCTTCCGATTACCATGTGCACGATGACAAGGAGCAGATTTACTACATCCTCGAGGGAGAGGGTACCGTCGTCGCCGGTTTTGACGCCCATCCGGTGAAGGAAGGGGATACGGTCTATCTGCCGCAGAACGTACCTCACGTGATTCTCAATGACCGGCACGAAGGCTGGTTGTCCTACCTCGTCGTCAGCTGAAGCGATGCAATCAGACAGCTTGCTCATCAACGGTCGTATCGTCGATGGCAGTGGCAATCCCTGGTGGCGCGGGGATGTCGCCATCGACGGCGACAGGATCGCCGCCATCACGGCACCGGGCGTGATTCCCCACACACAGGCTCGGCAGGTCATCGATGTCGCCGACGCCATCATCTGTCCCGGTTTCATCGACATCCAGAGTCATTCGATCTATCCACTGATGGTCGACGGTCGCTGCCTCTCCAAGATCACCCAGGGTATCACTACCGAGATCATGGGGGAAGCGTGGACGCCCGCCCCTGTGTGTGGGCGCAATGACAGTGGCATCAGTACGCACATCTACGGTGAGGTGATCGCCGATTGGGTCGATGCGTCGAGGGGGTGGACCCGCTTCGCCCACTGGCTCGAAGCATTCGAGCAGGCGGGTGTCTCCCCCAACGTGGGGTCCTATCTCGGTGGCGGGACACTGCGCAAGACAGCCAAGAGCATGGACGATAGTGCGGCGACCAGCTCCGAGCGCGACAGGATGCGCCGCGTCATGGCACAGGCCATGGAAGATGGCGCCTTCGGGGCCTCCTATGCCCTCATCTATCCACCCGATTGTTACGCTGATGTGGACGAAATCATCGATGTCTGCGAGGTGGTCGGTCAATACGACGGTACCTACATCACCCATCTGCGTTCCGAAGCAGCGGGGATCTTCAGCGCCCTGGACGAAGCTTTCGAGATCGGCCTGCGCGCCGATGTGCCCGTGGAGATCTACCACCTGAAGGCATCGGGAAAAGACAACTGGGACAAGATGCCACGGGTCATCGAACGAATCGAAGCGGCCCGCACTGGTGGCCTCGACGTGACCGCGGATATGTACCCCTATGCCGCCTCGGGAACGGGTCTGACCTCGGTACTGCCACCGTGGGCGATGGCCGGTGGCAAGTTGTACGAGAATCTGCAGGATCCGACGCAGCGTGCCCGCATCCGTGCCGCCGTCACCCAACCGGATGGCCACTGGGAGGCCATGGTCAACCAGCATGGGCAGGATGGTGTCATGCCCATCGGCTTCAAGCTGCCCCAAAACCAGCAGTATGTGGGCCGGAAGCTGTCAGAGATCTGCCGCATGCGAGGGCAGGACTGGTTCGACACCGTCTGCGACCTGGTGCTGTCCGAACGTCAATCGATCAGCACCATCTACTTCTCTATGACCGAGGACAACCTGCACATGCAGTTGCAGCAGCCCTGGATCAAGATCTCTACCGATGCCGGTGGTTATGATCCGATTTGGGGCAAACCCTTTGGCCCCGTGCACCCACGTGGTTATGGTACCTACCCGCGTGTCCTCGGCCGTTATGTTCGTGCAGAGGGAGCACTGTCCCTGGAGGACGCCGTGCGCAAGATGACGTCAGCCGTCGCCGATCGTCTGGGCCTTCGCCGCCGTGGTCTGCTGCGGGAAAATATGTTCGCCGATGTAGTCGTTTTTGATCCCGAAACCATCACCGATCACGCCACGTTCGAGGAACCACACCAACTGTCCTCCGGTGTGCATCACGTTTGGGTAAATGGCGCCCAGGTCGTGCGTGATGGCGAGCATACGGGCGCCAGGCCTGGACGTTTCGTCCGACCATGGGACTAGTGCCGGTCACCATGCCCTCACGCCGTCGCTGTGGTGAAAGCCTGCCAATGCTCCGGCGTCATCGACTCAAAGTTGAAAAGCGACACGCCGGCGGCGCCGGCGGCGCGCGACACCTGAATCGCTTCGCTTAGCTGAGCAGGATCCAGGGCGGGGATGAAAAGCCCACTGTACAGGGGCTTGCTCCCCCCCTTCCGCTGCATACGCTCGATACCTGCCTTGCATTGCCCGCCAACCCAGGCGATCTGCTCGTTGTAGAATGACTGATACAGCATGGGCAACACGGCATCGACATGCCACACATGCCACTCCTGGCGCACATGCCGCCAGTTGGGAAAAACCGCTGCTGTCACCTGTTTGCCGGCGGCACGGCCAATGGGGGCGAGAATGTCGTTTACCAGGCGGGTGATGCGGTCGTAGCGAAACTGGCGCCACTCTTCGTTGTCGGCGGGCTCCTCCACGGCGGTGATGTCAACGCCTGATGCGGATCTGAAGGCGTCACGACAGACCTCACAGTAGCAGTAGTCGTATTCCGGATACTCGCGATCCTGAACGATATCGTACTTCGGCTGTAGAGCCTCGGCGAGGATTACATCGGGAAAGCGAATGTAGTCCAGATGGATTCCATCGAGTCCATCGAGAGCGGCCAACTCTGCCACCCGACGTTTAAGAAAATCATGTACTTCGGGCCGCGACGGGCAGAGAAACTTGTAGTAGTCGACGTAGGCCGGTTTCACCGCCGCCGAATCGCCCCGGCGACTCACGTCGTACCAGTCGGGGTGGGCGTCGTAGATCTCGGCAATATTGCATGTCATTGTGTGCATCCAGGCGTGGATCTCCAGATCCGCCTCGTGCGCCAATGGGATCAAGCGCTCCAACAAGGCTTCGGCCACCGGCAGATGATCACTCCCCCACCAGGCTTCATGGTTGTTGAACACTTCGGGCAGGATCGCGTGGACGCCGGCTTCCCGCATGCGTCTGAAGATTGCTTTCCACTCCTGCTCCGTCCTTGCTCGTCCCAGGTTCAACCAGCACCAGTTCTTCATCCTTCCATCTCCCCTTTGCATCGCAACCCTTTCGCAGGCAACCCTGAATCGATTATGTTCGGAACTACGGTGTACCAAGACCCGACTTCGTCCGGAGCCCCCAAATGACTCGTTTCCACCGCCTACTGTCCCTTGCTCTCTGTCTCGCCTGCGCCACTGCTGCGTGGGCATCGATTGCAGCCGTTGACGAGAGCGCTCCCGATTTCCAACTGACCGCCGCCGATGGCAAGACATACAAGCTCTCAGATTTTAAGGGCAAGCACGTCGTCCTGGAATGGGTGAACTTCGGCTGCCCCTTCGTGCGCAAACATTACGATAGTGGCAACATGCAGAGTCTGCAGCAAACATACACAGACAGTGGTGTCGTCTGGCTGTCGATCTCTTCATCGGCTGTCGGCAAGCAAGGTTACTACGAAAGCGACGCATTGCAGGCGCAGTTGTCGAAAGAGAAGTCGGCACACACGGCGTATCTGTTGGATCCAGACGGAAAGGTGGGCAAACTATACGGTGCCCGCACGACACCGCACATGTTCGTCATCAGTCCCGAGGGCAAGTTGGTCTACGCCGGGGGCATCGACAATATCAAGTCCGCCAACGTCGCCGACATTCCCAAAGCGACCAACTACGTTGCCGAGGCCCTCGATTATTGTCTGTCTGGCGTAGAAATCACGCACAAGACATCGGCCCCATACGGCTGCTCGGTCAAGTACGCCAACTGACAACTAACCAGAGCACGATCCGTCCGGGGGACTCGCGAAATGCGACGCGAGTCCCCCGTTTGTTTCTGTCTTTCTGAAAAAGGACACACGTGCCCTCCACATATGAATTTCTTGTCGATACCTACGATACGGAGCGTCTGAAAACACTCAGCGTCTGGTCCATGTTCGACGACGACGATCTGCCGACGCGTCCCCATGCGGTCGATCAGCGCGGGCGCAGCTTGCTGGAGCAGATGATCCACCAGTGTATCAGCGAGAATCTCTGGTTCTGCAACATCCTGGGAATCGACGTGGGCGCATCCCCCCTGCCTGACGAAGAGATGCGTCTCGCCTTCCTGCGTTGTTACGCCGACGATTCCGCGCGGCGACGGGAGGAGTTGCGCGCCCAGAATGATGATTGGTGGGGGGAGACGGCCACTTTTTTTGACGTGGACCGTTCGCGCGCCTGGGTCCTGATG